>OLQC01000006.1_pt1 | contig 377254 bp, 348 predicted proteins | sample 1672471 | NCBI WGS metagenome assembly OLQC01 (sample SAMEA3136689, study PRJEB25190) | human gut metagenome | biome: human gut; feature: human-associated habitat; material: faeces | place: Austria | collected 2013 | reverse complement strand
CGACGAGCAGGGCAACGCCATCGACACCGCCAAGGTCGTCAACGACGCCGTCTTCGGCACGGTCGTCACCGCCTCCTCCGAGGCCAAGGACATCGACGGCTACACCTACAAGTCCGCCGACAGGGAGTCCATCACGGTGGGCACCGACGCCGAGGCCAACGTCATCACGCTGACCTACGCGAAGCGCGCCGACCTGACCTACACGATCAACTACGTCGACGAGCAGGGCAACGCCATCGACACCGCCAAGGTCGTCAACGACGCCGTCTTCGGCACGGTCGTCACCGCCTCCTCCGAGGCCAAGGACATCGACGGCTACACCTACAAGTCCGCCGACAGGGAGTCCATCACGGTGGGCACCGACGCCGAGGCCAACGTCATCACGCTGACCTACGCGAATGCCATTCTTTCGTACACTGTTGAGTACTACTACGATGACACGCTTGGTGAGACCGATACGGCTCCCGCTGTGTTTAACTCGCCCGTCACGGTTAATCCCGCTACTTCCACGACCCGCAACGACGTGAACTACACGCTCGTGAACGTTACGCCCGCGGACGGCATCACGATTGGTGTCGACGAGACCGCCAACGTCATCAGGGTCTACTACGAGAAGGATACGATCACCGACCCCAACAACGACGGCAACGGCGAGAACCCTGGTGATGGCATCCCCGATAAGTACCAGGCCGTCGTCAACTACGAGAGCGCCAACGACGCCCAGGGCACCGTCAATCTCGCGCAGAAGGTCATCACCTTCGCCAACAACGCGACCTCCGGCACCGTGAACATCTTCGATGGCGTGGTTACTAACCCGACTGCTGGCTTCGTCTTCGACGGTTGGACCGAGGGCGGTAACGCAGTTGCCTCCAACCTGACTCGCGTGCTCCAGGGCAACACCGAGTACACCTTCATCGCCAACTGGGCACTGGATGTCATCGGCACCGATCCGACCGACCCCGGCAACAACGCCCCTGACGGTATCGCCGACAAGTACCAGCTCGTCGTGACCTACGCGGCCATCGCTGGCACCATCGACGGTCCTGCCCGCTACGTGCTCAACAAGTACGATGCTGCCGGCAACCTGGCCGAGGATGGCGTGGCCGTCCTGGCCGCGGCCCAGATTCCCGGCGCGACCGCCGACGACGGTTACGGCAACGGCGTGTGGAACAACGAGCCGCTCGCCAACATGGAGCTCACCGATGACACGGCCTTCGTCATCGCCTTCACCGCGCTCCCCGCAGCCGCCGTTGTTGTTCCTCCGCTGGCACCGGTTGCCGCCGCCGCTCCCGCGGCTGCCGCGGCTGCCGCCGCCACCATCCTCGACGACGGCGTGCCCCTGGCGACCATCGATGACGACGAGAACGCCCTCGCCGCCTTCGAGGAGATCCACTGCTGGACCCACTGGCTGATGATCTTCGGCGCCCTGGTCACCATCGTCTACGGCCTCGCGGTGCTCTACCGCCGCCGCCACGGCATCCGTGACATGGACGACTTCGAGGGCGACATCACGGGTGGCAGGAAGTACGACGCCGCCGCGGAGAGGAACCCCGCAGCCGGCAACGCCTTCCAGGCGATGTAGCGCAAGCTAGCTAGCGACGTGCAAGCGACATAGCTCCACCGGGAGGCGGCCTTCGGGCCGCCTCCCTCGCGCTACGGGGACAAGCCCCCTGGTCCCTACTTAAAATGTTGCTTACGAATTCCGTGAACGCCTCCAAACGGAGTAAAATCTAGGCAGCGTCAATATCCAGTTCGTGAAGGAGGGCATCATGGGGAAGCGCATTTCCGAATACGTGGGCTCGGACGAGTTCAACGACAAGATGCGCAAGGTCAGCGCGAAGAGCCGTCCCTTTGGCAACTCGACTCCTTCGAACAAGGTGTTCGAAGCGCTTGCCGATGCCTCGAGCAAGCGCGCGAAGGCCGCCTGCAAATGACCCCTGAGCTGTTCGTGGTCGTTGGCCCCAACGGGAGTGGCAAGTCATCCGCCATATACGAGACCGAGCTGGACGATTCCATAATCTTCGTCAATCCGGACGACATAGCGAGAAGCGAATTCGCCGACATTGTCGATGAGGACGAACGCAACTACCGCGCCTGGCTTAGTTGCAATGCCCAGCGGGACGCCCTACTTGCCGAGCGAATCACTTTTGGGTTTGAGACCGTAGGCTCTCACCCGAGCAAGGTCGAGTTCATCAAGAAAGCCAAGGATTTGGGCTATTCCGTGACTGTTCTCTTCGTCTCGACAGAAGACCCGCGAATCAACATCGAGCGAATAAGGCAAAGAGAGCTCAAGGGCGGTCACGGAGTGCCGGATGAGAAGGTGATTCAAAGATACTACCGGACGCTCGGCTTGCTGAAAGACTACTTCGAGGCTGCCGATCAGATTTTCATATGGGACAACACGAGAGATGCCGAGAGCGAAGAGCAGGCGCAGATCAGAGAACTTGTGCGAAAGACGTCCGAGGGCATCACGATTCGCGAAGAGGCCCATGACGTGAAGTGGATTCAAGAGTATCTGCTGCAATTCATTTAGGCGGTCTTGGAAGCCCTTCTACACGTTCACATGCCAGTAGCCGGCCTTGTCCGACCCTATGCGGTCGATGAGGCCGTGCTTCTTCAGCTTCCTGAACGCCCGTCGCACGGTGCTCTCGCTCACGCCCAGCACGTTCGCTATGCGCACCGCCGTCGCGCGGCCGTTGGTGTGCAGCACGCGCAAGACGTACTCGTCGGTCGAGGTGAGGTCGAGCTCGTTAGCAGCCGCGATGGAGCGTGCCGAGAAGGGCGTGTACCTGGGTTTGGATTCGGGGTTCTCGATATTGGAGACGTTGGTCACGCGGTTAGCTGGTGCCGGGGACTCGGAGTCAAAATCATGCGCAGGGGGGGGGTGCTCATTTGCCGCCTTTTCTCCGAATCCAGGGGAAAGGTGATTGACGTCTCGCCGTCATCCTGTTCGAGAAGGGGAGCATCGAGTCCGACCTCGAGGTTCTTTTGGATGATCCGCTCGTAATCGACATCCCGGTCATCCATGATGCCGACGAGACGCATCGCCCTGGTGAGAACGGGATTTGCGACAATGGCCGGGACTTCGGAATCCTCGCCAGCTGCAAGGCTGGGCACGTCGGCCTCCGTGGGATTTCGTATGATCATGCGGCTGGGAAAGACGTCGACGCTCACCGGTTGGCCGCATGCGTAGTCCTTGTGCGCCAGCGCCCCCAGCAGGGCTTCGCGCACGGCCTCGCGGGACGGAAAGTTCAGACCCGCAGCGGGATCGTTCATCGATCCAGAGGCGGCGATCGCCATGGGCAGGTACTGCTCGAAGAGCAGACGCGACGTTTCCTTGATTTGCCGGAGCAGGGGGCCGCTCACCTCGTCGTGCAGCACGACCCGCTCGTCCTGCGCGAGGAGTCGCAGCTGCACTAGGGCACCGGGTATGATCGCATCGGGCTGGTTGTGCAGGAGCAGAACGCCGGCGTTCGTTATGGCCTGGGTCTGTGGGTCTTCCAGATTCAGGTGGGCCAGACGATGCTCGAACACGGCCCCCAGCGGGTCCATGGGCAAATCGGATGTTTCGGTCTTCAGCGCCGCGACCGTGAGGAACACTCGGGCGTTCAGATCCTCGAGCTTGACTCCGGTCTGGGGTCGCATCTCCCAGGGTGTATCGAATGATCCGGTGTCACCGGGGGCGTTTGACAGGACCCCTTCGATTGTCTTGCGGGTCGAGCGAATGTTCGCGTTGCCGGCGTAGAGCCAGTACGTGCCGTCATAGGCGAGAGGTTTTGCCGCTGCCGGAACGGTCGTTTCCAGGCACAGTGCCGTGCCGTCGAGCACGGGTTCGGTCGTGCATTGCAGGCCTAGCTCCTTTTCGACGAGCTTGGGGATCTGCTCGAACGGGCGCCTCAGCTTGCGTCGACCGGTCGTGTAGGCTTTCTCACTCGACTCTATGACAAGGGTTCCGCCGCCCGCATTGGCGATTCCGCAGATGAGCGCAATGCACTCGGAAGTCCAGTGATCGCGATACGCTACTATGGGTGAGCTTTGCGTCTGCATGTGCGCCGTCCTTGCTGTCCGGTGCCTTTCCCTGTCTCCACGGGTGTCCGGGAGAGGAACACGGTCAATAGTACGCCCTTTTTCCTCTCAGTACACAATCAATACAATGTCAAATGACGTTCATTTAGTAAATGTGCCCGTCACTGATCACCTGGCGGGTTGCCGAAACGCGCTGGTCAAAGCAATGGTCATTTACCCTGTCATAACCCTGGAGCCATATTGGCGTCTTTCGGAGAAATCCCAGCTCAGCGCGGAAATTGCCCCGTCAATATACTACGGCCATCCCGTTTACATACGCGTCGTACGCGTGGGCGCATGCCCCGCGATGCCGTTGGCGCGAGGATAGAAGCAGGGGACCGAGGGAAGGCCGGTGAAGCACATGAAGCAACAGAGGAAGTACAGGGAACCAAAGGATACGGTATGGGGCAAGTGCCTCTCGGGCTTTATCGCCATCGTGTTTGCCGTGTCGACTCTCACCATCATCCCCATTGCAAGCGCCGCGCTCGGCTCGAGTACCGACTCCGAGTTGATGCAGGAGGCGGAGAAGGAGAAGAAGGAGAAGTCTTCCGGCCAGGAGGATAGCGCCAAGGTCATAGAGAAGGCCGAAATCACCACGCTCGCGCTCGAGAACGAGAAGGACGAGCAGCAGAAGCAAAACGAAGGTCAAGAGGATCCTGTTACGGGACTCGCGGCGAGGCTTTCGTCAAGTTCCGCAACCTATAACGCTCTTCAGCAGGAACCTGAAGTTATCGTCACCAAGAACGGCCAGCAACTCGAATCGAAGGACTATACATACACATGGTCTTCCGAAGATGGGCACGACAAGCTATGGTTCCACGCCGGAAAATACAATTGCCATGTTTTTGTCGACGGCAAGGAAATCGCGAGTCTCGAATACAACATCTCCCCCGCTCCTCTCACTGTTGTGACCGATTCTGCCAAGAAGAAATACGATGGCACCCCACTCACGGCGCCTGGTCACGTTGAGGGCCTGCTCATGAACCATGATTCTGATGACACCGGGACTGTAACAGTGACGACCACTTCATCCCAAACGGAGGTCGGAACGTCAGCCAATATGGAGTACACGGTCGCCTATAAGTCTTCTTTTATCGAGAACGACTATCGAGTTGTTAATGAAGAGTTTGGCACCCTGACGGTCTACTGCGAGCATGAGGACTGGGCGGAAAACGATGGTCACTGGGTGTACGAGGATGTTGCCACTGCCACCTGCACGAAACCCGGTGCCTACACGAAGAGCTGCCCGGTTTGCAAAACGATCATTTCGAAGACCGAGACTCCGGCCCATGGACATAGTTTTGAAAAGGTCGAGTGGATCTTTGCCGACGATGCGCAGCACAAGAAAGCGTGCGAGTGGTGCAGTGGCGAAGAGAAGGGCGGCGTTGAATATGCCGCACACGATTTCACCGAGTGGAAAGTCGTGACCGAGGCAACGATCGATTCCGAAGGTCTCGAGTCGCGTAGCTGCGTTGATTGCGGTTATGTGCAAGAGAGGCCCATCCCCATGCTTCCCAGCTGCCCTGTCTACTGGTTCGATGGCTATACTTCCCAGGTGCTTCAAAAGGGCAAGGTCCTGAAGGGCGATACGTCCAGTGATACCGAAGATAACGCGAAGGCCTTGGCAAATCCCGCCAACCCGTCGCGCGCTGGCTACGAGTTCCTTGGATGGGGACTGCCCGTCTACGATAAGGACAGCGTTACCATCACCGCCACGTGGAGGCTTCTCACCGCTCGTTGGATAGACGAAGACGGCACCGAGCTCGCCAAGGCAGATTTCAAGCTGAGCGACGATGGCCTGACCGCTAGCGAGCCTGAATACGTCGGCACTGTTCCAACAAAGGCCGAGGACGACGACAACACCTACGAGTTTGCCGGATGGGTTGTTGACAGCAGGACCGATGCTGGCGATGTAACCTACAAGGCAACCTATACGGCAATTCCCAAGTACACAGTAACGTGGGTTGACGGTTATTCCGAGAATCCCGTAATCGATAGCGTGAAAGTTGCTTCCAGTACTGAGTATACCGGCGGCAACCCGGCTGATCCCACCCGCGAGGGCTACCGCTTTGCCGGTTGGAGCGAGCGCGCCATCGACGAGGCCGGTAACATCACCATCACCGCCCAGTGGGTAAAGCTCGTTACGGTTTCCTGGTATAACGGGTATACCCAGGGCGATGAGGCCCTCATTGCTACCGATACCGTTGATGAGGACGAGGTTCCGGCGGCTGACACCCAGTCCGCCCCCATCCGCCCCGAGACCGAGTACTTCACCTACGACTTCAACGGTTGGAATGAGGCGACCGACACTCATGGCAACGTGACCTACACCGCCCAGTGGACGGTCAATCCCAAGATGATCACGGTGACCTGGCTCAAGGGCTACGACGACGGCACGGATCCCGTGATTGACTCCACCACCGCTTACAAGGTGAATGGCTATACCGGCGGCAACCCGGCCAATCCCACCCGCGAGGGCTATGACTTTGCCGGTTGGAGCGAGCCCACCGTCGACGATGCCGGCAATATCACCTTCACGGCCCTGTGGACGGCCGTGCAACCTGACGATCCGACCGTGCCGGTCGTCCCGACCGACCCGACGAATCCGACCGACCCCACCAACCCCGTGACCCCGCCCACCCCGGGTGATGGCACCGTCACGACTGACACTCCCGCCGGTCCCGCAGTTGCTCCTGCGGTTGCGACCCCTGCTGACGCCGCCGCTCCCGCGGCAGCTGCAGCCGCCGTTGCGGCCGTCGAGGCCATCGGCGATGCCGAGAACCCGCTGGCCGACATCACCACCATCGACGACGACGCCAACGCGCTGGCCGCCTTCGAGGAGATCCACTGCTGGACGCACTGGCTGATGCTCTTCGGCGCACTCGTCACCATCGTCTACGGCCTGGGCGTGCTGTACGCCCGTCGCCACAGCGCTCGTGACATGGACGATTTCGAAGATCACATCATGGGAAGGAAGCGCGAGGAGCAGGCGGTTGAATCCCGCGTGAGCAACGGTGCCTTTCAGGCGATGTAATCTAGATATTCGCAGGTAGACAACAAGAGGAGGGTGGTTCATGAACCACCCTCCTCGTTTTTGCGCATCCTGTTCCCTTGCACGTCATTACGTTTAGCAGTTTGACAGGGTAATTATTCGTTTGAATGTTATATGATTCCGCCGGATGAGAACGCGATGCAGAAAGAAGGTGAAGCGGTGCGAAAAAGCAACGTAATCATTATCGCGATTCTGATGGTAGCCTCGATCGCTTTCCTGTGGCTCTGGAACTATCTCGGTTTCCACCTCATAGACATGCGCGACCTGGTCATTACCATTCTCTGGTGGATTATAACCATTGGCCTGTGCATTGCCATTCACATCGCCGAAAAGAGGCGTCGCGAGCGCATACGCACCATATTCATTTCCGACGGGGTGCTCTACAACCCCGAGGTCGGCGTGGTACGTCTCGAATCCAACGATCCGCAGGCCTATGTCGACGGCATGCGCGAGCTGTTGGACAACCTCAACTACGATCCCAACGTGAGCCCCGATGCGAGCCAGAAGCGCCTGCGTTTCAGCTACATCGTGCACTCTCCCAAGTTCTCCGATGACGGCAGGGTGTGGGAAGGCGACGTGGTCCAGGTAAGCGGACCGCGCGATTCGCTTCCTTTCAGCAACGCCCAGGAGCTTTCCAAGATCCTTTCCTCCCAGCCCGTGCAGCATCCCAAGGCGCGGCAGTTTAGCGGCAATGACGAGCGGGACGGTTGCTCTGAGCAGCCGTCCCGTTTTTCATTGTACCCAGACAGTTGTCGCCGGGCACTTTTGTCTGGTTTTGCTAGGCCATGGTTTTGCGGCGTTCGTTCTCCAGGCGTTCGCCAATCCACATGTTAATGACGCCTTGTCGTGTGGTCGCGAAGTGACGTGCCGTGGCGTCAAGCTCTTCAATCATCCACTCCGGCATGCTGATGTTTACCTTGCGAGCCTTGTCATTGCGATTGGGAAATTCGACAGAATCCTCGACGATAAAGGGAGTGATGTCGCCGCCATTATCGAAGTACTCGTCAAACTCCTCATCGGTCATTGTTTTTCTTGTCATAAAACGCAGCCTCTTTTCTGGTTGCCCGACGTACTGAAATGATTCGCGTGTTGTTGCCCCGTGTTGTGCAGACCGCAACCCATCGGCTCCCAGAGTAGTGCGATATAACACCCCAGCGTTTTTCTCCGCCATAATCAATGGGAAATCGAACTAAGTTTTGGTCCTCCCACAGCGACTGCGCCTCCTCGAAATCAATGCCATGCTTGAGGAGGTTTGTCGTGCTCTTAGCTGGATCGTATTCGAACTCCATACGAACCACCTTTCAAGTGTCTATTATAAGTCCAATAGGTATTTACTAGCAATAATCGAAAAGACAAGAGTGCGATGCCCATAGAAGTTGCGGCTCTCGTCCTCGCCTCGCAGGCCATGCTACCGAGCGAATCCAACAGTTTCGCCGACTGAAATCGGGCAAATTTCGAGATACTTGCGACAGAAAACCGAGAAAGTCCCGTATTAATTTGGTCATATATGGGATATCGGGAGGAAGCTTGCTCCTGGGGCAGCGCCCCGCCTACGGTTTGCAGCTGCCGCAGGGTCTGTAGCCTTCGGCTATCAACTCGTCGCGGGACTTGTCGGTCGTGGCCTTGTTCTTCGCGCTGATGGTTGGCACCGAGTCGCAGGTGGGGAGGTGGAAGCGCTTGCTGCTCGTGTTGAGCACGTAGGCGTATGTGGTCTCGTCGCCGTCCTTCGCGCTTGTGTCTCCGGTTTCCCCGGCTAGCCAGCTATACCCTGTCAGGTAATCGATTCCGACGCCGTCTTGCTCGTTGGGAATGAAGACGTTAAAGCAGATAGCCTCGCCGCCATCCTCCACGGAAAGCGCCTCCATCTGTACGCCTCGCGCGACGAGCTCGACGCCCTCGAACACGGGCGTGACCCGGTATAGCACGTGATTTCCGGTGTTCTCCACGTAGTCGCACACGAGCTTCTCGAACTCGGTCATCGCGAGGTTCATCTGCCGCGTGCCAGTGATGAGGTTGCGCTCGTTGAGGTCCTCGGCGGTGAGGCTGTAGGCGATGAGATGGCAGCGGTTGTAGAGCAGGCCACCGTCGATAAAGTCGTACTCGGTGCGCTGCCAGCCCGTGGGCTTTATGGAGCTGATCTGACCCCGCTCCTTGGTGGGCATGAGGTCGCGGCCAAGGCATGCGGTCGCCGCACCGCATCGTCCCAACGCGTCAAGCGGGGCGTATTGCTCGAAGGATTCGGTTTGTCCGGCGAATTCGTCAAGATTTGGGGTGCCAAGATCGGTGTACTCGACGCCCGAGGGGAGTCCCGTCGTTGGCAGCGATGACAGCGCCGATGAGCATCCCGGCAACAGCGCGAGCGCTGCGACGAGCAGCAAAATGAGACATTTGCTCAGGGCATCTGTCTCATTCTTGCGATGTCGGTGCATGCTCACTTCTTGAGCGCGCCAAAGATGCCGCGGATGATCTGACGCGATGCCTCGCGACCGATCTGCCCGAGCACGCTTCCCACCTGCTTGACAGCCTCCTGCTGCGCCTTCTGGGCGCGCTTCTCCTCGGCGGCGGCCGCCTTTTCGGCCTCCTTCGCCTTACGCTTTTCGGCTTCGGCGGCTTCGATGTCGGCCTGCGCCTGCTCGGCAGCCTGCTTGGCTTCCTCATCGAGCGCCTCGGCCTGCTTGCTGATGAGCTCATAAGCCGATTCACGGTCGATTGCCTCGCCGTACTTGCTCATGAGCGTTTCCTGTGCGGCAAGCACCCGGTCGATGACTTCGGGGTCGGCGGCGGCCATGCGGCACTGCGGTGGCAATATCTTTGCGTACTCGACGATGCAGGGCTTGCCTTCTTCATCCAGAAACGAGACGAGCGCTTCGCCCGTGCCAAGCTCGAGAATCTTGTCCTTCGCGTTGAACGCCGGGTTCTCGCGGAAGGATTGCGCGGCGGCCTTCACGGCTTTCTGCTCGGCTGGGGTGTAGGCGCGCAGTCCGTGCTGGATGCGGTTCGAGAGTTGCGCGAGCACCTCGTCGGGGATATCAGACGGTGACTGCGTGATGAAGTACACGCCCACGCCCTTCGAGCGGATGAGCTTCACGACCTGGACGATCTTGTCGAGTAGCTCCTTGGGCATGCCATTGAAGAGCAGGTGTGCCTCGTCGAAGAAGAAGACGAACTTGGGCTTGTCGCCATCGCCCACCTCGGGCAGCGTCTCGAACAGCTCGCTGAGCATCCACAACAGGAACATCGCGTAGATTTGCGGGCTATTGATGAGGCGCGCCGCATTGAGCACGTTGACGTAGCCCTGGCCGTTCTCGTCAGTTGCGAACCAGTCGTTGAGGTCGAGGTTGGGCTCGCCGAAGAAGGTGTCGCCACCCTGGTCCTCGATGGCAATGAGCGCGCGCAGGATCGCGCCAACCGACTGCGACGAGACCTTGCCGTACGTAGTCTCGATCTCCTTGGAGTGCTCCGAGACGTAGTTGAGCATCGCACGCAGGTCCTTGAGGTCGATGAGCAGCATTTGCTGGTCATCGGCAACGCGAAAGACGATGTTGAGCACACCTTCCTGCACTTCAGTGAGCTCGAGTAGGCGCGAGAGCATGATGGGCCCCATGTCCGAAATCGTGATGCGCACGGGAATGCCCTGGTCATCAAGCATGTCCCATAGGCGCGTGGGGCAACCCTCGAGCTGCCAGTCCTCAATGCCGAACTTCTCGACACGCTTGGCGATGTTCTCGGTATCGTCGCCTGCTTGCGCAATACCGGTCACATCGCCCTTCACATCGGCCATGAAGACGGGCACGCCGGCTTTCGAGAAGCCTTCGGCGAGCACCTTGAGGGTGACGGTCTTGCCCGTGCCGGATGCGCCGGCGATGAGGCCATGACGGTTTGCCTGGTTGAGAAGTAGGTTGCAGGGGACTTCGCCCTGTCCAACCCAGATGTGGTCTTGTTCGAACATGGCATCTCTCCCGAGGTTAATCGGCGGTTCGTATGCTGCCTCTCAATTCTATCATGCGCTTCGTGCCGCGAAATTCGCATAAAGATGCCTATAATATGCGCGATTGTCACGTTGACATGCATTGGGGAGATCATGGAGTTTGTTGGAACCTTCTGGGCGCTCGTACCGCCCATCGTCGCCATCGTCTTGGCGCTCATCACCAAGGAAACCTATACGTCGCTTTTCGTCGGCATCGTCGTAGGTGCGCTGTTGCTTGCGGGGTTCGACCCGATCAACACCATCAACTACATCATCGTCGGCGAGATTGGCGAGGGAGAGGACGCCATGGCGGTCGGCTTCCTCAACGCCATAAGTGACCCGTGGAATGCGGGCATCTTCGTCTTTCTCGTGATGCTCGGCATCATGGTCGCGCTCGTCAACAAGGCGGGTGGCTCGGCGGCTTTCGGTGCCTGGGCGGCCAAGCATATCAAGACGCGCGTCGGCGCGCAGCTCGCCACCTTCGCGCTCGGCGTGCTCATCTTCATCGATGACTACTTCAACTGTCTTACCGTGGGTGCGGTCATGCGTCCCGTGACCGACGAGCAGAAGATCTCGCGCGCTAAGTTGTCCTACATCATCGATGCGACGGCGGCGCCCATCTGCATGATCGCTCCCATCTCGTCGTGGGCTGCGGCCGTCTCGGCCACGGCGGCCGATCTGGATTCCGGCGTCACGGGCATCCAGCTCTTCATCCAGGCGATTCCCTACAACTTCTACTCGCTGCTCACCATCGTCTTCATCATCGTTATCGTCGTCATGGGCTTCGATTACGGTCCCATGGCCCGTGCCGAGATCGAGGCATATCGCGATGGCGTGCTCGGCTCGCTCGGCAACGAGGAGAAGCTCGACAACCCGCGCGCCAAGCTCATCGACATGCTCATCCCCATCATCGTCCTCATCGTGTTCTGCATAATCGGCATGATGTTCGTTGGCGGCTTCTGGGATTCGGAGGCCGAAGGTTACGGCGATCTTGCCCTGGCGTTTGGCAACACCGACGCGTCGGTCGGCCTGCCATGGGGCTCCATCATCGCGCTCGCTTTCACCTTCATCTATTTGCTGTGCCGACGCGTCATCAGCTTCGGCGATGCGGCTGTCTGCATCGTCGATGGCTTTAGGGCGATGGTCCCGGCGCTGCTCATTCTCACCTTCGCGCTCACCCTCAAGCTTGCGACGACCGCACTCGGCGCCGATGTCTTCGTTGCCGGGCTGATGGAGGGCGCCGCCGCCGGCCTGTATAGCATGCTACCGGCGATCATCTTCCTCGTCGCGCTTGGTCTCGCGTTTGCCACGGGCACGAGCTGGGGCACCTTCGGCATCCTCATCCCGATCGTCGTGCCGATTTTCGCGTCCCAGCCCGAGCTGCTCACCATCGGCATTTCCGCCTGCCTGGCTGGTGCGGTCTGCGGCGATCACTGCTCGCCCATTTCGGATACGACGATCATGGCCTCGGCCGGCGCGAACGTGAACCACATAGTCCACGTGCAGACGCAGCTGCCCTACGTGCTCACGGTGGCGATCGTCTCGTTCGTGTGCTTCGTGATCGCCGGATTCGTGCAGAACTGGGTCATTTGCCTCGTCATCGGCATTGTCCTCGTGGTCGCCGCGCTCTTCGTCCTGCGCAAGACCGTCGGCAAGCGCGTCACGCAATGAGACAGTTGCTTGGAGCAACTGTCTCATTGTGCGAGTCAGGGGAAGGTTGGCATGACTAACGTACTCGAATGGCTCGAGGCTAGGGTCCGCGAGATGCCCGACAAGGTCGCGTTCGCGGACGAGCGCGACGAGGTCACTTTCCGCGAACTCGCGCAGCGCGCCCAGTCTGCTGGTTCCTTCATCGCCGCCAATGCCGAATCGCGCGCTCCCATCGCCTGCTACATGGAGAAGAGCACGCGCGCCATTGCCGCGATGCTCGGCGCGGTTTATGCGGGGTGCTGCTATTCCGTCATCGACGTGCGTCAGCCGGCGCCGCGTGCGCGGGCCGTGGTCGACAAGCTCGAGGCGCCTCTGGTGGTGGCGGATGCGGCGACCATCGGCGCGGCACGCGAAATCTTCGTCGCCTACCGGGTGGTTTCCATCGAGGATATCATCGATGGCGAGGTTGATAGCACGCTGCTTGCGCGGCGTCGCGCCGATGCTATCGACATCGATCCGCTGTATATCAACTTCACGTCGGGCTCCACGGGCACTCCCAAGGGCGTCGCAGTGTGCCACCGATCGGTAATCGACTTCATCGGATCGTTCACCTCGATTTTCGGCATCACGCAAGACGACGTGCTGGCCAATCAGGCGCCGTTCGACTTCGACGTGTCGGTTAAGGACGTCTATGGCGGGCTTGCCACCGGCGCGACCGTGCAGATGATCCCACGCGAGTTCTTCAGCGTTCCGGTCAACCTCATGGACTTCCTCGTCGAACGTGAGGTCACCGTCTGCACCTGGGCCGTGAGCGCCATGTGCTTCGTGTCGATGATGGGCGGGTTCGACTATCGCGTCCCCACGACGATTCGCGAGGTCATCTTTAGCGGCGAGCCCATGCCGCCCAAGCAGCTCGCCATCTGGCGCGCCGCGCTGCCGGATGCGACCTTCGTGAACGTTTACGGTCCCACCGAGGTGACCTGTAACTGCACGTACCACGTCATCGAGCGCGTCTATGCCAAGGACGAGGTCATCCCGATGGGAAGGCCGTTTCCGAACGAGCGCGTCTTCCTGCTCGACGATGAGGGGCACCTTGTCGATCAGCCCGGAGTCGAGGGCGAGATTTGCGTTGTCGGAACCTGTCTGGCGCTTGGGTACTACAACGACCCGGAGAAGACAGCCGGGGCCTTCGTGCAAAACCCGCTTACCCCGGCGTTTCCCGAGACGATGTATCGTACGGGTGACATCGCCGTGATCGACGAGGAGGGCCGCTTCGTGTACCGCGGTCGTAAGGATCACCAGATCAAGCATCTGGGCCAACGCATCGAGCTCGGCGAAATCGACGCGACGGCGCATGCCACCGACGGTGTGGAGCGCGCGTGCACGGTCTACGAGTCGCGGAAAAAGCGCATTCTCCTGTTCTACGTGGGCGCATGCGGGAAGGACTCCCTTGCGGCTACGCTCAAGGACGTCCTGCCGCAGTACATGGTGCCCAACAAGATTCGCCAGCTGGACACGATGCCCCTCACCAAGAACGGCAAGATCGACCGCCAGGCGCTGCTGGAGCTAAAATGAAGTGAGACACATTGGACAGGTGCATCTGTCTCATTGGGGACCATGAGACAGATGCACCTGTCCAATGTGTCTCACTGTCCCCTTGTCCCATAAACGAAGGACCTGATATGGATAACAGCGAACTTCTCACCATCGCGCAGGAGTATGGCACGCCGACCTTCGTCTTCGACGTCGAGGAGTTCTGGCGCCGGCTGGATAAGGTCGCCGATATATTCGACGACGAGGTGCGCCTCTGCTTCGCGATGAAGGCCAACCCTTTCCTTGCGGGAGCCGCGGCGGATCACGGAATCCGCCTCGAGGTGTGTAGCCCCGGCGAGCTCGCCATCTGCGAGGACGTGGGCATCTCCGCATCGCAGATCGTGTACTCGGGCGTGAACAAGCAGGCCGAGGACGTGAGTCGCGCCATCCGCTACCGCGTCGGCGTGCTCACTGCCGAATCGAAATTGCACGTGAAACTCATCGAGGAATGCGCGGCACAGGCATCCACCACGGTCAAGGTGCTCTTGCGACTGAACTCCGGCAGTCAATTCGGCATGTCGAAAGCCGATTTACTGGAGGTTATCGACAAACGCGCGGACTTCCCGCACCTCGAGATCGTGGGGCTCCACTACTTCGTGGGAACCCAGCGCAAGAAGCTCAAGCACCAGATCCGCGAGATCGAGAAGCTGCATGCGCTTATCGGTGAGCTGCGCGACGAGCACAGCTTCAAGGTGCAGCGCCTCGAATACGGCCCCGGCCTCGCCGTGCCCTACTTCGCCGACGAGGACTTCTCCGATGACCTTTCCCCGGCTCGCGAACTCGCGCCCGCCATCCGTGAGCTGGCAAAGGACGTGGAGGTCACCATCGAGATGGGGCGTTTCTTCGCGGCGTCCTGCGGCACCTATCTCACCCGCGTGGTCGACATCAAGGAAAACGAGGGCACGAACTACTGCATCCTTGACGGCGGCATCAACCATCTCACCTACGCGGGGCAGGTGATGGGTCTCAAGGTGCCCGTGACCGCCAACCTCTCTGCGCTTGCCGACGCCATGCGCGAGCGCGACGAGCGTTCCTGGACGCTGTGCGGCAGCCTGTGCACGGTCAACGACGTGCTCGTGCGCGAGGTTGACCTCGAGAGTCTCGAGCTCGACGACGTACTCGCCTTCGCCAATGCCGGCGCGTACTCCGTCACCGAGGGCGTGCACCTGTTCCTGAGCCGCACGATGCCTCGCGTGGTCTTGCGTTATGATGGTGGATGCGAGCTCGCCCGCGACTTCATCGAGACGAGCACGCTCAACACGCCACGCAAATGAGACGCTCGCTCTGAGCAACTGTCTCATCATCCGTAGGGTCCGGTGAGCAATGAGACAAATTGGTCAGACCAAACCGTCTCATTCACAAGATGAAAGGAACGCACGTCATGGACGACATCACGCTCGAGGCCATCATCGATCTGCTCAAGGACGTCGAGGAGGACGTCGACTACGAGAACTGCACGGCGCTGGTCGACGAGCGCTTCCTTGACTCCTTCGATATCCTCGCGATCATCAACGCAATCGACGACGAGTTCGACATCGCGGTTCCCGCCAAGGAGGTCGTCCCGGCCAACTTCAACAGCGCCCAGGGCATCTACGAGATGGTGCTGCGCCTCGCCGAGGAGGAGTAGGGCACCAGACAAAACTCGCCGGGACACTTTTGTCTGGTTGTCCCGGTCGCACCGCTCTTGCCAATCGCAAAATAATTGCAAAATGTGCATTGACAATAAGTTAGCGTTGTCTAATATGTAGTTAACTAATGCTAACTACGGCTAACTACGGAGGCTATCATGACACTTTCCGATATCAAACCGGGTGCGACATGCACGGTGGTAAAGCTCCGCGACGAGGGCGCGACCCGTCGTCGCATCATGGACATGGGCATTACCAAGGGCGCGCAAATCAGGGTGGATAAGGTCGCCCCGTTGGGAGATCCCGTCGACCTGACCGTGCGCGGCTATCACCTGTCGCTACGCAAGTCCGACCTCGACAAGATCGAGGTCCAGGCGGTCTAACCACTCGGTAAGACGATGGGCTGGCTACCCCTTATGCCAGTCCATCTTTTTGCACTGCTGTTAGCTATGACTAACAAATGAGACAGTTGCTCAGAGCATCTGTCTCATTCGGAATCAAAGGCACGGAGAGGAAGAAAGCACGACATGGAAACGACCATTGCACTGGTGGGCAACCCCAACTCAGGCAAGACGACGCTGTTCAACCAACTTACCGGTAACCATCAATACGTGGGCAACTGGCCCGGCGTGACGGTGGAGCGAAAGACCGGCCATCTCAAGAGCGACAAGAACATCCAGTTCGTCGACCTGCCGGGTATCTACTCACTATCCCCGTACTCGAGCGAGGAGGTCATCTCGCGCAATTACCTGGTCGACGGCCACCCCGACGTCATCATTGACATCGTCGACGCGTCCAACCTCGAGCGAAATCTCTACCTGACCACGCAGCTCATGGAGTTCGGCGTGCCCGTGGTGGTCGCGCTCAACCAGATGGACATCGTGAAGAAGCGCGGCTACACCATCAAGTCCAAGGAGCTTTCCGAGCAGCTCCAGGTGCCGGTCGTCGAGATATCGGCACTCAAGGGCGATGGCCTTGAAGACCTGGTCGCCACTGCCGTGAAGGCGGCGCGCGAGGGCATCGTCCCGCAACCCGTCCGTTTCACTCCCGAACTTGAATCCGCCCTCACCAAGATCGAGGACAAGCTTCCCAGCGCCATGCCCGGCAACATGCGCCGCTATTACGCCATCAAGCTCTTCGAGCGCGACAAGGAGGCTGTCGAGGAAATCGGCACCAAGGTCAACTGCGATGACATCATTTTCGAGGCCGAGGCGCTCTTCAACGACTCGTCGGATGCCATCATCACCAACGAGCGCTATCGCTACATCGAGAGCTTCATCAAGCGCGTCCACAAGCGCGCTGTTTCCGGTGCGACCATCTCCGAGAAGGTCGACAGCGTGCTCACCAACCGCATTTTGGCGTTGCCGATTTTCGTCGTGATCATCACGCTCATCTACTACATTTCCATCAGCACCGTCGGTACCTACGCGACCGACTGGGCCAACGACGGCGTTTTCGGTGACGGGTGGTATCTCGATCCGGTGGCAATCGTGTCAACCGAGGGCACAGCACAATCTGCCCTCGATTCCGCGACCGATCCTTATGACGAGGCGCAAACCGCCATCAGCGAGTACCTGACGCAAGCCGGCGAGGCGGGCGTCAACACCGATGCGATTGCGGCGTTCATCGGCGAGGAAGCCGACGAGGGCGCCGACCTCGAGTCCCCGGAGTTCCAGGCCGCCCTTGCCGCATTCGAGCAAGACGCCGCCAGTTCCGGCTTCGTGGCCGAATACACCTCGGTCGACGAGGAATCCGCCATGGAGACCGACTACTTCGTGTACTACGGCGAAGCGGGCGAGGCGCGGGCGCAGGCCCTTGCCGATGCACGTAACGAGCAAATCGCCGCCGAGGGTCGCGAGGGATCGGCCGAGGCCGTTGTCTACAGCTTTGACGGCGAAGCCGCCGATGAGGAGACCGGCGAGGTCATCACCCAGGGCGTCGGCGTGCCCGCGCCCGAGGATCCGAGCGCCTACGGCCTGTGGATTCCCGGCATCCCCGTCCTCATCGGTACCGCGCTCGAGGCCGTCGGATGCGTCGGCTGGCTCTACGATCTCATCATGGATGGCATCGTCGCCGGCGTGGGCGCCGTGCTCGGCTTCGTGCCGCAGATCATGATTCTGTTCTTCCTGCTGGCGATTCTCGAGGCCTGCGGCTACATGGCCCGCGTCACCTTCATCCTCGACCGCCTCTTCCGCCGCTTCGGCCTGTCGGGCAAGACCTTCGTGCCCATGATCGTCGGCACCGGCTGCGGCGTGCCGGGCATCATGGCTTCGCGCACCATCGAGTCCGAGAGCGCCCGTCGCCTCACGGTCATGACCACGACCTTCATGCCGTGCTCGGCCAAGTTGCCGATTATCGCTCTCATCGCGACGGCCATCTTCGGTGGCGTGTGGTGGGTCGCCCCGCTGGCGTACTTCATGGGCATTGCCGCCATCATCATCTCGGGCATCATCCTGCGCAAGACCAGGCCCTTCATGGGCAAGGTCACCCCCTACGTCATGGAGCTACCCGAATACCGCCTGCCGCGCTTTGTCGACCTGCTGCGCAGCATGTGGGATCGCGCCTGGGCCTTCATCAAGAAGGCGGGCACCATCATCCTGCTTGCCACGATCGTGGTCTGGTTCCTGTCGGGTTACGGCATCTACGAGGGCAAGTTCATGTGGGTCGGCGAGGATTTGATGGACTACTCGTTCCTCGCGTACTTTGGCAACGCCTTTGCATGGATCTTCGCGCCGCTCGGCTTCAACAACTGGGAATGCGCATCCACTGTCATCACCGGTCTCATCGCAAAGGAGAACGTCATCTCGACTATGGCCGTGGTGTACGGCGGCGATCCCAATGTCGCGTGGACCAGTGCCTACATGGCGTCGCTCGCGGCGACGACTGGTTCCGCCCTGCTCGTGCCGGTCGCGGCCTTCGCCTTCATGACCTTCCAGCTGCTCTGCGCGCCGTGCTTCGCGGCCATGGGCGCCATCAAGCGCGAGATGGGTGGCTTCAACAAGTGGTTCTGGGCCGCCATCGGCTGGGAGTGCGGATTTGCCTACGTGATTTCGCTCATCATCTTCCAGATTGGCGCATGGGTCGTCACCGGTGTCTTCAGTCTGGGAACCATCGTTGCCATCGTGTTTGTTGCGGCGCTGCTATGGGCGCTCTTCCGCCCGGCCAGCAAGCCCGCCGCGCCCGCCCATGCGGACACGGCCGTAAAGGCGGCCGCATAGAACGACTAACTCAGGCTTCAGGACAAGCCATCTTCCGGGCGGCCCCTCTCTCCGCCCCAAACATGTCCTCCCTCTCTCCGGGAAACGCCCCTCACGGGGCGTTTCCTGCGTTTGGGAGTCTACATTCTTGTGCTTGCGGGCGTCTCGGAGACGGGGCCGTAATTTTCCTCGTACCAGGCGATCCACTTATCCATCGTGTCCTCGCTGATGGCGTGTTCCATCATGCACGCCTCGCGATTGGCCGCTTCCTCGTCCACACCGAGGGCGTCGATGAGAAAGGCGCGCAGCACGCGATGACGCATGAGGATGTGCTCGCCGTATTCCTTGCCTGCAGGCGTAAGCGTGATTTCCCCGTAGCGCTCCTGTTCGATGTAGCCCATCTCGCGAAGGTTCTTGGTCGCGCGAGCGACGCTCGCCTTCGAAAAGCCGAGCGCATCCGCGACGTCGGTGGAGCGCACCGACCCATCGCCATGGAGGGCGAGGTCGTAGATGGCCTCGATGTAGTCCTCGTATGAGGGGGTAAGATCGCCGATTGCCACGCGTAGCTCCGCTCGCTTTGGGGAATGATGATGAGCGCATTATACTACGGATTGATAAACGTTATGTGTCCTTTATCTGAATTTATGGATAATGCAGATGAATGAGACGGTTGCTCAGAGACATTGTCTCATTATCAAGGTCAGAAAGCTGCGGTTGCGTCAGCGTGTTGCGTTGTCGATGTCGAGAAACGCCAGGACGTCGCTTTCCAGTCCCTCGACGTCGAAGAGCCTGTCCGCATTCCGCACGGTGCGCAGCCTGCCGCCAAGAACGATACCGACCCTATCAGCCAGAATGCGCGCCTCCGCGAAATCGTGGGTCACGAACACGATGGTGCAGTCAAAACGCGCGTGCACGTCCCGCATGACGCCGTACATTTGTCGTTTGGTCGCCGGATCCAGCGCCGAGAACGGCTCGTCGAGAAGCAGGATGTCGGGTTCGAGGATGAGCGCCCGCGCCAGGGCCGTACGCTGTGCCTCGCCACCGCTGATGATGCCGGGGTAGCGGTCGGCTATCGCTTCGATGCCGAAGTCGGCGAGGAGGCGGTCGACGCGCCTCTCGACTTCCGCCGGATCCGTCTTACGTACCTTCAAGCCGTACCCGATGTTCTCCCGCACGGTCATGTGGGGGAAGAGGGCGTAGTCTTGGTAAAGGATGCCCAGGTGGCGCTGTTGGATGGGAAGGGTGTCGGCCCTCTTGCCGTCGAGCAGGATCTCTCCGCGCTCCCATGTGCACGCTCCGGCAATAGCCTCCATGAGGACGGTCTTGCCCGATCCGGTCGACCCGAGGATGGCGAAGATCTCGTGCGGATGCACGTCGAGGGCCGGGACGTCCAGGACGAACGATCCGCGTCTCACGCGCAGGTTGCGGATTTCGATGTTACCGGCCAAAGGATTCCTCCTCGAACGGCACGCCGGCGATGTCGGGCATTTTGTCGCACGTCTTTCCGGCGCGCCGCGCCCTTCTCGCGCGCAGCCATCCGCCACGTCCGTCCCCGCCGATACGTGATGCTCCGACCGGACGGTTCAGCAAGTTTGCCAGAACCAGGGTCGCTGCCGAGACGATCAGCATGATCATCGCCGTCGCCATCGCGACGTCGTTGTTTCCCGTTGATATGCTCAGGTAGATGCTGTCGGGGAGCGTCTCGGTCTTCATGCGTGTGACGCCGACGAGCATGAGCGTAGCGCCGAACTCGCCCATGCCGCGTGCCCACGTGAGGACGGCGCACGAGATGATCGAGTTGCGCGCTTGGGGCAGGATGATGTCGCGAAACACCTGCCACGACCTCGCACCGAGCGTCTTGGCAACGAACTCCATGCGTGGATTGACCTCGTCGAGGGCGGTGCGCACCATGCGAATGGCGAACGGCAGGTTGACGATGAGCTGGGCGAAGACGATACCCGCCGGCTGGAACACCACGGCCAGTCCGATATCCTTGAGTGCTTTGCCAAAAGGTGACGAGAAGATGAGGAGTAGGGCGAACCCCAGCAGGATATAGGGAAGCGACAGCGTGAGCTCCATGACGATGCCCGCAATTCGCTTGCAGGGCATGTTCGTATGCGAGAGGGCGTAGGCGGTTGGCAGGGCGAGCGTGAGGCAGATGGCGGTCGAGATCACAGAGGTGACGACGCTCATCCGCAGCGAGAACATGACCTCGGCCGAAGTGAGCGCCTCGTGAAAATGCGTTATGCCGCTCGCGACGATGGCAATGACGGCGCTCCCGATGAACAGGAGCGCCACGATTGCGATGATGATGGTGAGCGCGGGAAAGAGCTCCCGAACGCGCCCGGCGTGTTTGCGTTTCTCGTCCGTATGGGCCATGGCGGTCTTGGAGGAAGGTGTCCTCCGCTATCCGGAGCTAGGCGCGCTCGTACCCGTAGGAGGCCCAGATGTCCCAAACGGCGTCGGTCTGCAGAAACTCCTTGAAGGCGTTGACGGCGGCGACATCCTGGGCGCTCGTGAGCTGGGCGGCGGGAATCACCTTGACGAGGGCGTCGAGGTCGGTCGTGTCGACGATGCTCACGCCGTCACCCTTCACGTTCTCCTTCCAGACGATTCCCGCATCACCTTCGCCGTTGGCAAGCGCCGTGGCGATTTGGGGTGCGGTGGTCGTGGTGGTGATGACTCCCGCGTTCATGAGCGAGTCCCACAGTCCTGCATCGGTCAGCGCCTTCTTGGCGATTTTTCCGATGGGAGTGGACTCGGGGTCACCGACGAGCACGCGCTGGGCGTTGGCGAGGTCGGCGATGCCGTTGATGTTCGCGGGGTTAGAAGCGGGAACGGCGAGCACGGGGATGTGCTTGACCAGATCCTCGCTCGAGGCGACGGAGCCCTCCACGGGCTTGAGCTCTTCCTTCGATCCGGCGATGAAGAAGTCGCCCTCGTTCGTCGTGGTAATCTGCGTCTGGATCTGCGCAGCGTTGGCGTAGGTCACGTTCATCTCGCAGCCGGTTTGCTCAGTGAACAGGTCCGCGATTTTCTGGAAGGGCTCGGTCATGCCCGCGCCACAGTAGATGTCTAGTTGCTGGCCTTCCAGGTTAGCCGCCTGCGAGGATGTTTGCGAACTCGTATTTGACGAGGAGCACCCCATCATCGTTAGCGCTGCTAGCGCGAGAACCATGGCAGTGATTGCGGCAAAGCGCCTGATTCTGCTTTCCGTTTTGGTGGTTGTCATTGCGGTTCCTCTCCCAAGGTGATTGATTTTGCATGTGAAATATATCAATAAAAGAATATTTTACAAGAAGAATAATTGTGTTTTAGAATAATACGGCCACGAACGGATACCCGTAAATCGCCCGGTGGCAAGCGAAGACAAGGAGCAGGTCATGAGGATTTCCGCACGTAATCAACTGAAGGGCACAATTGTCGAGGTAGAAGAGGGTGCCGTGAACGGCATCGTAACGATCGAGATTCCCTGCGGATGCAAGGTGAAGGCTTCCATCACCAACGCGGCAATCCAAGACCTGGGACTCGAGGTCGGTATGGAGGCCATTGCCGTGGTCAAGGCGAGTTCCGTCATGTTCGCGACGGACCGCATTCCCAACATCTCGGCACGCAACCAGCTCAAGGGCAAGCTCGTCGAGGTCGAGGAAGGCGCCGTGAACGGCATCGTCACGATCGAACTGGCATGTGGCTTTAGGGTCAAGGGATCGATCACGAATGCCGCGATTCGCGACCTTGGGTTCGAGGACGGCGGAGATGCCGTCGCGGTGTTCAAGGCGAGCGAGGTCATGGTGGCCGTTGACTAAATTTATTCTTTACAAAGAATAAAAAGATGGTATAGTTCAATTATTCTTGACGGGAGATAGATACCCTCCCCTCTCTTCTCTCTCGTGCGAATGCGACCGACTCCCCTGTCGGTCGCATTCGCATATATGGGGAGCTATTCTCGTGACTCGGAAAAACCTGCCCGGGAAATTTGCCCGGAGCAGATTCTTTCATTCCCGTGATTCGTGGATGACGGGCGTGGGAACGTCGCGTGCGCTCGCACAGCCTGCGCAGCTGCCCTTGCTGCACCCCATGCAAGCGCTTGGGAGCCTGAGGTCCTCGTCGCTTGGCAGGTTCGCATCGTGATGCGTGCCGTGGCACGAGCGCCCCTTCTTGCCAAAGCCGCCGAAGAAGGCCACCTTGATGGCAACGCCAATCCAGATGACGACGATGATGAGTATGATCCAGCTTGCGATGTTCATATCCGAATGTTAGCATACTCTAACTAATGAGACAATCTCGTCGTCGTTTTTGCCTCGCTTGTTGCAGGTGCCACTACGCAATGAGACAGCGTCTTCGAGCAGTTGTCTCATTCACCCGTGCTAGTATGTGCAACGTGTCATTTCATCGAGGAGGAACCCATGAGCTACGACATCACCGACATCAACCTTGCCGACGAGGGCCGCGCGCGCATCCTGTGGGCCGATCGCGACATGCCCGTACTCGCCGAGATTCGCGAGCGCTTTGCCAAGGAGCGTCCCTTCGAGGGAATCCGCGTCGGTGCGTGTCTGCACGTGACCACCGAGACCGCCAATCTCGTACGCACGATGATCGAAGGCGGTGCCCAGGTTGCGTTGTGCGCAAGCAATCCGCTCTCCACCCAGGACGACACGGCGGCCGCGCTCGTCAAGTACTACGGCACAGAGGTCTATGCACGCTGTGGTGAGGACACCGAGACATACTACAAGCACCTCGACGCCGTCATCGATACCAAGCCGCAAATCACGATGGACGACGGTGCCGACCTCTGCGATCGCATCCACGGCGATCGCCAGGACGCCCTCGAGTACGTCATCGGCGGCACCGAAGAGACGACGACCGGTGTCATCCGCCTGGCAGCCATGGCCGCAGCCGGCGCGCTCAAGTACCCCTCGTTCAACGTCAACGACGCCAACACCAAGCACTTCTTCGATAATCGCTACGGCACGGGCCAGTCCACGCTCGACGGCATCGTGCGCGCGACCAATCGCCTGCTTGCGGGACGCACCCTCGTGGTGAGCGGTTACGGCTTCTGCGGCCGTGGCCTGGCGCAGCGTGCCGCTGGCATGGGCATGAGCGTCATTATCTGCGAAGTCGACCCGCTCAAGGCTCTCGAGGCGCACATGGAGGGCTATCGCGTGATGCCGTGTGCCGAGGCTGCCAAGTACGCCGATGTGTGGGTCACCGTGACGGGTGACCTCAACGTCATCGATGCGCCGGCGTTCGAGAACATGAAGGACGGTGCCATAATCTGCAACTCTGGTCACTTCAACAGCGAGATCAACATCCCGTGGCTCGAGGAGCATGCGGTGTCGAAGGAGACCCTCAAACCGCTGGTCGACGAGTACACGTTGCCCGATGGCCGCACCATCATCCTGCTGGCTGATGGCCGCCTGGTAAACCTGTCGGCTGCTGAGGGGCATCCCGCCGAGGTCATGGACATGAGCTTCGCCAACCAGGTGCTTGCCGCCGAGTACGTGCTCAAGCACCGCGACGAGCTGCTGCCCCAGTGCTACAACATCCCGGCCGAGATTGACGACGAGATCGCCCGCGTTAAGCTCGGCACGCTCGGCATACAGATTGACACGCTCACGCCCGAGCAGGAGGCCTACCTCAACTCCTGGACTCTCGGCACCGTGTAGAACACGAGCCCGCTGGCGCGCAAAGAAATTGCGATAGTGTGAGACCGCCATCCTCCGCATGTAAGAAATTTTCGATCATGTGAGCTTTGCGGGGTCTCGGAGTAAAAAAATTGCGATTGTGTGAAGAGAAGCCTCGGCCCCATCTCACATAATCGAAAAAAACGCGCACGCGTCTGCCGTGCGCCGCACACAATCGAAAAAAACGTGCACAGCGCTCGTCGATTCTACTTTGCGGCTTCGATTTGCTCGGAGAGCCAACTGGCCCACTCGTCGACGCCGTCGCCCTTGGTCGCGGCGATGGCAAAGCTCGGCGCGCCGGGGTTGAGGCGCTCGATATGCTCGTCGAAGAGCGTTTTGTCAAAGGTAAAGGCCGGCATTACGTCGATTTTGTTGAGGATGATGGCGTCGGCCACCTGGAACATGCCGGGGTACTTGAGTGGCTTGTCATCGCCTTCGGGCACCGACAGGATCATCATCTTGATGTTCTCGCCCAGGTAGAAGTCCGCCGGGCATACGAGGTTTCCCACGTTTTCGATGAAGATGAGGTCGATGTCGTCCAAGTCGAGCACGTCAAGGGCGCGACGCAGCATGTCGCTCTCGAGATGACAGGCACCGGCAGTGTTGATCTGCACCGCGGGAATACCCAGGGCCTTGATGGTCTGCGAATCGACGTCGCTCGCGATGTCGCCCTCGATGACGGCGATGTTGTACTTGTCGCGCAGCGCGTTGATGGTCGCCACGATGGTCGAGGTCTTGCCCGACCCGGGGCTCGCTAGCACGTTGACCATGTAGACGCCCTTCTCGTCGAGCAGGGCGCGGTTTGCCGCGGCGCCTTCGTCGTTCTTGTTCAGGATCTTGGTTTCCAGGTCGATGTGAGCCATGTCATCCTTCTCTCTCGATGTGCCAGGATCTGGCCCATGCACATCGTATGTCGAGCCCTACGCGGGGCTGTCCTCGTCATCGGGTGTTTCGATTTCCATGGAGGCGATATCGAGCTCACGTCCCGCAATCAGGACGGTCGCTGCCGAATCGCATGCGGGGCAATGACTGTGAAAACGGTCATGTTCGAACTCGTTACCGCAGTCCAGGCAACGTGACTTCGGAGCCACGAAATCCATCTCGAGCACGCAGCCGTCCAATAACGGGTCATCCTCGGACAGCGCCTCGAAGGCGAACTCCATCGCCTCGGGTACGACCATCGTCATCTCGCCGATGGTGAGCTTGATGCCCGTGATCTTCGTGGCGCCGTTTTGCCGTGCGACGGGAATGACCGAATCGAAGATGCCCTGTACCAGCGATAGCTCGTGCATTACGCGGCCATCTCCGCTTCTTCCTCGGCACGCTGGCGCTTGATTCTGCGCGCAAGCGCGATGCGAGCAGCCGCAAGTGACACCTCGTAGAGCGCGAGCAGCGCGGCGAACATGATGCCCATTGTCACGGGGGATGCATCCGGTGTCACGATGGCGGCAACCACGAGCAAGCCGACGTAGATACCTCGCCAGCTGGCGCGCATCTTCTTGTAGGGGACGATGTTGAACAGGATGAGGAAGAAGACCACGAGCGGTAGCTCGAAGGCCAGGCCAAAGGCAAGCTCGAATAGGATGATGTAATGCAGGTAATCGGTTGCCTGCGGCAGAATCTGGCCGATGGACATGCTCTCGGTCGTGAGGAATTGGAATGCGGGGTTGAGGCAGAAGCAGTAGCAGAACACCATGCCCAGCACGTAGAGCGCGACGGCGACGAAGAACGTGGGCAGTACGTAGCGGCGCTCGTTGGGGCGCAGCGCGGGCAGGAAGAACGCGAGCAGCTCCCAGAAGATGAGGGGGCTGCAGACGAGGACCGACATGAAGAGCGCCACGCGGAACTTCAGCGAGAAGCCCTCGAACGCACCTGTCACATAGACATCGGTCACGTAGTCGCTCACGGGGAGAATGAGGAAGTCGATGAGATACGGCGCGAGCAGGTACATGAAGCAGACCGTGACCGCGAGCGCGACGACGATGATGACGATGCGACGACGCAACTCGCCGATATGATCCATGAGCGGCATGCGCGCGGGACCGATGGGCATCTCACTCACCGGCTTTCTCGTCGTCGAGGTCGTAGAGGCTCGCCGCCATGCTCTTCTTCTTGACGGTACCGCCCGTCTCGGGGATGGGCTTGCCCTCGGGCTCTTTAGCGGGCGCATCATCGATAACGCCGGCAAAGGGATCATCGGCCGCGGAATCGGCGGCTGTCGGGACGGGACTGGGGCTAGTGGGCTCGCTGGCGATCCCGCCGGGAATCGCTGCACCGGGAGCGATCTTGGGGGTGCTCGTCGGGCTACCGAACATGTCCTTGAACGGGTCGGTGAACATGCTCTTCGTCTCGTTGAGCGTGTCGTTGATGGCGGAAATGTCCTCTTGGATGGGCTTGGTCGATTCTTCGACCTGATCCTTGTAGGGAGCGATGGCCTCCTGGAAGGGGTCGGCGACCTCTTCCTTAAACTTCTTGTTCGCCGCCTCAGAGGCGTTTCTGAACTGCCTGATTGCCCGTCCCACGGTGCGCCCCATCTGGGGCAGCTTCTCCGGCCCGAAGATGAGGAAACCGAAGAACAGGATAATCACCAGTTCCGTGCCACTTATTCCGAACACGAAAACATCCTTTGCGTGTCTACGTTCGATTCCCTGCAAACTCGCTACTTTACCACATGCGAGCCGGGGAGGATGTGCCCGTCAACGTCCGTGGGTAAGCGGTGAGCTGGGACAAACGATGAGACAGTTGCTCAGGGACGTTGTCTCATCATGAACAGGGCTTGTCTGGTAGTGAGACAACGTCCCTGAGCAACTGTCTCATTCGCCGGCGAACTCGATACCCGTCTCGGTGATGACGCCGGTGATGAGCTCGTTGGGCGTGATGTCAAATGCCGGGTTGAACACGTCGCATTCGGTGGGGGCTATGGGCAGCCATTGGTGGCCGTAGGGCATGCAACGTACCTCGGTGGCGTCGCGCTGCTCTATGACGACCTCGTCGCCCGTGGTCAGCGACTTGTCGAAGGTCGAGTGCGGTGCGGCGACGAAGAACGGTACGCCGTGGTAGCTCGCGACGATGGCAAGCGGATAGGTCCCGATCTTGTTGGCGACGTCGCCGTTCGCGCAGACACGGTCGGCGCCCACGATGACGGCATCCACGAGTCCCTGCCCCATGATGGAACCGGCCATGCTGTCGCTGATGAGCGTATAAGGCACGCCGGCTTGCTCGAGTTCCCAGGCGGTAAGACGCGCGCCTTGCTCGACGGGACGGGTCTCGTCGACCCAGACCTTCTCGACATCACCGTTCTCGAAGGCGTGATAGATGATGGATGTGGCCGTACCCCAGGCAGCCGTCGCGAGCGCGCCGGCGTTGCAGTGTGTCTCGATGCGCAGGGGACGTCCCAGGCGCTGAGCGAGCGTGGAGATGATGACGGCGCCGTTCTCGCCGATGAGCTTGCACGAGTAGATCTCGTCCTCCATGAGCTGGCAGGCCTGCTCCTCGAGCTCGGTCGTGATGTGTTCGACGGTGTCGCCCCGATACGCCGCCATGCGAGCCGGTGCGACGAGCTCGTTGATCGCCCAGGTGAGGTTGACGGCCGTCGGGCGCACCGCCGCGATCTCGCGTCCGCGCTGCTCGAGCTTGCTCGCGAACACGGTGACGGAATCGACGTCGCTCTTGGGATTGGCCTGGCGTTTCGCCTCACGGATGACGGGCCACTCGTTCTTCGCCCACAGCACGAGGGCAAATGCGCCGGCAATGCCAATGGCCGGGGCCCCACGCACCGCAAGCTCCTCGATCGTGTCGCATACCTGTTTGGAGGTGAAGCAATCGATGTAGTCAATCGAATGTGGCAGGAGGCGCTGGTCGAGCACCGTCAGCCGAGCTGCCGCATCATCAAGATTCGCCGTGGTCAGCGCGCTGGGAACCCACCCCTCGAGCGCTGGCTGCCATTTCAGGGAACGCGGAAGATTCTCTCCCACCATGCTGTTTGCACCGCCTTTGCCTAAATGCACATGCGCAGATGATACCACCAAGTGCCCACATGGGCGTGCTGCCGACGAGCGCGATTTGGTCTATCATGCTCGCATGGATAAGAAACCAAACGCAAAGGCATTGCTGCCCATCGTCGTCTTCCTGGTGCTCTACCTCGGATGCGGCATCTACTTCGAGTACGTCGCGCCTGCCGAAGGGCAGATGGGCTTCTACGTGGTCAGCGTCGTCGTGGCCTTCGTCATCGCGCTCGTCGTCGCGTTCCTGCAGAACCGCTCGCTGTCCTTTGACGAGAAGATCCACGTATGCGCACGCGGCATCGGTGACGACAACATCGTCATCATGCTCTTCATCTTCCTGATGGCCGGCGCGTTCTCCGGCATTGCGAGCGCAGCCGGTGGCGCGGAGAGCACGGCAAACCTGCTGCTCGACATACTGCCCGCCCAAGCGGCCATTCCCGGCCTCTTCGTCATCGCCTGCATCATCTCGCTTGCCATGGGAACGAGCGTCGGCACCATCACGGTGCTCACCCCCATCGCCGTGACCGTCGCCGCCAGCGCGGGCTTCAATCTGCCGTTGTGCGTGGGAACCGTCGTCGGCGGCGCGATGTTCGGCGACAACCTCTCGTTCATTTCGGACACCACGATCGCGGCAACCCGCACGCAGGGCGTCAACATGAAGGATAAGTTCCTCAACAACTTCCGCATCGCCTTGCCTGCGGCGCTCATCACGCTCGGCATCCTCATCGCGATGGCGATCATGGCCGGCACACCCGCGCTCGATGACTTCGAATACAACATCTGGCAGGCGATACCGTACTTCGTCGTACTCATCGCCGCGTTGTGCGGCATCAACGTCTTCCTCGTGCTTGGCGGTGGCATCGTGCTGTTCGCCATTGTGGGCGGAGCGACGGGATCGCTCGATTTCGCGAGCGCGTTCTCGGCCATGGGCACGGGAACGGCCGGGATGTTCGAGACGATGATCGTGACGATTCTCGTCGCATCGATTAGCGCGCTCATGCGCGAATACGGCGGCTTCGCGTCGATTCTTGCGTTCATTAAGCGGCACTTCACCGGCAAGCGCGGCGGCGAGCTCGGTTGTGGCTTGCTCACGTTGCTGCTCGACATCGCCTGCGCCAACAACACGGTGGCCATCGTGGTTTCCGGTCCCATCGCCAAGCATATCGGCGAGGAGTACGGCATCGAACCCGTGCGAGTGGCGAGTCTCATCGACATCTTCAGCTGCATCGGACAGGGCATCATCCCCTATGGCGCGCAGCTTCTCGTCGCAGCGAGCCTCGCCGGTATCGCGAGCGTCGAGATCATGCCGTTTCTGTTCTACCAGTTCCTGTTGCTCGCCTGCGTCCTCATCAGCATCGCCCTCGACAAGCCGGACAGAAAATGAGACAGCTGTACCTGTCCAATGTGTCTCATTCACCAGACGCGGCAGCAGGTGACGGCACGGACTTCACGGACACCGCCGTCGAGGAGCACCTGCGTTGCCGCCGACAGTGTCGCGCCCGTCGTGAAGACGTCGTCGACGAGGATGACGCGTTGTAGCATTCTGCCCGCTCGCAACGTCACCGAAGCGTCCTCACCGGTCGCCCCTAAATCACCTTCGTGTTTCGTCCTCTCATCCGTCGCAAGCGAGAACGACCCGCTGCGATTTGCCAGGCGCTCTCCGCGTCCCAGCTTACGTTGGTCGTGGGCTCCTTTGCGACTTGTAAGCGCGTGCACGAGCGGCAGTCCCGTACGCTGCGCCACAATCTGCGCCACGCGCTCCATATGGTCGAACCCGCGCCGTCGCAACGCCTCGGGCGATGCTGGTACGTACGTGAGCGCGCCTGCCCACTGCGACCAGTCCCGAGGGTAGGGAGGGGAGATTTCTCGACTCCGCTCCGCTTCACTCGAAGTGACAGCGGAAGGTCCCGTCTTACCCCAAATGACGGCGGGAGGCCTTGGGATGTCGGCTCCCATCTCCCGTCCGCATGAGACAGATGTGCCTGTCCAATGTGTCTCATCGCGTCCGCGTATTGCGGCGCACAGGAACGAGGCGATGACCGCATCAAGACGCAACTCGTCGCCGTCCTTGTAGGTGCGGATGATCTTTCTTGCCCCGCCTTCGAACGACAGCGCCGAGCGTGCGCGCGAAAACGGAAACGCCTCCTCGGGATGCCGCAGCGCTGCCTCGCTTCCCGGCATCGGACATTCCGTGCACAACATGCGCCCATAGGGGGCGCCGCAACGTGGGCACGCGAGCATGAGATCGATGAGGGGAAGGGAAGACGCGCAGCTCTCGCACAGGACGCTGCCGGGCGCATCGCACACGACGCAGCGCGTGGGGCTAATCGTTTCCAAAATGGAGGTAGCCAGAACCTTATATATATGGTTAAAATCGAGCAACTGAGGCCTTTCCGGCCCCGCCCGTGTAATCTCCACGGGCAATTGTAAGCCATAGCTGTTCTCAGGAACGCAGCAAAAACGAGTGAGTGATGGGCAACATGGAACTGATCATTACCGAGAAAAACATCGCAGCGCAGCAGATCTCCCGTCTCCTTGCCCAAGGGGGCAAGCCCGAGACGGACAAGGTCTACAACACGCCCGTGTACCGCTTCAATCGCGATGGTCACGAATGCGTTGCCATCGGGCTCAAGGGCCATATCCTCGGGCTCGATTTCCCCCAGGAGCTCATCTACAAGAAGAAGACGGGTTGGGTCGGTGTCGAGGAGGACGGCGAGGTCATCGATGCGCCGGACGTGCCCAAGGCGCTCGCAACCCCGCCGTGGAAATCCAAGCGTCGTCCCTACGTTCCCGAGGGCATCAACCTCAAGGGCTGGAAGATTCCCGCGCTGCCCTACCTCACCTACGCGCCCATCATCAAGTTGCCGGCCGAGAAGGACATCATCCGCTCGCTCAAGAACCTCGCCAAGAAGGCCGATGAGATCATCATCGCCACCGACTTCGACCGCGAGGGTGAGCTCATCGGCCTCGATGCCATCTCCGTGGTCCGCGAGGTAAACGAGGCCGCGCCCATTACGCGCGCCCGTTACTCCGCCTTCGTCAAGAAGGAGATCGAGGACGCGTTCTCTCCCGCCAAACTCCAGACGCTCGACTATGACCTTGCGCACGCGGGCGAGACGCGCCAGTACATCGATCTCATCTGGGGTGCCGTGCTCACACGCTACCTCACCTGCGTGAAGTACAGCGGCATCGGCAACACGCGCTCCGCCGGTCGTGTGCAGACCCCCACGCTGGCCCTCGTGGTCGAGCGCGAGAAGGAGCGCGACGCCTTCGTTCCGGAGGACTACTGGGTCATCACCGGTACTGCCGCGCCCAAGGACGAGCACGACGATGCCTTCACCGCGACGCACGCCACCGCGCGCTTCAAGGACAAGGGCGAGGCAGACGGCGTCATGGCCCGCATCGCGGGTGCGACCGAGGCGACCGTCGGCGCCATCGAGAAGAAGCGCCGCAAGTCCAATCCGCCCGCTCCGTTCAACACCACCTCGCTCATGGCGGCGGCGAGCTCCATCGGCATCAAGCCGGCGCGCACCATGCGCATCGCCGAATCGCTCTACATGAACGGCTACACCTCGTATCCCCGCGTCGACAACACGGTCTACCCCGAAGGGCTCGACCTGCGCGGGGTTCTCGACATCCTCGCCAAGGTCCCTGACTTTCGCGAGGGGGCCGAGGCGCTGCTCGCCAAGGGCAAGCTCACGGCCACGCGCGGCAAGCAGGAGACGACCGACCACCCGCCCATCTACCCCACGGGCGCGGCCGATCCCGACAAGCTCCGTCCCGAGGAATGGAAGCTCTACAGTCTCATCTGCCGGCGCTTCATGGCGACGCTGTCTGAGGCCGCCGTCCTCGAGTCCACCAAGGTCACGTTCGATGTCGAGGGCGAGCCCTTCACCGCTCGCGGCGACGTGCTTGTCGAGCCGGGCTATCGCAGCGTGTATCCGTACGGCCTCAAGAAGGACGAGCAGATGCCCCCGCTCGTCGAAGGCCAGACGCTCGACTTCTGGGATGCGGATTGCGCGCATAAGCAGACCGAGCCGCCAGCGCGCTACTCGTCGGGCAAGCTCGTCCAGGAGATGGAGGCGAAGGGGCTTGGCACCAAGGCCACGCGCCATGACATGATCGAGCGCCTCTACAGCCGCCATTACATCGTGAACGATCCCATCGAGCCCACCCAGCTCGGCATCGCCATCATCGACGCGCTCGAGAAGTTCGCCGAGCCCATCACCACACCCAACATGACCGCCGAGCTCGAAGGCGAGATGACGCAGGTCGCCGACGGCAAGCGCCAGCGTGACGAGGTCGTGCTGCATTCGCGCGAGCTGCTCGGCGGCATCATCGAGAGCCTCATTCCCGAGAAGGATGCCATTGCGGACATGATTTCCGACGCGGTCACGGCCGATAGCCGTGTGGGCGCCTGCCCCAAGTGCGGCGGGGACTTGTGCGTCAAGACCTCGGCCAAGACGCGGTCGAGTTTCGTCGGCTGCAACAACTGGCCGGACTGCGACGTGACCTATCCGCTGCCGCAAGGTCGCTACGAGGCGCTCGAGGAGCCGTGCCCCACCTGCGGCGGCCCGCAGATCAAGGTCACGCCCTTCAGGCAGAAGGCATACAACCACTGCCTCGATCCCGAATGCGCCACCAACAAGATGGAGGAGATCGTCGTCGGCGAATGCGCCGTGTGCAAGGAGGCCGGCCGCGAAGGCAAGCTCATCGCGCAGAAGAACCCCCGCACGCTCAAGCGCTTCATCCGCTGCGAGAACTTCGAGCAATGTGACGTGAGCTATCCGTTGCCCCAGCGCGGTGATATCACCGCCACCGGCGAGGTGTGCGACGAATGCGGTGCGCCCGAGGTCATCGTCTCGACGGCGCGCGGCCCGTGGCGCATCTGCGTGAACATGAACTGTCCCAAACGCGAGAAGGAGAAGGCCGACAAGGCCAAGAAGCCTCGTGGCGGGGCGAAGAAGACGGCCACCAAGAAGAAGACCACGGCCAAGAAGTAGAAGAAGTAGACGGAGACACCCATCCGCATGGATAGCAACGCTGATAGCACGCCGGGAATCTTCCTCACGCTCGAGGGGGATGACGGCGTTGGCAAGTCGACACAGGCCGACCTTCTCGCCAGTTGGCTCGAGCAGCAGGGTCGCACGGTACTACGCGTGCACGAGCCGGGCGGTACGCGCCTGGGCGAGAAGATCCGCGCGCTGCTCCTCGACAAGGAAGATGACGCGATGGCGCCGCTCGCAGAGCTCCTGCTCTTCGAAGCCGCTCGCGCCCAGGTGATGGACGAGGTCATCGAGCCCGCTCTTGCACGCGGTGAGGTCGTCGTCTGTGATCGCTTCACCGATTCGACGCTGGCCTATCAGGGCTACGGGCGCGAGCTTGGCGCCGGACTCGTGCGTTCGACCAACGACCTGGCATGCGGTGGCCGTTACCCCGACCGCACCTTGCTCCTCGCGCTCGACCCAGATGTCGCCCGCAATCGCGTTGAGGGTCGATCGACCGACGGGACGGGCGACCGCATGGAGTCGGCCGGCGAGGCGTTTCGCGCGCGCCTACGTAGCGGCTTCGAGGCTATCGCCGCGTCAGAGCCCGGTCGCGTCCACGTCATCGATGCCGATGGCAGTGTCGACGAGGTGCACGGACGTATTTGCTCCGACCTCGCCGATTTGCTTGACCTGAACCTGCGAGACCAGACAAAATCGCCCCGGCGACATGTGTCTTGTTCGGTGGATTCCGGGGTGGAGGAGCGCTCATGAGCGAGCTCTTTGCTGGTATTTCCGGACAGGATCAGGTGACGTCGTACCTGCAGCGCGTGCATGACACGGGCAGCATGACGCATGCCTATCTTGTTGCCGGTGGGGAGGAAGGCACGGGCGCCGATATCGCCCTGCGCTTTGCCGCGGGCCTCATCGCCCACGGGGATCCGCAGGTCACGGACGAGGTCCTGCGTCACGTCCATCCCGACCTTCACCTATATAGGCCCGGTGGCACCGATGGCTACCTCGTCGACCAGGTACGCGAGCTCACGCACGACGCGGAGCTTGCACCCATTCGCGCCGCGAACAAGGTCTACATCATCCAGGATGCGCATCGCCTTGCGGGTGCGCCGGCAAACGCCCTGCTCAAGACGCTCGAGGAGCCGCCGCAAAACGTCGTCTGCATACTCGTGGCCAATAGCGAATCGGCCGTGCTCGAGACGCTTCGCAGCCGTTGCGAAGTACTCGTCCTCAACAGTCCTTCCGGAGCGCGTGCAGGAAACGCCCAGCTCTTCGACATGCTATACGCGCTCGCACGCGACTGCGATAACCGCACGCTGCTCGCCAATTCCAAGCGCTTCGTCGAGTTCGCACGCGAGCAGGCGTCGATGATGGACGAGGGAAGAATCGATGCCGAGACCTATATCGAGAAATACGATGACTACCTTTCGCAGGGGGCGAAGAAGCAGATCGAGCTCGCGGGCAAGCGCGAGGCGACCGCCCACGAACGCGCCGTCCTCTTCGACTTCTGCGCCCTCACCCGCGCATGGCTGCGTGACTGCCTCGTCACGCGCGAGGGGGGTTGTGAGCTGCTCGCCTACCCGGAATGCGGCGCGCAGAGCTCCCATGTGGCCCGATCGGCGACGACCGCCGGCTTGATGCGCGCGCTCGATGCCGCCAGAAGTGCCGCCACGAGCATCTCGTATAATGTGACACCACAACTTGCGATAGACGCAATGTTCTTGGAAATCAGGGAGGCTTTATGCCATTAGTAGCGTCAGTGCGACTTCGCTACGCATCCCAGGACTATTGGTTCGATCCAGCGGGCCTCGACATCAAGGCCGGTGACCACGTCCTGGTCGAAACGAGCAAGGGCAACGAGATCGGCCTGTGCACCCATGACGTCGTCGATGTCGACGAGGCCGAGGTCACCAAGCCGCTCAAGCCCGTCATCCGCATCGCGACCGAGGAGGACCTCGCCAAAAGCGACGAGATTGCCGCGCGCGACCAGGAGGCCCTCGCGGTCTTTCACGACCTCGTCGAGAAGAATCACCTCGACATGAGTCCTTCGGCGGTCGAGTTCTCGTTCGACGAGTCCCATGCGACCTTCTACTTCACCTCGGACGAGCGCGTCGACTTTCGCGGGCTCGTGCGCGATTTGGCAGCCGCGTTCCACACGCGCATCGACATGCGCCAGATCGGCCCACGCGACGAGGCCCGCATGCTCGGCGGCTTGGGTCACTGCGGCGAGGAGCTGTGTTGCGCGCGCTTGGGTGGCGAGTTCCAACCGGTGAGCATCCGCATGGCCAAGGAGCAGGACCTTCCGCTCAACCCCACCAAGATTTCCGGTCTATGCGGCAGGCTCATGTGTTGCCTGCGCTACGAATACGAGGCATACAAGGACTTCAAGGGCCGTGCGCCCAAGAAGAACGCGCTCATCGATACGCCTGCGGGCATGGGCAAGGTCGTCGAGTTCGATACGCCGCGCGAGACCGTGCGCCTGCGCATGGAAGACGGCTCGAGCCTGACGCTGCCCGTCTCGGCGCTCGACACCGGTGACAAGGTTCCACGTGAGGGCGAACGCATCCGTCCCTGCCATATCTCCCAGGAGAACTTCGACAAGATCATGGAGGAGCTGAGCAACGACAGCAATCTCGCGATGATGGGCGAGAAGCTCTTCTCCGATGACCCCGACCTCGCCGACACCACGGTCGAGGGAGGATCCATCGAACGAGTGCATCGTCGCAGACGCTCGTCTGGTGACGCGTCGCACAGACAGTCGGGCGATTCGGGGCGCAAGCCGCGCAAGCGGGGAACTTCGTCACCCGCCCCGCAGCCACGCGATGAGCGCAAGCGCCGCCGATCGGTCTCCGCGACCGACGGTACCGAGATAAAGCACGAGGATTCCGCGCGCAAGGAGCAGCAGGATCGCAAGGACGGACAATCTGCCGGCGGCAACGCGAACCGTTCGCGCAATCGCCGACGTCGCGGTGGCAACGGCGGCAACAAGTCTCGCCAGGGCAACCAGAACGCTCCCTCGAAGGAAGGATCGCAGGGCAAGGGCCAGGCTCCTTCGCGCCCGCGTCCCGGTCAGCACTCCTCGACCGTGAGCGGGGATGCGCCAAAGGGCAATGGCACAGGCGGATCCGGCAACTCGAGGAACAGACGTCGTCGCCGCGGTGGCGGCCACGGCCAGGGTTCGGGCAAGCCAAACAACGGTGCGGCCAGGGAATAGTCAAGGAAGAAGCATCCGCCCCGTGCGGAGCATGCCGGCTAGGAGAGGCACATGACGCGCAACATGACGTTGCTCACCGATTTGTACGAGATCACGATGGCCCAAAGCTACTGGTCGCAGGGCAAGATCGATACTGATGCGTGCTTCTACTCGTTCTATCGCGATAATCCCTTTGGCGGAGGTTACGGCGTCTTCTGCGGCGCCAACCAGATAGCCGAGCTCGTCGATGGCTTTGGCTTCACCGATGACGACATCGAGTACCTCGCCTCGCTGCAATCGCCCGGCAAGACCCCGTTGTTTGATCCTGCGTTTCTCGCATGGCTGCGCGGAATCGAGCTCTCCGTCGACATCTGCACCGTTCCCGAAGGCTCTCCCGTGTTTCCACGTGAACCGCTCGTGCGCGTGACGGGCCCCCTGCTGCAATGCCAGCTTCTCGAGCCCGCCATCCTCAACGGCGTCAACTTCCAGACGCTCATCGCGACCAAGGCATCTCGCGTATGTCAGGCGGCCGAGGGGCGCCCCGTCTCGGAGTTCGGGCTGCGCCGCGCGCAGGGGCCTGACGGTGCCCTCTCGTCATCGCGAGCCGCCTATGTTGGCGGTTGCGCGTCGGTTGCCAACGTGCTCGCGGGAAAGCTCTACGATATTCCCGTGAGCGGTACGCATGCCCATTCATGGGTGATGTCGTTTCCCGACGAGCTCAGCGCCTTCAGAGCCTATGCCCGGGCCATGCCCGACAACTGCACCCTGCTCGTGGACACCTATGATGTCGAGCAGGGCGTGAAAAACGCCATCATCGTCGCTCGCGAGCTCGGGCGCGATGGTCATAAACTCCAGGGCATCCGCATAGATTCGGGTGATCTCGCATGGCTTTCCAAGATGGCGCGTTCGATGCTCGACAAAGCGGGTTTTTCCGATGTGGGAATCGTGCTCTCCAATGACCTTGACGAATACACGATCACGTCGCTCAACGAGCAGCGTGCCCAGTACACGGCCCTGGGCGTGGGCACGCATCTGGCCGCGGCCTACGGGCAGCCAGCGCTCGGGGGCGTCTACAAGCTCTCGGCCATTCGCGAGCCGGGTCAGGAGGATTGGACGCCGCGCCTCAAGATATCCGAGCAACTCTACAAGCGCACCATTCCCGGCGTGCTCGACGTGCGTCGCTATCGCAATGGGGACGGCATGCTTGTCGGGGACCTCATATTCGACGTGAACGACGGCGTGCCCGCCGATGCCGTCATCGTCGACCCACTCGACGCGATGCGACGCAGGAAGATGGAAGGCGAGTTCGAGACGCTTCTCAAGCCCCTGGTCAAGGCCGGCAAGTTGGAGGATGTCGATCTTTCCGCACGCACCGCCCGCACGCGACGCGCCCAACAGCTCGCCTGCCTGGATGACTCGATCAAGCGCTTCATGAACCCGCATGAGTATCCGTGCGGCATAGAGAGGGGCCTCTTCAAGAAGCGTGACGAGATCGTGATCGCGACACGAGGTCGAGATTCGCTCTATGATTAGGAGACGGGTGCCGATCGCGCACTCGCAAACGTAAAGGAGATATCGATGCCAGAAGACAGGATCCAGTGCCGCCTCGTTCTCGACTCGTGCTGTGACCTTCCCCTCGAGGTGCTCGAGAACGCCAAAGTGGACTTTCTCAAGTTTCCGTTCAATATGAACGACGGCGAGCATTTTGACGACATGTGGAAGAGCATGACCGCCAAGGAGTTCTACGATCGCATGCGCAAGGGAGAGGTCTCGGGCACTGCGCAGATTCCGGTGTCCGAGCTCATCGAGCGGTTCGAATCCTACGCGAAGGACGGTACGCCGACGGTCTACCTCGGGTTTTCCTCCGCGCTTTCGGGTACCTATGGCACCGTCGAGCAGGTCGCCGAGGACATTAGGGCGCAGTGTCCCGACTTCGAGCTCTATACGATCGACACCAAGCTCGCCTCGATCGCAGAGGGCCTGCTCGCTTACGAGGCCATCAACCAGCGCAATCGCGGGCTCACGGCCAAGCAGCTCGCCGAATGGGCACGTGAGGCCCGCTGGTTCGTGAATTGTCTGTTCACGGTCGACGAGCTCGAGTACCTGCGCCGCGGTGGCCGCATTCCCGCGGCCGCGGCGACTATCGGCGCCAAGCTCAACATCAAGCCGCTGCTCGACTTCGATCTCGATGGTGCCCTTTCCCTCACCGGTGTCGCCCGTGGTCGCAAGAAGTCCCTCAAGGCGCTGGTGAAGTGCTATGACGAAAACCATGCCGATGACCACGGGTCAAACGGCGTCGTGCTCACGGCTTCCGCAGATGCGGAAGGTGACGTCAAGTGGGTCGAGGAGCATCTCGATCGTCCCGAGGGCGCCATTCCCGCCATCCGCTGCCAGATTGGCCCCGTCATCGGTTCGCACGTCGGACCGGGTATGGTCGCCGTCGTGTTCTGGGGCAGCGATCGTCGCGAGAGGATTTCCATCGCCGATCGCATCGCGAACAAGATCAACAGTGGGGAGTAGCCGATGATAAGTCCGCTCGACACGCGTATCGCGTTTTTTGGCGGGGCGGCGCAGCCTGCCGTCGTCGAGGCGATCGTCAAGCTCAAGACCGCGGGATTCGACGTCGTCGTCGCAAGTCATGATCCGCGTGAGGCCCCGGCTCTGCGCGATGCGGGCGTGACGTTCATCGACGATCGGATGGAAGCCCTGCTCGGGAGCCAGGTCGTCATCACGTCGCTGCACACCTCGGCCGATGTCGAGAACCTGTACCTGGGCGACGAGGGTCTGCTCGAGCTCATGGACCCGGGTACGTTCTGCATCGACCTGAGCGTATCGAGTCCGCGTCTCGCCCGCGAGATACAGGCCGTCGCGGCCGTCTCCGACATCGAGGTGCTCGATGCTCCCATCGTCTGCGTGGGAGAGGGCGAGCAGGCGGTGGTCTTCGTGGGCGGCGATCCGCAGACGCAAAGCACGCTCTCGCCCCTGTTTCCGTTCTTCGCCCCCATCGTCATGCCCCAGGAGGCGGCGGGCGATGGGCAGTTTGCCGCCATGATCAGCATCATCGCGCTCGCCGGTTCGCTCATGGGCACCGTCGAGGCGATGTCCCTTGCGCATATCGCGGGTTTTCCCGAGAAGAACGCGCTCAACGTGCTCGCGTCGACCTCGGGTGGCTCCCGTGCGCTCATCGATTACATCCCGCGCGTGCTCGGGCACGACTACACGGGCCGGATCAACATTGCGACGTTTCTCGATATGCTCGATGTGGCGCTCGATGCCGCCGAGGAGTTCGAGGTAACCATTCCCATGACGGAAACGGCCTATCAGCTCTATGAGCTCCTTCAGGCCGTCGGTGGGGAGGAGATGAGCATCCAGGCGCTCGCGTTGCTCTACGAGGACGAGCAGACATGCGCCGACTACGGCCTGGACTGGGCGCTTGCCGACGGGTTCAACGACCGATGCGAGCGCTTCGACGACTTCTTTGGCACGGGCTATCTCGATGACGACGATGGTCCGGAACCTCCTGGTCGCACGCAGGGCGGACCGCCTCCCATCGATGGCTTCTTCTCGAAGAACTAGCGAAGGCAACGCACCATGGAGCTTTTCGCGACGTGCGGCACCGGGCTCGAGGCGATTCTCGGGCAGGAGCTGCGTGATCTTGGCATGCAGGAGGTACGCCCCCTGACCGGTGGCGTTGCGTTCAAGGCCGGCTTGGAGCAGGTCTATGCCGCCTTGCTGTGGTCTCGCGTCGCGAGCCGCGTCCTACTCATCGTCGGGCGCGTGGACGCGACGGACTCCGATAGCCTCTACGCCGGCGTGCGTGCGATACCCTGGGAAGACCACATCATCGCAGGCGCCACGATTGCCGTTTCGGCGCGTGGAACCAACGACCAGCTTCGAGATACGCGCTACACGGCGCTGCGCGCGAAGGACGCCATCTGCGATCGCCTGCGCGACCTGCGCGGCGAGCGTCCCGACGTCGACGCGCAGCATCCCGACCTGCGCGTTCAGGTGAACCTCCGCTCACGACGTGCGACCGTTTGCATCGATTTGTCGGGCGGCTCTCTCGAAAACCGCGGTTATCGCGATGCGGCGCGCAGCACCTCCTCTCCCGTGCACGAGACGCTTGCCGCCGCCATGCTTCTTGCGGTGGACTGGCCTGGGCGCGCGCGTCGGGGTGACGTGCTCGTCGATAGCATGTGCGCATCCGGCACGCTCGTCATCGAAGCGGCCATGATAGCTGCCGACATAGCACCTGGTATCACGCGCTCGAACTGGGGATTTGCAGGATGGTCGGGCCATGACGAGGCGCTGTGGCAAGAGGTGCTCGATATGGCTGACACACGTGCGCAGGAGGGCTCGCGAAGTCGCGTGATATACGCAGGTGACGAATGCGAGCGCGAGCTAGCATGCGCGCGGGCGCGCGCCAAGGCGGCCACCGTCGTCCCGCTCATCGGTTTTTATGTCGATCGGGAGGTCATGGACGAGGAGCTTGCCCGACGCACCACGGGTCACGCCCTGTTCGCGAGCTGCTTGCTCGATGGTGCGGAACTTCCCGAATCGATGCGCCCCGCATGGTACGCGCAGCTCGCAGCCTACCTGCTCGCCTCCGGGGTTCTCGATACCGCTGTCATGCTCACAGAGGGGCCGGATGCAGACGCCTATCTGGGCATGGAGCGCACGCGGGGTTATGCCTGCATGAACGGTTCCGCAAGCTGCGACATCGCGCTCTTCGACCTGACGTCTGACGAGGAGCGGCGTGCGCGGGTGACGGTGCGGGACAGGGAGCTTTTCGTCTACGATGTCACCGCGCAGCAATTCGCCGATCGTCTCAACAAGGTCTTCAAGCTGCGCCGCAAGTGGGCAAAGAGGGAAAACGTCTCGGCCTATCGCGTCTACGATGCCGACCTGCCTGATTACAACATGGCAATCGACCTCTACGAGGGAGCGGGGAAGGATGCGGGCAGGCGCCTCGTGCATGTCGCCGAATACGCGCCCCCCAAGAGCATCGATGCGGACAAGGCCGCCCGTCGCATGACCGACGCCCTCAACATCGCGAGCGCCGTGTTCGATGTGCCCGCCACCGATGTCTTCGTGAAGCGCCGCGTCCGCTCCAAGGGCGGCTCGCAGTACGCACGCGACCTGCGTGATGAGACAACGTCTCTGAGCAGCTGTCTCATCACGCAGGAAAACGGCCTGCTCTTCGAGGTCGACCTCGCGAGCTACCTCGACACGGGATTGTTCCTCGACCATCGCGACACGCGCGAACTTGTCGGCAAACTTGCGAAGGGCAAGAGCTTTCTCAATCTCTTCGCGTACACCTGTACGGCGAGCGTCTATGCGGCTGCCCACGGGGCGAAGTTCACGACGAGCGTCGATCTCTCGAATACGTACTTGCGATGGGGCGAGCGAAACATGGAGCTCAACGGTCTCATGAATGGCCACCAGGAGTTCGTCCGCGCGGATTGCGTCGAGTGGGTCGACCAGATGCGTCACTCCAAGATGCGCTGGGATCTCATCTTCGTCGATCCGCCCACTTTCTCGAATTCGGCGAAGATGCGCAAGCGGGGCTGGGACGTGCAGCGTGACCATGCCGAGCTTCTCATCGACGTGAGTCGGCTTCTGACCCGTGGGGGAGCTGCGGTCTTCTCGTGTAATCTGCGTGGATTCACGCTCGACGCCGAGGCGATCGAGCGCGCGGGCGTGCAGGTCGTGGACATCACCGACAAGACGATACCGACGGACTTCGAACGAAACGCCAAGGTACATCATTGTTTTGTTTTGCGGAGAATCTAGCGCACGCGATTATCTGCTGCGTGATACACTAGAAACGCTCCTCCCAAGTCTGTGGTTGCGAGCCGCTAAAACGGCTCTAGTCCAAGGCAGATGCGGTCGAAAGGATCCACGTAAGCGGACAGGGTCTCCTGGACGTGAGCATGGCGCATCTTAGGGGTAAGACGTACCGTCCGTTAAGGTCACATACGGTGGCCCGGGCGAGAAAATGAGTAGTGAGATAGTATCAGGCAAAAGTTTCTGTATGCGAGTGTGGGGTCAAAAACCAGGTCAGTTGGGGGGAGCGCTTCCACTGGCCCATGACAAACGGAGCAAGATGTTCGCAAAGCAAATCACTCACAAGGGAATATCCGCAATCGTCATGGCGCTTGCCGTCTGCATGCTTGCCGTTGTCGGGCTGTCTGCGTGTCAGCTCCAGACAAACACGCAGGTCGAAAGCAACCTGACTCCCAAGCTGGACGCTTCGGCGACCATCAACGAGGGCGTTCTGACCGTTGGCATCAACGCGAACAACTCGCCATACGGCGGCACCAACGCGAGCAACCAGACGGTGGGCATCGACGTTGACGTCGCCGCGGCCATCGCCCAGGAGCTCGGCTTGCGCATGCAGATCATCGACGTGGGGTCGAGCGGTCGCTTTGCCCTCAGCAACAAGCAAATCGACGTTGCGCTCGGGCTCACCAAGTCCGGCACTGGCGACCTCGTCTCCTATAGCGATTCCTACCTCACGGATGGCCTCTCGTTGTTCTGCCTGAGCACCAACAAGCCCGTTTCCATCGAGGACGTCGCGGCGCAGGCAAACGCGGGCACCGCCAAGATCCTCGTCCAGGCCGACACCACCGCGGCGAGCAAGGTGCAGGAGCTTCTCGGCATCGACAAGGTCGTTGCCATGCCCACCATGCAGGACGCATTCGATGCACTCAACGACGGCGAGCAGAAGTTCCTTGTGACCGATGCCGTCATCGGCGACTACTTCGCGCGTAATTACGAGAACGTCATTCGCATGGGTTTCCTCGGGGCTGATTGCGTCACGCCCATCTACGCCGTGTCCCTCACGCAAAACTCGGCACTGTCGAGTGGTGTCAACGCGGCCATCAAGACGATCAACGAGAACGGCGTCATGCGCGTCATCGCGACCAAGTGGCTTGGTTCCGATGGCGAGACGCTGCTCGCGGGCAAGACCGACCTGGCGACGCTGCCGGCAAAGGCGTTTGGCGCCGTCGGTTCCGCCGGCCAGGAAACCCCGAACGAACCGAATACCGACACGCCGGACGGCTCAGGTGAGGAGGATGCGAGTCAGCAATCCGGCGACGAGTAGAACGAGACAGAAACACGATCAAGGAGGTTTACGATGGCTATCACAGTTTCGGGACGAAAGATGAACGTCACTCCCGCTATCAAGGATTACGTCGACGAGAAGATCGGCCGTGCGCTCGAGGTCTTTGACAGCGCGGCCATGGACGCGGAAGTCGTGCTGCGCACCGAGAAGAACCCCGCGATTTCGCTTAATGCGATTTGCGAGGTCACGGTCAACGCCAAGGGCGCCGTCATTCGCGTGGCCGAGTCTGCGGAGGACATGTACGCGGCCATCGACCTGGCAAGCGACAAGGTCGCCCGCCAGCTGCGCAAGTACAAGACGAGGATCGTGGAGCGTCGTGGCGGTAGGGGCAGCATTCGCCACCTGCAGCCCGACGAGCTCGATATCCCCGATGTCATCCCGACCGAGCCCGAGGAAGACGACGATTTGCTCGTGCGTCTCAAGGAAGTCGAGATGGAGCCGATGACCGAGGAGCATGCACTCGTGCAGACCGACCTGCTCGGCCATGACTTTTTCGTTTACTTCGACCAGGACGCACACCAGATTCAGGTCATCTACCATCGCAAGAACGGCGGCTACGGCATCATCAGGCCAATCATCAACGCCTAGGAATCGCGACGCGTCATCGCTTTCCAGCAAGAGGGGCCGGGCACTGCCTGGCCCCTCTTTCGTGTCGCATCGTCCACTCTCGGGTTTTGCACATTTTCGCAATCGTCTAAGTGCTAGTATGTGCAGATTATTACTTGTAGCGGGATGAAAGGAACGTCAAGTCATGGCACGCGTGTACAACTTTTCCGCCGGTCCGGCGGTGCTTCCCGAGGAGGTCCTGAAGCAGGCGGCGAGCGAGATGCTCGATTACGAGGGCACCGGCATGTCCGTCATGGAGATGAGTCATCGTTCGGCGGCCTTCACGAAGATCATCACCGAGGCCGAGGCCGATCTGCGCAAGCTGCTGTCCATTCCGGACAACTACAAGGTGCTCTTCCTGCAGGGTGGTGATTCGCTGCTCTTCGCGTCGGTGTTCATGAACCTCGCCACCAATGGCAAGGCCGATTACATCGTCACGGGCGGCTGGTCCAAGAAGGCTTACAAGGAGGCCCAGATCCTGGGCGATCCCAAGCTGCTCGTCAACGGCGAAGGCGATAACTTCTCGTGGATTCCCGACCTTTCCGACCTCGACATCCGCGACGACACCTCCTTCGTCTACATCTGCGAGAACGAGACCGTGTATGGCAATCGCATCTACACGCTGCCTAACACCAAGGGTCACGTGCTCGTGTCTGACCAGAGCTCGATGTTCCTCTCCGAGCCGGTCGACGTGAGCAAGTACGGCCTCATTCATGCCGGCGTGCAGAAGAACTGCGGCCCGGCCGGCGTCCAGATCGTCATCGTGCGCGAGGACCTCATTCCGGAAGACCTTCCCGGCGTGCCCACCATGCTGCGCTTCAAGACGCATGCGGATAGCGGCAGCCTCTACAACACCCCGCCGAGCTATGGCATCTACATCTGCGGGCTCGTCTTCAAGTGGATTCTGGGGTTGGGCGGTCTCGAGGAGATGAAGAAGCGCAACGAGGCCAAGGCCAAGCTTCTCTACGATTGCCTCGATTCGAGCGACATGTTCTCGAGTACGGTCAATCCCAAGGACCGCTCCATCATGAACGTCCCGTTCATCACGGGCGATGAAGACCTCGACAAGAAGTTCATCGCCGAGGCGACCGCCGCTGGTCTGGCCAACATCAAGGGCCATCGCAGCGTAGGCGGCATGCGTGCGAGCATCTACAACGCCATGCCCATCGAAGGCGTCCAGGCGCTCGTCGACTTCATGCACGAATTCGAGGCTAACAACAAGTAACGTCTGCGCGACTGCGCGCCGCCTCATTTCGACCGGAGGCGCGCAGCGTCGTAGTGGAGAAATCTCCTTCGTTACATCCAGTGGAACATGGGGGGCGAGATTTCTCGACTCGCTTTCTTCGCTCGAAATAAAATGAGACAGTTGCTCAGAGCAGCTGTCTCATTTTGCATACGAATGCTCGTCTGATGGGACGTGATTGTTCGCGAACATCGATTTTGCAGTTGTGAAGGGGATATGTAGGGAATGTGATGGCTTTTGAGCATGTTGCGGCCTTACGCTAAAGTATTTTCCCACATGCACGCGAAACGAAGCGTAAACGAGGTTAGCTTTTGCTACAACATGCACTCAATCGAGGCATCATCACGACGCTGGCGCTCTTCTTCGCACTGGCGGCTTTTCTCGCGAGTGGCGGGTTCGTACAGATATCCCTTGCCGACGAGGAAGCAGATCAGCTTGAAGCCCAGGTCAAATCAAGTGCCGATGCCTACAACGATGCCATCTTGCGCCAAGAGGAGCTTACAGCCGAGATTGCTGAACTCGATGCTCGCATCGCCGAGCTCGAGGCGAAGCTCCCCGCCCAACGCGAGCGTTCGGACGAGAGCATCCGCGCGCTCTACAAGTACGAGTATGACTCGTCGAGCGTTCTCATGATGCTGCTCGAGTCCAAGAGCGTTACTGACATGCTCGCCATCGTCGACTCCTACAATTGGATTATCGAGTACAACACCTCCGAGATTCAAAGAGCCATCCAGATGGAAAGCGATTTGAGGAATGCGCGACAGCAGCTCGAAACCGACAAGGCAGACGTTGACAAGGCTGCTCAAGACGCCCTGACGTCGCTACAGGAGGCCCGCGAGGCCCGTGAGCGCGTGGCGGCGCGTGCGGCGGCTGCCCAGGCTGCGGAACAGCAGGCCAATCAGAACATCATCAACTCCTCGTCTGCAACCGCGGAGGAGAAGGAAGCCGCAAACGCCGCGAATAGCTCCGCGTCATCAGCCAGCTCGTCTAATGTCGGCTGGTCGTCCGATAAGTCGCAGTTCGTGAACGAGTGGGCACCGCGTATCAACGCGTATCTCTCGGGATCTCCCATGTCTGGGACGGGCGTCGCCTATGCGGCTGCTGCTTGGGACAACGGCGTCGACCCGCGTTGGGCTCCGGCAATCTCGTATGTCGAAAGCAGCAAGGGTGCCGTCTGCTATCGCTCTCATAATGCGTGGGGCTATGGCGGTTATAGCTTCGGCTCGTGGGAAGAGGGCATCAACAGGGTCGTCTCCGCGCTGGGAGGTTCGCTGTACGGCGGTTACCTCACGCGCGAGGCCGCTGCCACATACTGTCCCTCGAATCCCGATCACTGGTACAACAGCTGCGCCGCCCAAATGGCCATGATCTAGTAGGCAGATGGAGTGGAACGGATGCGCCAAGGGGTCTGACCCCCTGACACATCCGTCTTCGACATTCCCTTATCATGTAGCTCATGGAAATCGTCATCACATCCATAGCGCTCGTGCTTGCCGGCGTTGGCATTGGCGTGCTTTCCGGGATGCTCGGCATCGGCGGCGGAACCATCATGATTCCGGTCTTGCGCCTGGGCTACGGACTCGACGCGTTCATGGCAACGGCGACCTCGCTCTTTGCCATCATCCCCATATCACTTGCGGGGGCCGTCACCCACATTCGTGCGCGCAGCTGCCTTCCCAAGTTGGGCATCCTGCTTGGCGTTGCCGGTGCGGTGACCTCGTCGGCAGGCGTGTACCTGGGGTCGATTTCCCCAGCCTGGCTCATCATGGTGGTCGCGGCCGTCATCATCATCTACTCGGCGTTTACCATGCTGAGCAAGGCTGTGCGCATGGGGAAGAAGTCCTCTTCGAAATCCGGTAGTGCGCGGGCAAGTGTCTCAGCCATCCCTTCGAACATCGAGCCTTGCACCTTCGGCTTCACGCGAAAGAACGTTGCGCTCGCGGTAATTATCGGCTTGATAGCCGGCTTTGCCTCGGGCTACGTGGGTGTGGGCGGTGGCTTCATCATGGTGCCGCTCATGACGGCGTGGCTCGGCATTCCCATGAAGCGAACCTCGGGCACGTCGCTCATCGCCATCATCATCCTCGCCATTCCCGGCGTCATCCAGCAGGCCTTCCTCGGACACATCGACTACCTTGCGGGCATCATGTTGTGCGTAGGAGCCATTCCCGGCGCGGTGCTCGGCGCCCGTCTCGTGTCGCGCGTTCCCGAGCGCACGCTGCGCTTCATCTTCTCCGGCCTGCTAGCCGTTGCAGCCGTCGTGCTCGTGGTAAACGAGTTCGGCCTGCTGTAAATGCCGTTTCGAGCGAGGGGTCTCCGCTTCGACGCTCACGCACCTCCGGTCGAAACTGGGACAAACGACCTGTCCATTTGTCCCACACGCTATAATACGTAAACTACGCTATCAAAGCCCAATGCCGAGGGAAACGACGACACCACGATGAGCAAACACAACGAAACGAAGATGACCGGCGCGCAGTGCCTGATCAGGGCGCTGGAAGATGCCGGTGTCAAGACCGTCTTCGGATACCCCGGTGGCCATGCGCTCGACATCTACGACGCGCTCTACGATAGCTCGCAACTCAACCACATCCTCGTGCGCCACGAGCAGGGTGCGGTGCACGCTGCCGATGGCTATGCGCGTGCGACCGGCAAGGTCGGCACCGTCATCGTCACGAGCGGCCCTGGTGCCACCAACACGGTCACGGGCATCGCGACGGCGTACATGGATTCCATCCCGCTCGTCGTCATCACCGGTCAAGTTCCCACCGACGCGCTGGGCAGCGATGCGTTCCAGGAGTCGGACATGACGGGTATCACGCTTCCCATCGTGAAACACAGCTACCTCGTCAAGGAGGCGGCCGATATCCCCGAGACCATCGCCCAGGCATATCACATCGCTTCGACCGGACGTCCGGGCCCCGTGGTCATCGACATCCCGAGCAACCTTGCGCGTGAGCTCGACGTTGCGTACAACTATCCCGCCGAGGTGAGGCTCCAGTCGTACAAGCCCACATACAAGGGCAACAGCAAGCAGGTGAAGCAGGCGGCGCGCGCAATCGAGAAAGCGACGCGTCCCGTCATATACGCGGGAGGCGGTGTCATCGCCTCGGGCGCGACGGCCGAGCTCGCGCAGCTTGCCGAGTCGATGCAGATTCCCGTCGCGACTACGCTCACCGGCAAGGGGGGCTTTCCCGAGGATAGCCCGCTCAACCTGGGGATGCTGGGAATGTACGGGCTCCCGGCGGCAAACGAGGCGATGCACGAGAGCGACCTCGTGCTTGCCGTGGGCACGCGCTTCGCGAACCGCTCGACGGGTGACGCGCAGGGATTCGCGCCGCACGCGCGCGTGATACACATCGACATCGATCCCGCCGAGATAGGCAAGAACCACCACGCCGACATCCCCATCGTGGGCGACGTGAAGACGGTGCTCACTGCTCTCATTGAGGAGCTGCGCAAGAACGACGCGCAGCCGCAGACTTCCGCGTGGCTCGAGAGCATCGCGCAATGGAAGCGGGAAAGGCCCCATCGCAACATGCGTGGTGAGGGCACGATTCGTCCCGAGCAGGTGATGATGGTGCTGGATGAGTTCGTGAAGGATCGCGACACCATCCTCACCACTGACGTGGGGCAGCACCAAATGTGGGCAAGCCAGCTCTTCCACACCACGAGGCCACGCACCTTCGTGTCGAGTGGTGGGGCGGGGACGATGGGATTTGGGCTTCCGGCGGCAATGGGCGCTCAGCTCGGCATGCCCGATAGTCGCGTCATTTGCATCACGGGCGATGGCTCCATCCAGATGAACATTCAGGAGATGGCGACGATTCACGAGAACGGGCTGCCGGTCAAGGTGCTGCTTCTCGATAATAATTGCCTGGGAATGGTGCGCCAAATGCAAGAGCAGTTCCACGGCAGACGATACAGCCAGACCCTGTTCACCGGAAATCCCGATTTCGCCGCGCTCGCCCGTGCCTACGGATGGAACGCAAGCAAGGTCGAGAGCCCGTCGGAACTCGAGGCGGCAATGCGGCAGTGGCTCGCAAACGAGGGGCCGGCACTGCTGTGGATTCCCATTGCGAGTGACGAGGACGTATACCCCAAGGACGCATGCGATGGCTCGGCCAAGGGCGTGTCAGACCTGCGAGACGAGGAGTAGTCATGTCACGCATTCTTTCCGTGTGGGTGGACAACAAACCGGGCGTGCTCGCCCGCATCGCCGGCCTCATCGCGCGCCGCGGCTTCAACATCGAGTCCCTCGCCGTCAGCATCACCGAGGAGGACGTGCGCAGCCGCGTGACGATGGTGGTCGATGCCGACGAGCGCATCGTCGAGCAGGTGACCAAGCAGCTTCACAAGCTCATTAACGTGTACAAGGTGACCGACCTCACCGACAAGGACCACATCGAACGCGAGCTCGTGCTCTTCAAGGTGAATGCCGAGTCCGAGAAGCGCGGCGAGATCATCGAGCTTGCGGGGCTCTTCGGCGCACGTGTCGATGGCGGGGCGCCTGATTCGCTCGTCATCGAGCTCACGGACACCGCCGAAAGGATCGAGGCGTTCGAGGCGCTTCTCGGTCCCTATGGCATCAGGGAAATGATTCGCACCGGCAAGGTCGCGCTAGCAACTGATTAGCTGCGATTTTGCGCGGATGCTAGGCGCTAGTCCGTAACCCCGTCGGCGTTGCGGATCATCTTGCGCTTGATCTTGCCGCCGATGGTCTTGGGCAGGTCATCGACGTATTCCACGATACGTGGATACTTGTACGGCGCCGTCGTGTGCTTGACGTGATCCTGCAGCTCCTTCGTGAGCTCGTCGCTCGGCTCGTAGCCCTTGGCCAGGATGATGGAAGCCTTCACGACCTTGCCGCGCACGGGGTCGGGGGCGGCGGTCACCGCACACTCGACGACGGCCGGGTGCGCCACGAGCGCGCTCTCCACTTCGAACGGCCCGATACGATAGCCCGAGCACTTGATGACGTCGTCGTTGCGGCCTACGAAGTAGCAGTACCCCTCCGTATCGCGCCATGCCATGTCATGTAGGTTGTAGTATTCGCCACCCACGGCTTCGGCCGTGCGTTCGGGGTCGTTGTAGTAGCCGACGAACAGGCCCGGCGGATAGGCCTCCTTGAGACCCGTGACGCAGATAGCGCCCTCGCTACCGTCGGCGACTTCGTAGCCATCGTCGTCGAGCAGTTTGATGTTGAGCAGCGGGCTCGGCTTGCCCATGGAGCCGGGACGTGGCTCGATCCACGGGTAGGTCGCCAGCAGCACGGGGCCTTCCGTCTGGCCAAAGCCCTCGCGGATCTTCTTGCCCGTGAGCCTCTCCCATTGGATGGTTACCTCGCCGTTGAGCGGCTCGCCTGCGGTCGCGAAGTTCTCGATGGAGGAAAGGTCGTAGGCTGCGACGTCCTCCTGCAGCATGAAGCGGTACATGGTGGGCGGCGCGCAGAAGGTCGCGAGGTCGTAGTCCTGCATGACCTGCAGAAGCTTGGCGGGTACGAACTTGTCCATGTCGTAGGCGAAGATCGCGGCACCGGCAATCCACTGACCGTAGATCTTGCCCCAGCCGAACTTAGCCCAGCCGCTGTCGGTCACGGACATGTGCAGGCGGTTCTCGCGTACTTGCTGCCAGTATTTGGCGGTGAGGATGTGCCCGAGCGGGTGCTTGAAGCTGTGCTCCACGGCCTTGGCATTGCCCGTGGTGCCACTCGTGAAGTAGATGAGCATGATGTCGTCGATTTGGGTGGCATCCTCGCCGGTGGGGCGCTCCCACTGGTCGCTCTCGTCCTCGATGAGCTCGTCGAAGGATAGCCAGCCGTCGCGCTTGCCCGCGACGAGCACCTTCTCTTTGATGCTGGGCGAGTTGGGAAGAGCGCCCTCCACCTGCTCGACCACGTAGTCGTCATCGACGCAGATGAGCATCTTGACGGCTGCGGAGTTCGCGCGGTACGCGATGTCTTTCGAGGTGAGCTGGATGGTCGCCGGGATAATCGAGGCGCCGATCTTGCACAACGCCATGGCGCACACCCAGTATTCCCAACGGCGGCGCAGCATCATCATCACGACATCGCCCTTGCGGATCCCGAGCTTCTTGAAGGCGTTGGCGGCGCGATTGGAGAGCAGCGAGATGTCCGTGAAGGTGAACTCGCGTTCCTCGCCGGCGTCGTTGATCCACACGAGAGCCTTCTTGTCGGGCTCGACACGCGCCCACTCGTCTACGACGTCATAGGCGAAGTTGAAGTTCTCGGGCACGTCGATCTTGAAGTTGTCGTAGAAATCCTCGTACGAGTCGAATTCGATGCGGGGGCAATATTTGCTGAGTATGTAGTCCACGGTTCTATGCTTTCCTTAGCTTCTCAATGAGACAATTGCTCTGAGCAACTGTCTCATTACTCTGAAATGATGGTGAGGAACTTGGCAGGTACGTTGCCGTTGCAACGCTGCCCGTGCCTGTGTTCCGGGTTGAAGAAGATGGAGTCCCCGGCATCGAGGACTATCTCGCGGTCATCGAAGGTAAAGACGATAGACCCCTCGAGGATATAGTTGAACTCCTGGCCCCGATGATCGACGAGCTCGGCAGGCTCGTCATGGGGGTCGAGCGTGACGAGCAGGGGCTGGAAGTCCTTTCGGGTGAAGCGCCAGGCAAGGTCCTCGAAGTGATAGCCCGGAAGTCGGTCGACCTCGCGGCCTTCGCCTGCCTTGATGAGGTGGAAGGTGTCGAGGTGCCCGGACTTACCCGTCAGAATTTCCGTGAACTCGATGCCAAAGCGATTTGCCATGTGATAGATGGCCGAGATGGGTACGTCGGCACCCGTCTCCTCCCATTGGATGTAGGTTTCCAGATCGACGTCAAGGTCGGCGGCCATGTCCTCGGCCGTGACGTCGCAGGCCTCGCGAATGCCGCGGATGCGTTCGCCAATGGCGATGAAATCAGTTGACATGATCGACCTTTCTCTGGAGTGGAATTGCCGTTGAGGATATACCGTGACCGTGTGCTATGCAAGTAAAAACCTGCGCCATGCACAGGCCAGAGGGCCGATGCATCTCATCTGATAAGCGTGTTTTTTGCGATTATGTGAAGTCGATTCATCTTTCGTGTACGTTTTTTTCGATTATGCGAGACCGGTCGTCTTCCGATCGTCACACAATCGCAATTTCTTTACATGTGGCGTCTTTCCATTTCACACAATCGAAATATTTTTACATCTAGCTTGCCCTAACCTCACATTATCGAAAAAATGCCCTCTATCAGACGTCGGCCCAGCGGCCCGCGAAGCCTGCGTCGTTGCCCACGACGTCACCTGCGGAGTAGCCGGTCATCGTACCGTAGATGACGACTTCGCCGATGCTCGTCTGCGCTTTGACGTCGATGCTGTTGGCCCAGGTTGCGCCATGGGCGGTGAACTCGATATCCTCGCCATCGATGTGCGCAACGCCCGCGACGTCAAAGTCCTTGCCGTTGCGCGTGCCCTCCGCATCGAGCGATCCCACATCGGTGATGTCGAGATGTGCGCGGGCAGTGTCGCCCGAAAGCTCGAGCTTCACCTTTCCCTGACGATGGTATTTGGGCGTGTCGACGATGACATCGTATGTTGAGGCCATGGGGTGTCCTTTCGTGTGTTGTTGCTGCAAGCGATAGTAGCGCATGTGCGAAAAGACAGCTAGGACGGGAGGCCCGAAAGAACGAATGCGGTGTGGCCGGTCGAACGGAAGGTTAGCTGCTCATCCAGTCGAGCAATTCGCGTTGACGAGCCAAATGCCGATCGTTTGGCGTCTGCAAGCGCCGCTTGCATTTGCGATTGACGAGTTCGAACCGCTTTCGCAACCTCGCATCGTCGGACAAGTCATCCTTTCCGAGCGAAATGGCGGTGATTCCGAGCATGCGGTATGCATTGCGCACGAGCTTATCGTAATTCAGGCGCTCCTGTGCCGATGGCCATGCGCGGTTGCTGTACTCGACGGCCATGCGGTATTCGGGCCAATAGAGATCGGGTTTGAAGGTGCGCGTGCCAAGGATGCGCGCGGCGGGATCAGGCGCCTCGATTTCCTGGCCGAGCAGAGGGGCCTTGCACCCCATTCCTCCCTGGAGCCGGGGAAGATGCGCGAGCATGCAGACCTTCGTTTCCTTGGGCGAGCGCGATCCTTGCAGGATTTGTCGGGCCGCTTTGCGAGCCGCCTTGGCCCCCGTGAAGTTATGGGCACTTGCCGCGAAGGTGGCGAGATCGTCAGGTGTGCTGATGGGATTGCGGGGGAGAAACCCGCGCGGAGCACCGGGGGCGAGCGCGTAGTCCCCGCAGAGCTCAAAGCCAAGGGCGATCAAATCGAACCATGCAAGCGAGCGCGCCATTTGCAGAAAGCAGAATTCGGGACTGCTAAGTGCAATATGCAGTTTCGTGCCGTCGGGAAGGGTCGTTTCGTCAACCAGGACAAGCGCTCCGGCCGGTAAGGCAGTTTGCACGCAATGGAATCGTGCTCGCTTGGTGGAGCGCCTTTCGTTTCGATTGGCGGTGAGCAGCTCGAGCGGCTTGGATATGTCTGCAAGCATGCCCGATGAAAGGGCACTGTCGAGCGTCTGTACGTGGGCGCATCCACACGCGCGGTCGATAAAGACGCTCGCTTCGGCGGCGTCTAGGCTTTGTCCGCGCCGCGCGGTTGGACTGCGCCAATAGGCGAGCGAGCTTTCGTGAGCAAGAATGATACATGCATGCTTTGTCATATGATTAAAATAGGCGATATGGTTGCAAAATCAAGAGCAACCGACTGTGTTTCATGAGATAAAACCGCCAAATCGATGTAAATATACACTTTTCGTGCCACTTATAGAACCAAAGTGGGGAACCCTTATCGCCCGAGACGAGGGGTCACTACAATAACTGCATTTACTGCGCCAACTGGTTATGGCAACTGGGAAATGAGGATGATCATGAAGGTATTGATTCCGGAGAAGTTCAACAAAGCCGGCATTGCCGTGCTCGAGGATGCCGGTTACGAAGTCACGTTCAAGCCCGATACCACGCCCGAAGAGCTCGTCGAGATGATTCCCGAGTACGACGCGCTCATCGTGCGCTCTGCCACGACGGTCACCCGCGAGGTCATCGAGGCCGGGACCAAGCTCAAGATTATCGGCCGCGCCGGCGTGGGCGTCGACAACATCGACCGCGAGGCTGCCACCGAGCGCGGCATCATCGTGTGCAACGCGCCGCTTTCCAACGTCGTGTCCGCTGCCGAACAGACCATGGCGCTCATGCTCGCCACCGCACGCAACACCGCGGCAGCGAGCGCATCCATGAAGGAAGGCAAGTGGGATCGCTCCAGGTTCACGGGCAAGGAGCTCCAGGACAAGACGCTCGGCATCTTCGGCACCGGTCACGTCGGCCTGCTTGTTGCCGAGCGTGCCGCCGCCTTTGGTATGAAGCTCATCGGCTATGACCCGTACTGCCCGCCCGAGCGTGCCGCCCATTACGGCATCACGTTGCTCGATGACATCGACGAGGTGTGCAAGCAGTCCGACTTCATCACCCTGCACATGCCCAAGACCCCCGAGACCACTGGCATGATCGGCGCCAAGCAGCTGGCCGAGATGCCCGAAGGCGCCATCGTCCTCAACGTCGCGCGCGGCGGCCTGGTCGACCTCGATGCGCTTGCCGATGCGCTCGAGAACGGACACCTTGCCGGCGCCGGCATCGACGTGTGGGAGAACGAGCCTGTCTCCGACTCGCCCATCCACAAGTTCGAGAACGCCGTCATCACCCCGCACCTGGGCGCATCCACCAAGGAGGCCCAGGTTCGCGCGGCCACGCAGATCGCCGAGTACGTCATCGCCGGCCTCGAGGGCAAGACGGTTGCCACAGCGGTGAACGCCGCGCGCATCCCGGCCGACGTCATGGCGCAGCTCAAGTACTTCATCCCCGTTGCCCAGCGCGGCGGCGAGATTCTGTCGCAGGTCGTTGGCGGCGGCATCGAGAAGCTGAAGGTCACGGCATGTGGCAAGATAGCGGACACGGACCCGACGATCCTGGGAATGGCGGCACTTGCGGGCGGCGTGACGTTCAACAGCGAAGTCACCGTCAACATCATCAACGCCAGCTACATCGCCGAGCAGCGTGGCATCGTCGTCGAGACCGCCACCGATCCGCTTTCGGAGAGCTACCCGAGCTACATCGAGATCGAAGCGTCGTGTGGTGACGACGTGTATTCCATCAGCGTCACGCGCGACATGACCTCGGACATGCCGCGCATCATCAACTTCATGGGCCTGCCCGTCGACTTCGTGCCGATGAAGGACTTCGTTGTGCTTGAGTACGAGGACAAGCCCGGCCAGATCGGCAAGATTGGCACGGTGTTTGGCGATGCGGGCATCAACGTCGAGTCCATGCAGATCGCTAAGGATTCCGAACATCCCCTGGTCGAGGTGCTCATCAACCTCAACCAGGCCGTTCCCGCCAACGTGCGCCGCGATTTGGAGGCGACGCTCGACATCGAGCGCATCTGGTACATCGACCTGTAGGGGTTCTGGTAGCGTCGCAGGTGAAGGGCCGTGGGCACTATGCTCGCGGCCCTTTCGCGTGCAACTGCAGGAAAACGTCATTTTTCGACATGCAACTGCGTTTTTGCCTGCTTTTTGCCCCTCGATAGTGCTGTCACTTGTTCTGCATGTTGGAATTCCGGGTTTTCGGGGGCAACACAAAGGGCTATTCTCTCGAATCGTAACGACGAAACCGAACCGGAGCTCACATATGACCAAGGCGATGAACATACTGTACGAGATCGGTGACACACTCTACGTGAACCTCACCAATCGCTGCCCGTGCAGCTGTACCTTTTGCATTCGCAACGAATCCGATACCGTTAACGGCCACGATGTGCTCTGGCTCGAGCGCGAGCCCACGGCCGGGGAGGTCATCGACCGGCTGTGCGAGCTCGACCTTTCGCGTTACTCCGAACTCGTCTTCTGCGGGTATGGAGAGCCCATGGAAGCATTTGACGTGCTCAAGGAGGTCGCCCGTTGGGTGAAGGAGAACGCGGCGCTGCCGGTGCGCATCAACACCAATGGGCAGGGTTCGCTCATCAACGGACGCGACGTCACGCCCGAGTTCGGGGGAATCGTCGATACTGTCTCGGTCAGCCTCAACAGCCCCGATGCGGACGAGTATCTCGCGCTCACGCGTAGCAAGTTTGGCGAGCAGGCCCATCCCGCGATGCTCGAGTTCGCGCGCCGCGCGGCAAGCTACGTTCCGACGGTGGTGCTCACCACGGTGGGAGGCACCATAACCCATGAGCAGGAGCGCGCCTGCCAGGAGCTATGCGACGAGCTTGGCGCGAGCTATCGCATCCGCCCACGGGTTTAGATGGGACAGATAGCGGCGTGCTCTGTTCTTGTCATTTCGAGCGAAGCGGAGCCGAGAAATCTCGATTCGAAAGAATCAGAAGGGCCAAAGCTATGAAACGCATCGAGGTGGTAGCCGCAATCATCGTGCATGACGGCAAGATTCTGGCGACGCAGCGCGGTTACGGCAACTACAAGGGCAGCTGGGAGTTTCCCGGCGGCAAGATCGAGCCGGGCGAGGCTCCCGAGGCGGCGCTCGTGCGCGAGATCCATGAGGAACTCGACGCCGACATCAAGGTGGGCCCAAAGCTCATCACGGTCGACTACGACTATCCCGAGTTTGCGATGACGATGCAGTGCTTTGTCTGCACGCTCGCCAGCAGCATGAAGCTACTCGAGCACAGCGATGCGCGCTGGCTGAATCGCGACGAGTTAGATGACGTGGGATGGTTGCCATCGGACATCGAGGTGGTCGCGGCGATTCGGGATGTGGGGGTTGTGTAGGAAGACGCCATCTCGCGGGATCGTATAAGATACAGCACATACATCAATCGCAATCATATGATTGGAATGGCATGGCTTCGGAGATCTATCTCTTAAATGAGCTTTCTCTTGATCGAGCAAAGAAAATCGTATCTCCTGACTTCATTCCTGCATACGACTGGTTTATAGAGCATGCTGATACCGTAGGTCCGCGTCCGTGGCGGGGACATAAGCCGGCAAATATCCTGGTAAAGATGGTTGCGCAGGCCGGTATCCAGAAACCCGCAGGTCAGGATTATGCGATATCTGTCACGTCGACAGGGTATGAGGGCTATTCAGATCAAGCAGTCGAGGATCAGGGTGACGGTACGTGGGTGTTCCGATACTGTGAGCATAGTGCTACATACAGCGATGAATCCAAGATCCCGTATAACGAGTATCTCCATAATTGCCTACAAGATGGTGTTCCGGTTGGGGTATTTGTTAAGGAAAGCGCCTCGGATTACAGGTGCTTTGGTCTCGCGTTTGTAGAGGAATACGACAAAGTAACAGGGGAATTTGTTCTCCATGGACCAGTTTCAAATGATCAACCTGCTGATTTTTGGTCCTTTGTTGATGATGGCGAACTTACAGAAATAGAGCAGAGAGTTGCCGAAGAGTTCTCTCAGCTAGAAGACGACGAAAGAACAATCAAAGTCGCTGAAATGGTCCAGCGATCCGGGCAGCAGTCGTTTCGGAACAAGCTTATCCGTGCATATCATGGCGCCTGCGCAATGAGTTCGTGCGATGTCTTGCCTGCTTTGCAAGCAGCCCATATCAGCGCTTACCGTGGGCCAAAGAGCCAGTTCACATCAAACGGCCTGCTTTTACGAGCAGATCTTCACTTGCTTTATGATGCTCATCTTATTTCTGTCAGACCGGATTCAATGAAGATAGAGATTGCCGATTCCATAGGTGATTCAGCATATGTGGACTTAGCAGGAAAACAGATAACGATCCCTTGTGCCAAAGAAGACAGGCCCTCTGCTGAAAGACTTGCATCACATTACTTACGTTTCAAAGAAAGACTTTTAGACGCTTCCTAATTATGCGTTCGCGGATTCTTTGGCTTAATCGCCTCATTATCGAAAATCCGCGATTTCCGTTACCGATTTTCCGCCCTGTGCCCCTACGCTTCGAACAGCAGCGCGCCACTCGTGAGTCCGCCGCCAAAGCCCACGCACATCACCTTGTCGCCCGGCTGGATGCGGCCTTCATCGTAGGCGTCGGAAAGCGCCATGAGCACGCTCGACGCACTTGTGTTGCCCGCCTCGGCGATGGAGACCTGCCAACGCTCGTAGGGAACGCCCAGCTTCTTGGCGGCAAAGCGGATGATGCGGTCGTTGGCCTGGTGCGGCACGATGCAGCTCACCTCGTCCATCGACACGCCCGCGCGCTCGCACACCGCGCGTGCGGCCTCCACGATGGCGGCGGTGGCGAACTTGAAGACGCGCTGTCCGTGCATGCGGATGAACGCGGCGTGCTCGGCAAAGCCGCCCTCGTCGGTTTCGATGTCCATGATCTCACCCACGCCCACGTTGCCGACATTCTCCCCAAAGGGAAACGTGCTCATGTCGTGGTTCGCGTCGACGGTCAGGCATAGGGTGTCATCATCGGTGTTTTTGAGGAAGCTCGCCAGAATGCCCGGCGCGCTCTCATCCCACTCGAGCACCACGGCGCCGGCACCATCGCCAAAGAGCACGCAGGTGGCGCGATCGGTCCAGTCGGTGATGCGCGAAAGCCGCTCCGCACCCACGACCAGCGCACGGCGCATGGCGTTGCGCTTGTGGCCGATGCCGCTTCCGCCCTCGCTGGCGACGGAGGCCTCGATCATGGTGGAGGCGACGTCGATGCCGTAGATACACCCGCTACACGCGGCGTTAAGGTCAAATGCGATGGCATGCTCGGCGCCCAGCTGCGCCTTGATAAGCGCCGCCTGGGACGGAACGATGACGTCCCCGGAGATGGTCATGCACACGATGAGGTCGATATCTACGGCCGCGACGCCTGCGTTTTCGAGGGCGGCCTGTGCAGCCTGGACTCCAAGATCGGTGGTGGACTCGTCAACCGCGATGCGACGGTTGTGGATGCCGGTGCGCTCGACAATCCATTCGTCGCTCGTGTCGACGATGTTTGCCAGGTCATCGTTGCTCACGACGAGCTCCGGTTGGGCCTTTCCGTGTCCGACGATCTTGCATCCCATGGCAGTTCTCCTTGCTGGTCGGTCGTCGCCCCCCCGTCCGTCCGGGTGGGCTGACGCCCGACTATCTTAGAGTAATTCCGCCGGAATATGCCTTCGTTTGCGATGTTTGCGCAAGATTTTGCATCGTGGCTCACTCATAAAATCTTCGTCTACAATAGTCGCGCTTGTTTGTTAGACACCGCGAAAGGAACCATCATGGCAACTATCGACATCGTCCGCGACGTGCTGGTCGAGAACCAGGATCTTGACCCGGAGGCCATCACCGAAGATGCCGTCATCGAGGACCTGGGCATCGACTCCCTCGACATGGTCGAGCTCATCTGCGACATCGAGGACCAGTGCGAGGTCGACTTCGGCGAGCCGACCGATCTCGTGACCATCGGCGACATCGTCGAGCACATCGACTCCCTGAAGTAGGTCGAAGCGCTTCATGAAAACGAGAGTAACCGAACTCCTGGGCATCGAGGCTCCCATCATCCAAGGCGGCATGGCCCGCGTTGCAGACGCCTCGCTTGCCGCGGCGGTCAGCGAGGCCGGCGGCCTGGGCATCATCGCCTGCGGTGGTGCCAAGCTCGATTGGATTGCCGAGCAGGTCAAGCAGGCCAAGGCGCAGACCGACAAGCCCTTTGGCTGCAACATCATGCTCATGGACCCACTTACGCCCGCGGTCGCCAAGCTCGTCGTCGAGCTCGGCGTCAAGGTCGTCACCACGGGCGCCGGCAGCCCGACTGAGTACCTGCCCATGTGGCGCGAGGCCGGCATCAAGGTCATCCCCGTCATCGCCACCACGGCGCAGGCCAGGCGTATGGAGCGCCTCGGCGTCGATGCCGTGGTCGCCGAGGGCACCGAGTCCGGCGGTCACGTCGGCGAGCTCACCACCATGGCGCTCGTGCCCAGCGTGCGCGAGGCCGTTTCCATCCCCGTCATCGCCGCTGGCGGTATCGCCGACGGTCGCGGCATCTGCGCGGCCTTCGCGTTGGGTGCCGAGGGCGTGCAGATGGGTACGCGCTTCCTCACTATCGACGAGTGCACCGTGTGCGACCCGTGGAAGGAGAAGGTGCTCGGCGCCAAGGACTCCGACACGATCGTGACGGGTCGCGGCACGGGTCATCCCGTGCGCGGGCTCAAGAACAAGTTCGCGCGCGCCTGCCGCAAGCGCGAGATGGAGGCGAGTAGCCCCGACGATCTCGAGGGCATGTATGCAGGTTCGCTCAAACGTGCAGTCGAGGGCGATATGGAGAATGGCTCCATCCTCGCCGGTCAGGTTGCCGCGCTTGTGAAGAAGCGCGGGACGGCCAAGGAGCTCATCGCCGAGCTCATGGCCGAGGCCGAGGCGCTCGGTGCACTTGACCTCGCCGCCATGGCCGAGCTCAACGCCCGTCAAGGTCGCTGCCTGGAAGATGCCGACGCATAGGAAGACTGAAGCTATGGCTCAACTTGAAGGAATCGGACCGGTCCACACGGTCTTTATGGCCTCGGGACAGGGGTCGCAAAAGCCCGGCATGGGCGTTTCGCTCTTTGGAGTTCCCGAGGTACAGGCTGCGCTCGAGTGCGCATCTGACGTGTTCGACCGCGACATAGCGGCGCTCATCAACAGCGAAGGCGACGAAGCGCAGGCACAGCTCAACGAGACGCGCAACGCGCAGGTCGCCATCGCCGCGCTTTCCATCGGCATTGGTCGCGCCCTCATGGCGCGCGGCATCCGGCCCGATGCGCTGCTCGGCTTCTCGCTCGGGCAGATCAGCGCGCTCGCCCTGGCCGACATGCTCACTGACGAGGAGGCCTTTCGCCTCATCGACGTGCGCTCACGTGTCATGGACGAGGCGGCACGCTCGAATCCGGGCGCGATGACCGCGTTGCTCAAGGCCGACGAGAAAAGCGTCATGGCACTGTGCGAGCAATGCGCCCAAGGCGATGTCCTTGCGCCCGCGAACTTCAATTGCCCGGGCCAGATCGTCGTGGCCGGCACCGTGCCCGCAATCGAGCGTGCGGAGGAAGCCTGGAAGGAGCAAGGCGGCAAGCTGAGCCGCCTGGCGACGCAAGGTGCCTTCCATAGCCCGCTCATGAAAGCGGCGTGTGATCCGTTTGCGGAGTATCTCGCAACTGTCGATTTCAAGGAGCCGGTCATCCCGGTCATCTGCAACACCGACGCCACGCCGCTCGATACGGCAACCGTGCGTCAGCGTCTGGTCGATCACCTCACGCATCCCGTGCGCTTCCAGCAGAGCGTCGAGGCGCTTCGCGAGCAGGGTGCGGATACCTTCATCGAGGTCGGCTTCGGCGGCGTGCTGAGCGGTCTGGTGCGACGCATCGACAAGGAAGCCACACGTGCTTGCGTGCAAGATAGGCCGAGCTTCGAAGAGCTCGAGGAATCGTGGAGGAAAAGCGATGAGTAACACCGATCAGGGCAACCCCGTCGCCCTCGTCACCGGGTCAGGCCGTGGCATTGGCCTTGCCTGCGCACGAGCACTCGCTGCCGATGGCTATGACGTCTGCCTCAACTGCTCGAGCGATTCGAGCTTCGAACGTACGAGCGCCGCCGCCGAGGAGATTGCCAACGAGTATGGCGTGCGCACGCTTGCCGTTGTGGCCAACGTGGCAGATACGGAGGCCGCAAAGGCTCTCGTGGAGCAGGCGGTTGCCGAGCTCGGGCGCATCGATGTGCTGGTCAACAACGCGGGCATTACGCGTGACGGTCTCATCGCGCGCATGGGCGAGGACGACTTCGATGCCGTCATCGATGTGAACCTCAAGGGCACCTTCAACTGCTGCAAGGCTGCGTCCAAGTACATGATGAAGCAGCGTAGCGGTGCCATCGTTAACATGAGCAGCATCGTGGGTATCGCGGGCAATGCGGGGCAGGCAAACTACGCCGCCTCCAAAGCTGGCGTCATCGGCCTTACCAAGTCGCTCGCTAAGGAGCTTTCCCGCCGCAACATCAGGGTCAACGCCGTTGCTCCGGGCTTCATCGCGACCGATATGACGGACGCGCTCAACGACCAGCAGAAGGAAGCCATCACCTCCCAGATTGGTCTTGGCCGATTGGGCGAGGCAGATGACGTGGCTGCCCTCGTGGCATTTCTCGCGAGTCCCGCCGCATCCTATATAACCGGCCAGGTAATCAGCATCGATGGAGGACTTTCCCTATGAGCACGACAAACGAGAACATGAACCTTCGTCGTCCGGACGGCACGCAACGCGTCGTCATCACGGGCATGGGGGCCGTTACGCCGGCAGGTGTTGGCGTGGATGCGCTGTGGGATGCCGTCATGGGCAAGCAATGTTGCATCGCGCCTATCGAACGTTTCGACACATCTGAATATGAGGTGCATAACGCCGGTGAGGTACGTGGCTTCGACGGAACCGAGCACGGTCTTTCCAAGAAGGAGGCCCGTCGCTTCGAGCGCTTCGTCCAGTACGCCATGGTCGCAGCTGACGAAGCCATGGCCCAGGCGGGATTGTCCATGGACGATGTCGATTCCACGCGCGTGGCCATTGCGTTTGGTACGGGCATCGGCGGTATCGACGAGCTGCAGAAGGGGTTCGAGACCTTGCACGACAAGGGTCCCAAGCGCGTGAGCCCGTTGTTCGTCCCCACCATGATCGGCAACATTGCCGCCGGCAACCTCGCCATTCGCTATGGCATTCACGGGGCGTGCATCAACGTGGTCACTGCCTGTGCGACTGGAGCGCATAACATCGGCGAGGCTGTTCGCGCCATCCGCCACGGATATGCCGATGCCGCGCTTGTCGGAGGATCTGAGGAATCGGTATCGCCCATCTGCATCGCCGGGTTCACCAATCTCGGCGCGCTTTCCAGGGCCGAAGATCCCACCCAGGCATCACTTCCCTTCGACGTGCGACGCAAGGGCTTTGTCGCCGGCGAAGGTGCCGGTGCGCTCGTCATAGAATCACTTGAGCATGCGCTCAAGCGTGGCGCCACGCCCATCGCCGAGATCACCGGATATGGTTCGACCGGCGATGCCTACCACATGACCGCGCCCGATCCCGAAGGTGCGGGCATCGTGCGCTCCATGCGCCAGGCGCTCGAGGAGGGCGGCTTCACGCCCGCCGACATCGGGCACGTCAACGCTCATGGCACGGGTACGCCTGCCAATGACAAGACCGAGTCTATCGCCCTGTACGCGCTGTGCGATGACGATGAGCTTGCCGCGGGCATTCCGGTGACGTCCATCAAGGGCACGACGGGCCACACGCTCGGCGCGGCCGGTGCGGTCGAAGCCATCGTCTGTGCGCTTTCGGTCGCTCGCGATTGCGTGCCGCCGACGACGGGGTTTGCCGAGGCCGATCCGGAGTGCGCTGTCAATGTCGTGACTGAGGCCCTGACGGACGTTCCGCAGAAGGTCGCGCTCTCCAACTCGCTTGGCTTTGGCGGCCACAACGCGACGCTCGCATTCAGTCCCTACGAATGAGACAGTTGCTTAGAGACACTCTCTCACTTTGACGAAAGGAACGTGCGCATGGAAATCAGCTATCCCGCGGGACGCGACGTCATCGAGGCAGTGCTGCCCCATCGCGATCCCTTCGTGTGGGTGAGTCGCGTGCTCGAATGCGAACCCGGCGTCTCCGTCAAGGCCGAGCTCGACGTGTCGCCTGACCTGCCGCTCTTCGAGGGTCACTTCCCCGATTATCCCGTGTTGCCCGGCGTCATTATCATGGAAGCGCTGGCCCAGGCGGCATCGTTTTCCATCCTGGTCGCGCGCGAGGCGGAAGGCGCGCTCGGCTTCTTCGCGGGCATCGATAACGCCAAGTTCCGCAATCAGGTCCGCCCCGGGGACACGCTGACCCTCGAGGCGACTATCGTGAAGTCATCGCGTCGTTTGTGCGTCGCCGAGGTCAAGGCCTCTGTCGGCGACACGGTATGCGCGACCGCAACCCAGAAATACGTGTTAGCTCCCGCCGCATAGCGCGGATAGCAGATTCGCATAACGGAGTACCAGCGTGAAAGAACAAGCTAGCAAGGTCATGACCGATCACGGCGTCGATGTCGTGTATCGCCTCGACAGGATCGCTCTCGAAATCGCCTCGAAGATGCACGAGCAGGGGCTGCTCCACGTGTCCGGTTCCGCAGATGGGGACGATGGCCTTTCCATGAACGGGCCGTCCGCCCTGGTCATGGTGCAAGGCAAGACGGCCAGGCAGGCCCACAACGCCGTCAACGAGGCCGGTATCGCAAGCGTCATGCCCCTCACGGGTGACTGGCGCCTCGACAGCAACCCGCGTTTCGCCTACGCAACCGTCGAGCTGGGCAGCAAGCCTACGCGAAAGCTGTTCACGAACGCCTACGCTGTCTTGAGGGCAGCCGAGGACGCCCAGGTGCAGTGCATCTTGCTTGGTACCGAATCGCTCGCGCTTGCCGAGGACAATCGCTTTCTGCGGCGCGCCGCCGATGCGGGCCTGCGCGTCTTCAAGACACTCGACATCGACACGACCTTCGAGAACTGGGTGGAATGCGAGCCTTCGGATGACGAGGAAGCTCCTCGGCCCACGAAGTGGCGTACTTGCCATGCATGCAAGCTCACCTTCGACAATGCCGAGTTCAGCGAGAACGGGTACACATGCCCATCATGCGGCACGCTTGCGCGTCTCACGTCCGACGAGCGCATCGAGCTCATCGTGGACGAGGGAACCTTCGAGGAGTGGGATACCGATATCGAGGATGTCGATCCACTCGAGTTTCCCGGCTATGCCGAGAAGATCGCATCGTATCGCGAGAAAACCGGCAAGCACGAGGCCGTTCGTACCGGCAAGGGCATGCTCGGTGATTTGCCCGTGGCCTTCGGCTTCATGGAGTCCGAGTTTCTCATGGGCTCGATGGGTTCTGTCGTGGGCGAGAAGGTGAGTCGCTTGTTCGACCGTGCCACCGAGGAGGGTCTGCCGGTCATCATCTTCTGCGCGTCGGGTGGCGCCCGTATGCAGGAGGGCCTGGCCTCGCTCATGCAGATGGCCAAGACCGCATGCGCCGTGGAACGCCATGACCGCGCCGGCCTGCTCTACATCTCTGTGCTCACCGATCCGACCACCGGTGGGGTCACGGCATCGTTCGCCATGCTCGGCGACATGATTTTGGCCGAACCCGGCGCCCTCATCGGCTTTGCCGGGCAGCGCGTCATCCGCGATACCATCAAGCAGGATCTTCCCGAGGGCTTCCAGACGGCGGAGTTCGCCCTTGAGCACGGTCTCATCGATGCCATCGTGGAGAGGGAGGACCTGCGCCACGTGCTCAAGGCTGGCGTTGCATTCCATCGTCCGTGGCGTGGGAATGACCATAACGCCCTGTTCGGTGCGTTCAAGAGCGATTCCCTCGAAGATGATGATGCGGCGAAATCCGGCGGAGCTGCGCGCAAGTGGATAGGCGACCAGATTGACCGCCTTCCCTTTGTCGAGAGCATCAAAAAGGGTGCCGAAGCGGGCATGGACAAGGTGAACCAGCGCTTTCGTGGCAGACGCGATGATACCGAGGCCGAGCTTCCGACAGATGCCGAGCCCGGTAGCGCATGGGAGAGCGTCCAGATTGCCCGCAACGTGCACCGTCCCACGGCAAGTTTCTACGTCAAGGTGCTTTCGCCATCGTTCCTCGAGTTGCACGGGGATCGCGAGTTTGCCGACGATAAGGCCATTGTCGCCGGTCTCGGTCGTATCAACGGGCGGCCCGTTACCATCATCGCGCAGGAGAAGGGCTCTACCCTCAAGGAGCGCATCAAGCGCAACTTCGGTTGTCCTCAACCCGAAGGTTATCGCAAGACGGCGCGCCTCATGCGTCAGGCCGAGAAGTTCAATCGTCCCATCGTTTGTCTGGTCGACACGCAGGGAGCATTCTGCGGCATGGAAGCCGAGGAGCGAGGTCAGGGCAACGCCATAGCCGAGAATCTCGAGCTCATGGCCGGTCTGCGCGTGCCAATCGTAAGCGTGCTGCTCGGCGAGGGTGGCTCGGGCGGTGCGCTTGCGCTCGCGCTTGCCAACCGTGTGGCGATGCAACAGCACGCCGTGTACTCGGTGCTATCACCCGAGGGCTTCGCCTCGATTCTGTGGAAGGATGGGTCTCGTGCATCCGAGGCTGCCGAGATCATGGGCATGAGCGCTGGCGATGCGTTCGAGCTCGGTGTTGTCGATGCCGTGCTGCCCGAAGGCGAGGGGGCCGCGCACGAAAACCCCGAGCAGGCCGCCGACGTCGTCTTCGCCTACGTGAACGAGACTCTCGAGGAGCTGAGCGCCCTCACTCCCGGCGAGCTTCTCGCCCAGCGCCAATCCCGCTTCGCCCGTTTCTAGCTCTCTCGTCGCTCCGCTAGCAGCAGGTCCACCATGCGCCCGTAGCTCTGCGTGCCATCGAGCTGGTCGTTGGCCTTCAGGTACGCATCGTTTGCCTGCTGCGCAAACGTGCGGAACGGTCCCTCGTATTCAGCCCAGAACTCCATGCTTTCCATGCGGTCGGCTCGCACCTCATCCGAGAGTTGCGCGGACACTGCGCGCGCGGCGTCTTCATCAGTCTGCGCCAACGCCGAAAGCGCATACGAGTACGCGAGCGAGTACCCGCTATAGCGGATGAGCGCATCCCCGCTCTGCTTGCACGCGAGGTAGGCAATGAAGTTCGCCTCGTCCTCGCGCATGTATCCGCACTGATGCGCGAGCTCGTGGCCCATGGTCGCCGGAATCGTATAGAAGGGCGGCAGCGTGTTGATGTTGCTCTCCACCGTAAACGCGAAATACATGCCCGTTATATCTCCATAGGACATGAGTTGCGAGAACAGTGTGACCGGCTTGGGCTGCGAATAGACGGGGCGCTCGAGCGTGGGGTATTGCTCCGCAATCGTCTTCATCTCGTCGACGCTACGCACGGCGTATCCCGCAAAGCCTCCTCGTTCATCGATATGTGCCTGCATGTCATCGCCAAGTTCCGCCCGGGTGGTGTTGAGCTCGGTCACAAGATCGTTGCATAGGTCGGTGAGCCCCTGCGCTGTGGATTCTCTGACCTCAAAGCCCTCGTTTTGCGCAAACGTGTGGCGATAGTAGTTAAGTCCGCACAACATGGCGTACAGGAAGAAGGCGATGGAGATGATGCCGAGGGCGCTCGTGATGAGACGGTAGAGATAGCGCAAGCGCTCGCCGCGGCGCGTGATGATACGCATGATGTAATGCACGATCATGCATATGACAAGGATAACAGCTACAATGACGACCCATTGCGCCATGGAGAAGCCAACGAGCGATGGCAGGTATCCCCATACGCTCGAAATCCACGGATAGGCGCCGCGACTGAAGAGCTCCTCGCATGCGTCAGGATTCGCACGCGCGAGCATGGTGAGTACAAACGCGACAACGCCTGGCACGAGCAGCCACAGGCGTCTGAGGTCTCGAAGCCATGCAGCCCTAGCCGCTTTCTTCCGCGATATTCTCTCGCTCGTCTGCTCCATGACCCCATCATAGCGAATCGAGGTGACGATATCTCCCATCACCCAAAGGGGCCTCGCATTTGCGCGAAGTCCCATGTAAGAAAATTGCGATTATGTGAGACTAATTCAGCGGTGACGAATGAAATTTTCGATTGTGTGAGGCGCAAGACTTAGGAGTGTCGGTTTTTTGCGATTGTGTGAAGCCGGTATGTCCTTTTGCTTCACACAATCGCAAATTGTCTGCACAGGCCTTCGATGCACTACACACAATCGAAAAAAATGTGCACGCCACCCTCTCTAAAGCGCTGCGATGATTGCATCGACGCTGTCTTTGGCATCTCCTAGCAGCATGTCGGTGTTCTCGTTGTAGAACAGCGGGTTGTCCACGCCGGAGTATCCGGCCGAACCCATCTTGCGCTTGGAGACGATGACCTTGCCGGCCTCCCAGACGTGCAGTACCGGCATGCCGGCGATGGGGCTGCCCGGCTCGGTTGCGGCCGACGGATTCACGGTATCGTTCGCGCCGATGACAAGCACCACGTCTACGTCACCAAAGTCGTCGTTGATCTCGTCCATCTCATAGACCGCATCGTAGGGTACCTTGGCCTCGGCAAGCAGCACGTTCATGTGGCCGGGCATGCGTCCGGCGACCGGGTGGATGCCGAACTTCACGTCCACGCCGCGCTCGATGAGCTTGCGGGTGAGGTCTGCCACGGGAAACTGCGCCTGGGCCACGGCCATGCCATAACCGGGCGTGACGACGACGCTCTTGGCGTTGCGCAGCAGCTCGGCGACTTCCTCGGGAGTCGTCTCGGTGTGCTCTCCACCTTGCGACGTGGCACTGCCCGAAGATGTGGCGGTTGTAGAGCCGAAACCGCCCAGAATGACCGACACGAACGAGCGGTTCATGCCCTGGCACATGATCCACGACAGGTAGGCACCCGATGATCCGACGAGCGCGCCGGTGATGATGAGCAGGTCGTTGCCGAGCGTGAGGCCGACCATGGCGGCAGCCCAGCCCGAATACGAGTTGAGCATCGAGATGACGACGGGCATGTCGCCACCGCCGATGGCCATGACCAGGTGCAATCCGAGTACGAGCGATACAGCGGTCAGGATGCCGAGCGGCAGCAAGCCCGCATCGACGCCTTCGGTGCTGGCGAACCACACGATGAGGGCAATCGAGGCAATGACCATGATGAGGTTGAGAATGTTACGGCCGGGCAGTGTGAGGGGCTTGCCCGAGATGCGCGCGGCGAGCTTGAGGTAGGCGATGATCGACCCGGTGAAGGTGACCGCGCCGATGAAGACAGCAAGACCGGTCTCTGCCATATGGAAGGCGTTTTCCGCACCGCCCGCCAGGTTACCCGGCGTCGTGAAGAACGAGCCAAATGCCACGAGCACGGCTGCCGCACCCACGAACGAGTGCAACATCGCAACGAGCTGCGGCATTGCCGTCATCTGCACGGTTTTGGCGCGCCAAATGCCGATGATGGCGCCAATGATGATGGCGGCGGTCATGAAGCCAACGACGGGACCAAGGGGCTGCGTGGACGAGACGAGCGTCACGAGTATGACGGCAACGAGTGCGAGCACCATGCCCGCGATGCCGAAGAAGTTGCCGCGCTGAGCGGTCTTCTGTTTGGAAAGCCCCGCAAGTGCGAGGATGAAGAGGAGCGCCGCGACCAGGTACGCGAGGGACTCGAAATGCGCGAGAGCGTCGAGAATCGTGGAGTTCATCACTAATCAGAGCTCCTCTCGAACATCTTGAGCATTCGATGCGTCACCAGAAAGCCGCCGAAGATGTTGATGGAGGCCACCGCCATGGCAATGAATGCCAGTATGGTGACCACGAGGTTTGATGAGCTGATGAGCAGGATCGCGCCCACGATGATGATGCCCGAAATTGCGTTGGTCACCGACATGAGCGGGGTGTGCAGCGTGTGCGAAACGCCGCCGATCACGTAGAAGCCCACGACGATGGCGAGCTCGAGCACGACGAAGTGAGAGGTCATGGAAGGCGGCGCGAGCATGACCACGACCGCGCCAAGCAGCACCGCGGCAACTTTCCACCACCACTTGGCGAATGCCGATTTCTTCTTGGGCTCCTCGACCGGCATCGCCTCAGCCGGCGCCTCCTCCTTCTTGGGGGCGGCCGAAACGCTGACCGCGGGTGGCGGCCACATGCCCGTGCCGTCGAGGGTGACGGTGATGCCGCGAATGACCTCGTCGTCCTCGTCGAGGACGAGCACACCGTCCTTGCCTGGGGTTGCGAGCTTGAAGAAGTTCACGATGTTCTGGCCGAAGAGCTGCGAAGCCTGCCCTGGCAGACGCCCCGGCAAGTCGGTGTAGCCGATGATGGTCACGCCATTGTCGGTGACAACGACCTCGCCCGGCTTGGAAAGCGCGCAGTTGCCGCCCAGGGGGCTTGCGCCCATGTCGACGATGACGCTACCGGGTTTCATGCCGGCGACGGCTTCCTCGGTGAGCAACAGCGGGGCGGGGCGTCCCGGCACCTGCGCCGTCGTGATGACGATGTCGTTCTTGCCCGCCTGTTCCTCGTAGACCCTGAGAACGCGTGCCTGCTCGTCCTCGTCGAGGGCCTTGGCGTAGCCATCCGAGCTTTCCTGCTTGACGGGAATCTCGACGAAGGTTGCGCCGAGCGATTCAACCTGATCGGCAACTTCGGCGCGTACGTCGGTCGCCGAGACTTCGGCGCCCATGGAACTTGCCGTGCCGATGGCCGCAAGACCCGCGACGCCAACGCCGATGACATAGACGCGAGCCGGAGGCATCTTGCCCGCGGCGGTCACCTGGCCGGTGAACAGGCGGCCGAAGACGTTGGCGGCCTCGATGACCGCGCGATAGCCGCCCACGTTGGCCATCGACGAGCGTACGTCGAGGGATTGAGAGCGTGACAGACGCGGTACCATGTCCATCGCAAGTGCTGTGATGCCCATCTCCTCGAACTTGGCGATGTCTTCCGGATGCGCCCCCGGATTCATGCGCGCGATGAGCGTAGCCCCACGCTTGATGAGCGCGAGTTCGGGATCTGGCGGCGTGTCCAGGCACACGACGATGTCGGCACCCCACGCCTCCTCGTGCTCGACGACTCGCGCGCCCGCCTGCTCGTATGCGTCATCGAAGTAGCTCGCCTTCTCGCCCGCGCCGGATTCGACGACGACTTCATAGCCGAGCTTGATGAGCTTCTTGACGCTATCGGGCGTACCGGCCACGAGCGTCTGTTCGGGATTTGGCTCCCGGGGTATGCCTATGAGCATTTTTCCTCCCCATCGTGAAAAAGCCCGTTATATATACAAATGCGTATGGTAATGCATGCGTGCGCACATATATATACCGAATGTGGGTGATGGGAAAATTCGGTCATGGGGTATGACCTCGTTCCCGGAGTACGATTCGCATCTCTCTTGCGTTTGCGTCCAGCTCGAGTAGTATTCGCTTTCAAGGCAAGTATCAAGTGAGACAGATGTACCTGTCCAATCTGTCTCACTTGGCGGGAGGACGCCATGAGTCGCAAGATTGCAATATTCGACACCACGCTGCGCGACGGCGAGCAGTCTCCGGGCGCGAGCATGAACGCCCAGGAGAAGCTCGTCATCACGCGTCAGCTCCTGCGCCTCAACGTTGACGTCATCGAGGCGGGCTTTCCCGTGTCGAGCCCTGGTGACTTCAAGTCCGTGCAGGATATCGCCATCCTTGCCGGGGACCAGTGCATCGTCGCCGGGCTCACGCGCGCCATCGAGCGTGATATCGACGTGTGCGCCGAGGCGCTCGAGGTCGCAGCGCGTCCGCGCATCCACACGGGTATCGGCGTGTCGCCCGAGCACCTCAAGTACAAGTTCAAGGGGATGACCCTCGACGAGGCCATCGACCAGGGCGTTGCCGCCGTGCGACACGCACGCAAATTCGTTGACGACGTCGAGTTCTACGCCGAGGATGCCGGTCGCGCCCCTTACGAGGACCTCGCCCGGATGCTCGAAGCGGTCATCAGGGCCGGTGCGACGGTCGTGAACATCCCCGATACCACGGGCTTCAGCGTGCCGTGGGAGTTCGGTCAGCGCATCCGCTATCTCATGGAGCACGTTGCGGGCATCGAGGACGTCTGCGTCTCGGTGCATTGCCACAACGACCTGGGCATGGCGACGGCGCTTTCGCTCGCGGGCGTGATAAACGGCGCCACGCAGGTCGAGTGCACCATCAACGGCCTGGGCGAGCGAGCGGGCAATACCGCCATGGAGGAAGTCGTCATGGCGATCAAGATGCATGAGGACGAGCTCGATGCGCATACCGATATCAACACGGTCGAATTTGCGCATGCAAGTCGTCTCGTCTCGTCCATCACCGGTATCAACGTGCAGCCCAACAAGGCAGTGGTCGGCGCGAACGCCTTCGCGCACAGTTCGGGCATACACCAGGATGGCGTCATCAAGAACCGTACCACCTACGAGATCATCGCACCCGAGGACGTGGGCGTTTCGGGAAGTCAGATAGTGCTCACCGCACGTAGCGGGCATGCCGCATTGCGCAAGCGTCTCGAGGACCTGGGCTACGCCGGCATTCCCGATGACAAGTTCGAGCAGGTTCATGCCGCCTTCCTCGAGCTGGCAGACAGCAAAAAGGAGATATATGACGATGACCTGCACTCGCTCATGGGCGAGCAGGACCGCAACGAAAACGCCATCTACCGTCTCGATGCCGTCCAGATTTCCTGCGGCCAGCCGCTTGTCTCGACGGCTACGGTGACCATCACCGACGAGAACGGCGAAGTGCACACCGCGTGCGAGATCGGATCGGGTCCCATCGATGCGATGTATTCGGCGATCAACAAGGTCGTGCAAGCTGAAAACGACCTCATGGAATACTCGGTCAACGCCGTGACGCGTGGCATTGACGCTCTTGGTGAGGTGACCGTGCGCATCATGGATCGCGATGGCACGATTTTCATCGGCCGCGGTAGCGATCGCGACATTACCGTGAGCTCGGGCAAGGCCTACGTCAACGCCCTCAACCGCATGATCGACCAGCATCGTCGCAACATGCAGCGTGCCGAAAGCGGTTCCGACGCCCCTGCCCACATCTAGAGGTTGGGACAGTTTGGTCTGACCGATCCGTCCCATTTTGCCGCTCAAGAAAGTTCGCAAATCCGTTTATAAGTGGAAAACCCGGCGTTTCCCCCTTGCAGGGGCACCTGCGTCTCCACATGCCCTGTTAACGCGTCCAAATGAGAAAAACCATGTCTCACCAAACGGGTATGGTGTGACCCCCGAGAGGACCACGAGACAGAAAGACGCGTGCGCACCCATGCCAGAGCTTGCCTACACATCGAATGCCAGCAGCCCCGTCGAGCGCATCATGCCGCAAGACATCGATGCGGAGAAGGCGGTGCTCGCCGCCATGCTTCTCGGCCAGGATACCGAGGTCGTCGAGGAAGCGCTCATGAAGCTCTCGGCCAAGGAGTTCTACCGCCCCGCGCATCGCAAGATCTTCGAGGCAATGGAGGAGCTCTACAACAAGAACGCCCCCATCGATCAGCTTTCCCTGGCAGACCGCCTCAAAACACGTGGTGACCTCGATGCCGTGGGCGGCAAGCCCTATATCGTCGAGCTCGGCAACAACACCTACGCACTCGCCAACTGGGCCCACCATGCTGACATCGTCAAGCGCGCGGCAATGTTGCGTGACCTCATCGGCGCGTCCGTTCGCATCACCGCATTGGGTTACGACGCCCCCGATGATCTCGATGAAGTCGTCGAAACCTCCGAGAAGCTCCTCTTCGACGTCACCAACAAGCGCGTCGCCACCAACTTCAAGTCGATGGAGTCGCTCGTCGTCGAGACCTTCAACGAGCTCCAGGAACTCGCCAACACCAAGAGCCGCTACAACGGCGTGCGCACCGGCTTCAAGGATCTCGATGACCTCTTCGGCGGCTTGCGCGGTGGCGACCTGGTCATCCTCGCCGCACGTCCGTCCGTCGGCAAGACCGCGCTCGCGCTCAACATCGCGAGCCGCGCCGCCCAGCTCGGCACCTCGGTCGCGTTCTTCTCGCTCGAGATGTCGGCCACCCAGCTCGTCCAGCGCGTGCTCTCGACCGAGACGCGCATCAACTCCAAGAAGATGCAGACCGGTCAGATGAGCGCCCAGGACTGGGTCACGCTCGTTAACGCGTCCGACACGCTGTCCAAGCTCCAATTGTGGGTGGATGACACCCCCAGTGCCTCGATTCTCGAAGTACGCGCCAAGGCACGCCGCCAACTGCGCGGGGTCGAGCCGCAAAAGGGTCTTATCATCGTCGACTACCTGCAGCTCATGCAGCCGCAAAACACGCGCACCGAGTCGCGCCAGGTCGAAATCGCCGAGATTTCCCGTGGCCTCAAGATTCTCGCAAAGGAAATGGACATGCCCATCATCGCGCTCTCGCAGCTCTCCCGTGCGGTCGAGTCACGTCAGGGCAAGCGTCCCATTCTCTCCGACTTGCGCGAATCCGGTGCCATCGAGCAAGACGCCGATATCGTCATGTTCCTCGATCGCTCGCTATCAGAGAAAGAGGCCGAGCAGGAGGATCGTCCGGCGCTCAACACGGCGGACGTCATCGTCGCCAAGCATCGCAATGGCCCCACCGGCGTCGTGAGCCTGGCGTTCCAAAGCGAGTTCACGCGCTTCGACAATCTCGCCCGTCACGAGGACAACAGATACTAGAGCGACTTCGCATTCCCATTCGTGCCCGTATGGCCCCTCATATTCGATACAATGATGTTTCGCGCGCGAACGCGCTGAGCCTCTCATAAAGGAGAACCACATGTCGGGCACCATATTAGTAGGCACTCAATGGGGCGACGAGGGAAAGGGCAAGGTCACGGACCTGCTCGCTTCCGGTTACGATTACGTCGTTCGCTTCCAGGGCGGCAATAACGCTGGCCACACCGTCATCTACGGGGATACCAAGCTCGCCTTGCACCTCATTCCGTCGGGCATCATGTACGAGAGCGTGACGCCGCTCATCGGCAACGGATGCGTCATCGATCCCGAGGTGCTTTGCGGCGAGATGAAGGGTCTCGAGGAAAAGGGCATTTCCACGGAGCGGCTTCTCATCAGCAGCAACGCCCATGTCATCATGCCCTATCATCGCGTCCTCGACGGGGCCACCGAAGCGCGCCTGGGTGCGAACAAGATCGGCACGACCAAGCGCGGCATCGGCCCGTGTTACCAGGACAAGTACGCGCGTATCGGCATTCGCATCCAGGACCTGCTCGACAAGAAGATCTTGCACGAGAAGCTCGAGACGGCACTCGCCATCAAGAACGACATACTCCAAAACGTCTACGATATGCCCACCTTCACGGTCGATGGCATCATGGACGAGTACCTGGGCTATGCGGACATGATTCGCGAGCATGTCGTCGATGCAAGCCAGCTGCTCAACGCCGAGCTTCGCGCAGGCAAGTCCGTGCTCTTCGAGGGCGCCCAGGCGACCCAGCTCGACATCGACCACGGTACCTATCCCTTCGTCACCTCGAGCAACTGCACCGCTGGTGGTGCCATGACGGGCACCGGCGTGGGCCCCACGCGTATCGACCGGGTGCTCGGCATCGCCAAGGCGTACATGACCCGTGTCGGCAGCGGTCCGTTCCCCACCGAGCTCTTCGACGAGTACGGCAAGACCCTGGGCGAAGCCGGCCATGAGGTGGGCGTCACCACCGGGCGCAAGCGCCGCTGCGGCTGGTACGATGCCGTCATCATCCGCTACGCGGCCGACGTCAACGGCCTCACCGACATCGCGCTCACCAAGCTCGACGTGCTTGGCGCCGTCGACAAGATCCAGATCTGCACGGCCTACGAGGCGGACGGCGTCATCTACGATAACGTGCCCACAAACCAGACGGCATTCCATCATGCCAAGCCCATCTACGAGGAGATGCCCAGTTGGCAATGTGACATTTCCGGCTGCCGCACCTACGAGGAGCTTCCCCAGGAGGCCCGCGATTACGTCGAGCGCCTTGAGGAGCTCGCAGGCGTTCCCATCAGCATCGTCACGGTCGGCCCCGACCGCGACCAGACCATCATGAGAGGATGGAACTAGCATGAACATTCTGCTTCTGGGCAGCGGTGGCCGCGAGTGCGCCATCGCCACGGCGCTCGTCGAGTCACCCAAGTGCGACCGGCTTTTCATCGCTCCCGGCAACGGAGGCACGGCCGAACTCGGCACCAACGTCGCGCTCGACATCGAGGATGGTCGGGCCGTCGTCGACTTCGCCCGCGAGAATGACTGCGAACTCGTGGTCATCGGCCCGGAGGCTCCGCTCGTCGCCGGCGTCGCCGACGTCGTGCGCGATGCCGGCATCGACTGCTTTGGTCCCGGTGCAGCCGGCGCCCGCGTCGAGGGGTCCAAGGACTTCTCCAAGCGTCTCATGATGAAGTACGATTTGCCCACGGCGGCATACGGCACCTTCACGGACTGCGACTCGGCGCTTGCCTACCTTAACGAGCAAGGTGCGCCCATCGTCGTCAAGGCCGACGGTCTGGCGGCTGGCAAGGGCGTAACGGTCGCGCTTACCAAGGAGGAAGCTGACGAGGCCATTTGCGAGTGCTTTGACGGACGCTTTGGCGAGGCGGGCTCCACGGTCGTCCTCGAGGAGATGATGACCGGCCCCGAATGCTCGATGCTCGCGTTCACCGATGGCGTCACCATGATTCCCATGGCGCCCTCCCAGGATCACAAGCGCGCCTACGAAAACGACGAAGGCCCCAACACGGGCGGCATGGGCGTGTACTCGCCGGTTCCCATCGTCACCGACGAGGAGCATGCGACCATGGTCGACATCATGGAGCGCGCCGTCGCCGGTTTGCGCGAAGAGGGCATCGATTATCGTGGTGTTTTGTACGGTGGCTTCATGCTCACGCCGCAGGGCCCCAAGTTGCTCGAGTTCAACGCGCGTTTCGGCGACCCCGAAACGCAGGTCGTCCTGCCGCGTCTCGAGACCGACCTGGTCGATGTCATGGTCGCGACGGCCCAGAGGCGCTTGAGCGAAATCGAGCTCTCCTGGCGTCCCGAGTGGGCCGTGAGCGTCGTGCTCGCAAGCGAGGGCTATCCCGGCGATTACGCAAAGGGCTTCGAGATTACCGGCATCGACGAGGCCAACACGCTGCCGGGCGTTCACGTTTACCATGCCGGCACCAAGGTCGAGGACGGTAAGGTCTACACCAACGGAGGTCGCGTCCTCAACGTCACCGCGCTCGGGGGCACCTTCGAGCAAGCCCGCGATCGCGCTTACGAGGCATGCGACCTCATCGATTGGGATGGCAAGTTCATGCGGCGCGACATCGGCGCCCGTGCCATGAGGGGCCGCAGCGCATGGGAGAGCTGATAGAGCACTTCGAGGATCCCTCGATCAGCGAGAGGATTCTCAGCTCGACGCGCAGTTTCGAAGGTCGCCTGCTCAAAGTTGACTCCGTCGACATCGAACTGCCCAACGGGCACAGGACCACCCACGAGGTGGTCAGGCATCCGGGTGCCGTGTGCGTCGTGGCTCTCGATGACCAGGGTCGTGTGCTTGTCGTGCGCCAGTATCGTACGGCGCTCGAACGAGTGACCGTCGAGGTTCCGGCGGGCAAGCTCGATCCGGGAGAGGATCCCGAGGACGCCGTGCGCCGCGAGCTCGCGGAGGAGACCGGTTACGTTGCCGGAGAGATTCGCCGCCTTGCGTCCATTGCCGTCGCAGTTGGCTATAGCGATGAGATCATCCACCTCTATCTGGCAACCGATTTAGAGCCCGGCCCGGCTCACCCAGACGAAGACGAGTTCATCGCAGCCGAATGGGTTGGCGTCGAATCGCTCATCGATTCCGTCCTCGATGGCCGCATCGAGGATTCCAAAACCGTTATCGCGGCGCTCATCTGCGATGCGCTGCGCCGCAGAGTGTGAGGGAGAAACATCATGTCCAACGATAAGCCACTGGTGGGAATCATTCTCGGGTCCAAGTCGGATGCCCCTGACTTCGAAGGCTGCAAGGAGATGCTCGAGAAGTTCGGTGTGCCCTACGAGTTTGTCATTCACTCAGCCCATCGAAATCCCGATGACGTGCGTGAATGGGCCGTTAGCGCCGAGTCTCGTGGTCTCAGGGTCATCATCGCCGGCGCCGGCAAGGCGGCCGCACTCGGTGGTGTGGTTGCGTCGCATACGCCGCTGCCCGTCATTGCCGTTCCCATGAAGACGAGCGACCTGGGCGGCATGGACTCTCTGCTCTCGACGGTGCAAATGCCCACGGGCGTGCCCTTGGCCTGCGTTGCCATCAATGGCACCAAGAACGCGGCGATTTTGGCAACCCAGATCCTGGGCACCGCGATACCCGAGTACCGCGATGCCATCGTCGCGTACAAGCGGGAGCTTGCCGGAGCGTAAAGGTCGGTAACGTCTTCACATCCCCTTCACAAATCGTTCGCCTCCTGGCGCTCGCTCCATAGAAAAACACTGCCAACCCCGTTGACATTCACAGCCCCTACACATTTCCTTGCGCTTTTGGCGAAGGTTCGGCTAGGGTCTTGGACCGTTGCAACGCAAAACGAAGCACGATGAAACGACGAACGTGGAAAGAACCATGAAACAAAACGTAGTAAGAACGCTGGCTGCATTCGGGATGACGGGTGCGCTTGTACTCGGCTTTGGCGCACCCGCCCTTGCGGCCGATTCCGGCATGACGCTGAACGACTACGTGGTCAGTGCCGTGTCCCGTACGCTCGATGACGTCACCCTCGCGGCGGGAGGGGCCCTCGACGCCGAGAGCTATCTCGTCAAGCTCGACGAGTCCGTCGAGTGGACGACCTGCGGTGTCAGCACCTATGGCATCGGCGATGGCCTCATGGGGTCGGGATGCTCGGACGGCACCATCGTGACCGAGGAGTCCATGGGCGTGGCGCACAAGACGCTGCCCTTGGGCACCCAGATCCAGATCGTCTACGACGGTATGGTCGTGAACGCGACCGTGCACGATCGCGGCCCCTTCGTTGCGGGTCGTGACCTCGACTTGCAGCCCGCCGTCGCCCGGGCGCTCGGCTTCGACGGCGTGGGCATGGTCCAATATCGCGTCGTGGGCTAGCCCGATCATGGAACCGATCGAAATCCGACGCATGCGCGTGCGCAGCGGCGCACTCGACCTCGAGGTCGGTTTGGCGCTCGATACGCTGCATGTGGATGCTGGCCAGGCCGAGCGCATTCTCGGCCTGCTGCCCAATCTCGCGCGCCATGTCTGCGTAAACGGGAGGAGCGGTGGCTGCTTTGGTGACGAGATCGTGGGCACCGAGCTTGCGCATCTGCTCGAGCACGTCATCATCGAGCTGCAAGGCAAGGCATCACCGCAGGCGCGCGAGCTCGCCGGGCACACGTCGTGGCTCGAGGAACTCAGCGTCACCGCTCCGCGCGGCTACGCGCTCATGCGCACGACCGTATCCTTCGCCAACGACTTCGTCGCGCTCGGGGCGATGAACTGCGCGCTCGAGATCATCGACTGGTCGCTCGACCCGGACTCGCGCGAGGCTCCCGACGTCGACGGGATGATTGCCCTCCTTGCCGCGATGTAGGTGCAACTCTATACTTTTCCCAGAAGCGTTATCTGCGTTCTGAGGAGGTCACCATGCACTGCGAACAGAAGCTCGCCGACGGCCTGTTTTGGATTGGCGGAGACGACAAGCGCCTCGGGCTCTTCGAAGGCTGCCATCCCGTGCCACACGGCATGTCCTATAACAACTACCTGTTGCTCGACGAGAAGGTCGTGCTCTTCGACACCATCGACCGTGCGGTCGAGGAGCGCTTCTTCGAGACGCTCGAGTACCTGCTCGATGGTCGCGAGATCGACTACATCATCGTCGATCACGTCGAGCCTGACCACAGCGCGACCCTTTCCGCGGTGGCAGATGCGCATCCGCGGGCAAAGCTCGTATGCACCAAGATCTGCAAGACGCTCATCGGGCAGTTCTTCGGGCCGGAGCTTGAGGCCCGTTGCATGGTCGTGGGCGATGGGGACTCGCTTTCGACCGGTGCGCATACGCTTGCGTTCGCGACGGCGACCATGGTCCATTGGCCCGAGGTCATGGTCACCTACGACGTGGAGGACAAGATCCTGTTCTCGGCCGACGCGTTTGGCGCCTTTGGCGGGCTGGATGGCAAGCTCTTCGACGACATGTACGATTTCGAGGAAGAGCTGCTCGACGAGACGCGTCGCTACTATGCCAACATCGTGGGCAAGTACGGTACGCAGGTCAACGAACTGCTCGACAAGGCCGATACCCTCGATATCAAGATGATCTGCCCGCTGCATGGCGTCATCATCCGCGACAACATCGATCTGATCAAGGAGAAGTACCGTACTTGGGCAAGCTACGAGTCCGAGGACGAAGCCGTCGTCATCGCCTACGCCTCGGTATACGGTGGTACGCGTGACGTTGCCGAGAAGCTTGCGTTCAAGTTGAGCGATGCGGGCATTCATGATCTCGCGCTGTTCGACCTTTCCGTGACCGACCCGAGCTACGTCCTGGCCGACGCCTTTCGCGCGAGCAACATCGTGCTTGCATCCGTCACCTTCAATGCGGACGTCTTTCCCAAGATGAAGGAGCTTGTCGATTGCCTTGTCGACCACAACCTGCGCCGCCGGCGTTTCTCGTTCATCCAGAACGGGAGCTGGGGTCCCATCGCCGGCAAGAAGATGATGCAGGCGGTCGAGGGCATTCCCGAGCATGAGGTCGTCGGCGAGCTGTTCACCATCAAGTCACGTATGACCGACGAGCAAGATGCCGAACTCGATAAGCTCGCACAGGCCATCGTCGACTCGATTCGCAATCCGGAAAAGCCCGTCATGGCCGATGTCCAGCATATTGCGCCCGAACCCACGCCCATCGTCGGCGCCGCCAAGCCACGGGCGACTCCGCCGAGCAAGGAACCCGTGAGAACGACGGGCGGCATGCCCATCGCCCCGGGGATGGAGGGCAAGGTGCGGCCGCTCGACACTCCTGCGGGACCTGCCGAGGGCGACGAGCCCGCGACAAAGGTCATCCAGATCTGGCGCTGCACCTTCTGCGGCTATCAGGCCGAGGTTCCCAAGGGCACCGATATGGACACGTTCGTGTGCCCCGTGTGCCTCAAGGTCGGTCCTGGCCAGTTCATCCTCGTGCGCGAGAAGATCGTTCCCGTCAGATGAGACAGTGTCTCTGAGCAACTGTCTCATTACTGGCTGGCTCTTGCAGATAATGCGACAAAAGAGCTCTGACGATGCCTGCCTCATTATTTGGACGTTCGATAAAATGCGGGTTTCTCCTCCCCATATGCATACGGGGGTGGTACTCTAACCATATTGTGTTTCCGCTTGAATACATTGATTGTCACCAGCAAACCCAGGAAGGGCGTGGTTATCATGAACAAGCCTCTCGTCTTCACTTTCGGAGCAGCCGTAGGCGCTGTTGCTGCCCTGCTTCTCTCGCCTAACTCCGGCGAGCGCAACCGCGAGATCGTCGCGGACAAGGTCGATTACTACACCTCTCATGGCGAGCAGGTCCTTCAGCAGACGGCAGACACCGTGCGCAGCAAAGTCCGCGGCGTGGCCGATACCGCCGGCAATGCCGATGCCGATGACATCCGCGAGAAGATCAACGAGGCGCGCGATCGCATCGCCGAGCAGATCACCCGCAACAGCACGGTTCCGAAGGATGTCGCCTCCGACGTTTCGGACGTCGCTCTCGACGCAGCCGCCGGCGTTTCCGAGGCTGCGGATACCGCGGCGGATGCCGCCGAAGCTGCGGCCAAGGCCGCAGCTGATGCCATCAAGTCGAAGTAACGCGCGTTTAGCTGCAGCGCAAATCGCATATGCCGTCTACTGACGATGCACATAAGCTGCACGTCTACGTGCGCAATTCCAAAGGCGATCCAAAGCGCTTCGGGCGCGTTCGCGCGACCGTCTTTCATCCAACCGAGCTACGTGCCATCGGGTTCGTGATCAAGCGCCCCGATGCGCTGCTCATGGTCAAGCGCAAGGAGCGCTTTGCGGCAATCGACCGCATCGAGTCTGTCGAGGGCGGCGTTTGCGTCGTCGATGCGGCGGATTCCTGGGATGCCGAGGCATGCAAGCGCCTTGGCGTCGACTACGACAGCTGCGTTATCTGGGAGTACATGCCCGTACGCACCGAATCCGGGCAGGAAATCGGGCTCGTCGGTAATGTCGTCTATGACGAGCACGATTATGCCGTCGAGCACATCGACATAGCATCCGGCTCCGCAAATCGCCTGCTGCTCGGCAGCTCGCTCATCCCACGCGCGAAGATCATCGGCTACCGCGATGGCGCCATTGTCGTCAAAGATGAGGAAGCCGACCTCGAAGAGACGGGTGGTGCCGCCGCCAAGGCCGGTGTTGCGTGGGCAAAGACCAAGCATGCCGCCGCGCAGGGGACGAAGAAGGCGGGCGACGCAATCAACGACGGCGCCTACAAAGCCGGCGAGGCAATCGGCATCGTGCGTGACAAGGCGAGCAGGGCAGCCGAGGAGCACGAGGCCAGGAAACGCGAGGCCGAGGCAAACGGCGAATACACGGGTGTCGACAAGGCTGCAAACCTCTTGGGCAAGCAGCTGGGGCGCGCGTCGGGAATGTTCAAGGGTTTCAAGGACGAATTCGACAAGGCCTCTCGCGGCGATTAGGGGAAGGCACATGGCACGACGCAGGTCCCATAGAGGCTACGGCGCATCTCGCAGGTCGAGCGTCGGGCCCATTGGAACGATCGACATCCATGCACGTGGCTACGCCTTCTGCGATACCGACGAGGGGAGCTTCTTCGTCCCCCGCTCGGCGCTTGGCGGCGCCATGCCCGGCGACAAGGTGGAGCTTCGGGTGAGCTCGCGTGACGTGCCCGATGGAGGCAAGCGATCCGCCAAGGTCACACGCGTGGTGAGTCGCGCGACCGAATACCTCATCGGTACGCTCGAGATCAACGACCCTTTGGCCGTGGTCGTCGCACAGGATCCGCGCGTGCGGCACGACCTCTTCATTACCGATGGGCATACGGGCGGGGCCCATGACGGCGACGTCGTCTTGGCGCGCATCACGAGCTATCCCGATCGTCGGCAGCCGATGCAGGGATATGTGGTCGAGGTGCTCGGTGCGGCGGATGCCCCGGGCATGGATGTCGACATCATCATCCACAACCTCGACCTTCCCACGAAGTTCAGTCCCCAGGCGCTCGAGCAGGCCGAAGGCATCGAGGTCGACGTGGAGGCGGCCCTTGCCGAGCCCGGTCGGCATGATCTGCGCATGCGCGACATCTTCACCATCGATCCAACCGATGCCAAGGATTTCGACGATGCCATCTCGCTTGACGAGGTTGATGGCATGTTGCGTCTGGGCGTCCATATCGCCGACGTCTCGAGCTATGTCGCCTGGGATAGTCATATCGACATATGCGCACGCGATCGTGCGACAAGCGTCTACCTCGTTGACCGGGTGTTGCCAATGCTGCCCGAGAAGCTCAGCAATGACGTCTGCTCGCTTAGACCGGGCGAAGATCGCCTGACCATGACCTGTGACATGTATCTCGATGCATCGGCGAATGTCAGACGCTACGAGATATACCCGAGCGTCATCTGCAGCAAGCGACGTTTCGACTACGATGAGGTGCAGGATATCCTCGACGGGAAACGTGATGACCCGTATGCCGCCAAGCTCGCGCGCTTCGATGCGCTTGCCAAGCGACTGCTCTCGCTGCGACTGGCCCGTGGCGCGATTGACTTCGAGACGGTTGAGGCCAAGCCCGTCCTTGACGAGCGTGGCATGGTCATGCGCGTCGACTTGCGCCACAAGACCGATGCCACCTCGATGATCGAGGAGGCGATGATTCTCGCCAACGAGACGGTCGCCCGTCACGCGCATGCCAATGACGTTCCCTTCGTGTATCGCGTGCACGAGCCACCGAGCGCGGCAGCGCTCGAAGCGCTCCTGCCGCCGTTGCGCGAGCTCGGCTATAACGTGGCGGAGCTTGCCACGGGCAACCCCGCGGCCTTCCAGGATGTGTTGGACGAGGCGCACGGGACGAGGGAGGAGCCGCTCGTGAACTATCTCGTACTGCGCTCCATGGAGCGTGCTGCCTACAACACCGAGCCTATCGGCCATTTTGGCCTCGCATCCACCTTCTACTGCCATTTCACGAGCCCCATCAGGCGCTATCCGGATCTCATGGTTCATCGTCTGCTCAAGGATTCCCATGCGATGGAGACGCACCTGCAATGGCTCGCGAAGCATTCTTCCAAGATGGAGCGACTTGCCGAGCGGGCAGAGCGCGACAGCGTCGAACTCAAGCTCTGCGAGTATTTGGCCGAACGCATAGGCGAAGTCTTCACGGGAACCATATCGACCGTCGTGGCGCGTGGGCTATACGTGCGCCTCGAGAACACGCTCGAGGGATTCGTGCGCTTCGATTACCTGCATGGTGAGTATCACGAGTTCGATCCGCTTGCCCAGACGCTGGTGGGCGAGGAGACGGGTCGCACCTACCGCATCGGCCAGCAGCTGCGCGTGCGCGTCGAAGAGGTCGATCCACGCGAGCGCAGTGTGTCGTTCTCGCTCGCGTAAGCGCGAATGCGATGATGTGGTACGCGGCGATGAGACAGTTGCTCGGGGACGTTGTCTCATTTGTGAATGAGACAACGTCCCCGAGCAACTGTCTCATCGCCGCGACGCTCCCCATTAATTCTTCGCGTGAAATACAAACACGCGCGCGTGTTCGGGTGATACCCTATACTAACTATGGCAACTGACTTCTGGCGCTTCGCCAAACGCAGTTAGAGGAGAGACATCTCGCATGAACCTGAATCCGGTAGTCGTCATTCCCAGTTACTGGTGTGGCCGCAGGTCATCACATTCGATCAACCGTGGCGTCGTGTACGACCACATGACTCCCATCGACCAGCCGGGCGAGCTGTCCCGGTGCCTGGAGTCCCTGCGTCACGTCGTCGGCGTCGATCGCATCATCTTGCTCGTCGCGGCGGAGCCGGGCGTCGAGAACCAGGCGGTCGAGCGCGTGCGTGCCATTGCCGACCACTTCATGGACCTCAACATCGTCATTATCGGCGAGGCGGAGATGCGCCATATCCACCGCAGGTTCGAGCAGGTGGGCATCGGCGAGTACAAGGGCGCGGCTTGTCTCACGGGCTACGGCGCCATCCGAAACCTCGGTCTCATCGTCGCCTCGATATTCGGTCATGACACGGTCGTCTTCGTCGATGATGACGAGGTCATCCCCAACGCCGACTTTCTCGAGCGTGCCATGCACGGCATCGCGTGCAAGACTCCGACGGGGTCGATTATCACGGCCAAGACCGGGTTTTTCTACGACAGCTACGACAGCCCCAAGGCGCCCGAGGACGTGCCCTGGTATGACCACTTCTGGAACAAGGCGGCCGATTTCAACGATTACATCGAGGGCGTCCTTCGCGGCCCACGTCTGAGCCGTTCCAACGTCTGCTGTGGCGGTTGCATGGTCTTGCATGCGGATGCGTATGGCAGCATCGCGTTCGATCCGTGGATTGCCCGCGGCGAGGACCTCGACTATCTCATCAACGCGCGCATGTACGGCAGCGACGTCTGGTTCGACAACCAGTTCAGCCTCCTGCACCTCCCGCCCGAAGGCGCGCAGCATTCAGGGCGTTTCGAGCAAGATGTCTATCGTTGGTTCTACGAGGTGCGCAAGATCGAATTCGCCAAGACGCAGATCGACCTCATGCAGGTCGCGCCCTCCGCGCTCGACCCCTACCCCGGTCCGTGGCTCGAACCGTCCATTCACCGCCGTGCCCGCCTCACCGCCTACCTGCGTGCCATCGGTCACAAGGAGCATGGCGAGTACCTGCGCATCGGCAACAAGACTATTCGCGATGCAGGCGAGTTTGCCCGCGAGAACTGCGCGAACTACTTCGAGCTCCAGCATCAATGGCCCAGCATCGTGCGTGCCATGTGGTCCAACTCCGCCCTTGCCACGCAGCTGGGAACAAGCGGCTTGCAGAGCTCTTCCGCAAGCTACACGAGCCGCTTCTCGGCAATCACGTCCGAGTAGGTCCGATAGCAAACGTACGCGGGGAAGACGGGACGATGGATATACAAAAGGTCACGGGCTATACAATGCTCGTCGTATGCTATATCGTCTTCAGCCTCTTCGCCATCATGGGCATAGTCTTCTACGACGAGGTGTCGCCCTGGCTCGCTCTCGTCGCCATCATCGTCATGTTCGTGCTCACCATCATCAGCCTGCGGTCGGTGGGTACCTCCGACCGCGCCCGTGCACGTCAGTCCAACCAGACGCTTGACCTGGCGAGCAAGACGGTGACCTTCATGCGGCAGGGCCTTGACGCGGATTCCGCCCAGGCGGTTTGCGAGTTGCTGCTGCCCGCGGCCACGGCCGATGCGGTCGCCATCACCAACCGCGAGCGCGTCCTCGGGTTTTCGGGTCTGGACAGGGAAAACCACCTGCCCAATTCGCCCATCCAGACGATGAGCACGTACATGACGCTCGAAGATGGCATCACGCGCGTCCTCGAGACTTCGGGTGCGGTGGGATTCAGCCACGAGTCGGGCAAGCTCAAGGCGGGCATCGTCGTTGCGCTCGTCGTCAACAAGCACATCGTCGGTGCCCTGAAGTTCTATTATCGCTATCCGCACAACCTGGGCGAGAATCAGAAGGCGATTGCCGAGGGTTTTGCCCAGCTGCTCTCGACGCAGCTTTCGCTCTCGTACCTCCAGCAGCAAACCGAGCTTGCCGCCCGCATGGAGCTCAAGGCCATGCAGGCCCAGATCAACCCGCACTTCCTCTTCAACACGCTCAACACGATTGCCTCGGTGACGCGCACCGATCCCGTCAAGGCCCGTGTCATGTTGCGGGAGTTCGCGACTTACTACCGCCGGATGCTCGAGAACGCCGAGGATTTCATTCCCCTCGCAAAGGAGGTCGAGCAGACCGAGCGCTATCTCATGTTTCAGAACGCGCGCTTTGGCGATGACGCCATCAAGCTGCTCGTGGACGTCGAGCCGGGTCTCGAGCAGCTCAAGATGCCCTCGTTCATGTTGCAGCCCCTTGTCGAGAATGCCGTCGGACATGGCAGGCGTGATGACGGAACCCCGCTCACCATCACGATCAAGGCATACCGCACATCCGATACCGTCACGATATCGGTTTCCGATGACGGCGTCGGCATTCCGCCAGAGCGTCTCGAGAATCTTCTCGACCGCGAGTCCGAGACGGGCATGGGCATCGCCCTCAAGAACGTGAATGCCCGGATCAAGGCGTTTTTTGGCGCGATATCGGGCCTCTACATCGATTCGGAGTACGGTAAGGGCACGACGGTCTACCTCAACCTCTACGACGCCCTCGTCGATCAGGGCATCAACATCACCGATGACGAGATCGAAGGAGCCGATGACGACGGCGCGGAGGACGTCATCTCGGAGGCTTCCGGGCCCTTGTCCGGCGTGCGTGGGTAACGGGATATTATCCGCCTCCATCTATTGTTCGCATGCGCGCATCGTTTGATGTTAGAATCAACGTTACGATGCGCAAAGGAGACACTCTATGCTCAAAGCAATAATTGTTGATGACGAAGCACCCGCGCGTTCCGAGTTGCGTTTTCTGCTTGACGAGACGGGCGAGGTCGAGGTCGCGGCAGAGGCGACCAACGTACGCGAGGCCATCGAGCAGCTCAAGGATGTCGGTGCCGACATCATGTTCCTCGACGTGAACATGCCGGGTGTCGACGGGCTCCAGCTCGCCGAGGCTCTCAACGAGCTCAAGTATCCGCCCTATATCATCTTCGTGACGGCATATAGCGAGTTCGCCGTCAAGGCATTCGAGGTCAATGCGACCGACTACCTGGTCAAACCGGTCGAGACCGAGCGTCTCATGCAGGCGATCGGCAAGGTCAAGCAGCTCATAACCGCACAGGGACGCTCCACCACCAACGAGCGCATTCCCGTCGAGAAGGGTGGCAAGAAGCTGCTCATCCCGGCCAGCAAGATTCATTTCATCATGGCGAAGGATGACTACTCGTATCTGCACACCGAGAACGACCGTTATCTCTCCACGGTTTCGCTCGCCCAGCTCGAAGCCAAGCTCGAGCCACTCGGCTTCTTCCGCGTCCATCGTCGCTACCTCGTAAACCTTGCGTGCGTGAGTGAGGTCGACCCCGTGAGCGGTGGCACCTTGCTGCTCACGCTCACCGGCGAGGACGAGCAGATTCCCGTCTCGCGCAGGCGCGTCTCGTCGCTCAAGAAGGCGCTTGGCCTGTAACCTGCGTAATGAGACAGTTGCTCAGAGCAACTGTCTCATTTTTTTCTGGCACCAATAGCAAATGAGGCAGTTACCCTGAGCAAATGTCTCATTTTCGGAGGAGGAGCGACCATGGCAGAGCAGATCACGTATAAGGACGCGGGCGTCGACATCGACGAAGGTGCGCGTGCCGTCGATGCGATTCGCGCGAGCGTGAAGTCGACCTATCGTCCCGAGGTCATTGGCGACATCGGCGGATTCGGCGGCCTGTTTTCAGCCGCGGCGCTCAAGCAGATGGACGATCCCATTCTCGTGAGCGGGACCGATGGCGTGGGAACCAAGCTCGCCTTGGCTCAAATGGCTGGCAAGCACGATACCGTGGGCATCGACTTGGTCGCCATGTGCGTGAACGACGTGCTGGCCTGCGGGGCCGAGCCGCTGTTCTTTCTCGATTACGTCGCCATCGGCAAGCTCAGAAGCGACCACATCTCCCAGGTGGTGGGAGGAATCGCCGAGGGCTGCCGTCAGGCGGGTTGCGCGCTCGTCGGTGGAGAGATGGCGGAGCATCCCGGCGTCATGAGTCCCGATGATTACGACCTGTCCGGTTTTTGCGTCGGTGCGGTAGACCGTCCAAAGATGCTCAATCCCGAAAACGTGGCCGAGGGCGATGTCATATTGGGCCTTGCCTCGACGGGCATCCACTCAAATGGCTTTTCGCTCGTGCGCCGTGCCGTCACCGAGGTGATGGATGCGGGCGAGCTCACGGTCGAGCGCGCAGAGCTCGATGGCGTCTCCGTGCTCGATGCGCTTCTCGCGCCCACGCGCATTTACGTCAAGTCCATCCTGGAGCTGCGTCGCGAGGTACCGCAAATCCATGCCGTCGCCCATATCACGGGCGGTGGCATTACCGAGAACCTCAATCGCGCGCTCAACGATCATGTGGACGCGCAGGTCAACGAGGGAAGCTGGACGCAACCACCCATCATCGACTTCGTGGTCGAGAAGGCGGGCCTGTCGCGCGAGGAGGCGCTCAAGACCTTCAACTGCGGAATCGGCATGTGCGTGATCTGTCCGCCCGAAGTCGAGCGGGCCGCTATCGAGCAGCTCGAGTCAACGGGCGAGAAGGTCTTCAAGATTGGCAGCGTAATCCCTGGTGATGGAAAGGTCGTGTACCGTGGCTAAGGATCCCATGAAGCTTGCCGTATTCATCTCGGGCACGGGCACGAACATGGTCGCCATTCACAATGCGATCAAGGACGGCGCGCTCGATGCGACAATCGAGCTCATCGTCTCTTCTAACGATTATGCCAAGGGCATCGATTACGCGCGTAACGAGGGTCTTGACCTGTTGGTTTTCACGCCCGCTGATTATGACGATCCCGAAGCTGTCGATGCGAGGATCGTCGAGGCGCTCGAGGAGCACGACATCGAGTACGTCGCGATGGCAGGCTACATGCGCAAGGTCACGCCCGTCTTGCTCGATGCGTTTCCCAATCGCGTGGTCAACTTGCACCCGGCGCTGTTGCCCAAGCATCGTGGCGCGCATGCCATCCAGGATGCCTTCGAGGCAGGGGACGAGGTGACGGGAATCACCATTCATTTTGCGAATGAGGAGTACGACAAGGGCCCCATCATCTTCCAGCACGAGGTACCCGTGCTTCCAGACGATACGATAGACGATCTCGAGACGCGCATCCACGCGGCCGAGCACGAGTACTACCCGCAGGTCCTGCAGCAAATCGCCCGTGGTGAGGTGCAGGTCTGATTTCGGTCTGAGGTCATCCGGACGCATGTCGGATTTCATCCGGAAGAAACCGGGAGATTCGGCCAAGGACGTTCGGTGTTTTTGACAGGTTCGCGGTGCATCATCTTTCCCGGAAAGCCGAGGTGGAAGGAGGTGCTCACCATGAACCGACACGACGGTCCCCTCACATGCAAAAGCGAACGGATACGCGAGGTTGGCTGCGCTATGCGGGGCTCGGGTTCCTCCTCACCCGCGCGCGTGATTCCACGTGGTTTCGTTTGTGTCCTGCCCCTACTCTCCATATGTGTCGTGTTCATGGTGCAGCCGGCTGTTGCAGCGACTTGGCCAGTCTCCACCTCGGGGCTTTCCGCGACGCTCGCGTTTCATCAGTCCTATACGGCCGGTATCGAAAGCTATGTACATAGCGGCATAGGCATACCCGCGTCTGCCGGAATGCAGATATCCTCACCGCTGGCCGGAACGGTACGCTTTACCGGCACCGTGCCTTCCGGCGATTCTCGAATAGGCGGCAGTTCGTCGGCGAGAACGATGAAAGCCGTTTCCATAGAGCTGGCCGACGGCCGCGCCATCAGCCTCATGCCCTTTGCATCCATTGCCGTGCGCGAGGGCCAGTCGGTCATCGAGGGACAGGCGCTCGGCACCCTGGCTGCAGGAGGCGATGTGTCGACCTCCGCGACGCATCTGCACATGGGCTATAAGCAGGGTCCGAGCTACCTCGACCCGATGCTGCTCTTCGGCACGGCCTCCAGCGCCTCGCATGATTCTGGGATATCCGGCATGGGAGGGGCGCGCGCCACGAATGCAGGGGCCTCTGCAGCAGAAGGGGCGTCCCGTATCGTAGACGGCGAATCGACTGCCGTGGTGCAGACCCAGCCCGATGCCGCCAGCGCAGCCGACGATGCTCCCGCTGCGAATTCCGAGAGTTTCGGCGTGATTGAGACGGGCGATTACGAGCTCTCCGCGGGCAAGGCCCGGAGCCAATCATCCGTGGTGCCAGTTGCAGATGCGCTCGGCCAGCTTGGAAGCGCATGCGCAGGGCAATTCACTGGCCTTCTCGAGGCGCTTTCCGGGCTATCGAATATGACCGGAATAGGTCTTCCTGCTCTGATCGTGGGTACCTGCGCACTTGCTCCCTGCTCGCTTTTCGCACTCGCCTTGTTTTGCGCCAGACGTTTCGTGTCGCAGCGACGCGATATCCTAAAAAGCAAAGGAGCTCGCTTGTCTTTGCCCTTCGGAGGTGGTAGCATGCGTAAGTTATTTCCTGCTTCGGGCGCAGCCTTCATGTCCCGAAGCCGCATAGCCCAGAGGAGGTGACCACATGAAGGCTTACGAACTGCTGTTTTTTGTCGACCCGTCCATTGACGAGGAGACGCGCCTTGCAACGAGCAAGCGTATCGATACCGCGATTACCGAGCAAGGCGGCAAGGTGAGCAATGTTGAGGATTGGGGTAAGCGCAAGCTTGCCTACGAGATCAACGGTCTTGCCGAAGGCGATTACACTCTCATCGATTTCGAAGCTGATCCCACTGCGATTGCAGAGCTCGACCGCGTGCTCCACATCATGGACGCCGTCCAGCGTTACATGATCACGCGTCGCAACGGCGAGACAACTTCGGTTGAGAGCGCGTAAGGCGATGCCTTGGCGCTCAGCTGAAAGGAACGATTAAACATGAGCATCAACAGGGTAATGATTTCCGGCAATCTCACACGTGATGCCGAGCTGAGGACCACCCCCTCGGGCACGTCCATCTTGAGCTTCGGCGTTGCGGTCAATGACCGTCGTCGCAACGCGAACGGCGAGTGGGAAGACTATGCTAACTTCATCGATTGTACGATGTTCGGTCGTCGTGCCGAGGCGCTTGCGCAGTATCTCACCAAGGGCGTGAAGGTGGCCATTGAAGGAAGGTTGCACTACAGCGCCTGGGACGATCGCAACACCGGCCAACGAAGGAGCAAGGTCGACGTCACCGTCGACGAGCTCGAGTTCATGTCATCGCGCAACGGTGGCGGCCAGGGCTATGACGCAGGCGGCAATTACGGTGGCGGCAATTACGGCGGCCAGAATGCCGGTGGCAACTATGGCGGCCAGTCCTATCAGCAACCCCAGGGAAATGTCGTCCCGGAGCCCCCGACTCCGAGCGCATACGACGACAGCGACATTCCCTTCTAGAAACGTTTTCGCACACAAGAATCAGTGAGGAGGAACCATGGCTGATTACGCTCGCGCGCCGCGTCGCAAGTATTGTCCTTTCTGCAAGGACAAGGTCGAGTTCATCGACTACAAGGATGCCCAGACGCTGCGCCGCTACATCACCGATCGCGGCAAGATCAAGTCTCGTCGTGTGACGGGTGTCTGCACTCAGCACCAGCATGAGCTCGCGACTGCCATCAAGCGTGCTCGCGAAATGGCTCTGCTGCCCTATACCGTGAAGATCGTTTCCGGTAGCGGCGGTCGCAGGAACCGCTAGTGCATCTTGATGCACGGCTTGGCAGGACGGCCTTTGTTTCGGTCGTCTGCCAGCAAAACTTGCCGGCAAGGCAAGTCATGCAGCTTGGTCGCTGGCCATCGCTTTTGCAAGACCGGCTGCGAACGAGGCGCGTACATATATGTAAGCAGTCCTGCGCCATAGCGGGACATGGAGAAAGCTAGAGACATGAAAGTTATTTTGCTCAAGGAACTCAAGGGCCGCGGTGGCGAGGGTGACGTCGTCGACGTTGCCCAAGGCTACGCGGTGAATTACCTGCTTCCGCAGGGCATCGCAATCGAGGCCACCAAGGGCGAGCTCAAGCAGCTCGAGCAGCGTCGTCACAACATCGAGAAGCGTGAGCTTGCTCGCACCACCGACGCTAACGTTCTCAAGAACGCCCTCGATGGCAAGACCGTCAAGGTCTATGCCAGGGTCGGCGAGGAGGGGCAGCTCTTTGGCTCCATCACGACCGCCATGCTGGCTCAGGCGATTCTCGAGCAGCTCGGCGTCACGGTCGACCGCAAGAAGATTGACCTGGGCAAGGCTATCAAGACGGCCGGCAAGCACGAGTTCACCGTCTCGGTGTATCGTGACATCAAGGCCACGCTTGAGGTCAACGTCGTGAGCGATGACGACTCGATCGAAATCGTCGAGACGATCGAGGAGCGTCTGGAAGACGAGCCCGAGCTTCCCGCCGGAGATGACGAGGCTCCTTCGGAAGCCACCGAGGAGACCGAGTAACTTCACGGGCATATCGTCTGCCTAAAGGGGGTGGGTCATTGACCCGCCCCTTGCTTTTCGTCGGCATATCGAACAGGAGGGGAGTTCATGCAGGTTGGGATGCGAGATGTCGATGCCGTCATATTCGATTTCGATGGCACGCTTGCGGATTCCATGTGGGTTTGGGACGAGGTCGATCGCGTGTTTCTCGCCAAACGCGGCATTCCCTTTACCGATGAGTTTGGCGAAATGATTGCCGTTCTCGGGTTCGAGCTCGGGGCCGATTTCGCCATCGAGCACTTTGGCTTGGACGAGAGCTCCGAGAGCATCATCGAGGAATGGAAGTCGCTTGCCGAGGAGAGCTATGCGACGCACGTGATGCTCAAGCCGGGCGCGTTCGAGTACCTGCGCCATTGCAAGGAGCAGGGCATGCCTCTTGCAATCGCCACCTCCCTGCAGCGCCACCTTCTCGAACCGGCGCTCGCGAACAACGGCGTGCTCGATCTCTTCGATGCCATCTGCGTATGCGACGAGCTGCAATGCGGCGGCAAGTCGAATCCGGGCGTATACCTCGAAGCGGCGCGCCGGCTCGGTGTTCCCGCCGAACGATGCGCCATCTTTGAGGATGTCGCCACGGCAGCTCGATCGGCCAAGGAGACCGGCGCCTACGTCATCGGTGTCTACGATGAACACAAACAACAGGCAACAGATGAGCTCAAGGCGATTGTCGACCATTTCATCATGGACTATGCCGATTTGCTCGACGTGACGCCGCGCGCCCCGCATCATCGGTAAGGCAACCAGGCGAGGAAGACCGGAGGCGGATCATGAAGGGCGCACACAGCATCAAGAAGCCCAGGCACAAGGGCAAAGCCGTCGCCATCGTCATCTGCGTCGTTCTCGTGCTCGCTGCCGCGGGCGTCGCGGCGTACGCCGTTGTCACGGGATGGCTCGAGCTCCCGTTTGCCGCGACGGCTCCGGAATCCGTCCTCAAGTCGGATGATGCTTCGGAACTGGGCGAGGTGGCCGAGAGAGAATCGGCGGATTTGTCGGGAGTCGATGCTGCTGGCAATGGTTCCGCAGGTGACGCAGCAGATCTCCAGGTCTACAAGAACGCCCGCTTCGGTTATCAGGTCGATATCCCCGAGGGCTTCACGCTGGGTTCCGAGGCGGACGATGGCGCCCGCATCACGCTCGTCAACAGCACGCTGCGCATGACGGCAGACGCTTTCGGCTTTAACAATGTCGACCACTTGGATGCGGATGCGCTTCTCGCATCCATATGGAACGGCGCGGAGGACAGCATCGCGCGCGCCGAGGGTAATCGTGTCATCATCTACCAATACGACGACGAGTACGAGTACTTCTACTGGGTCTACATCGGGTCGGGTTCCATCGACCAGATGGAGATCCGATATCCCCTCCAGGATGACAATCGCGACGAACTCGAAGCCGCCCAATCGCTCATGCAGGGCTTTACGCCCGGTGATTTGAACGCCGCGCACTAGGTGATTCCCCAACCTTTTCTTGACAGCACGCAGAAAGTGGTGTTTACTGCCTTATTATCAAAAGCTCGTTTGAATGTTTGAATGATTGGCGGAAGCGCATATGATGCAAGAATCAACAGCATGCGGATGCGGTCATGGTCAAGATGCCTGCGACGCCCACAGGCAAACCCACGACGACGGTCATTGCCATTGCCATGACGGCAAAGGGGGTTGGGAGGTCTCCCTCGGGCTCATCGTCGTGGCCACCTGCATCTACGTCACCGGCCTTGTCGTCAAGTTCGTCAATCCGCTCGGCATCATGGACATCGCCTGGGTCAAGTACGCGATTTTCCTCATTCCCTATCTGATGGTGGGTCTGCCCGTTCTCGTCGGTGCCGCCAAGGGCATTGCGCGTCGCGAGCTCCTTGACGAGCAGTTCCTCATGGCGGTCGCCACTATCGCCGCCTTCGCCATCGGCGAAGCGGCTGAGGCCGTGGCCGTCATGCTCTTCTATCAGGTGGGCGAATGGTTCCAGGACCGGGCGGTCGACAATTCGCGCAAGTCGATTTCATCGCTCGTCAAGATCAAGGCAACCTATGCGAACGTCGAGGAGGCGGGCGCCATCAAACGCGTCAATCCCGAGGACGTCAAGGTGGGCGATATCATCGTCATCACCGCGGGCGAGCGTGTTCCACTCGACGGCATCATCGTGAAGGGGGCAAGCGAGCTCGATACCTCCGCGCTCACGGGCGAGTCGATGCCGAGCTTCCTCGAGCCGGGGCAGGAGGTGCTCTCCGGCTTCGTCAACGGCACGAACACGCTGCACGTGCGCGTGACGAGACCCTTCGAGGATTCCGCCGTCTCGCGCGTGCTCGACATGGTGAGTAACGCCGCTTCCAAGAAGGCGCGGACCGAGGCGTTTGTCCGCCGTTTCGCCCGCATCTACACGCCCATCGTCGTGGGGGCAGCCGTTGCGCTCGCTGTCATTCCGCCGCTCGTGATTGGTCCCGCAAACGCGGCCATCTGGGCCGACTTCATCGAGCGCGCCTGCGTCTTTCTCGTCATCTCGTGTCCTTGCGCTCTCGTCATTTCGGTGCCCCTGAGCTTCTATTGCGGTATAGGTAGTCTCTCCCGTCGAGGCGTGCTCGCCAAGGGCGGCAACTACCTGGAGCAGCTCGCACGCGTCAAGACCGTCGTCTTCGACAAGACCGGCACGCTCACGAAGGGCAAGTTCCGCGTCGAGACGATTGCGCCGGTAGAGGGCGTCACGCCCGAGCGTCTGCTGGGGTTAGCCGCTCACGTGGAGCAACGCTCGACGCATCCCATCGCGCAATCGATTTGCGACGCTTACGCCGAGCGCCTCGGCATACCTCCGACCCTGAACCTGCCCGAGCATAGCGACGAGGTAATCGAGACGCCGGGGCATGGTCTATGCGCCGAATGCGTGGAAGGCCACATCTGCGTCGGAAACGACAAGCTCATGGAGCGCGAGGGAGTCGTATGGACGGGCAAGGGGCAGCCCGGCACGATTATTCACGTTGCGCTTGACGGTGTCTACCAGGGGTATCTGGTGGTTTCCGACGAGACAAAGCCCCAGGCACGCGAGACGATTGAAGGGCTCAAGGCCCTCGGCGTGCACGAGACGGTCATGCTCACGGGCGACAAGGAGCTCGTCGCCCAGCGTATCGCCTCCAGGCTCGGAATCGACCGCTTCTTCGCACAGCTGCTGCCGGGGGACAAGGTCGCCTGCGTCGAGGAGCTGCTCGCACAGAAAGGCGGCGACTCCAAGGCGACGCTCGCGTTCGTGGGCGACGGCATCAACGATGCCCCAGCACTCGCCCGTGCCGACGTCGGCATCGCCATGGGGGCGATGGGATCGGATGCGGCCATCGAGGCGGCCGATATCGTGCTCATGGACGATAATCCCGCGCGCATCGCCGACGCCGTGAGACTATCGCGCAAGACGGTCATCAACGCACGTGAAAACGTGGTGCTCGCGATTGCCGTCAAGTTCGCGGTCTTCGTACTCGGCGCCTTGGGCATAGCCAACATGTGGATGGCCGTGTTTGCCGATACGGGCGTCGCCATGCTCTGCGTCCTCAACGCCATGCGCCTTCTGCGCGCAAAATGAGACAACGTCTCTGAGCAACTGTCTCATTTCATGTGCCAGGGGGCAGACCCCTTGGCACAGGGGGTTTCCTCGCGCGAGATGACAAGCCGCTTGCCCTCTCTCGTATCGGGTACAATATCCGTATCCGATAACGGGGAGGCGTCCGATGGCTGCCCAAGCGGCTGACAAGCAAAATGACGAGCTCATGACCGACCTGGCCGGCCTGTTCAAGATGTTCTCCGACCCTACGCGTGTGAAGATCCTCAACATCCTGCTGGAAGGCGAGAAGTGCGTGGGTGACGTCGCCGCGCAGATGAACATGAGCACCGCCGCGGTGAGCCACCACCTGCGCATGCTGCGCCAGGGAAATCTCGTCACCGACCATCGACAAGGCAAAGAGGTCTTCTACGCGCTCGCCGACGATCACGTCACGTCGATCCTCTCGCTCGGTATGGAACACGTGACCGAGTAGGGCCCGTACTCGCCGGAAGAGACCATGGAACTCTCACGTCGTCGATTTCTCACAGCATGCGGGGCGCTTGCCGCAGCTGCCGCATGCTCCACGTCGCTTGCCGGATGCGCCAGGCGAGCCCCGCACAGATACGGCAGACGGGACGTCGCACGTCTGATCGTCGGCGGAATGACCGTCGAGGAGAAAGCCGCGCAACTTTTCATCGTGACGCCCGAACAGCTCAGCGGCACCGGACTCGTTTTGCAGGCTGATGAGGCGTTTCGCGAGGGGCTGAAAAACAAGCCCGTGTGCGGCATCACGTACTTCGGGGGCAATGTCGAAAATGCCGGCCAAACCAAGGCGCTTCTCGCGGACACGCAGGCACAGGCACGTGAGCTCGGTGTCATGCCCCTGCTCCTCTGCGTCGACGAGGAGGGCGGCATGGTTCAGCGTATTGGCGGCAAATCAGGATTCGATGCCCCCTTTATCGAAAGCGCATCGGATATCGGGGCGACCGGCGACGTATCCGTCGCGCGCGCAAGTGCCCGTAGTATCGCGACCACGTTGCACGAGCTCGGGTTCAACGTCGACTTCGCGCCTTCGTGCGATGTGGCGACAAGCGCACGTAGCAACATGCGCCATCGCTCGTTTGGCGCCGAAGCGGCCCTTGTGGGGCGCATGGCGGCGGCGCAGATCGAGGTCTTCGGGGAAGAGGGCATCCTGTGCTGCGCCAAGCACTTTCCGGGTATCGGCGATCCCGAAGACGACAGCCACGCCCTCTCGATTTACTCCGAAAAGACGCGTGAGCAACTTGACGAGCAACTCGCCCCCTTCGTCGCCGCCATCGTGGCCGGCGTTCCGATGGTGATGGTGGGGCATCTCTCGTTGCCGCAAGTGACGGGCAGCGCAATACCCGCTTCGATTTCCCCGGATATCGTGCAGGGCATCTTGCGCGATGACATCGGCTATGACGGCGTCGTGGTCACCGATTCCCTTTCGATGGGCGCGCTACTCGAGTTTTGCGCGCCGGCCGATGTCGCCGTTGCCGCCATCGGGGCGGGATGCGACATCGCGCTCATGCCGTCGGATTTTGCCGGCGCGTATGCGGGCTTGGTCGACGCCATCAACCAGGAGCGCATCCCCATGGAACGCGTCGACCAATCGCTCGTACGCATCCTGGCACTCAAACTTGGGGCAATGCCGGAGCTGTTCGATGAGGAAATTCGAGAAGAACTCGCGAAATGTGACCACGCATAATCGTTCGCGCTATCATATAGCCCACGAACACCAAGACTGGAAAGGACGAATCATGGATTCAAAGGTGTACGAACTTCTCAACGACCAGATTAACAAGGAGCTGTATTCGGCATATCTCTACCTCTCCTTTGCGGATTACTACGCGGACGAGGGCCTCGATGGCTACGAGAACTGGTATCTCATCCAGGCTGCCGAAGAGCGTGACCATGCCCTTATCTTCCGCAAGTACCTGCTCGACAACGACTGCAAGGTCGAGCTCAAGGCAATCGACCAGCCGGACAAGACCTTCAAGAATCATCTCGAGCCGCTCGAAGCGGGTCTCGAGCACGAACGCTACGTCACGAGCCTCATCAACGACATCTACGCCGCCGCCAAGGAAGTCAACGACTTTCGCACGATGAAGTTCCTCGACTGGTTCATCGACGAGCAGCTCGAGGAGGAGGTAAACGCGACCGACATGGTCACGAAGATGAAGCTCTTCGGCTCGGACGCCAAATCGCTCTACGAGCTCGACCAGGAATACCTGGCCCGCACGTACAGCACGCCTTCTCCGCTTGCTGCGGAATAGACGCGCGCAGACATCACGAGTCAGTGGCGGACCGGCGTTGTGCCGGTCCGTTTTCATGATGGTCATTCCCAGCACGCACGTTATGGCATTCATGTTCGCCAAAACGTGTGGAGCTTGTCGCCATGCCGCCTTCGCACCACCTAGGAGCAATCGGCAGAGACTGCCGGGGAAAACTCGTATTGTTGTTCTGCAAGAGTGGACTTGTCCGACAAAACAAAACGGGTCGGCGCGTGCGCCGACCCGATTTCTCATGGTGGGGCATAAGGGATTCGAACCCCTGACGTACTGATTCGTAGTCAGTCCCTCTATCCAGCTGAGGTAATGCCCCGATGAAGCCTGAACATAATACCACCGCAGCCGACCATGTCAACATCCCGATGACCAGACAAAGCCCGTCGGGCATTTTTGTCTGGTTATCCCCATTTTCATTACACTTACGGCGCTGGCTTAACGTGCTATGATTTCAAAATACGTGTGAACACAACTGGAGGTCAATCATGTGCGCAAATGGCGTGAACACCCAACAGCTCAAGGATACGGTCAACCAAATCGACGAGACGGTCGCCCTTACGAGGCGTTGGACGCATCGCATGTATCACCTTGCCTCCGATGGCCAAATGGAGCGCACCGCCATGCAACTCCAGAAAATCCAGATGGAGCTCGACAACGTGCGCGAGATGCTCACCGAGGCGCAAGACGCAATCGAGCGTGATGATGCCGACACTGGCGTGACCGTTACCGCCGTCTAGAATCTCGCATGTCAGGCGCGCAAGACACAACCCTCATCGTTCTCACGGGCGTATCCGTGGACGTGAGGGTTGCTTCCGCCCTGCAATCCGCCGCCGAGGCGCTCGGATATGCTGACGGCTGCGCCATCGTGCGGCTTTCCGATGTCGATGATCTCAGGCGCTTCGTCTTCGAGTCGGACCCCTGGACGGTCATGGCGATAGACGATGCGTCAATCAACGCCCTGCGCGAGGCCTTCGACCTCGATGCGCGGGACTTCGCCGGCGATGTCCCCGCGAGCGTCACTGGCTACCATCTTGTCGCCGTACCCGCATTTGCCGATTGCCTTGACGATATGGAGGCCAAGCGCAACGCCTGGATGCGCATGAAGGCGGCCGTCCATCCGGGCAATCCGCTCGACTAGTCTACATGCGGCGTGCATTACCCCGTGTCGTTTGTGCTATCATTCCGATTTGCGTCGAATTGGGACGGAGAGATGGCCGAGTTGGCTGAAGGCGCTCGCCTGCTAAGCGAGTATAGGGTTAGATAGCCCTATCTGGGGTTCGAATCCCCATCTCTCCGCCAGACGCTTTTTTGTCGTCCAGAAGAAAGGAACTCTGTGAAACCCCGACCTCACAGTAGTTAGCCTTTCCGGACCTCCTCTTGGCGGCCCGGTGGGGCCGTTATCTTGCCACGCATAGCTCTTTCGCGCGCGGACCGTGTCCGCTCGTTTTTTCGCGCGGCGTGAAGACAGGAACAGAGGAGATCATCTGCATGATTTACCTGCGTCAGATTCTCAAGCAGCCCGTTTTTGACAAAGAGGGCGAGCAAATCGGGACCATCAGCGACCTTGCCATCGCCACGGGCGAGGTCTTTCCGCGCGTTACCTCGCTGGCGTTCGTCGGTCCGGGCAAGACGCCGTTCATGATCTCGTGGCGCAAGTACGTCGAATCCTACGACGGCACGTGCGTGCATCTAAACGTGCCGTCATCCGACATTCGTTTTTCCTATCTGCAGCCTACCGAGGTGCTGCTCGCCCGTGACCTGCTCGACAAGCAGATCGTCGACACCCAGGGCATGAAGGTCGTGCGCGTAAACGACCTCAAGCTTTCCGATAGTCCCGCCGGACTGCGCTTGCTCGGTGCCGAGACGGGCATCCGCGGCCTGCTCTTTGGGATATCGCCACATCTCGAGAAGGTGGTGAACGCAATCGCGACCGCGTTTGGCCATCCGCTCAAGGAGCGTCTCATCGCGTGGAACTACATGGAGCTCATCGAGCGCGACATGTCGCAGATCAAGCTGTCCGTGAGCCACAAGCGCCTGCATGACATGCATCCCGCGGATGTCGCCGACATTATCGAACAGCTTGACCCGCAGCACCGGCAGGTGGTTTTCGACAAGCTCGACGCGGGCCAGGCGGCCGACGCGGTTGCCGAGCTCGAAGACGAGTACCAGGCTGACGTCATCGAGGACATGACCACGAGTCGCGGTGCCGCCGTTCTCAACGAGATGGACCCGGATGATGCCGCCGACATCATCGGCGACCTTCCCTATGACAAGGCCGAGAAGCTCCTGCGCCTCATGGGCGTGGAGGAATCTGCTTCGGTGCGCTCGCTGCTCGGCTACAAGGAGGAGACGGCCGGAGGCATCATGACGACCGACTTCCTCACCGTCAACGATGACCTTACCGTTGCGGATGCCATCGAGGCGATTCGCCAGATGGACGAAGACCAGGAGAGCATCCACTATCTCTATCTCGTTTCCGACAATGGCGTGCTCACGGGCGTCCTTGGCCTGCGCACGCTCGTCATCGCCAAACCCGAGACGGCGCTCGACGAGATAAGCACCAAGGAGCTCATCACGGTTCATCCCGATCTTGACCAGGAGGAATGCGCGCAGACCATTGCCAAATACGATCTGCTCGCCATTCCCGTCGTCGACGAGCAGGGCATCATCTTGGGCGTCGTGACCGTTGATGACGCCATGGATGTCATGGAGGAGGAGCACGAGGAGGACCTGCAGCAGCGCTCCATCTCGAGTCCATGGGTCATCGGCATCATCGTCGCGCTGCTCATCGTCATCGGCGTACTCATCTTCATGCTCAACAGCTAGGAACGAGTCGCATGGCGGTCGAGAAGCTGACAGAGCACGGGAGGTCGCAGCAGGGACAGGTGCCCGTGCGCAGGAGGAGTCGCGTGCTCATCGTGCTCGCCGCACTGGGCCCTGGCGTCGTGGCGGCGATGGCGGGCAATGACGCCGGTGGCATCTCCACGTATTCGACCATCGGCGCCATGTTTGGCTATGGAACCCTGTGGATCATTCCCATCATGATGGTGATGCTTGCCATCGTCCAAGAGGGCGCTTCGCGCATGGGTGCGGTTACGGGCAAGGGACTAGCGTCGCTCATCCGCGAGCAGTTCGGCGTGCGCTTGACCGCCCTTGCCATGATTGCCGTGCTCATCGAAAGCGGGGCTGCGACGCTTTCGGAGTTCGCCGGCATCGCCGCCGGCATGGAGCTCTTCGGCGTGAGCAAGTACATAGCGGTGCCCATTGCCGGCGTCGTGGTGTGGTTGCTGGTCATGGGCGGTAGCTACAAGCGTGTCGAGAAAGTGTTTCTCGCCATCAGCTGCGTGTTCGTAACGTATGTCATCGCGGCGTTCCTCGCGCAGCCCGATTGGGGCGAGGTGGGTACTTCCCTCGTGATTCCCCATTTCGAGAACAATCCCAGCTTCATCAGCCTGGTGATTGCCACGGTGGGCACGACCATAGCCCCGTGGATGATCTTCCTGACGCAGAACAACGTCGTGGACAAGGGCGTGACGCCGGACGAGCTTTCGCTCGAGCGCGTCGATGCCATTGGCGGCGCGATCGTCGCATGTGCAGTCGCGGGGTTCATCATCATCACGACGGGCACCGTCTTGTATCCGCAGGGCGTCGTCGTCGATAGCGCCGCTGCGGCCGCGGAGGCGCTGACTCCCATCGCCGGACAATACGCCACGATACTCTTCGGCGTCGGTCTCGTCGCCGCAAGCTTCCTCGCCGCGTGCGTTGTCCCGCTGGTTGCTTCGAGCGCCATTTGCGAGGCATTTGGCTGGGAGCGCGGCGTGGACCGTGGTTGGAATGACGCTCCCGCATTCCGGGGCATCTACACCGCCATGATAGTCATTGGCGTCGTGGTGACGCTCATTCCCGATGTCAGCCTCATCAGCATCATGCTCGTCGCGCAGTTCGTCAGCGGCGTGTTGTTGCCCGTCATCCTCATATTCATGGTGCGCATCCTCAGCAGCAAGCGCATCATGCGCTCGTACGCGAACAAGCGCCTGCTCACGGTGCTCGTCTGGGCGCTCATCGTGGTAGTCTTTGCCCTGACGATCGGCTGCTTTGTCATGACCGTGCTCGGGTTCTGAGGTGAGAGATGCGTTGTTGGGAAGACAGGGGATGTCATGGGGCGATGTCGAAGGGCTGCCCGCACGATGCGACTGGCATCTGTCCACGTGACTGCATCAACACGATTTGCGATTGCGATTGGTACGAGCGCGCCGATGCCATGGAGATGCTCGATGCCTATGACGTCGATTTCAGCGTGGCCCACAAGGAGACCTGCCACAACTGCCGCTTCTTCCTTGCCCGCGCCCCCAAGATCGCGTAGGGGCGAGGACGAAAAGGGCTTGCCAATGAGACAACGTCTCTGATCAACTGTCTCATTCAGATGTGCCAAGGGGTCTGACCCCCTGACGCAGACTCCTGACGCATTTAGTATCCGCCGGTGGGGCGGTTGTCACTCGCGACAATCGAGTTGACGATGGCGGTGACGATCGAAATCACGATGGACGCGAGAAACGCGCTGCCAAATCCCGAAATCCAGAACCCGATGCCGAAGAGCCCGTTTGCCAGCCATGCTGCCAGGTATAGCAGTGCCGTATTGACGATCAGGTAGAAGATGCCAAGCGTGAACACGGTTATGGGCAGCGAAAGGATCTGCAGTATCGGCTTGATGGATATGTTGATGAGCGAGAGGATCAGCGCGAAGATGACGATGCCGATCCACGCGGAATCTCCGCCGACGAGCTCGATACCGGGGACGAGCCATACCGCCGCGGCAACGGCGATTGCGGAAACCAACCAGCGAAACAGAAAGGACATGACGATCTCCTACCTTGTCATGCGCACACGAGTGCGATGGCGTTCAGGTTCATCTCGTGGAAGCGGGGATGCACGCGGCCGCGCACGGCATTCTCGAGCTCCTCGCGCGTGATTCCGAGCGTCCCGCTGTCAACGGCAGCGGCGAGCAGCGCGATGTTAAGCACCTTGGGCGAGCCAACCTGGTCGCAGATTGACGCGCCGTCGACCTCGACGAGCCGGATATCCGGCAACGAACGTAGGTACGAAAGGGCCTCGGCCCCGTCATAGTCGATGTTCTGCAGGGCCGCGACGGGCGGCTGCACTGCTTGCGTGTTTACTATGACGGTCCCCCCGGGTGCGAGATAGCCTATGCATCGTACCGCCTCGCCGGGTTCGAAGGCGATGATGCAATCGGCGCATCCCAGGGGAACGAGGGGGGATTGTGGGTGCCCTCCGCGCACGTGGCTTGCCACGGACCCACCGCGCTGCGCCATGCCGATGGTCTCGGCCGTCTTCACGTGCTCGTCGCGGGCAAGCAGAACTTGCGCGATGAGGCGCGAGGCGAGCACGTTACCCTGCCCGCCGACACCGCAGATGACGCAATTGAGGCCGGAGTCGCTACGCATCGGCGCCTCCTTCCCGCAGCGCGTCTGTGGGGCAGATCTTGCAGCAGAGCTCGCAGCCATAGCACAGCGAGCTGTCCACGGCCACGTGGCCGTCCTCGATGACGAGAGCGGGGCATCCGAGCTGCTTGATGCAGACGCGGCAGTCGATGCAGCTACCGAGGTCGATTTCGACGGCCGGATGTGCCGAAGGTTCGAGATATATGCAGGGCGATTTGAAGATGATGGCGCGTACGCCCGTTTTCTCGATGGCATCACGCACCGTCTGCACGGCGGTCTCGAAGTCGAGCGGGTCGACCGTCTCGTAGCTGACGCCAAGCGCCTCGAGGATACGCGGGATGCTGAGCGGGACCCCATCGGCGCCCATCATGGTGCGGCCGGTGCCCGGATGAGGCTGCTGTCCCGTCATGGCCGTCGTCGAGTTGTCGAGGATGCAGACGATCATGTCATGTTGGTTGTAGACGGCATTGACGACGCCGGTGATCCCGCTTGCGAAGAAGGTCGAGTCGCCCACGAAGCCAAAGGCGAGCGTGTCCGGCTCGACGGCGTGGATGCCCTGCGCGACGGTGATGCCGCCGCCCATGCACAGGCACGTGTCGACCATGTCGAGCGGCGCGGCGTTTCCGAGCGTGTAGCAACCGATGTCGCCGCAGAAGACGGCCTTGCGCTTGCCTACGGCGCGCTTGACGGCGTAGAAGCTCGCGCGATGGGGGCAGCCCGCACACAGCACCGGTGGGCGCGGCGGCAGCTCGGGTTTGGGGATGGCTTCTCCGTCATGTGTCAGGGGGTCAGACCCCTTGGCACATTGGCATGTGTCGAGGGGCCTCGTTGTCTCATCTCCGTCGACAAACTCCGCAAGCGCGTCGCAAATGGCCTCGACACTTTGCTCGCCCGCGTACCCGAAGTAGCCGTCGAGCTTGCCGTGAATGGTGCTAGGTAGAAACTCGTATCCGCAGAGGAAGTTGAGTTCGCGCTCGATGACCGGATCGAGCTCTTCGACGCAGAGCACCTCGTCGACCGATTCGAGAAACTCGGCCGCGAGCTTGGCGGGGAAGGGATAGGGGGTGCCGATCTTGAGCACGGGCAGCTCCAGGTCGAGCATCTCGAGCGCTTCCATGACGTAGTGATAGGAAATGCCGCCACAGGCGATGCCAGAGGCGAAACGCTGCTCACCGCGGTCCTCGAACGCGCGCATGGCCTCGGCGTGCGACAACCCGCCGATCTCTATGCGATTGGGGCGATAGCCGGAGGAAAGCTCGTCGGCAATGGCCGCGGCGCGTTTCTCGACCTTGCCGTGGTTCAGGAAGCTCGTGCGTGGGAAGACGACCCAGCGTCGCGTGTCCTTGACGAAGCCGCCGGGCACATGGCGCCCCCAGCTTGCGTCATCGTCGTCAAGCGTCGGGTTTTCAAAGTCTGCCCCGCAGTCGGCGACACCGCCGCGCGTCTTGACCGTTCCGCAGGCGTGGCTCACGCGCGTGGTGGGTCGCACGATGACGGGCGTGTGGTGCCTCTCGGAGAGTTCGAAGGCGTCCTGGATCATGCCGTATGCCTCGCCGGGGCTTGCCGGGTCGAAGATGGGGACTTTGGCGAACTGCGCGAAGTTACGCGTATCCTGCTCGGTTTGACTCGAGATGGGGCCGGGATCGTCAGCGACGACGATGACGAGCCCGCCTTCCACGCCGATGTACGAGAGCGTCATGAGCGGATCGCTCGCGACGTTGAGGCCAACTTGCTTCATGGTGACGAGAGCGCGGGCGCCGGCATATGCCGCGCCGGCAGCAGCCTCGAGGGCCGCTTTCTCGTTGGTGGACCATTCGACATGGATGGAGCCGTCGTTGTGCTTGGCGACCGTCTCGAGGACCTCGGTTGAGGGAGTGCCGGGATAGCCGCTCACGAAGTTGACGCCCGCATGGATGGCGCCGAGCCCCAACGCCTCGTTGCCCATGAGCAGTTTGACTGGCATGTCCGTCCCCTCGTCTTTGTCCGGTGCAAAGCGTCCGTCTCGGTGCTTGCGCGTAGAGTCGTGCGCTTGGCGTGGTGCGATACATGGTACCATCTATCGCACGTTCACCCTACCTTGGAGTCTTGCATGGAAATCCGCTATATCGACACGCGTGGCAACACGCACGATCCCCTGACCTTCAGCGAGGCCCTTCTCAAGGGCATGGCGTCCGGTGGTGGCCTGTTCGTTCCCGAGCAGCTGCCCTCGATGACGCTCGACGAGATCGTGGCGCTTGCCAAGATGCCCTATGCCGAGCGCGCGGCCTTCGTGTACAAGCGCTTTGGCGTCGACTTCGATGACGAGCAGGTCGACGAGCTCATGCGGCGCTCGTATAACGAGAACTTCGACACGCCCGATGTCTGTCCGGTTGTCGAGGTCGCCGATGGCATGTACGTGCTCGAGTTGTGGCACGGGCCCACGTGCGCATTCAAGGACATGGCACTGCAATGCCTGCCGGTTTTCTTCTCGGCATGCGTGGACAAGCAGCGTGCCGCCGGTGCAGCGGATAACGACTACCTTATCGCTGTGGCTACGAGCGGAGATACCGGCAAGGCTGCCCTGCAGGGGTTTGCCGATCGCGAGCATATCTCCATCGTCGTCTTCTATCCGGACGGCGGCGTGAGCGATATCCAGTTCAAGCAGATGGCGACGCAGGAAGGCGACAATGTCTGCGTTTACGGCGTGCGCGGCAATTTCGACGATTGCCAGACGAGCGTCAAGCGCATGTTCGATGACGCAGCCTTCAACGACCATCTGCTTGCCGACGAGAACATCGCGCTCTCCTCGGCGAACTCGATCAACTGGGGCAGGTTGTTGCCGCAGGTCGTGTACTATATCAGCGCGTATACGGTCATGGTCGAAAATGGCGCCGTGAAGGCAGGTGACCCCATTGACGTGACCGTTCCCACCGGAAACTTCGGCAACATCCTCGCGTGCTGGTACGCCAAGCAAATCGGCGTACCCATCGATCGCATCGTCTGCGCGAGCAACACCAACCGCGTGCTCACCGACTTCATCGAGACGGGCGTCTACGACATCAGCGATCGCCCCTTCGTGCTCACGCCCTCTCCCTCGATGGACATTCTCGTCTCGAGCAATCTCGAGCGCCAGCTCTTCGAGCTCACGGGACGCGATGCCGCGAGCATCCAGACGTGGATGGACGATCTGCGTGAAAAGCGCCGCTTCGAACTTGACGAAGCGACGTTCGCGGCACTCAGGGATAACTACCGTGCCGGATCGATTGACAGTGCCGCTTGCCTCGGAACCATCCATGACGTGTTCGAAGAGCACGATTATCTGCTCGACCCGCATACGGCTGTCGCATGGAAGGTTGCCGAGCAGCAGAAGGGCGGCAACCCCATGCTCGTTGCCTCGACGGCTAACTGGGCCAAGTTCGGCAGCAACGTGTATCGCGGCCTTACGGGCATTGCGCCGGATGAGCCGCTGCCCACCGATGTCGCCGGGCTTACCGACGTGCAGCTCAATCGCAAGGTCTACGAGATGACGCGCGTTTGTCCCGTCCCGCCGCAACTCGACGAGCTTGACGAGAAGCCCATTCGCTTCACGACGGTGATTGACGGCGATGTGGAGGCAATCGAGAAGGCGGTTACCGACTTCATAGGATAAACACGAGCCGAAAACGCTATGACCGTTCGCCACCGCAAATAGCCTTTGCTCAGCTTAATCTTGATATCCGATAAAAATCTTGTTATCCCTTAGATAGCGTTAAAGGTGTTTATCGGGCAACTTATTAGTACGAATCTACAGGACAATTTACCGAGAGGATTCATCATGGCCGATAAGAAAAATCTGCACGCGCAAGTCAAGCTCATGGTCAGTGCCACCGAAGACCGCAAGGGTCCCACTTTCGGAAAGGGCGCGGCAACCCTGCTTCACGGAATCGAGGAAAACGGTTCGCTGAATAAGACGGCCAAGAATCTCCACATGGCGTACAGCAAGGCGTGGAGCATGATCAAGAAGGTCGAAGAAGGTCTTGGCTTCCAACTTATCGAGCGCTACGGTGCCCGTGGCTCCAAGCTTACCGAGGATGGCGAGGAATTCCTCAAACTTTATGACATCTACGACAAGAAGGTCGAGGCGTACGCCGACAAGGTCTTCCGCGAGACCTTCAAGGACTTCTAGAACGAGAAATTTGCCCGGAGCAAAACTCTCGTTCCCATGCACATGACGAGGAAAGCCGCCCGATGGGGCGGCTTTCCTCGTTTGGGAACCGACGCAGGCGGATTCGAGTGAGGCGAGCACGCCTGTGTCACGCAAGTCACGAGCCCGAGTTACTCGCGCTTGATGGTCTCGACATCGACGTCGATTTCGCCCCTGTCCTTTGCGACGTACACGAATCCGACCTCGCCATCTACGGGCAGCTCGTTGTAGGCGACCATTTCGGCGATCTCGGCCGGCGTGGCGCTCTTGGGCTCGGTCTCGAGCAGATACGCGGTATCGGCACGGCGCGACATGGCCTTCGAGAAGTCCTTGGTCCCGACGAAGACCTCTTGCTTGTACGGATTGACCTTGAGCTTCTTGGCACGGTAGATGATGTAGCCGAGAGCCAGGATGTTTGCCACCAGGGCGATGACCGAGACGACCGTGTTCACAGCCGGGTTATTGACCGACTGCACGGCGAAGACGGAGTCGTTGACGAACATGGGGACCATCTGGCAGAACATGCACCACATCGAGAGCGTGAACGCGCGGTTCTGGATCCAACCGCCCTTGTTCCAGAGCAAGCCGGCGATCGTCGGGGCGAGCAGCAAGGCGATGCCGCAGTACCAGGAGTGGGTGGGCAGGCAGTTGTAGGTGTAGCAGAAGTTCCACAGGTCGTAGGCGATGATGAACACCCACGTCATGTCGGGCCACAGCATGTCCTGGCGCTTCTTGGAGATGTAGATGCCAAACCATCCGGTCATGCAGAAGATATTGAGCAGGCCGGCCACGCCGTTGAAGACGTTGAAGATGCCGCCGTTGAGCACGACGCCCTCGCTCGACACCCAGCTGCTGTCCCAGGCGCGAATCGCACTTTCGAAATCGGACACGACCGCGATCAGGATGTTGATGGCCACGATCACGAACGGGAACGCCTTGAACCAGTGCGAGCGGCCGATCTTGCCCCAGCTGTACTTGAGCATCATGAAGCCGATGCACCCGGCCGTGGCGGCGTACACCTTGGCGTAGTGGAACCAGCTGTTCATGTCGGTGTGGGTCGGGTTGTTCAGTGCCCATTCGGCACCCATCGCAGCGCCGACCTCGACGGCGATGCAGTAGACGGTCATTGCGGCGCACACGCCGAAGAACATGAAGCAGCCGCCGAATTTCGAGCGTCGGGCGAACTCGTTGCAGATGATGAGGGCCGCCAGCACCATGATGAGCCCCATCCATTGAAATGGGGCGTTTGCCCCGTATACGTCAAACAGCATTTCTCATCCTCCTTGTCTATGGCCTATCCATGTGGAGTGTCTGCGCAATTACGTCGGCGATGACGGCATCGTCGGCATCCGGATGCTTGCGTAGATATCCGATGACACCCAATATGAGCACGTAGAACGTCTCGTACAGGTGGTCAATCCGCACGTCGTGCAAGTCCGCGTAATCACGGACGGTCGTGTCTATGATGTAGCGCGTCGTCTCGTCCGCGACGCGGTTCACGAACTCGAGGTAGAGCGCGGCGTTTTCGCGCGAGGAAAGGGCGATATGGAAGGTGTCGTCTTCGAACAGGCCGATACGCAGCAGCCTGACGATAGTGCTGAGCGCGTGGTCTATGTCGCCCTCGATGCGTTCCTCGTTCCAGTGCGCGAGCGCCTCGATGTAATCTTGGGTGTAGTCGTCTATGACGGCAGACGTGACGGCGTCCTTGTCGGGAAAGTAGTGGTAGAAGAGCGTCCGCGTGACACCCACGCGCTCGGTGATGTCCTTCACGGTCGTGTGGGAGAGGCCGCGCTCTTCGTAGAGGTCGCGGGCTGCGGCGATGATCTGCGCCCTACGGGCGTCACTGTGATTGGCCGCTGTGTCGTCTGGATTCATCGCATGTCTCCCCATCTCCCGATTCGCGTATTAGGCTATCGCTCTGGTCGACATGGGGTCAATGAACAGAATTGACGAAACGTCAATAACGGAGGAAGCGAGCGAGAGATAAGGAGGATGACATTATCCCCGTCCCCTGTCATCAAGCAGGGAAGCCGCCCATGGGCGGCTTCCCTCGTCATGTTCTCATTGTGAATACGGAGCTATGGTGTGGCTGGCGTCTCGCCCCCGCCGGTATCGCCGCCTGTGTCACCGCCGGGGTTATCGCCACCAGGGGTGTCGGGGGTGGAAGGTTCGGAGGGATTAGGCGATACCGCAATAATGATCGTGATGCTCGATCCCTTTGTTACCTCGGTGTCTGGGGAAATGCTTTGGCGGATAACCTCCCCTTGGCTTGCGCTGGTGGACGACTCGTAATCGATGGAAACGGATAGCCCGCGATTCTGGAGGGCGGCCGCGGCTTCGCTCTCGCCCATTCCCCTGACATCCGGGACCGATACGATTTCCGTCTTCTTGCCGGTCGATACCGTGTAGGTGACCGTGGAGCCCACCGCGACCTGGGAGTTGACGGCGGGATCCTGGTCGCAGACCTTGCCGGCCTCGACGGTGTCGCTGCTATCTTGCTTCGACACGCCCACGAGTCCCAGAGCCGCCAGCTGCTGCTCGGCCACGGCGGCCGTGAGACCCTTGAGGTTGGGGACGTTGACCGTATCTGCCTTCGAGGAGATGGTGAGATTGACCACGGAACCCGGCTGCACCTGGGTATCGGCCTTGGGATCCTGGCTGATGATCATGCCCTCCGGCACCGTGTTGCTCTTTTCGAGCTTGATGCGACCGACCTTGAGCCCTGCTTGACGCAGGGAGTCTCGGGCATCTTGCTCGGTGTAGCCCACGACACCGGGAACCGTCACCGAACCGCCAAAGAGCCCGGCGGCGTTGGCGACGAAGAAGCCGATGCCCGCGATGAGGACGACGGCGATCACGGCGAGGATGACGTTGCGCTTCGTGTTGTTGCGTTTGGGCGGTACGGTACCTCGCCCGGCACCGGGCATGACGGTGGTCTGGCCCGGATTGGGCATCACGGTGGTCTGGTCGACGCCGTATGGGACGGTGGTCCCGGCAACAGCCGCATAGCCGCGGTTGAGCACCTGGGTTTCGGCGGTGGCACGACCTGTCAGATAGTCGTCGATGGCACGCTGCATTTCCTTGGCGGTCGCAAAGCGGTCGTCGGGGTTCTTCTGCAGCGCCGTCATGATGATGGCCTCGAACTGCGGGTCGATGTTGGGATTGATCTGGCGCGGCGGGACGGGGAGGTCGCTCACCTGCTTCATGGCGACCGATACTACATCCGGGCCATCAAAGGGCAGCTGGCCCGTCGCGGCCTCGTAGAGCACGATGCCGAGCGAGTAGAGGTCGCTTGCCGGCGTGAGCTTCTTGCCCTGTGCTTGCTCTGGACTCACGTAGTGCGCGGTGCCCAGCACCGAGGAGTCTTGGGTCATGCCGCTATTGCCGGCCTGTGCGATGCCGAAGTCCATGACCTTCACATTACCGTCGCCCTGCACCATGATGTTCGCCGACTTGATGTCGCGATGGATGATGTCGTAGCCATGCGCGACGGAGAGCGCGGAGCACACCTGCTCGCCGATCTCCGCCACCTTGCGCGGGTGGATGCTGCCGCGTTGCTGGATGGCGGTCTTGAGGTCGGTGCCGCGCACGTACTCCATGACGATGTAATACGAATCGCCGTCACGGCCCCAATCGTAGATGTTGACGATGTACGGGCTGCTCAGGTTTGCGGCTGCCTGGGCCTCCTGCCTGAACCGCGCGGCGAAGTTGGGATCGGATGCGTATTGCGGGAGCATCACCTTGACGGCGACACTCCTGCCAAGTGTCGAATCGGTGGCCTTGTAAACCTCAGCCATGCCGCCCATGCCGATTTTCTCGGTGATCTGATAGCGGTTGCCCAGTGTCCGATTAACCACGTTTATACTCCCTGTCGCTTGTGATGCGAATGCGAGCGTTCGCATACCATCAGGCATTCTACCAATGAAGCAGATACCGTAATTGCATAATGTCGAAAAAAGCGCTTTGCCTGCATATCTAGAGTGCCCCCAGTTCCCTCAGCGCCGCCAGGAACACGGTCGCGGCCTTGGGGGCAGCGACATCTCCGCCGCTGTCACCTTCCTCGATGACGATGGCGACGGTCACGCTGCGCCCGTTTGCCTGGGCCGTACCGACGAACCAGGCATCGGACTTCTCCTTGCCCGTCTCGGCCGTGCCGGTCTTGCCGATGACATCGGCGCCCTCGACGCGGGCCTGCGTGCCCGTACCGCTGTCCACGACGCCTGCGAGGATCTCTTGCTCGGTCTTGGCGGTTGCCTCCGAGATTGCCTGGCCCATGATCTGCGGCTTGGTCTCGAAGGTCGTCGCACCGGAGGCGGAGACTACCTTGGAGATGACGTAGGGATGGAGCACGACGCCGTTGTTCGCGATCGCTGCCATGCAGACGGCCATCTCCATGACAGTCGCCTGGGGCCCCGCCGGACTCTCGTGTTCGCCCACGGGCTGGCCGTCACCGGCCCATGCGGTTTCCCAACGGGTCATCTCGTTGGGATCGGGCATGAGCGAGGTGGCGAGGCCGAAGTCGAGCGCCATCGAGGCATCGTTGAAACCGAACTTCTCGGCATACGATACGAGGTTCTTGGCACCCAGCTCGTCGGCGATCTGCGCAAAGGCGGTGTTGGCCGAGAGCGCCGTCGCCTCGGCGACGGTGACGCGTCCGTACGAGTGGCCCTTGTAGTTGGTAATGGGGGCGTTTCCGATATCGATGGAGCTCGGCGCGCTGAAGACCGTGTCAGGCGTGACCGTGCCCGTGTCGAGCGCGGCGCCAAGCGTCACGATCTTGAAGGTCGAGCCCGGCGCGTAGAGGGTCTGCGTGGCGCGGTTGACGAGCGCGCCGTCGGAGCTCGACGAGCTCGCGCCTGTCAGGATGCTCTCGACGTTATTGTTGTCATAGGTGGGCGTGGAGGCCTCTGCAAGCACTGCGCCCGTTGCGGTGTCGAGCACGACGCAGGCGCCTTTCTGCCCGCTCAGCACGCCTTCTGCCGCCCGCTGGATCTTCGAGTTGATGGTGAGCACGACGTCGTTGCCCTGGGGCTTCTCGCCTGCGTAGGCGCGGATGGCATCGCCGATCGTCTCGAAGTGCTCCTCACCCACGAGCGTGGAGCCCATGGTGTTCTCGACGCCCGTGCTACCAAAGCGCTGCGAGGTGTAGCCGATGACGTGGGACGCGAGCGTTCCCTGCGGATAGACGCGCTCGTAGGTGCCGTCGGACTGCGGGATGGATTCGGCGAGCACGACGTTGTCGGAGGTGACGATGGCGCCGCGCTGCTGCTCGGCGATGCGCTGGAGCGTGTGGTTGTTGCCGCTGCGGTTTTGCAGGTCGTCCGCCTGCACGACCTGCACGTAGGTGAGGTTGGCGATAAGGGCGGCAAAGAGCAGCGCGAAAACGGTGATGAGCCTGGTGAGACGCTTGCCCAAGGCGGTGCGGCCCAGGACGCCCGTCTCGCCCGGCGTCTTGATCGTCGTGGTGCTCGTCATCTCGGTTTGCAGGCCGGTTCCCTCGTTGCCGGCGCAGAGCAGCAAGCCGACGATAATGAAGCTCGAGAGCAACGAGGAGCCGCCCTGGCTCATGAAGGGGAGCGTCAGGCCGGTGAGCGGGATGAAGCCCGTGACGCCGCCGATGATGATGAAGGCCTGCAGGCAGATGGACGTGGTGAGGCCGACGGCCGTGAAGGCGGCCATGTCGGACTTGGCACGCGCCGCCGTGAGAAAGCCGCGGACGGCGAAGAGCATGAACAGGAATATGACACCCGACGCGCCGAGCAGGCCCATCTCCTCGGCGATGGCCGAGAAGATGAAGTCACTTTGCACCTCGGGAATGAAAGTGGGCATGCCGCGACCGATGCCACAACCAAAGAGCCCGCCGTCTGCCAGCGAGTACAGCGACTGCACGAGCTGGTAGCCCGAGCCGCTCGCATCGGCGAAGGGATCGAGCCAAATCGCGATGCGCGTCTGCACGTGGGGGAACAGCATGTAGAGGCCCACGCCACCGATGGCGACGAGCAGGATGCCGATGAGCACATAGGAGAGCCTGCCGGTGCAGACGTAGATCATCACGAGGAAGATGCCGAAGAACAACAAAGCGCTTCCCAGGTCGCGCTCGAGGATGACGATGAGCATGGCGATGATCCACATGGCAAGCAGCGGTACGAGCGCGCGGAAGTCAGGATACTTGAGGCCCGATCGGCTGCGCCGCATGACGCTCAGCAGCTCGCGGTTATCGGCAAGATATGCGGCGAGGAACAAGACGATGAGGATTTTGGCGATCTCTCCTGGCTGGAACGAAAGACCGAAAATCGACAGCCAGATGCGCGAGCCGTTGTACTCTGCGCCGATGAACGGGACAACCGGCAACAGCAGCAGCACGAGGCCGAAGAGCAGGCAGGTGTACTTGTAGCGCCCCAGGCGCTCGACGCTGGGCACGAGGATGATGGTCGCGACCATGAGCGCGATACCGGCGAAGAGCCACACGATCTGACGACCGGCGGTATCCGGCGCCAGGCGCAACACGAAGCAGATGCCAATGCCGCAGAGCAGAAACGCGATGGGAAGGATCGCCGGGTCGGCGTTGGGGGCAAATCGTCGCAGCGCCAGATGCGCGACGAAGAAGCTCACGACCAAGGCGATGGGTACGGCAAAGGAGTTGAACGTCAACGGCGTGTTGGCGTTGACGAGCAGCATCAGGAACAGCAGCAACAATACGGGCGTTGCCGCTATGAGAAGCCATAGCTCTGTCGTCCGGCGCGAACGCACGGCTAGCCCTTCGTGCTTTGCTGACGGTATTGGGAGATGAGCTCGTCCGCCTGATCGAGGGATTCAACCGATATGCCGGTCTTGAGGCTGTTCTGCACCATGGGCGTGAGCTTGGTCACGTCGATGTCCGGGGCCTGCGATTCGAGCCACGAGACCGATATGCCGGCCACCTCGCCAGGCAGGCCGCGATAGACGCTCACGATGCCGTTTTCGGCGATGATGTAGTAGGAGTTCTGCGCGAAGGCGTAGAAGCCGAAGCCCGCGGCGGCGAGTATGAGGATGAAGGCGAGCGCCCAGATGAACGGCGCCATCCTTCCCTTCTGCTTGGACCTGTGATGCTTGCCGCCCCTATCCTTCGCGGGCGTGGCGGATGCGGTCGGGGCGGACGTGGTGCCGGGAGCCTCCGCTTCCGCATCCTCGGGAACGCCGACGACGCGCTCCTCGACGTAGGTGACCTCCTCGTCGTCCGACGGAGGATCGCCAAGGGGGTCGATGACGATGACGGTGACGTTGTCGAGGCCGCCGGCGATGAGGGCCTCCTCGACCAGGGCATCGCATGCCTGGGCGGGAGTGGGGTTGTCAAGCAGGATCTCCTCGATTTCGCCATCCGAAATCATCGAGCACAGGCCATCCGAGCACAGCACCAGACGGTCGCCTTCCTCGACGTGCAGGGTGTAGAGGTCCGGCTGCATGTTGGGGTCGCTGCCCAACGCGCGCGTGATGACGGAACGCTGCGGATGGAAGCGGGCCTCGGCCTCGGTCAGGCGGCCCTGCTCGATGAGGTCGGCAACGAGGGAGTGATCGCGCGTGATGCGCTGGAGCTGGTCGTTGTGAAGGAGATACGCACGTGAATCTCCCACCTGTGCGATGACGGCCTCGTCTTCGTAGACGAAGGCGGCGGTGAGGGTCGTTCCCATGCCGGGTTTGCCCGTACCGTCCTTGGCACCGCGCAAGACGGCCTCGTTTGCCTTGACGACGGCTGCGCCAAGTGCCTCGGGGCTCGTGCTCTTGGGAGCATGGGCTTCCATGGTGGTCACGGCGATCTTGCTCGCGACCTCGCCGGCCTCGTGTCCGCCCATGCCGTCTGCGACGACGAAGAGCGGGCTTTTTACCAGGTAGCTGTCCTCATTGTGCTCGCGCACGCTTCCGACATCCGAGCGCGCGGCGAACGATCGGGGCGTGTTGGGCTTGGTGAAGTTGAAACTCATTGACGGCCAATCTTTATGTCGACGTTTCCGATGGTGACGATGTCGCCCTCAGAGCAGGCGACGGGGCTGGTAACGGGATGTCCGTTGAGCAGGGTCCCGTTGGTGGAGTTGAGGTCTTCGACCGAAAGGCTCGTGCCCGAAAGCGAGAAGCGCGCATGACGTGCCGAGACGTAATCGGTGGGGATGACGATATCGGCACCGGGGGCTCGGCCGATGACGATGGGGCCGGCGATGGTCAGCCGTACGCCCTTGAGGGTGCGTGGGCCCTTCTCGACGTTGAGCGTCCAGGACTTGGCTTTCTTGTTTTGACCCCGGACGAGCCCGACGCCCGTTTTGACGACGAAGAACAGGAAGAGGTAGAGCAGGGCGACAAGCAGGAGGCGGCCAGCCAGGAGAAGAAGATCGACCATGCGTTAGCCTAACCCTCCTGGAGCTCGAGCTGCGTGGTGCCGAGGTCGATGATGTCGCCATCGTAGATGCGCGATTGCGTCGTCGCGACCCCGTTGACGATTATCCCGTTGGTGGAACCCGTATCGCGAATGAGCCAGCCGGATTCATTGTGCAGGATCTCGGCATGATGGCGCGAGACGCTCGGATCGCCAATGATGACGTCGCAGTTGGTGTCGCGACCGATGACCGTGCGGTCGTCACGCAGCTGGTACACGCGTTGCGTCTTGAGGTTGTAGAGGACGGCCTGCGGCTGCTGCGCCATGGGCTCGTCGAGGATGATCGTGCGCTGGTCGGCGGGCGCGTCATCAACGGGAAGACCTTCGTCTTCGGGACCGGGGATGGGTGCCGGAGCCGCCGCCTGCTCCGGCATGCCGAAGGCCGGATCGTCAAAGTCGTCCATGGGTTGCTCGTCCGTGAAACCACCGTCATCGGGGAAGTCGGGCTCGCTGTGCGGACGCGGGCGCGGAGGATGCGCCTGGGAGCGTTCGAAATCGAAGTCATCCAGATTGTCGTAATCGGGCTCGATGCCGTAGCGCACCATTTCCTCGTGACGTAGCTCGGCGATGATGGCAGGGCTCACGCTTTCGGCGATGATGTCGAACTTGCCGCGCCTCAGGCCATCGTCGACGATGAAGCGCGCGAGGGGCGGACAATCGAAGACCAGGCCGCGTTGTGCGCCCTGACCGGTCAGGTACGTCTCGATCTCGCCGGCAAGAGAGGGGTAGTAACCGCTCATCGCGGCATCGTCCTCGGGTGATACGAGGATGTTATAGAGCGTGGGAGCATACTCGTGGCCGACGCCGATCATCTTCTCGTGCTCCATCTCCTTGCAAGCACGCTTCGCGAGTTTGACGGGCTCGATGCCACCGCGTCCGCGACCGCCAGATCCCTCTATGACGTCCTCGGCCTTGTTCTCGAACCTCGAAAAGATGCCCATTGTTACTCTCCTTTATGACGTACCGACGACCTTAGGACGCCGACGACACACATGGCAACGCACGCAAGGACCGTCGTGATGGCCCATGTTCCACTTGGACCGGTGAAGATGCCGGTCAAAACCCACATACCGATGCCCTGAGCCACGAGCAGGACGCACGCCGCGCAAACCGCACCGAGTATCGACAGTATACGTGTCTCACGTGAGCATAGCAGCGACATGAGCACTGCGGAGACAATCCAAGCACATATCATAATCCAGGTCGGTATGCTCGTGATGCTGCCGAACAGCAATTCCGGTCCCGTGTTCCTGCCCACGGTGAGCATGAGGATGACCTGGATGACGGCGGCTCCCAGTGCACGCACGGGTGGCAGGCAGTAGCCGGCGATCATGGGGGCTAACGGGGCGAACCCCACGAGGCCGAGCGGCGAGATGATGAGCGCGCAGTTCGTGTCGGCCACGCCCTCGCGACCAAAGAGGATGACCCAGCCCGCAGCTGCCGCTATTGCGGCAATGCCGAGCGCCGGCATGGGAGCGGAGCACAGGAAAAGGGAAGCGCCGTTGACGAGCATGGCGAGCAGGGCGCCAAAGGGGGGCTTGACTACCGCGGCGACCGCCGGAAGCAACGCGACGAGCATGGCGACGTTGGTATCGAGCATCGTGACGTTGAATAGGGCCGAAGTGCTGAGCCACCAGCAGAGCGCGGCGGCGATGACGCGACCGAGGACCAGGTTGAGACGCGGCGAGATGTGATCGAGGATACTTCGCTTGGGAGGAACGTAGCTTTCCTCCTCCACGACCTCGTCGTCCACCTGGACGATTTCCCGCAGGCGGCGGCTGCCGCGCGCGGGATTGCCCAGATAGGGCATGAGGGCGGCGAGAAACTCCTCCACGCTGTCGTACCGGTCATCGGGATCGGGCGAAAGCGCCGTGAACAGCACGCTGTCAATGCCGGGATCGAGGTCCGTGCGCAGCGAGGAGGCGGGTGCGATATCGAATTTCTGGATGAGCTTGGCACTCGCATCGAGGCTGCGCGCGGCAAACGGGCGCTTGCCCGTGAGGATCTCGTAGGTCACGGCGGCCAAGGCGAACTCGTCGGTGCGCTCGTCGAGCTCGTGACCGTTCATCTGCTCGGGAGGCATGTAGCCAATAGTGCCGCCGCTTGCCTTGCGGAAGCCCTGCGCGTCGGCGAGCTCGGAGACGCCGAAGTCGCTGACCTTGCAGGCCCCGTTGCGGTTCACGAGGATGTTGTCGGGTTTGATGTCGAGGTGCAGGACCTGGTTCTCATGCGCGAATTCGATGGCATCGCCGACGGCGAGGACGATTGCCGCGGCGATGTCGAGATCGAAGGTCGCGGGCGGCGTGTCGTCGATGATCTGCGCGAGGGAAGGCCCCTCGATGGCCTCCATGATGAGGAAGGCTTCGTTGTCGACGGTGTCGAAGTCGTAGACGCTCACGATGGACGGACGGCTGAGCATTGCACCCGTCCGCGCCTCGGCAAGACCGGGGATGCTCCCATTGGCCCACTCGCTGGAAATGGGCATGCGCTTGATTGCGACACGACGTTGTATGCGCGTGTCCCAGCAGATTTCTACTTTGCCGCTGCCACCTTCGCCTTTGACTTCTATGGGGCGATATCGGTCCAGGATCAATGGGCCCTGCATCTAGCCTCTCCTCGTTTTCTGCTCATTTTGACAGATGCATTAGCACATTATAGGTAAATGGCAGGTGAAACTGCTGAAGTTCACATAAAAGGCCGACCACGTGGGCCGGCCTCTCTCATGTGCTGGTGCGGGCGAAAGGAGTTGAACCTTCACGGGCCGAAGCCCACTGGCACCTGAAGCCAGCGCGTCTGCCATTCCGCCACGCCCGCATGCTGCGCGTTTGCGCGAATCCGTATACTAGCACAAATCTGCGCGCAGGCAAGACGGTTTGTGGTCCCGCCCTATTCCGAAATCACGAAGAAGGGGAGAGGCGGTTGCCCCTCCCCTTCCGTGTCGTCTGTCTGGCGTTACCGGGCGGACTAGTTGTTCTGGGCTGCCTCTTCGAACGTCGCGGCGGTCTCGGCGGCGGCAACGGCTGCCTCCTCCTCGTCCATTGCGTCGTAATCCTCGACCGCGGCGGCTGCCTCGGCAGCTGCCTCTTCCTCGATGCGCTCGAGATCCTTGCGGGCATCCTCGTCTAGTGTATCGACCATTGTGACCACCATCCTCTATTAGCCTAACCTAGATATATTCTAGAACTCGAATGCATCTTTCTCAAGGATTAGGACAAATACGACAGAAGTTCTTGTACCTCGTCACTAGAGCCGGCGTATGAGCTCCCAACCCGCCATACTGATGCAGTTGGGGACGATCTTTCCGATGATGCGCAAGGCACATGATTGCGGGCTTGTCGTCGCGACTGCTAGGTGCAGCTTGTTTGCGGTGAGGGCACGGGACACGACGGTCGAGGCCTTCTGGGCGCCCAGAAGATGACGTACGTCCTGCGCACCTCCGGATTCGCGGGCGACCTTCTCGAAGCCCGTCTTTACCCATGTGGGGCAAAGGGCGGTCGCCGTGATGCCCGTACCGTGCAGCTCCCAGCGCAGCGCGCGTGTGTAACGCAGCACAAACGCTTTAGTAGCTGCATATACGTTCATATGAGGAAGCGGGACGAACGCCGCGGCAGACGCGACCTGCACGATATGTGCGCCGCGCCCCATGTATGGCAGCACCGCATGCGTCATGTCGACGAGCCCGCGGCAGTTGAGGTCGATCATGGAGTCGATGTCCTCATCGGAGATGGACTGCCAGTCGCCGAACTTGCCGAAGCCGGCGGCGTTCACGAGATAACGAACGTCGGGGTTGAAATCCGCGAGACGCTGCCTGATTGCGGCGATGTCCGCCTTGCTCCTGAGGTTGGCCACTACCGGAACTGCGGGCGAGCTCAACTGGTCGGCGACCTCTTGCAGAGCATCATGATTGCGAGCGACGAGCCATAGCTCATCGACTTGCTGAAGAAGGTCGATTTGCCGGGCGAATTCGCGGCCGAGGCCCGATGAGGCTCCCGTGATGATCGCAACGCGCTTTTCCCGTGGCTTGGTTTCGCTTTCGGTCATGTCAAACCTCCCAGCCAGATCGATATCCGATGGCGCATACTGGCATTATAGTCTCGCGAGGCGCAAATCAGGGCAAACACATGGGGTATTTGCCGCATCGACACGTCCGCATTCCCCGCGTTTCGCTATGATGGGAGCCTGTGACGAGGAGACATCATGGCAAACAAGAGCGATAACATCATCGAGGAAGAGGCCCGCGCGATCGAGGTCGGCGAGGAGACGGGCGGCACGCCGCAGCAACGACGCCAACGCGATTCCTGGGCATCGCGCACGGGCTTCATCCTTGCCTGCGTGGGAAGCGCTGTCGGCATGGCCAATATCTGGCTCTTCCCCTACCGCGTCGCTCAGCTCGGCGGTGCGGCGTTTCTCATCCCGTACCTCATCTTCGTGGCGCTGCTTGGGTTCACGGGCGTGATTGGCGAGATGTCGTTTGGGCGTGCCATGGGAACCGGCCCCATGGGCGCGTTTGGCAAGGCCATGGAGATGCGCGGCATCAGGAAGGGTGGCCTCGTCGGCAAGATCGTCGGTCTCGTTCCGACGCTGGGCTCGCTTGCGTTGGCCATCGGCTATGCGGTGGTGCTCGGCTGGGCGTGTCACTATCTGTTCTCCTCGCTTACCGGCGAGCTCATGGCGCAGTCCGACATGGGTGCGTTCTTTGGCGGCATCGCCTCGGACTTTGGCAATGTGGGTTTTCATGTCGCCGGTCTCGTCATCACCTTCGTCATCATGATTCTGGGTGTGTCGCGTGGTATCGAGCGGGTTAACAAGGTGCTCATGCCGTTGCTCTTCATTCTCTTCATCGTCATTGCCATTCGCGTGGCCATGCTGTCGGGTGCCTCCGAGGGCTACCTGTACCTGCTCGTGCCGCGCTGGGAGGCGCTGCTCAATCCGACCACCTGGGTGTATGCGCTTGGCCAAGCGTTCTTCAGCCTCTCGCTTGCCGGTTGCGGCACGCTCGTCTATGGCAGCTATCTCAAGAAGGATGTCGATGTGGTGTCCGCTGCGCGCAACGTCGCCATTTTCGACACGATTGCGAGTCTCGTGGCCGCATGCGTTGTTGTCCCCGCCGTATTTGCCTTCGGGCTCGATGTCTCCTCCGGTCCGCCGCTGCTCTTCATCACGCTTGCGCAAGTGTTCCAGCAAATGCCCTTCGGCGACATCTTCGCCGTCATTCTCTTCGTCGCGGTCGTGTTCGCGGCCATCACCAGCCTCATGAACCTTTTCGAGGCGCCCGTCGAAGCGCTCCAGGAGCAACTCGGGCTCTCGCGTACGGTCTCGGTACTCATCATCGCCGTGATTGCGGTGGGCGTGGGTTTGTTCATCGAGGGCGGAAGCACCGTGAGTGACTGGATGGACGTCATCTCCATCTACGTTATCCCGGTGGGCGCGTTTCTCGCCGCAATCATGTTCTTCTGGGTGTGTCCGCGCGGATTTGCGAAGGGGCAGGCCGAGCTCGGGCGCAAGAGGCCGCTGGGCAGGTGGTTCGACTTCTTCACGCGCTACGTGTTCGTCTTCGTGACCGCGCTCGTCATCATCCTGGGCATTTTCTACGGTGGTATCGGCTAGAGTCTCAGCTGCTCCACCAAGTCATCGGTCTCGCGGGCGATGCGCATCTCCTCGTCGGTGGTCACGACGCAGATCTTGATGGGACTGTCGTCGATCGAGATGATGCGGTTGACGCCGATTTGGCCGGTCACGTCGTTGCGCTCCTTGTCGAGGATCATGCCCATGTGCGCCAGGCCATCGAAGATGCGCTCGCGCAACTCGGCCGAGTTCTCGCCGATGCCCGCCGTCATGACGACGGCATCCGTGCGCGTCATCGCGGCGTAGAAGCCACCGATGGCCTTCTGGATGCGATACACGTACATGTCGATGGCGAGTTCGGCCCGCTCGTTGCCGTCGCGTGCGGCGTCGAGCACGTCGCGCATGTCGCCCGACAAGCCGGACACGCCGAGCACGCCGCTCTCGCGGTTGAGGATGGAATCCATCTCGTCGAAGCTGATGCCCTCGCGGCGCATGATGTAGGTGATGATGGCCGGGTCGATGGAGCCCGAGCGCGTGCCCATCATGAGACCCTCGAGCGGCGTGAACCCCATGGTGGTGTCGATGGACTTGCCGTGGTTCACGGCCGTGATGGAGCCGCCGTTGCCCAGGTGGCAGGTGATGAGGCCGAGGTCCTTGAGCGGACGCCCCAGGAGGTTGGCCGCCTGCTGTGCCGCATAGCGATGGCTCGTGCCGTGTGCGCCGTAGCGACGGATGTGGTCGTTCTCGTAATAGTGCATGGGCAGCGGGTACATGTAGGCCTTGGGCGGCATCGTCGTGTGAAACGCCGTGTCGAAGACGGCGACCTCGGGCGTATCGGGCATGAGCTTGCGCATCATGTCGATGCAGGCGTCGGCCGGCGGGTTGTGCAGCGGGGCCAGTTCCTCGCAGACGTCGAGCTTGGTTCGCACGTCATCATCGATGAGCGTGGCTTTGCTGAAGTACTCGCCACCTGCGACGACGCGATTTCCGATGGCATCGATCTGGTTGAGGCCGCTGATGGGGCTGTCGGGGTCTTCGACGAGGATGTCAAGCAGCTTCTCGAGGCACTGGGGCACGGTGAGGCCGGCGACCTTGTAGGTGGTCTTGGCAAAGTCAGGCGCAAACGAGACGTTCATGAACGCATCGGGGGTGCCGACTTTCTCGGCAAGGCACTTCATGAGCGAGATCTTGCCGTCAGTTTCGATGAGCTGACATTTCAGGCTGGAGCTTCCAGCGTTCACGACCAGTACGCGCATGGTGTCCTCCTCGGAATAAAGCGTTCTCCGTAGTGTAGCGGAATGAGACAGGGGCGGCGAAACCAGACAAAAGGTGCCAGGCACGTTTTGACTGGTTCTGCAGGTCAGGAGTATATATCTCGTTTCGGGCTACTTCTCACCCCCTCCTCTCACCCCCAAGTTCATTCCCGACGCGTCATGAACGCGTTCGCGGCGCTTCATAGACTGCTTCCATCGGCGAGAACTCGTCAGCTCGTCGGTCTAGCTACTTACACGAGAGAAGGAGAAAGGCGGTCATTCATGGAAGAAATGAAAGCTGCCCCGGTTGTGAAACTGGATACGCTCTCCGACGTCAACGACATCGGAAAGCCCTGGCGCTATGAGGAAGACGGTCTCACCGTCACGCGCCTGTCCCCGTGGTCGGCTCCGGGATGCCATCCCACCGGTTGCGGCCTGAAGATCTACACCGACGGCAAGGACCGTGTGGTCAAGGTTGAGGGCGATGAGAACCATCCCGTCACGCAGGGTCGCCTCTGCGTACGCTGTCTCACGCTTATGGACTACATGTACAATCCCTCCCGCATCATCTATCCGATGAAGCGTGACCCCGAGAAGCGCGGCGACGCCGATGCATGGGAGCGCTGCACCTGGGATGAGGCCGTGGCCATCATCAAGGAGAACTACGACCGCATCACCAAGCAGTACGGTCGCGAGAGCTGCGTGTGCTTCACCGGCACCGGTCGTGAGGGTGGCACCTTCAACCCCTATGGCTCGGTTATGCTCGGCACGCCCAACTACTGCTACACGCAGTCGGGTTATGCCTGCTACATCCCGCGCCTGGCTGCTTCGAGCTATATCATCGGCTCGGCCTATCCCGAAATCGACTATGCCTGCGCCTTGCCTGGCCGTTTCGATGACCCGGCCTACGAGCTGCCGGAGTGCCTCATCATGTGGGGCAAGATGCCGCTGTCGTCCAATGGCGACGGCCTCTTCGGCCATGCCGTCATCGACATGATGCGTCGTGGCACTCGCCTCATCATGGTCGACCCGCGCATGAACTGGCTCGCGAGCCGTGCCGACATCCACCTGCGCCTGCGCGCCGGCACCGACACTGCACTCGCCATGGCGATGCTTTCGGTCATCATCAATGAGGGTCTCTACGATGCTGAGTACGTCGAGTACTGGTGCTACGGCTTCGACGAGCTCAAGGCTCGTATCAACGACCCCGAGAAGGGTATGACGCCTGCCAAGGCCGCCGAGATTTGCGGTATTCCCGAGGAGAAGATCGTGGAGGCGTCGCGCATGTACGCGCAGGCCAAGCCCGCATGCATCTCCTGGGGCCTCGCCATCGACCAGAAGGCCAACGGCATGCAGGCCGGCCAGTGCATCCTCGACCTCATGGCCATCACCGGCAACGTCGACGTGCCCGGCGGCAACGTCCTCGGTGACGTGACCTCCGGCCTCAACGAAGTCGGCTTCGGCTTCGAGAAGGGCGTCGGCGACCTCGTCGGCGAGATGATCGGCCTGGCGGAATACCCGGCGTACTGCAACCTCATCATGAACGCGCACGCCGACCTCATGCTCCAGACTCTCGAGACGGGTGAGCCCTATCCCATCAAGTTCGGCATGTACTGCGGTAACAACCTCATGTCGTGTACCTCTGCCGAGCCCAAGCGCTGGCATGACGCCATCCTCAAGTCGCTCGAGTTCTGCTTCACCATCGACACCTTCATGACGCCGTCGGCGCAGGCATCGTGCGATGTGTTCTTGCCGCTGGCCGCGTCGGCCGAGCGCGAGGGCACGACCTTCACGCACTACGGCGCATCAATGGGCATCAAGGGCTTCTCGCAGGCGGCTACCCGCACGGGCGAGGCGCTCACCGACGCCGAGGCATGCTTCAAGCTCGGCAAGGCGCTCAATCCGCAGTGGTGGACCGACTACGACACCGTCGAGGACTTCATCAACCACCTGCGTCTGTCCAACAAGTTCAAGTTCCGCGAGGTCGCGCCTGCCGTGTACGTGCAGGACGAGGTGACGTATCGCAAGAACGAGTGCGGCAAGCTGCGTGCTGATGGCAAGGTGGGCTTCAATACGCCGACCGGCCGCATCGAGCTCTACTCCACCATCTTCCAGCAGTTCGATGATGACCCGCTGCCCTACTACGACGAGCCGCAGTATAGCCCGCGCAACACGCCGGAGCTTCTGGAGGAGTATCCCTTCGTGCTCACGACCGGTGCGCGTCCGTACGCCTTCTTCCACTCCGAGAATCGCCAGATTCCGTTCTGCCGCGAGCTCAACCCCGACCCCATCGTCGAGGTCAACCCCAAGACGGCCAAGAAGCTTGGCATCGCGGACGGCCAGTGGTGCGAGATTTGGAACCAGTTCGGCAGCTGCAAGCAGAAGGCCAAGGTCACCGAAACAGTCGACGAGAATACCATCCACTGCCAGCATGCCTGGTGGTTCCCCGAGGAAGACGGCAGCGAGCCCAATCTCTACGGTAACTGGCGTAGCAACGTCAACAACCTCGTGCCCAACTTCCACTTTGGCAAGCTTGGCTTCGGCGCGCCGTTCAAGTGCCTGCTGTGCAACATCAAGCCGATTGAAGAGTGCCTCGACACCGACATGAACGAGGTCTGGACGAAGTTCAAGAGGGAGGACCAATAATGAGCAAGGAAGCATACGGACTCCTCATCGATTACGAGTACTGCTCCGGCTGCCAAAGCTGCGAGGTGACCTGCAAGGAGACCCACAACTATCCCGTGGGCAAGTGGGGCATCCGCGTGCTCGAGGAAGGACCGTGGGAGATCGAGGATGGCACTGGCGTGTTCGACTACAACTACGTGCCCGTTCCCACCGACCTGTGCGACCTCTGCGTCGCGCGCACCTCGAAGGGTCGCGAGCCGGCCTGCGTGCACCACTGCCTGGCCAATGTCATCACCTACGGTCCCATCGTGGAGCTTGCCGAGAAGATGACCGAGAAGAGCAAGCAGGTGCTGTGGTTCCCGCAGTACAAGCCGCTCACCGCCAAGGGCAAGTTCGTGCCCACGAAGAAGAGCAACTCCGAGGGTCTGGATGGTGCCAAGGTCGAGGTCGAGGCCAACGAGAGCTGGTCGACCGCCGCGCACCGTCGCAGCGACGATGACCACTTCGAGATGGGTCTCGTGGAGTAAGCCCATTGCAATGACTCCTGGACGGGCGGCAATCCCACCGCCCGTCCTCAATCCCTCCTCTAGGGCGGTCTCCAGCCATGACCGCCCTAATCCATTTGCTGGCGATGTCTTCGAAGGAGTGACCATGAAGAACAACAGTCGATTTGGCCAAGCCGCATTCGTCCACTATCGCGGTGGTGTCGAGGGCGAGGAGCCCTTCGATGACCACTCTGCGGGTGAGCCGGTCAAGATCATTCTGGGCGCGGGAGCGGTCATTCCGGGCATCGAGGACGTGCTGAGCGAGATGGAAGTGGGCGAGGAGCGTACCGTTACCGTACCGCCCGAGGAGGCCTACGGCCGCCATGACCCCGATGGCGTGCAGGTCTATCCGCGCACGATGTTTCCGTTTGGCGATGAGCTCGAAGTGGGCAGCGCCTTCAAGTGGACGAACCCCGCTTCCGGCATGCCGATTCCGGTGCGCGTGATTGAGGCGACCGACTCGACCGTGAAAGTCGATTTCAACCATCCGCTTGCCGAGAAGACGCTAGTATACTGGCTGAAACTGGAAGACCTGGTTGGCTAGAACCGCCAGATGCAGCCATGAACTGCTTTCCATGCAAGGGGCCGGGGTGCAACGGGTGCGGCAAGTTTGACCGGACGTTCAACATGACACGCGCCGGGAATGCGTTTCGCTGCCCCGTGTGCCAGGGCATGATAGACGCCGACTCGGGCACATGCACGAGCTGCGGGTATGTTGCGTACGCACCGCCAGGCCAACGCGGAGGATCGAGGGGTTCCAATGGACACGATGAAGTCCCAGAATCAGATTGCGGAGCATGCTGATCGGGCGCGGGATCTTCCGTTCCTGAAGAAGAAGTTCCAGCCTCCCCGCATGAAGGGCAAATACGCCCTCATTCCTGAGGAGCGTATCACGCCGCTCGTCATGGACTTGGGCACCTGGGACATCTGCCTCGTCGCTTCCCCCGCCGGTACGGGCAAGACGGCCCTGCTATCCCAATGGTATGACGAGCTTTCTCAGCGCGAGGGATGCGTGGTCTTCTGGGTGAGCCTCGATGCCAACGACGCGTCACCGCTGCGTTTCATGCGCGCCCTTGCCGAAGCATTCTCTGCGTTCGACACGTGTTTTAGTGAACAGGCGGCCTCGCTGAGCGATCCGTCGGATGCCGAAGCCCTCGCCATCACGCTCATCAACTGCGGTGACGCGGCGTTCGAAGACGTCGAGCATGCCGTCGTCATACTCGACGGATACGAGCAAGCCGCATCGCCTGAGCTATCTGAGGCAATCGCCTACGTTAATCGATATGTTGCGGACAACGTGCACCTCATCGTCGCGGGCACATACATCCCTTCGGCTTTGTCCGACCTCGCCCTCGAGTGCGAGGTTCTCGAGTTTGGCACGGAAGACACGCGCTGGGACGAGCAGCGCCTGGCTCTGCTGAGAAAGCAGCTTGGTTTGACGGCGGACGATATCGATGCCATTGGCTCGTATGACCTCGCGCAGACGCCCCTCGGCCTCTCCTTCATCCGCTACGCGCTTGACCGGCAGACCGCCGCGAAGCCTGCATCAGAGATTCTGCGCGCATGCTGCAAGCGTTTCTTCGAACGCGAACTCGTGGAGCGCGTGTCTGCCGAGGATATGAAGCTCCTGCTCTGCGTGTCGCTCACGGATACGGCGAATGCCGAGCTTTGCGACTTGCTTTTGGAGTCGCAGGATGCGGCATCGAGGCTTGCGGATTTGGAGCGCAAGAACCTCTTCGTAGCCGCCACGCCCGAGCCCAATACCTGGGAGCTGTCACCGCAGCTGCGCGCGTATCTGCGCGACCTGTTGCTATCACGGGAGCTATCGTGGCTCCAAAAGCTCGCGATGAAGGCAAGCAACTGGTATCGCGAGCATGGCGACATGCCCCGTCACGGCAAGTACCTGGCGATGGGCACGGACCCGTTCTATCTCGAGGGCACCGTCGAGGGCTCGACGGGCCTGAAGCGTCCTGACTCGGGAAATGAATCGCTCTACGGATACTTGCTTTCACGAGATGCCGCGGACCTCATGGAGGATTCCTATCTGGCATGGGTTGCCGTGTGGAGTTGCGTCTCGGCAGGTGACGTGCAGCAGGCTCGGCGATGGCTCGACCAGGCGCATTTGATCGAGGGCGATGCCACGAGCGACAAGCCCTATCGTCTTGCCGACGCGCTGTGCGTGGCGCTCGAAGGCGACAGTGCCCGTTCGCTCGAAATCATCCAGCCGCTTCTGGATGAGGAGGAGGCGCTTCCGCTCGCGTTTAACTGCCTGCTCAATCATATGGCTGGCGAGAATCTCGAGCGCCTGGGGCGGGTGCGCGAGGGACGTGACATGTACCTCAAGGCCTATTCGCTTGCCGAGCACTGCGATACCCCGTTCTACCAGCTCTTCGACCTCAACCTACTCGCCCAGCATTACTTCTACATCGGCGATTTCGAGGAGGCAGAAAAGACCGTCAAGCGAGGTCTTGCCTTATGCGAAGAGGGAACGCCGCTGTACGGAGCGCTGCTCGCCGTGCGTGCGTCCATACTCATCGAGCGCTATGAGCTCGAAGCTGCGCAGGAATGCCTCGAGGAGGCGCTTGCCTGCATTTCGACGGACACCAACCTTGACATGTATGTGGATGTGCAGATGGCGCGTGCCCGCCTGCGTCGTGTGGGGGGCAACCGAATCGCTGCGCTCGAGATCGCATCGGACACGGTGGATGCTATGGATGGTAAGAGTGTGCCGCGCAATATGGACATGCGCGCCTACGCCCTCAAGGCGGCGTTGGCCGCTGAGCTCGACGAGATGTCGGCAGCGCGTTCTTGCGAAGCCATCATCGACGTCTTCATGGATGATGCTGATGTGTTCCGTTCCATCAATTGCGCCTTCGCGAAAGCTCGCATGCTCTGGCATGAGGGTCGACGCGAGGAATGCCTCGAACTTCTCGAGCGCAAGCGTCCGGTGATTGACGAGACGGGCAGCATCTACTTCGCCACACAGCTCGCGGTGCTCTGCGCGTCCTATCACGCCGAGATGGGGCACGACGCACGTGCCATGGTCGAGCTGAGCCGTTCCGTCGAGCTTGCCATGCATGGTGGCTTCAAGAGCGTGTTCCTCGAGGGACGCACCTGCATGCACGAGCTGCTCTTGCAGCTCGCCACCTCGCGCAAGAGCTCGTATGCTGTGCGCAACCACGCTAAGTCAGTGTTGCTGCTCTTCGATACGGAAGAGGAGATCAAGGACAAGATGGCTTTCCGGGAAGGCGCCGTGCAGGGCTATTACTCGCTTACCGAGCGCGAGCGCGAGATTCTCCAGAGGCTCAACTCCGGCATGACGCGTGCCGAGATAGCGCTCTCGTTCAACGTCTCGCAAAACACCGTCAAGACGCACCTCAAGAACATTTACTCGAAGCTCGGGGTGCACACGCGCTCGGAAGCCTATCGGGCAAGCTCGAACGCGGGTGATGTCGAAAGCCCAGGCGCGGAGTAGCCGCCATCGGGCATTTCGTCGCATAACCCACGTCTGCGCCTCACCCTCTTCACCCCATAAAAACCCCTTGCATGGGTCTACTTTGCGCATGCATTCCTCTTTAGATTGAAGACAGGGTTCCGGGCGTATGCCCGGGCAGCCAAGAGGAATGCGGATTGGCAGGCGCAAGAGGCGCCATGACGAGTGTCGATTGCGGACGTCTTGGCCAGCTTCCATCGTTCATTCGTGAGGGGAGATACGGAATGGAAGAGGCTATTCAAACGACGAAGAAGGGGAACATGAAAGGTGGCCGCGCCTGGGCCGTCGTGTTCGTCGTCTTCATGGCGGGCTTCTGCATGCCCGCTAACATGGGCGAGACCATGTGGGTCGCGCCACTTGTCATGCAGGCATACGGCTTTGGCCCGGACATCCTTGGTTGGGTCAACGGCGTGTTCTACATTCTCGGTGCGGTCATCGCATTCCCGGCGGCATCGTTCGTGCGCCGTCTGGGCATTCGCTGGTCGGTGACCATTGCACTTGCTTGCGGCATCATCGGTAACATCATCGGCATTCTCGCTGGCGATGTCGCCGTGCTCATGGTGTCGCGCATCATCCAGGGTGCCGGCTTCGGCCTCATGGGCGTCATCGGCGTCACGGCCATCACTCCGTGGTTCCCCAAGGAGCGCCGTGGTCTGCCGCTCGGCATCTGGGGCGCGTGGGTCGCGACGGCAAACGCCATCACGCCGATTATCGACGGTGCCGTTGCTGAGGCGACGGGTACCTTCATCAGCGTGTGGTGGATGCTCCTCGTCCTCGACATCGTCGTGCTCGCGACCTTCCTCATCGTGTATCGCGACCCGAGCGATCCCTACATCGACGAGGCGGAGAAGTCCGGCGAGGTATCCTTCAACTACAAGGAGCTCTTCAGCAACAAGGTCGTCTGGGTTCTTGCCTTCGTGTTCTTCATCGAGGAGGGTGCCTTCATCGCAAGCCAGGGCTTCCTGTCGGCTTACGTTATGGAGAATCTCAACGCGCCACTCATCGTGGGCACGGGTCTCGTGAGCGCGGGTGCGTTCTGGGGCATGTGCTTCAGCCCGATCGCCGGCAAGATTTCCGACGCCATCAAGTCGCGTCGCAAGGTGCTTATCTTCTGCATGGTGAGTGCCGTAATCTTCGGTGCGATGGTCTTCTCCATCACCGACCTGTACGTGTACATCATCGTCATCATCTTGAACGGCTTTACCGGTGGCGGCGTCGCGGCCATGCTCTGGGCTTCGTGTTCCGAGGTCGTGCCCTCGCACCTCATCTCCGGCGCGACGGCGGCCCTCGCCTGCGCGCAGAGCATCGGCATGTTCCTTGGCTCGATGTTCATGGGCAACGTCATCGCGGCCGTCGGTTACACGATGGCAGGCTGGTACGTGCTCGTGCCGTGCTTCACGCTCGGCCTACTCGCCGTCATCTTCGGTTTGCGTGGCAAGCTGAAGTAAGACAAAATTGCCCCGGCGACTTTTGTCTGGTTTTGGCGCCTCCGGATTACCGGGGGCGCCTTTTTCACGTCTGGTTTTTAGTGAGTGTGCGCCGCGATATATTCGGGCGTGAGATCGACGAGCGTGCCGTCGCCCTTGCACAGATGCGTGAAGCCAGCTTCGTAGAGCATGGTCCTGCAGTCCGTGAGGTCCATGCCACGATTTGCGCTCGTATCGGCGGCCGTGTCACGCGGGTTGACACCCGTTTCGGCGGTTATGAGGTTTGATCCGGCTGCGTAGCAGATGGGCGTCGGCTCGTGATGTCCAATCCACGGAAGCGGACTCACATCCACATGGGCCAGGCACTGAACGGCGCAGATGAGCGAAAGTTCGTAACTCGTGATCTCGCCCGTTCCCTCGAAGGGTGTACCGGGAACGTTGATTCGCTTCATGACGCCTGTCTGAATGGGACTCGTGGATTTCATGAGCTCGATTTGCTCGGCAAGCACTTCGGGCGAGTGCTCGGGCCCGATGGGCTCCACGGCGTTGAGAACCTCGAGACCCGCATCGATTGCGTTATGGATGGTTGCCATTCTCGTTTCGGGACTGAGCTTCGTGACCTCTCCCTCGCCAAGGCGGCTGATATGGTAGACGCCCGAAATGCCCGCTTCCTTCATACGCTCGAAGTCCGCACGCGACGTGTCGCCGACATTGCTGTAGATGTTGGTGCAGGCCGGGGCGGTCTCGCGCACGAGCCTGATGACGCGCAAGTAATCTTCGATGTCGTAATCGGCCATTGCCATAATCCACAAACCGTAGAGGTCGCCATCCTGGGTAAAGCTCTTGGTGGCGGCAATAATTTCCTCATCGCTCATCGTGAAGGCCTGCATCTGCGTGTAGTCCTCGGCGAAGGAGCAGAAGCTGCAATTGGCGGGGCAGGGGTGGCACGAGTAGCCAATCTGCGCAAAGAGAACAGCTGCATTGTTGGTGCGCTGACGCATGATGCCATCTGCGGCGCCCCGCACCGCGCACGCCTCGGCAGAGTAGGGCGGCAAGGCGAGGAGCTTGGCGCATTCGTCTTGGGTGGGGGCGACGCCTTCCCACGCGCGATTGATGATATCGAGAACAATAGCGTCCGGCTTATTCATGGATATGCTCCTCTATTAGACAGATAACAATAATAGGAGTGTATCATATATTGCCCTAGAAAAGGAGCGAAGCCAAAAGCCCGAAAACATGCAGGCTCTGCTATCATGTCCTCGCTGTTTGGCTCGGTGGCGGTGGCGCGCCAAGATGCCGGGCCCTGACCAAAGGGGAACCGAACCTTGCGTCTCTAGTTGATGACCCATTTCGTTTCGTGGCCCGTCGCCTTTGGAGGCGATCGCGCTGCGCTGTCATCAAGCGAGGTTCCCATGCAGATAACCCTGAACGACGTCTCCTATTCGTATCCCGGATCGACCCAGACCGTCCTCGACGGCGTGCGCGCCGTTTTTCCGGTGGGATGGACGGGCATCATCGGCAACAACGGTTGTGGCAAGAGCACGCTCGCGCGTATTGCGACGGGCATGCTGGCGCCTGACAGCGGTACGGTATCTCCGCGTGGCCTGGTCGTCGCGTATTGCGAGCAGGATGCGACCATTCCACCCGACCGGCTCGAGGATTTCGCGTGCTCGTGGGAGCAGACGGCCGTGCGCCTGCGCGTCGATTTGGGCGTCGACGATGACTGGCCCTGGCGCTATGACACGCTTTCGAGCGGTCAGCAAAAGCGTTTGCAGGTTGCCGTGGCGCTTTGGGAGAATCCGGATGTGCTCGTCATGGACGAGCCGACCAACCACGTGGACATCCTCACGCGCCGGGCCATTCTCAGGGCGCTTGCGGGCTATCGGGGTGTCGGGCTACTCATTTCCCACGATCGCGAGCTCTTGGACGCCCTCGCGGGGCAGTGCCTGTGCTTCGAGGGTGCACGTGTCGTGATGCGGCCAGGCGGTTACACGCAAGCTGGCGAACAGCCCGCATGCGATACGAAGACCGCGCAGCGCCAGCGACGGGACGCCAAGCGCGAGGCGGCACGCATCCAGGCCGAAGCCGCGCGGCGGCGCAACGAGGCAAGCAAGTCGGACGCGAAGCGAAGCGCACGCCACCTCGATGCGAAGGATCATGATGGCAAGGGGCGCATCAAGCTGGCGGTCTACACCGGCAAGGACGGCGTTGCCGGCAAGCTCTCCTCGCGCATGGACGCACGTTTGGAGAAGGTGCGGCAAACGCTTGAGGAGGCACACGTGGACAAGCAGTACGCGGGCGATATATGGATGGACGCGAAGGCTAGCCCGCGCAAGGTGCTCGTGCGCATGGAGGCAGGTGAGCTGACGCAGGGGGAGCATTGTCTGCGCATACCGGACCTTGCGGTGGGTAACACCGAGCACATCGGCATCGCGGGAGTCAACGGCAGCGGCAAGACCACATTGCTCACGGCGTTCATGCGAAAGGCGCCAGACGACCTGAGCACGCTCTTCATTCCACAGGAAATCGGAAGCGGGCTCGCCGCGCGCATAATGGCCAGCCTGCATGAAGCGTCACCCGGCGAGCGCGGTCGCGTCCTCTCCATCGTCGCGCAGCTCAACTCCGACCCCGACCGTATCCTGGATGGTGACGAGCTCAGCCCCGGCGAGTTGCGCAAGCTCATGCTTGCCCAGGGCATTTTGCGCCATCCCGTGCTGATAGCAATGGACGAACCGACCAATCATTTGGATGTCGGCTCCATCGAGGCCCTGGAGCGCGTACTTGTCGCTTATCCGGGGGCGCTCGTGCTCGTGAGTCACGACGAGCGTCTGCTCGAAAAGACAACGGACTTTCGCTGGTGTCTGGAGAGCGGCGATGGGAGTGCATACGTGCTGCGTACGGCGTAAATTCAGGCGAACGCGTGGAACGCCCGTCCAGGTTTGAGCGTATCCTAGAAGAAAATGCAAGCTTGTTTCCCGAAATGATGGGGAGAAGATGATGGGATTTCTTCTGACGCGCAAAGCGACGATGGCCGATATGGATGCCGTCATGGATTTCTACTACAACATGATCGAGGAGATGCAGGGAACGGACTTTGACATCCTCTGGCGGCATGACAAGCATCCGAGTGATGCCCATTTGCGTGAGTCAGTGGAGCGAGGATACATGTTCATTGGCATCGCCGAGGATGGCAACATTGCCACGGCGCTTGTCGTCAATCACGACAGGGCACCCGGCTATGAGGCCGTGCCCTGGAAGGTGGATGCTCCCCTTGACGAGCTCGGCATCGTGCACTCGGTTGCCACGCGGCCGGCATATCATGGTCGCGGTTACGCCTCCATGCTCATGGAGTTTGCAATTGACGTGTCGCGCGGGGAGGGATTGCGCGCCTTGCAGCTCGACACCTTTGTCGACAACGTGCGCTCCCATGGACTTTACGACAAGCTCGGCTTCGTCAATCACGGTGCACATCCGGTTTACTACGACGATTTGGGAACCGTCAACCTTGACATGTTCGAGTACGTGCTGTGATAGCGGCTGTAGTGTGAAGCTCCCGTACGGAACAACGGACAAGCGGCATAATCAAAGGGCTGGCATCGAAACAATGCTCCGCTGATCTATCGTTTCTCCCGAGAGGCGGGCAAGACTCGTGTCTAACGTAAGGTTGGATTTTACGCGTCGTACGTGGAGAAGGCGCGCGAGGCGAGCCTGGTTGCAAGCGCGCTGAGCGCGACGAAGAGCAAGGTGCCCACGAACAGCACGATGAGCTGGACGCCAAGGTTCCCGAATCCCGGTGTGCTGATGAGTGCGCAGACCTCAACGGGGATGAACGGGACCGCCTCGAACGCAACGCCAAACACGGTCACGGGAATGCAAGCCAGGAGAAACGGCGCTCCGATCTTCGTCGGATTCCTGAAATACAACGCGAAGAAGACGAGATTGAAGATGCCGAAGGTCGCGAGCGTGAAACCCAGGAGCGCGATATTGGCCGGCAATCCCACCATAGGCTGTGCTGCGGCGACTGCGTTAATGCCGAGAACGGGGCGCAAGCAGATGCACAGCGCCATGATCGCCGTCATCGCCAGCTCGATGATGACCATGACGAGCACGCGCGCTCGCACCATGCCGCGGCGTGATGCCGGCAGGGCAAACGAGTAGGAGAGGTCGCGCATCTCGCGGGCATTCTGGGCGTTGAAGAAGGCCACCAGGATGCCATAGAGGATGATGACCGCGTATGGCCAGCTCGGGATGAGCACAAGCGCCCCGAGCACGACAAGCATGTACGTGGCGGGATGCACCACCAGCCGGAACTCCTTTACCAAAAGCGCGCGCATTCAGGCCACCTCCTTGTGGGCGTGGGTCATGATGTCATCGAGGGTTGCCGCTGCGCCGATGCCCGCTGAAGCAGGCACAAGCGCCGTGTCGCCCGAGACGGAATGGCGGATGCCGATGACCTGCGCACCTGCGGCTTTGGCCTCGGCAAGCGGCGCCACGCGATACGAGTCCTTGAAGTCCGTCAGCGCACCCGAACCGATGATGCGTCCGTTTTCGATGTAGACGATATGATCGGCGCATTTGTCGAGATCGGACGTGATGTGCGTCGAGAACAGAATCCCCACTCCCTCGTCGCGTGCGAGCTGCAGGAAAACGTCGAGCACTTCCTCACGCGAAGCGGGATCCAATCCGCTCGTGGGTTCGTCGAGCACGAGCAGTTTCGAGCGGTGCGATAACGCGAGGGCCACGGCGAACTTGACGCGCATGCCCTGCGACAGCTCCTTCACGCGCTTAGCTTGATCGATGGAGAAAAGCCGGCAGTAGTTCTCGAAAGCATCCTGATCCCAGTCATCGTAGAAGCGACGGGTGACGGCGGCGATGGTGGACGCGCGCTTGTTGCGGTAGAAGTCGGCACCGCCCAGCTCGAAGCCGATGAGCCGCTTGGCCTGTTCCTCGTGTCCCGCAAAAGGTTGTCCGAAGTACGTGACGCTTCCCGCATCGGGGTGCACGGAGCCTTCCAGGCACTTCAGCGTGGTGGATTTGCCTGCGCCATTGCGCCCGATGAAGCCCGTGATCGAGCCGGCACCAACCGCGAAGGACACGTCCTCGAGCGTGAACGCAGGGTAACGTTTGCCAAGCCCCCTGACTTCTACCAGGGGCGCAGAATCTTGAGCCATGATTTACCTTTCCGCGTGTGCCGCTAGTGTCTCTCGTTAATTGCTCGGCCAAAGGATTCCATCATCGCGAGCGCATCCTCGACTTTCTGCAGGGCGAGCCCTTGCGATTCGTCCCCGAGCACGAGTAGTTCGCTGCCAGGCACGAGATCGAACACCTCGCGTGCGCGTTTGGGAATGACCACCTGCCCCCGCTCGCCCACACGCACCACACCGAAGATATGCTTGCTGCGCGGGGGAATGGGGTAGCCGCTTGCCACTTCGTCGTGATTGGCCAAATCGTCGATGGACACGCCGAAAAGCCTTGCGAGGGCGCGAACGTTCTCGAGGTCCGGTGTGGCCTCCCCGGACTCCCATTTGGCAACCGTCTGCCGCGCCACCCCCAGACGGCTCGCGAGCGCCTCTTGGGTAACCCCCTCGTGTTCACGCAGCGAGCGAATGTTCTGAGAAATCATACGTTTCGCACCTCCGCGAAAGAGTGTACGACAGCAAATACGCGCAATCCACCAGCTTGAAGTGGAGATAATCGGGCGAATATGTCATGTCTGGGTGACATGCGCAATGTACGAAGCCCCACTCGTCGAGATTATCTTTTGTCAAAATATATCTGGAGAAGTCGTATTGACGACATCATCGGTGTTGACTGGTGCTAGCATGGAAGTTAGCAGGCGCAGACAAGCGCCGCATCATCGGAAAGAGGCGATTCGCCATGCAAGATGTATTCGATAGCGATGTAATCATGGAGATAAAAGACGAGGAGACCTGGGAGCAAAAGGTCGACAATGCCCCCGGTCGCGTCATGGTCGAGTTCTTCGTAACCTGGTGTCCCCACTGCCAGCGCGAAGCCCCGCTGCTTGACGAGATGGCACCTGCCATCAGGGAGCACGGTGTTGAGGTCTATCATGGGAATGCCGAAGTCATGTGGACCAAGGGTAATGTCTACGGCATCTCTGAGACCCCCTCGTTCATTCTCGTCGATAACGGAGAACTCATTGCCAAGCACGAGGGCTTCCTCACAAAGGACGAGATCCTGGCATTTGCCGAGGGCAAGGTTGACGAGCTCACGCCAAGCGTAGAGCAGTCGCTCAGTAGCATCGCGTTCCAATAAGACAGGCGAAAGCGCCCTGCCATTTACAAGCCAAGCAGCTCGACCGCGCGTTTGAGGTCGGCAACGATGGGGATTTGCTGCGGGCACACCTTCTCGCAGGCACCGCATTGCAGGCACTCGCTCGGCTTGCGCTTGTTCTTGCGCTCGCCACCGACGATCCACTCGTTCTTGTAGCTACCGAACATCGTGTGCGCATTGAGCGCAAGCAGTGCGCCCGAGATGCCGATGTTGGCCGGGCATGCCTTCGCGCAGTAATCGCATCCGGTGCAGGGGATGAGGTCGAACTTCGCGAACTCGTCCTGCGCACGCGCAATCACTGCCTCCTCCTCGACACCCATGCATTCGAAATCCTGCATGGTGCGGATGTTGGCTTCCATTTGCGCAAGGTCGCTCATGCCCGAAAGCACGACGGCCACATCGGGCTGACTGGCGGCAAAGCGTAAGGCCCACGACGCACATGAACTCGTCGGGTCGGCTTGCTCAAAAACATGGCGCACGGATTCGGGAGGGTTTGCCAGCAATCCGCCACGCAGCGGTTCCATGACCACGATGGGTTTGCCATGCTTGCGCGCGACCTCGAGACATGCATGGCTCTGATGCACCGGGTTATCCCAGTCGAGATAGTTCACCTGGAGCTGCACGAACTCGACTTCGGGATGCTCGCTCAACACGGTGTCGAGCACATCGGCGCTGTCGTGGATGGAAAGCCCGAGATGGCGAATGACGCCCTCCTCGCGCTTGCGCTGTGCGAACTCCCACATGTCGAAGCGGTCAAATGCCTCGGTGCGCACGCTTCCCAGGTTGTGCATGAGGTAGTAGTCGATGTAGCTGGCGCCTGTGCGCTCGAGCGAGGTCTCGAGCTGGGCGTACGCCTCCTGGGCGTTCTTGCATTTGAACCAGGGGGCGGCTTTGGTGGCGAGCAGGAACGCATCGCGCGGATAGCGCTCGATCAGCGCCTTGCGCGTTGCTTCCTCGCTTCCCGGATAGGCCCAGGCCGTATCGAAGTAATTGAAGCCGGCGCCCAGGAAGGCGTCGACCATGTCGCCGAATTGCGGGATGTCGACCTCGCCATCGATCTTCGGCAGGCGCATGAGGCCAAAGCCCAGCTTACCGTGGACGTCGTCAAAGCAGGTCATCAAAATACTCCTCAATCGAGATGAGCGGGGCAAGCAGAAGCGTGCCCACGTATGGACGCGCTTGCGATTCCAGAAGCCCGGTCTTGGGCACGATCATCGTAACGGTCTCGTCGGCCGCGATGCATTCGCTGGCGGTTGCGCCGGTTTGGGCACTGAGTCCGCTGGGGCAATCGGCTGCGACGATGCGCACGCCGTGCTTGCGATGCGCCTCGTTTGCCAGACGAATCCACGTTGCGTAGGGCTCGCGCACCTGATCGTGGGCAAAGCCGGTGCCAAGTATCGCGTCGACAATGACATCGGCGTTGTCGAGCAACCGTGCCAGTTCCGCATCTGACGGGGCGATAGCAAGGTCAAAGCTACCGGTAGATGCAGACTCGAGCGCAGCCGTGCGGGCTGGCTCCGCCGTTAGCTCTTCGGGGACGACCTTACTGACGAGCGTGACGTTGCGATCTGCCGCGGCAAGTGCACGCGCGGCCACCCACCCGTCGCCACCGTTGTTGCCCGAGCCCGCGAGGATGACAATCGTGGCGCCGGGCGCAGCGTGCGCTTCGACCGCGCGAGCAAGAGCGGTTCCCGCACGTGTCATGAGCTCCAAAAGCGATGTGCCGTCCCGTGCGATGCGCTGTTCGAGCGCGACGACATCTGCCACGTCGAGCACTGGGGCCTGCGCGATGTCGCCGTCCACGCACTGTACGTCGATGGTTCGTTGCATACGGGACCCTTCAAAATCGGATGCCGGACTTGCGTCATTATCCCACAGGACGGATTCCGCTAAGATGCAAGCAGTCAAGTTGCGGAGGCATCATGGACGCACATGAAATATACCTTGCCGGCGGGTGCTTCTGGGGCACCGAGGCGTATCTGAAGAAGCTCCCCGGAATCATCGATACCGAGGTCGGCTACGTAAACGCGAACATCGAGAATCCGAGCTACGAGGACGTATGCACGGGCGCGACAAACGCGGCCGAAGCCGTGAAGGTTACGTATGACGCTGATGTAATCTCGCCGTCGCTGCTCTTGCAGGCCTACTTGCGCACCATCAATCCCTTCTCACTCAACCGCCAGGGCAATGACGTGGGCACGCAGTATCGCACCGGAATCTACTGGACGGACCCGACGGATGCCCATGCGGCAGAATCATTGCTCATGGAGCTTGCGCGCAAAGCCGGAAAACAGCCACGTGTGGAAGCTGCACCGCTCGCAAACTTCTACCCTGCCGAGAACTATCATCAGGACTATCTTGGCAAAAACCCTTTTGGCTACTGCCATGTGAATCTCGCGGATGCCAACGCGTTCATCGCCGAGCACGCGGCGGATTTCGGGGCTTGAAAGAGGAGCAGCAATGTCATTTGTAGAAGTGTGCATATATCAGGTGAAACCACAGAAGGTCGAGGAATTTGAGACACTCATGTTGGAGGCAAAAGAGCTTCTCGAGCAACAGCCGGGCCTTTTGTCGCTGCGCTTCATCAAACGTGGATATCGTGTCGACATGGAGCAGATTCGCGATGGCCTGCCGCCCATCGAACTCACACGTGTCGTGAAGAGCGTGAAGTATGTGCTCGTCTGGGAGTTTGACTCGAAGGAAAACTACGGGCTAGCCCAGAAAGCCCTGTACAAAAGCTACTGGAAGCCCATTGAGCGCTGTCTCGTAATGCCCCATGACAAGTACCTCGGCGAGAGCTTGTTTTAGCAAGGAGAGCTGTCATGTCCAACGAAGTCCTGTTTCTGGAATACCCGAAGTGCTCCACCTGCAAGAAAGCCAAGAAGTGGCTTGACGAGCATGGCGTGAGCTATACGACGCGCCACATCGTGGAGGACAACCCCAGCGCCGACGAGCTTCGCGCATGGCACGAGCGAAGCGGGCTCCCCCTCAAGCGCTTCTTCAACACGAGCGGCATGCTCTACCGTGAGATGGAGCTGTCGAAGAGGCTACCCGACATGAACGAAGCCTCGCAATACGCCCTGTTGGCAAGCGATGGCATGCTCGTGAAACGTCCCCTGCTGGTGACCGACGCGACGGCGATTCCTGGTTTCAAGGAAGATGCCTGGATGCAAGCATTGGGTCTATAGCTCCAGCTTGCCGGTTTGTAGTCCAGACGGTTGGGGCAACTTAATCACGCGCGCAGCTGTTTCTTCATGACCTCGTATACGAGCTTCACGCCGTTGCCGACGTCGAGCACGCCGTGCCCTGTCGTCTTGTAACCCCGGTGCTCGTACAGCATCACGGCGGGAAGCGATGCGTCCAGTACGGCGGTTTCGTGTTCGCGAGCGATGCGCGCTTCCAGACAATCGAGGATATGCGAGCCGAAGCCCTGCCCCTGACATTCGGGAAGCACGTACACACTCGTGATGTGGTTTCCGTCAGCGCAGCCCACGCCGACAATCTTGCCCTCGTCCAGGAGCACGTCCCTGTTGCCGGACTCTACACCCTCTTGCACGTGCTCGCGACTGTGCAACTGGCAGAAAAAGTCGACGACTTCGGTTGGGTAATATTTGGGATACACCGCGCGGATCGTGGACTGCATGACGTGGTGAATCCCGTCGATATGCTCTGGACCAGCGGTAACGTATTCCATGTTGCTCCTTCTCGCATGAGAAGCCAGACAGATACTCTATGCGATTGTACGGCACAGGGAGACGTGCGTGCGTCAAAGACTTAAGATGGGGGCACCATCCAACCGTTCGGGGGAGCATGCCATGTCGAAAATCGTCGTGTCAGATTTCGATCTCGGGGATACCGCGCTCGAGAGGCAAATGGTCGAGGCTGCCGGCATCGAGTTCGCCGCATTCGGAAACGAGGATGACCGTGTCCCCGAGGCGCTCATCGAGCACCTGCAGGATGCCGATGGCGCCATCACTTCATATGGTGACTATACCGCCGCGGTGTTCCAGGCGCTACCCAAGCTCAAGGTCGTGAGCAAGACGGGCACGGGTGTCGACAACATCGACGTGGCTGCGGCCACCAAGAACGGTACTGCGGTTTGCAATGTTCCCGGCTACGGTACGGAGGTCGTCTCCGATCACGCCATTGCGCTCGCGATGTGCGTGCTGCGTCGCATTAACGAGATGGATGCCGATATGCGACAGGACGTATGGGACTTTCACAAACGCCGCCCGCTCGGGCAGGTGCAGGGGCGCAGCTTCGGCATTGTCGGTTACGGGCATATCGGACGGGCGACGGCGCGCAAGGCCCGCGGACTTGGCTTTGATGTCATGGTCTGGGACCGCAAGGGCGTGCCGGGGCGTTTCACGCCGGAGGACTTCCCGTACGTGAGTCTGGATGACCTTTTTGCACGGGCCGATATCGTGAGCTTTCACACGGCGCTTACGCCCGAGACGCATCATCTGCTCGATGCGAAGCGCATCGCCACCATGAAGCCCGACGCCATCGTGATAAACACCTCGCGCGGCGCGGTGGTGGATACCGACGCGCTGGCCGACGCACTTGTTGCCGGCAATCTCTGGGGGGCGGGTATCGACGTGTTCGAGGAGGAGCCCGTCTCGCCCGATGCGCCCATCTGCAAGGCACCGCACACGGTGCTCACACCGCATGCCGCCTATTGGTCGGAGGAATCGGCCGTCCAGCTTCGCACACGCTGCACGCAAAACGCCATCAACGTGGTGCTCGGCAAGAAGCCCGAAAGCTGCGTGAATGCCGAGGTGCTCGCGGGACGGTAGGGGGCGTTATCGTGAACTTGCCGGTTATTCGCTATAGCCGAAGAGCTGAAGAGAATCGATTTTCGGAGCATTCTTGTCGGACAGATAGTAAGACACGCGGAGCGAATTCGCTATTTTCACCATTTCGTTGATGTCCAGAAGCTCCGTATCGTCTTCAGTGGTTGCAAGATAGGTGAGCAGGCCGATATAGGACGCAGCGCTCGAATATACATAATAGGGGCGCATGCGATCATTAGGAGCGCGGTCGTCATCCATCATGCGATTGAGCTCCTGCCGAATTTGCGACGCGAGGCGGTCCTTGAAATATGAACTGCCGTTTTCGCCGATAACGATGCGAAGTACCGGGCGAAGAGCCAGAACCTTTTTAAACCACGCAACCATTCCTTCGTAGGCTCTGGTGACGTTTTCCTCTCTTGTCGCGCCTTCTGGCACGACATAAAGATGGAGTTTTTCGAGAAGAAGTCGCTGGATGCGATCCATAAGATCCAACGTGTCGGAGAAGTGCTGGTAAAACATCGTTCGGCTCTTGCCGGACAGCCCCGTGATTTCCTTTACGGCAATTTTCGTGTAGGGGGTGTCCTTCATAAGGACTAGAAATGAGTTCGCGAAGAGCTTTTCCGTATCGGAAAAGAGGAAGGCGCCATTTCCTTCTACAGCGTCGATACAATTAAACAGTGTCAGTTCAGGCATGTGTTTGCCTCCTGGAAGCATCCATGCCGCCCCGAGGTGGGGCGGCATTTCCTGATGCGAACATGTGCGTGTACATCGAAATTGACATCACCACATTCATGTGAGCTCAGAATATCGGATGCGTAGGATGTACGCTCTCGTCGACCTCGAAAACGAGGGATGCGTCGTATTTTGGCGGAATGACGGGAATTTGGAGGAAGGAGTCGTAAGGTCCTCCTGTGTAGATCACGTGTTCGCCTCGATTGTCGGTTTCCCACTTCAAAGGCTCGATCCAGTGCGGGTCACGAATGTAGCGGCCGGCAACTTGCACGCGGAGGGTCTCGCCTTCGTGCCATACACGAGAGAAGGGGCTTATTTCGATATCCACTGGCACGATTTCGCCTGGTGAGAGCTTTTGTTCGCGACGATGCGCCTGCACAGGCTGGTAATCTGTTGAAAGCGCCTCATCTAGCTCGCGGTGAGAGACACGCATCTTGCCCCAGGCTCCCGGATGGGGAGCGGTTCCCCCGAAGAAAGTGACAGGCTGCTCCACGCCCTCCGTCGAGAGCTTCTTGATAGTGATGAACAGGTCCATGTCGTCATGGCCGTCTGCCTCGACCCAGAGCCGCAGCTTGCAGTAGCCCGTCAGCTCGGTGTCCTCGGGAAAGACATAGTCGAAGTCAGCCTCTCCGGTGGTGCCGTCGTAACGCACGCTTGATTCCACGCTGACAGGATGCTCCTTCATGTTTCCATCGACTGCGTCCAGATAGAGCTTTTCGTAGACGGTGCGTGCAAGCGGGAACTCGTTTTCGGGACGGCGCTCCTCGACGTCCTCATCGAAGCGATCCTGGACGCAAATACGAACGGGTGGTGTTGACTCCCAGCCATTGCAAATGTCCTTGCAGTAACGATCGAAGAATGTTTTAAGCTCGGCAAGGTTCTCGGGCTGGTAGAAGTCCGGCCATTCGAACTCGCGATGGGCGCGCAACCATTTCTGGTCTGTCCCGAGTTTTTGCCAGGCATTCATGGTGCCACGCAGATGAAAATGGTTCCAGCCCGCGCATGCGTAGGTGGGCACTTGGATCTTGGCGAAATCCGGAATCTTGTCTTCCCAATATGCATTCATAAGAGGATATTCGATGGCCATCGCGCCCATGTCGTCAATGCCGTTTTTACCCGCAGCTCCAGCCGTGGCGAAATTGGTGAATTGCACGCAAGGAATTCCCCCTTCGTTCAGCGACTCACGGTACATGTCGCTCGTCCCTTCCCACGGGGCGATGCATGCGAGGTGAGGGGGCTGTTCGGCTGCGATGTGCCACTGACTCATTGCCAGAGCCGATGATCCAGCCATAGCGACGCGTCCGTTACACCAAGGCTGCTCGGCCGTCCATTCGATGAAATCATAGCCATCTTCGGCATCTTGTTTGCCAAACTGCTCGTGGTAGCCATCGGAGTACCCGATGCCGCGGATATCGATGTTGATGACGGCGTAGCCATTTGGGACCCAGTAGGCGGGGTCCGCCGCCTCGAACTTTGACATTTCGGAGATTGCCCCCTGGGGAACTCCCGGCGTGAATCCGACAAGCTCTGCCGGACGGTATTCGTTGGGGCGCTTTCCGTAGTTTGACCAGGCAAGGATTGCCGGGACGGGATTGTCAGGCCCAGAGTCAGCAGGACGGAATATGTCGGCATACAATATTGCGCCGTCGCGCATGGGAACCCCAACGTCCTGTTCGCACATGATGCCAGGAGCAGCTTCATAGATGTGCGGGTTAAATGGATAGGGCTTGCAGAGTTTCTGCTCTTCCTCGGTGAGCTTTTGGAATTCTTCCATCGGTACCGGTTTTAGTTCGACTGCGTATATCTTGTTAATGACCTCGCCGTTGATATCTGTTTCTATGGTGAATTGTTCTCTTCCAAATGGCATGGCGCTTCCTCGCTTTCTGTTCTTGCTTTTGGACCGTATTAACGGTTACTGCTGTCCGGCTTGTTGAATGGTGCTCTTTCCGTTTTGCTCTTCTGGGCCTGCAGGTTGATTTCCCTTGAAGACGAATTTTCCAATGAGAGCATCACAGAGAAGTGAGACGAAGAATGCGGCGATGGTTCCCAGACCAAAGATGATAAGAAGGTCGATGCCGTTAAGGCTTGCAGGCGGGAGAAGCTCTCCGAACACGGGGAACGAAGTGAGCATGCAGCCCAGAGTCTGTGCAAACCCGAGGAATACGCATGCAACGGCATTGAAAGGTGTCTTATCGAGAAGCCCCTTGTGGACAAATACGATGAGACCACAGATCACAAGGTCAATGACAATGTCCAAGGGAATGATGCCAAGTGGCGCAAGGTTCATGATGGCAAAAATCGCAAGCAATCCCCAGACGAGACCAACGGCAAACGAGAGGAACATGTTGAGGAGATACTTGCGATCTTGCCGCTCCTTCATGAAGAAGAGGATGAGAGGCATGAAAGATAACCAGAAGATCCCTTGGTACTTATTGAACGGGAGCATGTCCCAAAGAAGCCCGTAAATAAGACATACGAGCCCGGTGCCAAGACCGGCGAATGCGGCGATTTTAATGAGCATGGTTTTAGAAGGCATGGCTACCCCTTTTCCTAAGGTCGGTTTTCATGCTTCCATGTGCACGTGGGAGCGGGCGGGCGTTTGTCCCCGCCGTGAAGTATGGCATGTCGATACCAGGAGTCTTGTGACACTGCAGTCGAAAATGTCATGGTGCTCTGCTTATCCGCTTGCAATCCGAGCGTGGGGAGGAATCTTCATCCCTTCAGTAGCGGCTTGAGGTACTTACCCGTCACGCTATCCGAACATGCGACGATATGTTCGGGCGTGCCGGCGCAGACGATCTCGCCGCCTGCCTCTCCACCGCCCGGGCCCATGTCAATCACGTAATCGGAATTCGCGATGAGGTCGAGGTCGTGCTCGATGATCACGACCGTCGCGCCCTTGTCGACGAGTCGCTGCAAGACGCGCAGCAGCACCTCGACGTCTGCCGGATGCAGGCCGATGGTGGGTTCGTCGAAGACGAAGAGGGCGTCCGTCTGCTTCTTGTGCATCTCGCCGGCGAGCTTGAGGCGCTGCGCCTCGCCGCCCGAGAGCGCAGGCGTTGCCTCGCCCAGCGTGAGGTAGCCAAGCCCGAGGTCCGAGAGCGTCTGGAGCTTGGTCTTGGCTTTGGCGACGCTGCCCGTCGCCATGCACAGCAGCTCGTCTACCGTGAGCGCGAGCACATCGGGAAGCGCGAGCTCCTTGGTATCCGACGACGTTTTCTCATCCGTGCCATCGATGCATGCGTCGACGTTTTCCAGTGGCAGGCGTACCGCGTATGCTTCCTCGCCATAGCGCGAGCCATGGCAATCGGGGCAGGGGATGTCCACGTCGGGGAGGAACTGCACGTCAAGCGATATCTGTCCCGTGCCATCGCAGGTGGGGCAACGCAAGCTGCCCGTGTTGTACGAGAAGGCGCCGGCTTTGAGCTTGCGCTCCTTGGCCGCAGGCGCGGATGCGAAGGCGCGGCGCAGGTCGTCCATGATGCCGGAGTAGGTCGCCACCGTCGAGCGAACGTTTGCGCCGATGGGCGTTGCGTCGATAAGATGCACGCGCTTGATGTCGCCTGCATCGACCTCGTGCACGTGAGCGGGTAACTTGTTGCCGTCAAGCATGGCCCGCAAAGCCGGAATCAGGCTCTCGAGGATGAGCGTAGTCTTGCCCGATCCCGAGACGCCGGTGATGGCCGTCATGCGCCCAACGGGAATGCGCACGCTGAGTGACTCCACGGTATGCAGCGGGCCGGTCTCCAGCTCGATGGCCCCGTTATCGAACATGTTCTCGTCATTTGCACGCTTGCGCACATGTACGCTTTTCGCGCCTGAAAGATACGGGCCGATGTGTGATGCGGGATCATTCTCGACGTGCTTGACCGTGCCCTGGGCGATGACGCGGCCGCCATCAGAGCCGGAGCCGGGGCCGATCTCCACGAGGTAATCGGCATCTCTGAGCACGCGCAGGTCATGGTCGACGACCACGACCGAGTTGCCATCACCCATGAGGTCGTCGATGACGCCGAGCAAGCCCTCGACATTCGATGGGTGCAGGCCGATGGAGGGCTCATCGAGCACGTAGAGCACGCCGGTGGTACGCGTGCGCACGGCACGCGCGAGCTGGACGCGCTGCAGCTCGCCGTTGGAGAGCGCGGAGCCGGCGCGGTCGAGACTCAGGTAGCCAAGCCCCAGTTGCTGCAGGCGCTGCATGGGCTCGCGCAGCTCGGAGATGATGGACGTGGCCATGGGACGCATCTCCTCGGGCAGCTTGCCTGGCAGGGCCGGCACCCAATCCGCGAGCTCGTCGAGCGTCTGCGCGGTCGTCTGCGCCAGGTTCATGCCGTCCAGAAGGCTCGAGCGTGCCTTGGCTGACAGACGCGTGCCGTGGCAATCGGGGCAGGTGCCCTGCTTGAGGAAGCGCGACACGCGGGCAAGCCCCTTCTCGTCCTTCACCTTGGCAAGCGCGTTTTTCACGGTGTTGACGGCACTGTAGTACGTGAAGTCGAGCTCGGTGGCGTGGTCCTTGTTCTTGGGCACGTAGAGGATGTGGCGCTTTTCCATGGGGCCATGCAGCACGATGTCCTTCTCGTGATCGGTGAGGTCACGGTATGGCACGTCGATGCGCACGCCCATCTCCTTGGCGACTTGCGGCATGAGCGACCACATGAGCTGACGCCACGGTGCGACCGCCCCCTCCTCGAGCGTGAGCGAGTCATCCGAGATGAGCGTGGACTCGTCGATTTCGCGCACGACGCCCGTGCCGCCGCAGGTGGGGCAGGCGCCCGCGCTGTTGAAGGCGAGGTCCTCGGCGCTGGGACCGTAGAACTTCACATGGCAGACGGGACACTCGATGGGCTTCTCGGCGGCGACGTTGAGGCTGGGCGGCACGTGATGGCCGTTCGGGCACTCATGGCTACCCAGGCGTGAGAACATGAGACGTAGGTAGTTCAGCAGCTCGGTGGAGGTGCCGAAGGTGGAATGCACGTCAGGCACGGCCGGGCGCTGGCGCAGCGCGATGGCAGCCGGTACGTGCAGCACCTCGTCAACTTGGGCGCGTGTCGTCTGGCCGATGCGGCGGCGTGTGTAGGTGGAGAGCGCTTCCAGGTAGCGGCGGCTTCCCTCCGCATACAGCACGCCCAACGCAAGCGAGCTCTTGCCGGACCCGGAAACGCCGGCGATGCCGACCATCTGATGCAGTGGGATGTCGACGTTGATGTCCTTCAGGTTGTGGACGCGTGCGCCGCGCACCTCGATATCCGCCGGCTCGCGAAAGACGAGCCCGCCAACCTTGCACCTCGCCTCTTCGTTTGTGTTCGTCATAGTGGTCCCTCGGATAAGTCAAATACACGGGGTATTTGTTTTATTTTACCGCCAACGCTACATTTCCTCTTGACCTTCACGCAACGTCAAAGCGCAGGATGCCTCTCGAAGATGCGTTTGGACCGCGATAGAGGAAGGAAATGTCCATGCACATGACCATCGGCCAGATGGCACGGGAAGCCGGGGTGAGCACGCGAACGCTGCGGCATTACGAGGAGCAAGGGCTGCTCGCTCCGCAGCGTACCGATGCGGGTTATCGTGTGTATGACGAGGCGGACGCCAGGCGTCTCGCACAGGTGCTAGCCCTGCGCTCGTGCCATCTGCCGCTAGCCACCATTCGCAGGCTCATGCAAGATGCCGGCACCGACCTTGCCGACACGCTCCGCGCGCATCTTCACGCTCTCGAATCGCAGGGAGCGTCATTGGACGCGGCAATCGAAAGGACGAAGGCCGCACTGACAACCATCGAGAGGATGAAGGACATGAGCACGAAAGACAGCTTCGAGATGATGAAGGAGCAGGGACTGCGCGATTTTGAAAACGAGTACGGCGAGGAGGCGCGCAGGCTTTACGGTGATGACGTCATCGAGGACGCCAACGCCCGCATGATGGCCCTCACCAAGGACGAGTGGGACGCCAAGGAGCTTCTGGAGGAGTCGATCAAAGTGCAATTGCGCCTTGCCCTGGCAACGGGCGACCCTGCGGGCGATGCGGCTCAAGAGCTGGTGCGCATGCACAGACGCTGGATCGGCATCCACTGGGGAAAGGCTCCCGAGCCCGACCAGTACCTGGGCTTGGCGCAGGGCTACCTAGTCGACCCACGTTTCGTGAGCTATTACGATTCGGCAGCTGGCGAAGGTGCCACCGAGTTTCTGGTGGAGGCAATACGCGGCTCGAGGGGATAGAGGTGGGCGAGGCACAATGTGCTGCTCACCTGGTCAGCCTCTGTCGTGGAATGAGACAGTTGCTCTGAGTAACTGTCTCACCCGCCCCTCAAAAATGAGGGGTCGCACCCGCGCAATCCCTGTGTTGTGAGGGATACCGGCATGCTTCCTGCGCACCCTAGAATCTTCTCATCATTCGATTCGAAGGAGGTCCTCATGGGTTATTCGATTGACGACAAGGTCAAGGTGCTGAAGAAGTCCCCGGCCGCCTGCGCGGTCATCACTGAGTATTCACCCGGATTCGAGACGGATCCGCAGATGAAGCTCGTCGGCGGCCTGACGTTCCGCAAGCTCGCGTCGTTCCCGCAGGCCGGGCTGACCGAGGAGCAGGTTGCCGAAATCGACGAGAAGCTGAAGGCCATCGAAGAGTAGGCCATCAAGGATAGGCCGGTGCAAGGGGGCTGCCATGGGGCGGCCCCTTTCGTATGGCCGCGGCTAGTTGCCCATCGTGTCGTAGATCTGCTGGGCCTTGAGCAAGATCTCGATGCGCAGGCGCTCGTCGGGGTCCTTCAGGTCGCATCCGAGCTCGCGCTCGATGCGTCCGATGCGATCGAGCAGGGTGCTTCGGTGAATGAAGAGGACCTTCGCGGTCTTGGCGATGCTCATACTGTTGGCGAGGTAGCAACGCAGCGTGTCGAGATAGCTCACGGCGCCCTCACGGTCGTGCTCGACCAGTCGCCGCATCCCGTCGGTGAAGTACATCTCCAATGGCAAATCTCCGGTGGCGTTCAAGATCAGCTTCATGAACGCATAGTCCTGGAAGACGTAGCAGTGCGAGTCCTGCGTCTTGAACTCCGACCCCACGAGCGCGGCAAACGCCTGGTCGTAATACAGACGCACCTTTGGCAAGTCGGTAAACGCGTCGCTTATACCGACGCTGACGTTCACCGTCTCGACGAATCCTTCGAGCTTCTCCTTCAACCGGTCGAGATACGCGCCGCTCTCGTCGCTGAGCTCGTCGATGCAGATGAGGCCCACGATTGACGCGCTGTGCACGAAGGCGATGCTATGCGGAAACACGTTCTCCATCTCCGAGCAGATGTAGCCGTACGGAAGTGAGCTCAGCTCGTTGGAAAGGACCATCTTCACGCAGACGTAGCGGTGCTTGCCGCTCAGTTTTTCCAGGCGGGCGCGCTGCGATTGCTCTATCGCCACGCAATCGACTAGGTCGGCGATGACATTGCGGAAGGCGCCGAAGTCGCCGCTTTCCGACGGAGGTAGCTGACGCATCGCGAGGGCGATGGCGTCGGCGATGTACTCGATCATGATTACGTCGCTCGGCAGGCGCCGCCGTCCCGCGTAATCGAAGGTCACGCTACCCGCGTACTCGTCGCCGATGAAGATGTTCTGGCACAAGTAGCTGCCATCGAGGATGGTCATGGGCATCGGGTCGCGCTTCTGCATGGCAAGCTCCTCGCTCGCCAGAAAGGTGCTGAGGTTCGACAGGTCGAGATAGGCGCTGCTCTGCTTTTCCGTGGCGGCCAAGACGCCGAAGAAGGCGTCGAGCACGAGAATGTCGGTCCCGAGCACGGGCGCGGCGACATCCACGATCTGCTGGATGCCCGCGGTGGTGTTGAGTATGCGCATGATGTCGTCGTCAAGCGCCTCGTAGCGGTTGTAGATGTCCTGGATCAGGTTGAACACGTTGAAGACATCCGTGTCGTCAACGACGTGGATGACACAGCAGCGGTTCTTGTAGAAGGAGAGCTGCATCGTATCGCCCACGACGACCAGCACCGCACCGGGGCGCACCGACGAGCGCATCGGTAGCTTGTCGGCGCGGATGATGTAGAGCGTGTCCTTCTCGAAGATCTGGCCGTTGCCGGTGTAGAAGCGCGGACGGCTCAGGTGCAGCCCGCTCTCCTTGCGACCGAGCATCTCGACGGAGATGTGATCATTCAGGTTGTCGAAAACGATATCGGCGTTGAGCTTCATGCTGCCGTCCCTAGAAAGGCGCCCCGTACCATACGTATCTTGCCCCGCGTGGATGCGCGATTCAACCCTAAAAGCCGTTCATAAAATAGGTGATAACACCTACAGGTTGTAGGTGCTCTATGTGATGCTCCGTGCCATTGAAACGCCTTGCCTGATGGGTGCCAAACCTCCGCTTTGTAGAATACAGCGCGGCCACCTTGCTCCGTAGTATCTGTTCCAAGCGCGGTTTTCCATCCCGAGAGAAGGAGGATACTATGGCATTGCACGACAAGCTCGACTCCCACAAGGCAGTCGAGACGGTATGGCGCAAGCCCATCCCCGAGAAGGACGCGTATCGGTACGCCGTCCGCGAAATCGCGGCATTCTGCTCGAACATCTTCCAGGTCATGCGCATTCTCGAACCAGACTTCGATACGCGCACCGAGGCGATCTGCGAGATGTCCTACAACCTGAACATGGGCGTGTCCGGCGAGGAGTACCTCAACACGTTCTACGACGACTGGAACATCCCCGAGTTTTGCGAGAAGAGCGCCTGGCTCGGGGCCATCTTCGGTGACTACGGCGACGAGGCCGAGAACATGGCCGGTCGCGTCATCCAGTTCACGAAGGACAGGGTCGAGAAGGAGCTCGATACCTGCCCGTGGGATATCGTCGGTGCCGAGCTGTGCAACATGACGACGGCGATGTTCACCGCGAACTTCGACCTCGCCAACGGGGGCGAGAACGACGTGTCGCTCAACATGTGCGAGGCCCGCGGCTGCGGTGACCGCCATTGCCGCGTCGTCGCCGAGCGTCGCTCCGCCTTCGGACTGCCCAAGCAGGGATTCCTCGATCACATGGGCACGCCGGTCATGCCGGTTCATGACACGCCCGAGGAGCGCACGGTCAAGGATGGCCAGATCCTGCGCAATGGACAGTACTCCAACGCCTTTGGCGAGGAACACAGCCTGGAATACGACTACCGATGGTTGTGCGAGTTTGGCTGGGCGTGGTGCGTCGCCTTCCCGCTCGCCGTCATCCGCGACCTTCCCGATGACGAGGAGGAGTTCCTCCGCATCTTCCGCATCATCTTCTCGACGGCGGGCAAGAACCTGTTCATGGAGCCGTTCACCAAGCGCGCCGTGCGCGACTGGCTCGGTGTCCCGGATTCCATCGGCGAGAACGACCCGCGCATCATGGGCGCCTACATCAAGACGCTCATGGATTGCCAGCTCGTGCCCAGCGAGTTCGATGCCTTCACCAAGGACGAGGTCCGCATCAAGGTCAAGACCGACGACTTCAACGGGCGTTTCGAGATGGCGCCGATGGACGAGCTCGCAATCGGTTACGAGGCCTTGTGGCACAACGCCGTAAAGACGCTGGTGAGCGCCGAGTGGTCGTGCTGGTTCGAGGGCATGGACGACGAGGACATGACCATCGTCGTCGCCCGCAAGATCGACAAGCACATGATTTAGGAGGTTGCGGAGATGCTATTCAAGGAAGACGAGGCTGCGCGCGCCGAGGCACGCGCCGTACGCGAGAACGCCGCATGGTATCGCTGGACCCACGACCTCGTGGAGGTGAAGGGTCCGGATGCGGATCGGTTCGTCCAGCACCTGTTCGTGAGCGATATGACAAAGGCGCCGGTCGGGCGCTCCAAGTACACGACCATGCTCAATGAGGACGGCAAGATCATCGACGACACCATCGTCATGCACGTAGACGATGACGTCTACTGGATCTCGACGTTGTATGCGCCCCAGTTCCTCGAGTGGGCCAGTGCGCATGACGAGGGCTTCGACGTGACGTGCACGGACATTACCAAGAGCGTGGACATGTACGCCGTGCAGGGGCCCAACTCACTTGCCATGATCAACGCTCTGGCCAGCGAGCCGGTTGACGACCTCAAGCGCTTCGCGATCATGGACGACATCATCGCGGGCGTGGACGTGAAGATCCATCGCGCGGGTTTCACGGGCGAGCTCGGCTACGAGATTTACGTGCCGATGGAGCAATCGCCGGCCATCGAGGCGGCACTTGCCGAGACCGGCGAGAAGATGGGCGTTCCCGAGCTCCAGATTCTCGAGGTGTACGTGCGCAGCATTCCGGTCGAGAAGGGTTTTGCCCTGCGACAGGACATGTATGGCCTCACGCCCTATGAATGCGACCTGGGTTGGTCGGTTGCCATGGATACGGACTTCGTCGGCAAGGATGCGCTGCAAGCCGCGGTCGAGGCGGGCAACGACTATAGGCTCGTGGGCCTCGAGTTTCTCAATGACTCCTATGAGGACATCGCCCAACGCGAGATCGTGTATCGCAAAGGCGTGCCCTGCGGGTTCGTGCGTGCGGCAATCTACGGCTACACCGTGGACAAGAACATCGGCTTTGCGGTCATCGAGGCTGCCAAGGCGATTAACGGCGAGGAAGTCACAGTTGGCGAGAACGAGTCACACGCCATCATCTGCGACAAGGTATTCGTGTAGGGGGAGGACGCAATGAAACTCGAGGGTAAATCCATAGTCGTCACCGGCGCGGTCGCCGGCATCGGTAATGCCATCACCGAGCTGTTCGCCAACGAGGGCGCGAGCATCATCGCCGTCGACAAGCAGGAGGAGCGATTGCTCGACTATTGCGCATCCGTGGACGCGCCGGGCAAGGTCGTGCCGTTTCCGGGAGACGTGTCATTCCAGGAGACGACGGATGGCATGATCGATGCGGCGGTACGCGAGTTCGGGTGCTTCGACGTCCTCGTGAACAACGCCGGTGTCATGGACGACAATACCGCCATCGGCGATATGAGCGATGCGATGATGGACGAGTGCTTCGCGGTGAACGCGATGGGGCCCATGCGTGCTATGCGCAAGGCCGTGCAGACCTTCATCGAGCTCAACCCGGATGCCGAGGAAGACGAAGACACCATCGGCAGCATCATCAACCTGACTTCGGTGGGCGCCGTGCATCAAACGGCCGGTGCGGCATACTGCGCATCGAAGGGCGCGCTGCTCTCGGCAACGAAGAACACCGCCTTCATGTACATCCACAAGGGCATCCGCTGCAACGCAATCGCGCCGGGCGGCATCGTCACCGAGATTCCCATCACCATGCCACCGTCGGATCCCTTCGGCTTTGGCCGCACAAGCGAGCTGCTCGTCCATTCGTCGCTGCTCGGCATGCCCGAGGACATCGCGAACGCCGCGCTCTTTCTCGCCCAGGACGAATCGCACTTCGTGAACGGAGCCGTCATCACCGTTGATGGAGCCTGGACGACGTTCTAAAAACCGCGCGCCGCTGCAATCTGGGAGAGCAGCGGCGCATCCAGCCAATCGGTGCCCTGGTCCCTCGCTCGGCCGGGGTGCCGGTCTTTCATCAATGAGACAACATCTCTGCGCAACCGCCTCATTCCAGGTGGCCAATTTCCTCGGCACTCGCGGCTCCTCGATTGCAATTCCCTGGCGGCAAGCATTACTATTGGCCAGAGATTTCCAGAGAGGGATTCATGGCAAACGATGTCGTCATTCTTGGGTTTGGCCCTGCCGCCGCCAGCGCCGTGGAAGCGCTGCGCTCGCAAGGATGCGATGCGAACGTGGACATCATCACCGCAGGTCCCGCCTTTTGCGAAAGTCCCGTCCTGACTTCGTATAACGCCGCTGGAATCGTAGCCCGCGAGCAGGGAAGCATTTGCACTTCGGTGCTCGACGATGCCAATACGCACGTCTTCCCGAATGAGGAAATCACGTCCGTGGATACGGAAGGCCAGATCGTCAAAGCCGCAAGCGGTCGCGAATGGCCCTATTCCGTTTGCCTGATAGCCACGGGCGCATCACCCGTGCTTTCGGGCGAAAGCCCACTTTTCGAATGCAATCCGCTTACGCTTCGAACCTTCGAAGATGCCGAGCGCCTGAGCGCGGTGCTTGCCGCGCGTCCCCATGCTGGTGTCCTCATCTCCGGGACCTCCATGGTCGCCCTCAAGGCGGCAGAGGCGTGCATCCGCAGGGGTGGGCGGCCGATCATCCTGGGCCGCAGCCCTCACATCCTCAAAGGGTCGGCGCATCCACGTGCGGCTTCCAGGATGGAGGCCCTGCTCGAAGACCAGGAAATAGAGCTCCTGCTCGGCGAGACTGCCGAGAAGGCCCGCGTTCTCGAAGATGGCTCCACAAGCGTTTCCTTTTCCCACAGGGAAGAACCGAGAATTTTCGATGCGGTTCTCGTAGCCCATGGCATGAGCCCCAACATCGACTTCATCGAAAACGCCAGCATACATGCTGATAGGGGAATCGTCGTCGATGCCTTCATGCGCACGAGCGCCCCTCATGTCTATGCGGCGGGAGATGTGGCCACAGTGCCCTGCTTGCTTGGAGGAAGCAAGGTGGCCGGGCTCTGGCTCGCGGCACGCCAGCAGGGCAAGGTTGCGGGTGCGAACATGGCGAGGGAGCTTCGCGACAAAAGCGGGGCATGGATGCTCGGCGACTCTGCTCCTGTCGATGGCATGGAATACCACGGATTCCTTCCCGCGAACACCATCAAGGTCGGTGACGCGCTGTTCGCCGCTGCGGGAATGATTCCGTCGGCCGAAGATCCATTCGCGATCGAGGAGATCGAGACCGAAAGCGAGTATCTGATGAAGTCCTATCTCGTCTTGCAGGACGGCCGGGCCTTGCTATGCGGTTTCAACCTCGTGGCAAAAGCCGACATGACGGGGCTCTTTGGCAAGCTGACAGATTCGATCGGGCGCATGCAGGCGGAAATAGCCCGCAATGCGCTTCAAGGCGCATTCACCGATATTTGACGGTTTCATGAGCGAGACGGAGGAGAGATGAACGAGCGCGAGCTGAGGGAAAAGGGCAAGGTTCCCGGCCCGGAGACGGGCATCGAAATCAGGAAGTCCATCTGCACGATTTGCGACCCGACCACGCAATGCGGGCTGGACCTGTTCGTGAAGGACGGCAAGATCATTCGAGTCGAGGGCTCGAAGGAGGCTCCGCATTCTCATGGCAGCCTATGTTCGAAGGGCGCGGCCACGCGGCAATACGTCTATAGTCCCGACCGGCTGAAGACTCCGCTGCGGCGTGTGGGCGAGCGCGGCGAGGGCAAATTCGAGCCAATCAGCTGGGATGAGGCCCTGGACGAGATCGCCAAGAACCTCAACGTCGCAAAGGCGCAGTACGGCCCGGAGTCGGTCATCTTCTTCGCGGGTTACCCAAAGCACCACAGGGCGTTCTTGCAGCGCCTTGCCATGAGCTTTGGCTCGCCGAACTACTGTACCGAGTCGAGCACGTGCTCGACGGCAACCATCATGGCCCAGCAGCTCACCTATGGTGCACCCGCGGCCCCGGACAATGGCGCGTCGGCCTGCATGCTGATGTGGTCCACCAATCCGGCGGCCTCAAAGACGCTCATATGCGAAGGGTTGTTCGATCGTTTAGATAAGGGGACAAAGCTGATAGTTGTCGACCCTCGCGTCACTCCCTTTGCGGCTCGCGCCGACATCCACCTGCAGCTGCGCCCGGGGACCGATGGCGCGCTGGCGCTTGCGATGGCCAACGTCATCATTGACGAGAACCTCTACGACGCCGATTTCGTCGCCAATTGGACGGTCGGATTCGAGGAATACGCCAAGCTCGCCGCCGAGATGACTCCGGAAAGGGCGCAGGATATCACGGGCGTTGACGCGAACCTGATCCGCGAGGCTGCCCGGATGTACGCGACCACGAAGCCCGCGAGTATCATGACCAGCGCGGCACCCGTGGTCCATCACACGAACGGCGTGCAGAACTACCGTGCGGTATTCTGCCTCATCGGACTGACCGGCAATTTCGACATCCATGGCGGAAACCTCATGAACAGGCCCTCGCTGGTGCACATGCCGGGAGGCTTTCCCACGCGCGAGGGCGAGTTCACCTTGGCATCCCGCCTGAAGGATTTGCCGGAGAGGGTCGGCTCCCGCCGTTTTCCGGTGTGGGATCGATTGACCACGCAAGCGCAGGCGTGCGATATCCCAAGGCAGATCCTGACCGAGGACCCTTATCCGCTCAAGGCCGCGTTTTGCATGGGCTTCAACCATAGGATGTTCCCCGATTCGCAAGGCTTCATCGATGCCTTCAGCAAACTCGACTTCATAGCGGTGGCAGATCCCTTCCTGACCGACAGCGCCAAGTATGCCGACATCGTCTTGCCGGTATGCACCTCGGTGGAGCGCAGCGAAGCGCGGTGCTGGCCCATGGGCTATGTGATGCTCTCGCAGCCAGCGATCGAGCCGGTGGGGCAGTCCCGCTCCGATGTCGATATCATCGCGCAGCTGAGCCGTGAGCTGGGTTTGGGCGATGACCTGCTCGAGTCGGGATTCGACGCGTGCCTGGATTGGATGCTCGAGCCCAGTGCCCTGTCCGTTGCGGAGCTCAAGAAGCATCCGGCCGGGATGTTCGTCCCCGATTTCAAGAAGGCCGCCGAAAGGAAATACGTCGATCAGGGATTCAAGACCCCGTCGGGTAAGTTCGAATTCGTCTCCGGCGTGCTCTCCGAAATGGACGGCGAGGGATTCGAGGCGCTTCCCTCTTTCCGGGAGCCGGCTATAAGCCCCGTCTCGCAGCCGGAGATTGCCAAGGAGTACCCGTTCGTCCTGTCCGTCGGTGCTCGCAAGCCCATGTTCCAGCACAGTCGCACCTTCCGCATTCCCTGGATTCGCCAGTTCGCGCCGGACCCTGTCTGCGACATGAATCCGGCCGACGCCAAGCGTGTCGGCATCGCCGAGGGCGAGGAAGTCGAGCTCATGACGCCGGAGGGAGGCGTTTTTGTGAAGGCGCATCTGGACGAGATGATTCGCGAAGGTGACGTACACCTCTACCATGATTGGCCCGAGGCCAATGGAAACGACCTCATGTCGGGTGATTACCTCGATCCCATTTCGGGTTTTCCAGGATACAGGTCCCTGCTCTGCAAGGTGGTTCCCGCCCACATGAGCGTCAATGCGAAGGAGGCATAGGCATGACTTCTAGAGATACCAAGAGCATCGTCTTCAAATCGGACCTTTGCATAGGGTGCTATTCGTGCGTCGTGTCTTGCATGGATCAGAATGACCTCGATGTCGCGAGGGATGACCTATCGTGGCGAATCGTCGAGAACGTTCCCGGAAGGCTGGTGGGCAAGCATCGTGGCAACGCCAGCGTCTCGATTGCCTGCATGCACTGCGAAGATGCGGTGTGCATAGCCGCGTGCCCTGCAGGGGCGATAACGCGAGATGCCGCAACGGGATCCGTGCTGGTGGACGATGGCCTGTGCATCGGCTGCCATGCCTGCGCGATGGCCTGCCCGTTTGGGGCCCCTCGTTTTGGGAGTAGCGGGAAGATGCAGAAATGCGACGGATGCTATGCCAGAACGCAGTTCGGGCTGGAGCCGGCGTGCGTCAGGAACTGCCCGACCCACGCGCTTGCCTACGAACCGGTCAATGCCTCGATGGACGAGAAGGCGGCCAGCGCAGCCCGAAGGCTCGTGTAGTCTTGGAGTAAAAGGGACGTTCCAAAATACTCGTTTGTCGGTAGCGCTTGGCAAATGAACGTTTTGGGATGTCCCTTTTTGCTCCCTATTCGACGCGGACGCTCAGCTCGGAGTAAATCGTCTCAACGAGGTTGCCGGAATACAGCGAGAGTTCGCGTTCGTACAGATCGCTGGACGGCTTGAGGCCATGCTCCTCAAGACGCGCAAGCAACTCATGGTGGGCCTCGAAGACGATTTCGTCGCGCTGCAGCAGCTCTTCTAAGCTGTCGACGCGCAGCATCTTGAAGTACCTACCCGCCGGCTTCTCGTGCACCTCTCCTGCCTTGACCGGAGCAGGTGCATATGAGCATACGTGGAAATCGCTTTCCGGCGAGTCGGCGAGAAGCGCCTCGAGGCCAACGCGGTACGTTCCCTGCAGCTCAACGGGGCGTCCGGTCTCCCAGCAGCGGTAGAAGTGCTCCAACACGCGCTCCGCCGCCTCGTACTCGTCGATGGAATCGGCATCCTCCATTCCTTCGTCCTGTGCGCCGAGTAAATTCGACATGTCCAGTTCGACAAAGCGCTCGGCCGGGCAGTCCTCGATGCGCCAGTCCGCGTCCGAGGCAATCCATTCGTCAAGGGCGTGCCAGCGTGTGAGCGTGCTCTCCAGGACACGCTGCGAGACGAGCAAACGACGTCGCTCCGACTTGAGGGCGGCCACGCGCTCTTCCATGACGGAGGTGAGTGAAGCATTTTGCGGATCGGTCAGGTATTCGCCGATCTCATGTAGGCTGCACCCCGAATTCTGCAATGCCACGATCAGAAAGAAGTCCGCAATCTGCAAGGGCGAATACAGCTTGTAGCCGTTTTGCGCCGTGGTGACGGGCTTGAGCAAGCCGATGCGGTCGTAGTGGCGAAGCGTCTCCTTCGTCGTCTGGCATAGGCGTGCGAACTCACCGCTACGCACGAGGTGGGAGAGGGCCGGGTTTTCCATCAAATCCGACGTCAGGGGCATTGTGGCTCCTTTTCACATGCGCTCGGAAATCAGTCTTGACCGTGTTGTTACCCCACACTTTAGCATCTTCGGTGAAGGAACGGGTAAAGACGAATCGCAACGTCAGGACAGGAAAGGGGAAGCCGCCATGAAAACCGACAACGAAAGCGCGGATTCCAGCAAACTCGAGATGATACGTGACGGCGGTGAGGTGAATGCGAACGGGCACCCGCTTCCTGGGCATTGGAAGCGGGCCATCGCCATCATCTGGTCGGGACAGGCTGTCTCGATTCTCGCGACCTGCGCGGCGACCTTTGCCGTGTTGTGGTACGTGACCACTACGACAGACTCCGCGTTCGTGCTCTCGCTGGCGGGTGTAGCTGCGTTACTGCCCACGGCCCTGCTCTCGCCCTTCGGCGGCGTCGTGGCCGACCGCTTCAACAGGAAGCACGTGATGATATGGTCCGATGGTCTGGCGGGCCTCTTCTCGCTCGCGCTCGCGGTTCTCGTGGCGCTCGGTATATGCGATATCTGGATTCTCCTGTTGCTGCTGGTCGTTCGCTCGGCAGCGCAGGCGTTTCACAGCACCTCGCTCGTCGCGCTCATGCCCGAGCTCGTTCCCGAACGAGACATGGTGCGCATCAACACGCTTGACCAGGCCCTCTCGAGCATCTCGGCGATTGCGGGGCCCGTGCTCGGCATCGCGCTCTACACCGCGTGGGGATTCACAGCGGTGCTGGTCATGGACGCTGCGTGCGCGGCCTTCGCGTGCATCTGCCTCGCGGTGGCCAGGCTACCTTATGCCAAGGGCGCGAAAGGCGAAAGTCACGGTGTCGTCGCCGACCTGCGCGAGGGACTCGCGGTCATCGGCGCAAGTCGTGGCATCCGTGCGCTGCTGGTTCTCGTCATGGCCGCCATGCTGCTCTTCCTGCCACTGGGAACGCTCAGTCCGCTCATGACCTACGACTGGTTTGGCGGCGATGGCTTCCAGGCATCCATCGTCGAGGCGGCAGCCGGCATCGGGCTGTTGCTGGGATCGATGGTCATGCTGGCGTGGGGTGGCGGCAAGAGGCTCGTGCCTATTCTCACGATCGCGGGCATGGTGCTTGGTGCCTGCTGTGTCACTTGCGGCTTTCTGCCGCGCGGGGCGTTTCCCGTCTTCGTTGGCCTCATCGTCGTGATCTTCGGTGCGACTGCCGCCTTCAACGCACCCGTGATCCCGCTGATGCAAAAGCGCGTGGCGCCCGAGAGGTTCGGGCGCGTGATGGGAATCTTCGGCTCGCTATCGGCGCTTGCCTCGCCAATCGGCCTTTTCGTCGCGGGGCCTGCCGCCGAGGCGCTCGGTGTGAACACGTGGTTCGTCGTGTGCGGCTGTCTGCTCTGTGTCGTCATGCTTCTCGCGTTACTGAGCCACAACGTACGCGGCCTAGATGATTGACGAGAGGACTAGCCCGTGACGGGGCCAGACGCGTGCCATTCCTCCACGGTCCGCGCGAGCTTCTTCTCGTAGCAAGAATGTGCCGTGTACAGCACCGCGCACGGGTTGTTGCCGGCGAGGAAGTCCTTCGTGGCAAACGTCGTGACGGGTGCATCGGAGTACTTGCAGAAGAGGGCGTCGTGTCCCACGCATATGCCCATGAGGATGTTCAGGTCCGTCTTCGCTTCGTTGAGGAGAAGCGCCTGCATGATGGGATTGCAGACGACACCTCCTTCGCCGCCCCTTGCCGGGGGCTCGAGGTCGAGGTCGGCCCTCCGGTTGCTTTCGAGCTTGCAGCCAACCGTCTCGACACAAAACCCCGCCTGTTCGAGCAGCTTGGCCAGGATGCGCGTCTCGCGCAGCATGATGGTGCACGACGCGATGCCGATGTGGGTGGCGCCGATGAGGTTCGCGAACTTGATGGTGTCCTGCACGCGCGTGGAGTTTGCCGTCTCCTCGCTGACCATCGCGGCGGCTTGCATGATGACGTGGTTTTCGGGAAGCGCGTATAGACGTTGCGCCTCGTCATGCAGCGCAGACGAGACCGCGCCCTGCGCGCAAAACCCCGGTTCTTCGCGATCGGTGTATTCGCATGCGGTGGTTCCGCAGCTCATGCAATTGAGCTTTGATTCCATGATCCCTCCCGATTGGGCCTCGCGGGTCGCAGATATGACGACCAATATCATACGACCCCGCTCGAAGGAACGGGGCCGTGGGGTCATGATGGAGCGGGCGACGGGACTCGAACCCGCGGATACCAGCTTGGGAAGCTGGGGCCTTACCACTTGGCGACGCCCGCATTGAGTGAGCATTATACCGCTACCTCATCCTCTACTCTGGTCATTTTGGAGAATCCCCACGAGTCGAGTGCGAGACCGGTCACTCGGGAGATGACTGCCAAAGTTTGCATGAGGCGCAGAGGCGAATCGCTATAGCCCCAGCTCCTCTTCTCCCCACCGCTTCATGGCGAGCAGGATGGGAATGAAGCTCTCGCCCTGCTCCGTTAGCGCGTACTCGACGCGCGGTGGCACCTCGCCGAAGTCGGTGCGCACGAGGAAACCATCATCCACGAGCTCCTTGAGCTGCTTGGAGAGTGTCGACTCGGAGATGTTGCCGATGCAGCGACGCAGCTGCCCGAAATGCCTCACATCTTTGAGAGCAATGTAGAAGAGTATCTCGATCTTCCATTTGCCGCCGATCATGCGCTGGATAGTGGAGACCGACTTGCAGCGCTCTATCTCTTCGCCCTGCCTTCTTGCCATAAACCCAACTCCTATGTACTACAAAAAATATCAGTACTTCTAATTCTAAAGCTTCATTTGCATGATGAATGCGGCAAGCCCAACCATCCTTCAAGAATTCCGAGGCAAGGAGCACATCATGCATTACACGGGAACAATCTGGAGGCCCCCCTATGAGGCCGATTCCCTCATCTTGGAAGCAGCTGCGGGGTGCACGCACCACCGCTGCAAATTCTGCACGCTTTACGACGAGCTTCCCTTCAAATTCAAGGTATCGGAGCTTCCCACAATGGAATCCGACCTCCTTGAGGCACAGGCGTGGTTCCACGATCCACTATCGAAGATTGAGACGCGCCTCTTCAATCTTCCAATGCCCAAACGTTGTCGCGTCTTCTTGGCAGGCGCAAACCCGTTTGTGCTGAAAGCGAGGCGTTTGCTCGAAATATCCGACCTCATTCGCGAATACTTTCCATCATGCGAAACGGTCGGCTGTTTCGCGCGCGTGACAGATGTCGCCTCGAAAACAGACGAGGAGCTTGCGGTCCTTCGCGAAGCGGGATACACCGGCCTCACCATCGGGATAGAGACGGGGGATGATGCCGCCCTTGCCTTCATGAACAAAGGTTACGCAGCGCAAGACATCGTTGCGCAGTGTGCGCGCCTGGATGCGGCGGGCATTGCCTATGCGTTCTTTTATCTTGCGGGAATCTCAGGGAAAGGACACGGTATCGAAGGTGCGCGGCTCACGGCGGCAGTCTGCAATCAAACGCGCCCCTCCCTCATCGGCGCAAACATGCTCACCATCTACAAGAACTCCGAGCTTTACCAAGAAGTCATTGCTGGCAACTGGGAGGAAGAAACGGAGATTGAGAAGTATCAGGAGATCAAAGCTCTCGTCGATGGGCTGGAAATTCCCGTGGAATTCGCCATGCTCGGTGCATCAAACCCCGTGATGATGCAGGGTAGGCTGCCCGAGCAACGCGCGCAAATCATTGCAGCTCTCGACCGCGTGATAGATGAAATCGGAGAGGACAGGCTGCGCCACTATCGCACGAACCTAAAGCACCTGTGATGCTCGGGTCGTCTCTGGCAAATGAGTAGGCAGTGCCTCTAAGAAAAGGAGATGGGACTCATCCCATCCCTTTAGCTACTCCTCAATAATGACACCAAGGCGCCGGGCCAGCGCAGCGGCTTGATAGAGTCCGAACTTCGCACCGTACACCTCATTCATAGCGTCCGATATGGCAATGCCTTCGAGCTGACATGACGTGAAATCGAGGCCGACGAGCTTCGTGCGAAAGAAACTCGTTCCAACGAAGCGGTCGTCATCGAGCGAGATGCCGCACAGCTCCATTTCAGACATGTCCACTGATAAGAAATCGCAAGCGCGAGCACGGACAGTCTTCCAGAGGCATCGGTTGAATGCGCCGTAGGCGAATGTGCACTCGTCTGCGGCGACATGCTTCCAGAGCGCCTCGGCAAAGGACACCCCGGCGAACTTGCAGTTGCTGAACGTGCAGCGCGTGAATGCGGCGCTGTCGAATACGCTGTTGGAGAAGTCACAAGCATCGAAGGCGATATCGGTGAAAAGTGCACCGGTGAAGTCGCAATCAAGGAATTGGCAGTTGGAGATGCGGCCACCGGAAACCTCAAGTTCGACGAATTCCGCTTCCGCAGCATGGAGCCCACGCAATTCAACGGCTTCGAGCGTTCCACGGTCGGGATCGCAAAGAACGCTCAAAGGCAGCTCATCGAGGGAGGCAGCTATGCGAGGCGCAGCCAGCTTGCAAGACGATGACGCCTTGTCGTAGGCAGCTTGTGCCGAACTAGGAAAAACGTGCATGTTGCTCCATGTACTCTTGTTTAACAACGTCGATGCATTTGCCGCCGATGCCATAGCTCACATCATCGATCTCATGAATCGTAACGCTGTAGAACTCGGGTGGGATGTTCATGATTTCGGAAGATGTTGCAGTAAGGCGATCAACCAAGGCGCGCTTCTGTTCATCTGTAAGCTTTCCAGATTCGACTGTGATGTGCGGCATTGCCCCTCCTTCTCTTCAGCGCCAATGCAATGTAGAGGGCGTCTTATATGTTTGCTACTATCTAGCTATGATATCGCACGCTATCTCTGCTTTCCCTTTAGCATTCCATAGCCCACGAGTTGGACGGTCAGGAAGTCACGCAACGACTTCTCGTAGGACGGAATCGGGTAGCCCGCCTCCTCGCAGGTGGCGCTTTGGATGGGAAGCGGATGGGTCGCAGGATAGAGACTGGAGACGTAGTCACATCATGCAATTAATTCTGTGCAAGGAGTGATTGCCATGCAATTCAGAACCGATGCCAAGAACGGAAACGAGCTGTCGGCGCTGGGCTTCGGCTGCATGAGGTTCCCAACCACAGCGGGGCGCATAGACATCGATGCCTCTGAGCGGCTTATTGTCGAGGCTGTTGAAAGAGGCGTGAATTATCTCGACACGGCTTACCTGTACAACGGAAATGAAGCCGCTCTAGGTGAGATATTCGCTCGCAATCCCGGCCTTAGGGAAAAAGTGCATATCGCCACCAAGCTGCCAATGGCAAGATGCGAGGCGGCAGCCGACTTCGACAAGTATTTAGGGCGCTCTCTTGAAAGGCTGCGCACCGACCATATCGACTACTACCTCGTCCATAACGTAACGAGCGCAGTGGCATGGGACCGCCTGAGTTCGTTTGGCTTCAAAGAATGGGTGAATGAGCAGAAAAGCACGGGGCGCATTGCCAACATCGGGTTCTCATATCACGGACCGAAAGCCGACTTCCCCACACTGCTCGACTCCTTCGACTGGGACTTCTGCCAGATCCAATACAACTACATGAACGAGAACTACCAGGCGGGCACGGCGGGTCTGGTGGCAGCGGCAGAGCGAGGCCTGCCTGTTATCGTCATGGAGCCGCTTCTCGGGGGCAAACTGGCGACCGAACTGTCGGCAGAGGCACGTGGCGTGCTGACCGATGCCGACATAAGTGACGACCCGACAAGGCTTGCCCTGCGCTGGGTATGGAATCACCCGGAAGTAACCGTGGTACTGTCGGGGATGAACACGCAGGAGCAGCTGCTGCAAAACATCGAGACGGCTAATACAGCGCTACCAGGTTCACTCGAAGATGCTGAGGTCAAAGCTGTGGAGAAGGCTCGCGAGAGCATAGCAGAGAACTACAAGATACCCTGCACGGGATGCGGCTACTGCGTGCCTTGCCCCAAAGGTGTGAACATCCCCATGTGTTTCGCCGCGTACAACACGTCCTTCGCTCATGGCTGGTACCAGGGCATGCAACAATACATCACGGCGTCGGGAGCAATGTCGGGTGATGCACGCTTCGCAAGCGATTGTGTTAGGTGCGGCGCCTGCCTCGAGAAGTGCCCCCAGCACATCAAGATTCCGGACGAGCTGACATCGGTGAAGCGGCGCCTTCAGGTTTCCGGCCTTCCGGCTCTAGTCAAGCTTGGGGTAAGAATAATGAGCCGTTAACGCGGCGATTCAGTTGCGGCATACTTATGCTGCGCACCCAAGCTCGCTAAGCGCCTCGAGGGTCGTCCCCACGTTTTCGGCATGCCAGTTCTTGTATCCACCGGTGTACTGTGAGGCGTATATGCCAGAGAGTCGGATGTCGCTCAGTTCCTTCTGCTGCGTGGTGAGACGGACGTTGCCACTGTTCGTCTCGATGTCGATGATCACGTTGAGCAAGTCATCGACGAGCTTCACCGATTCGATTTCCGAATAGGGGACGACGAGGGAGACGTCTTTTTCGAGCGTCGCCCAATAAGGGTCAAATGGGAGCAGGATGAGCTCGTTTTCACACATCTGGAGAACGGCCACGTCGCATGTTCCGAAGAAACGGACGATCTTCTCGCTCAGATCTCCCGCCGCTCCTTTGACGATGATGCATCTACCCTCCAGAGGCGTATATCCTGCCTCGATTGCGTATTTCCAAACCTTTTCCTCGCGAGCCATGGTTATTCTGTCCCTTTCGCTATCGATGATTCACCTGTTCTATTCTTCGATGGGAGTGACGATGGGCTTGCCGTCTGCGCCAACAAGCACGGTCATGCCGGTGCAGCTGACACCAGAAGATGCCAGAAAGCCTGCCAGGAGATAATTCACTCCAGTCTGACGGTCGACGAGAACGTACGTGCGATTCGCTAGGCCATATTGCTGCATGTATGCCTGAACGAAACGATCGCCATTTTCTTTCATCGGAGAATTCCTTTCATGTGAGCCTGCGAAATGCATGTGTCGCTTGGAGTTGATGAAAACCGGCCTCTGCAAACATCATTCTTCTCATTCGTCCCTATGCTTGCAAGCGAAGAATTACCGTAAAATGCCTGGTCAGATGACTTGTCAAAGAATTTTGACAAGTGCATTTGTGGCATTCGCATCCCTTTGTCAGGCACGTGAACTATTATTTTGGCCTGCATCGCATCGGGATACGCCGATGGACAATCGGAAGGAAAAAAGTCGATGGAGCTTGCTCGGCAATTGAAACTCAGACGGGAAGAGCGCGGGTTATCCCAAGATGAGGTCGCGAAGGCGATATTCGTTTCGCGTCAGACCGTCTCGAACTGGGAGAACGACAAGACCTACCCGGACGTGCAGAGTCTGCTCCTCCTCAGCCAGCTGTTCGGCATTTCCATCGACGAGCTCATCAAAGGGGATGCTGCTGCAATGCAGCAGGCCATCAAGGAAGACTCGCGTAAGATGAGGCTGCTGTCGATTGGGATGGTCGGCTTCTTTGCGTTGGCCTTCCTCTTCCTCCTCGTGTTTTCGCTAGTCTGGCAAGAACCGTCGGGCTTTGCCCGCATGAGCAAGGGAAACATAGCGGGAGCGGCCACGTTCATCGTGCTTTATGCCATCGGATTCGGCATGGCCATCGCCATCGACCGCTTGAAGAAGAAGCACGACATCGTCACCTACCGGGAGATTGACCGGTTTCTCAAGGGAGAGCTTGACGGTGAGCCCGATTCACAGGGCTTCGCACGCAGGCATCCGGCTCTCGGCGTGATGGTGAAGCTTCTGGGTGGTGCCGTTATTGGATTGATGCTAGCGGGATTGCTCCTCGTGCTCGAGGGCTGTTAGCCTCGCTGCCGAGCTTGTCCCTATGCTAGCTGCTCGCCAGCCGTGGGGCCTGCGGCCATCTGGTATACCGCGTCCACGTGGATGAAGCAGCCGCCCTTGGCCTTGATGGGAAGTCCCATTGAGGCAAACTTTGCGTCCACCATCTCCTTTTGGACGGCGAACTCGTCGCCCTCGTTGACGTAGCGTGCCGTGCCGTGGATCTGGAACGCGTCATGTCCGGTCCAGAACGCGACAGCGACCTTCTGGTTCTCCTTCAGGTTGGCCAGCGTCTTCTTGAAGAACTGGTCGGAGATGTAGATCGTCTCCTCGTCGATGACGGTCTTCATGCCGATGGCGGCTCCGTTGGGCGTCCCGTCGGCAGACGCCGTGCACAGGACCATGTTCTCGGCCGTTTCGAACAGTTCCCTCACGTCTTGGGTCATGGCTGCCATGGTGGCTTCCTTTCTCGCAAGCTTTCGTTGCGGATAGTATACGCCCTCGGCTATCATGTCCCTCCTTGTTTCGTAGTGCGGCAGAGGGGATTCCCATGAACGAGGAAATCGACATCGAAAGCTGGACTGATGGCCTCGTCGGCAAGGCGCTCGACGTTTTTGGTCCCCGCCTGAAGCTCGTCGGTATCCAGGGTAGCCGTGCCCGAGGGGAGGCCCGGCCCGACAGTGACATCGACGTCGTGCTGGTCGTGGAGGGGTTGGATGACGATGACCTCGCGGCCTATCGCGCCTTGCTGGCTACCATGCCCCACGGCGATCTTGCCTGCGGGTTCACGGGGGCGCCGGAGCTGCTCGCCGCATGGCCGCGCCACGACGTATTCAATTTGGTCCAAGATACGCGCGCCGTGTTCGGCTCCTTCGACTTCATGGATACGGAATTCACCGCCGATGATGCGATGCTATCTGCCAAGGTAGGGGCTTCGGAAATCTACCATGCGATGAGCCATGAGCTCGTCTTCGCCGAAGGCTCGCTCGACGTCATCGTCGCCGCCTGCGTAAAATCGGCCTTCTTCATCATGCGCGCTCTGCGCTATGCCAAGACCGGCGAGTATCCGCCGAGCCGCGCTGCCATGAGAGAGCTCGCAACGGAGCAAGAGGCGGTGTACCTTGATGCCTACGACAACCCCGATGCCTTCGAAACCGGGGAACTTGCTCATGCGCTTCTCACCTGGTCAAGCTCCATCGTAAGCCTATAGCGACTCTTTTCCCCTCACGAGAGGGGAATCATGTCGAGGCGCAGGGTCTGCTCGACGACCTTCATCAGGTCCTCGTCGCTGATATCGGGCTTGACCTTCACGAGTCCAACGAGGCCAAAGATCGCGACGCAGAACATCTCGTAGACGAGCTCGATCTCTATCTGGTGGTATGCGGCGTATTCGGTGGCAATGTGATCGTAGAGGAATTCCGCCGTCTCCCGGGTCGCCCTCACGTCAAATGCGTCGCGCACGCCGAGCTCCTCGAGCACGCGGATCATCGGACGTGGGGTACCTTCGGCATCGTAGAGCGCATAGCGAAAGATGCGCACGCATTTTCTGAGCGAACCCCGGGTGTCCCCGAAGATGCGCTCCTCGTTCCATGCGATGACGCTTTCCACCAGGTCCTCGACGTAATCGTCGATGACCGCCTCGATCACGCCGTTCTTGTTTCCAAAGTGATAGTAGACGAGCTCGCGGGTTACGTTTGCCTCCCGGGCAATGGCCGTGACTGTGGTTGTCCGCACGCCGTCACGCTCGAAGAGCTTGCGGGCGGCCGTGGCGATGTTGCCGCGCGTCCCCGTGAGCCGGCGCGTTTCGGCCAGGCTTTTCCTATGATGTCGTGCGTGCGAAGCGGCCTCTAGGGGCGTGCGTTCTCCGTATTCGAGGATCGCCATCAACCCCTCCTTCGGTCAAAAACGGTAGCCGCGTCATTGTCTTTCACAAACAGTTCCAGTATGTGAAATCTTATTATACTCGCCCATGATACACTGCGGCTAATTTCCCGCATTTAGCTGGGAAAACACCGAGGTGAGGAGGCACGCCATGACGGTTCCTGTTTGGGTCACTCCAATTTCGATGGTGATATACACCATACTCCTGATGTTGTTCACGGAGTTCATGCGTCGCCACTACCGTACCTCCATGTGGTTTTGGGTGGTCTCGCTTGCCACCATCCCGTTCTGGATCATGAACATACCGGCCGATGACTGGTTCCGTTGGGCCAAGAACCTGTCGGTCATACTGCCGCTCATCTATGCCGGAATCGGACGCATCGCCGCCGTGCAGCAAAAGGACACCCCGTTTTGGCGTCTCATGCGCCAGCGCTGGGTGCGTTGGGTGCTCTACGGCATCGTGTTCTGCAACATCGCCGAGGCGACTTTGCGCGATGTCGAGATGGGTAACTACATGAACGCCCTGGCCGGGTTCATCCTATGCGTCACGATGCCCTTCGGTGACAAGTACTGGAAGTACGACACTGCGCATTACGGCGAGATCATCGCCTATACGGTGCCCATGTGGAACTTCCTCTATACCACGTGGAACGCGTGCTTCGTCTATGCCGAGGGCCATGCGTTCTTTGCCAGCACCTGCTGCATCCTGGCCGCAGCCGAGCTCTATCCCATCATCAAGCGGCAGCCGGAGCTCTATATCACCGGCCGAATCTACACCCTGGGCATACACCTGCTGCTGCGCAGCTGCTTCCCGTTGCTGTTTCCCACCATCATGAACAGCGCGGCCTGGTTCAACCCCGACGTGATGTACTGGTGGGGCATGATCAACGGCATCATCGGCATCCCGTTCGTCTTCTGGTACTGCTACCAGCTGAGCAGCGGAAAGGCCGATGTCACCTTCCGCCGGCGCAAGGCCCGGGAGGAATACCTCATTGGCCGAGAGGAAGGACTGATAGACGAGTACGGAGACCCGGTGAGTACCGAGGCTGCCATCGTCGTGGACGAGCAGGTGGGCGACAAGCCCGAAGTCTCCAAGTAGGCATCGAGGGAAGGGGAACCACCATGGGGATTCTGTATCAAGCCGCCGATCCCATCTACTGGGCCATCTGGCTGTTCGTCCTGTTTGCGCTCATGGCCTTCAACGAGCTGGGACGCGTGAAGCTGTGGGCCGGCCTGGCGCTTTTCGCCATCGTTCCCATCGCGCTGACCATCTTCGTCTGGCCCGAGACCGCAGCGCCCGGTAACGAGTACGGAACCGGCACCTGGTTCAACTGGGTGAAGACTTATTCGGCCCTTGCGGGCTGCCTTGGCTTCATCGCCTTGCGCTTCGTCAAGTGGAACGGCAAGGACGGCAAGGTTCATTATCTCTACGAGAAGAAATGGGCGTTGTGCTTCCCACCGCTCATCCTCGCCATCAACATCGCCGAGGCCGTCATCCGCGACTTCCAGGTGTTTGGCTTTGCCCTGTGGAGCGGTGGCGTCGTGGAGAACCTCTGGACCATATCGGGCCCGTGGAACATCATGAACGGCATTGCGGGCATCTTGAACATCGTCACGATTTGCGGCTGGTTCGGGATCTTCATCTCGAAGGACTCCTCCAAGGACATGATCTGGCCCGACATGATCTGGCCCTGGATCATCGCGTATGACCTGTGGAACTTCGCCTACACCTACAACTGCATCTCGGACCATTCGGCCTACTGCGGTCTGGCCCTCCTGTTGGCATGCACCATCCCCACCTTCTTCATCAAGCGGGGCGCGTGGTTGCAGCATCGGGCCCAGACGCTTGCGCTGTGGATCATGTTCGTCATGACGGTTCCGCAGTTTGCCGACGTGCTGGCGCCCATTCCCACCACGCACAATCCCACCGCATTCTTCGTGGTGAGCCTCATCGCGCTGGCGGCAAACGTCGCCGTGGCCGTCTACCAGCTCTATCGCATTCGCAAGCTCAAGCTCAACCCGCTCAAGGACGAGATCTACAAGGGCACCAAACCCTACGAGCGTGTCGTCGAGGAGAACCGCTAGGCGTTCGCCGCACGACGCGGCTATTCGCGTGATGCCTTGTAGTCCGTGCCCCATTTCTCCATGGCGTCAAGGACGGGTTGCAGAGATTGGCCCAAAGCCGTGAGGGAATACTCGACGCGCGGGGGCACCTCCGCGTACACCTTGCGGCTGACAAGCCCCGCATCCTCCATGGTGCGCAGGTTTGATGTGAGCACCTTCTGCGAGATCTTGCCGATGGAACGCTGCAGCTCCTTGAAGCGCAGCGTTCCGTTCGCGAGCAGGTCACGCAGTATGAGCACCTGCCATTTGTTGCCTATGAGCTGGAGCGTCGTCTCCACGGGGCATGCGGGCATATCCTCTGATTTTCCCATCATCATCGAAGCGCCTCCTAAAACTCCCGATAGCGTCCATTGGTAACCTTTGGGTACCTACAGCACAATATTGTGCCTGCTTCCAAAATAGCAGCATACTTGCAAAAATGAATTCGTACAAGAACGACGAAGACGCAGGTCCGTTGCACGAATGGGAGGTGCGGCGATGAACCAGCCAAACGAGACACCGACGCTTGACGGGAGCTTTCCCCGCAGGGGAATCGGCAATCCGGCCTTTACCGAAGAATATGCCAACGACACCCTGCGCACCCTCTTCGAAAGGCGCACCATACGCCGCTACACCGACGAGCCCGTGGGCCCGCATGATCTGGATGTCATCGTGGATGCCGGCCTAAGGGCGGCCAATGCGGGCGGTTGCCAGGCCCCCATCATGCTGGTGAGCCAGGACCGGGAGGTCAACCAGAGACTTGGGCGCATATCCAACGACCTCTACGATGAGGGCTACTATCCGGTTTCCGCGGCCCAGCCGTCGACGGCCTGCGAGGTCGGGATCACCAATGCCTTCTACAATGCACCCGTGGTCATCACCGTGTTCACGCCGGCCGGGTGGTCCTACGCGCCGCTCGATGCGGCGGTGTGCGCGGCCAACATGATGAACGCTGCCTGGTCGCTCGGCCTGGGCAGCTGCTTTGTCAGCCGAGCGGCACGCACGTTCGCAACACCTTACGGCAAGGAGGTCAGAGCGCAGGCGGGCATTCCCGATGACTACGAGCCCCAGCTTCATGTCGTGTTGGGACATCCCGAGAGCACGGAGAGCGACGGCAAACCCCTGTACCCGAACAGGGTTCCTGGATTTGAGAGGCGGCGATGGACATGTTCGAGCAAAGTGGCCATGCCGAGCGGCTGAAAGCGGCCATCCGGGATTGCGATAGCGTCATAGTGGGCGCGGGAGCGGGGCTTTCGACTGCCGCGGGACTCACTTACACCGGCGAGCGCTTCGAACGCTACTTCGGCGATTTCGCGGCCAAGTACGGTTTTCGCGACATGTACTCCGGTGGTTTCTATCCCTACCCAGCGCCGGAGGAGCATTGGGCGTACTGGAGTCGCTGTATCTGGATCAACCGCTATGCCCCGATTCCGAAGGACACGTACGCCAAGCTGCTCGAGCTCGTCGAAGATAGGGACCACTTCGTCATAACCACCAATGTGGACCATTGTTTCCAGCGCGCGGGCTTTGACAAGAAGCGGCTCTTCTACACCCAAGGTGACTACGGGCTCTTCCAGTGCTCGCTTCCGTGTCGGCAGGAGACGTGGGATAACCATGACACGGTGCTGGCCATGGTCGAATCCCAGGGCTTCATGGTCGAGGATGATGGCGCGCTTTTTGTTCCCGATGGTGTCACGCCGGCCATGAAGATTCCCGGCGAGCTCGTGCCAATGTGCCCCCACTGCGGACGTCCCGCCACCACGAACCTGCGCGCCGATTCGACGTTCGTGGAAGACGCCGGCTGGCATGAGGCGGCCGAGCGATACGGCGAGTTTCTGCGCACCCGGACGCGTGACGACCAGAAGGTGCTTTTCCTCGAGTTGGGCGTCGGGGGTAATACGCCCGTCATCATCAAGTATCCTTTCTGGCGTATGGCAAGCGGGAACCCGAATGCCACCTACGCGTGCGTGAACCTGGGCGAGGCCCATGCGCCCCGCGAGATAACGGATCGCTCGATTTGCCTCGACGCCGACATAGACGCGGTGTTGGATGCGTTGGTAGCGGGGTCTGGTCTTGGAGAGGACGGATTGTCATGAGCGATAGGGTGGAACTGCTCCAAAAGATCGAGGAGGCCCTTTCCGCGGCCATCGAGTTGCTGCTGGAAGAGCGCGACGATGTGGTGGCTATTCCCGAGGGTCCCCAAGCGCAATGGGACCTGTTCCGGGTCCTGGTGAACACGCGCCCGCCCATCCCGGCATCCGAGGAGCTCATCGTATCGCAGGACCGCCTCTTGCAGGGCATCCTGGAGTACCGGGGAACGACGACCCTCGATGACATCGAGCCCGTTGAGGGGCGCGGTTCCATACGTCTGTGGCGTGGTGATATCACGACGCTGGGCGTCGATGCCATCGTGAACGCCGCGAACTCCCAGATGCTCGGATGCTTCGTGCCGGGGCATCATTGCATCGACAACGCCATCCACACCTTCGCGGGTATCCAGCTGCGTCTCGAGTGCGCGCGGCTGATGGAGGAACAGGGCTATCCCGAACCCACCGGCATGGCAAAGGTGACCAGTGCCTTCAACCTGCCAAGCAAGCGCATCATCCACACCGTGGGACCTATTGCGCGCGGGAAGGCAAGTGACCTTGACCGCGCGCTGCTTGCCAACTGCTACACTGCCTGTCTGGATGCCGCGCTCGAGGCGGGCTGCGAGTCGATCGCCCTTTGCTGCATCAGCACGGGCGTGTTCGGGTTTCCCCAGGACGAGGCGGCGCATATCGCCGTGGCCACGGTGGACGAATGGCTCGACGGCTACGATAACGCGCTCGATGTCGTCTTCAACGTGTACGGGGAGACGGACGAGCGGTTATACAAGGCGCTGCTAGGTTGTTGAATCAGTCCCCTAAAGCTGACGGAGCAGCCGGTCTATGCGCGATTGAATTCCCGCGCATATCGCATCGAGTCTTCTGGCGAGCGCAGGATTGGGCGCTAGGATTTCTCGCGCCTCTTCGACAAAGCCATCAAGCGCGCTTGGATCCAGCCAGGTCAGGTCATTCGCCAGCCTGAACTGCCTATTTGAATCATCATAGAAGGGTTTCGTGCTGAATCTCCATTTTCCAGCGCGGAGTGGCTCGTCGCCAACGTCGCACCACAAGCTGCTGCCGGCATCGAACAGCGGTGCTGGTCTGCATTCCAGAGTCTCGACATCGCGGATGATTCCAAAATTGCGCCAATGCCGGTCGTGGTTTGCAAGGAGATCATCACACACGATCATTTTATCCAACATGTCGGCAGCGTTATCGATGCCGATAGCTGCACAGCAATCCACATAATGCTGGTAGTCATTGAAATGGTTCGGCTTGCGCTTCAGCTGCCTTACTGCAAAAGCCGGCACGTACTCCTCGGCATCCGTGAGAAAATTTTCGCAGCGGCTCACCATGCCGTTTGATGTCTGCACGAGGTCATAGGGTACGAACTCTCCTTCGGTGAGCAAACGCTTGTACAGAGCGGTGGCAACCGCCTCATTGTAGGCTTCTTGTCCCAGAGGCCTTGACCCCTTGAGCAGGGCCGTTTTTCCATGTTGGCGAATCCAGCGTTTTGCCAGCACGCCATCGGACGTGTTGTCGGGAGAATCGAGTCCGACTTCCGACATCCATTCCCATGAATCGTCGCCGGCCTTCAAATCCATGTCGGAAAAGGAGTTATTGAAGAAATTGACGTCGTCCCAACTGACGTTCATCTCCTCTGGCCGGATCCAGTATTGGTCTGATAGGGATAGGCCAAGGCTTTCGAAAGGTATTTGCGAAGGATCGTTGAATCCAAGTTCACGCAGCTTCGTGTCGATGTTGTCACGGGACAGGGGAATGCACCGATGAGACCACCATGCATCCAGGGCTTTCAATGACGCCGACGCGCCTCTGGGCGAGACAATCGAAAAGGGGGCTCTCGCGTGGTCATAGATTGCAAAGACGCCAAGAAAGCTGTTGGCAGAAAGGCTATAGGTAAAGCCAAGCACCTCGTGATCTCGATTCATCAGGATATAGCGTCTGGCGTCTGTAGGCGATTGAGCCGACGGTCTTCCTCCCCTGGGCTTGCGTTTTGCCCTTTCCGCAACATCGCGGCTGTCGATGAGCCACTGGCTCCCGACTTTTTCCGCGCTAAGCGCTCCCGAATGTATCAGCTGGTGAACTCGCCCCACTGAGATTCCAAGTTGCGTCGCGGCCTCTTTTACAGTGATAGCAGGAGTCATGTTGCGCTCCTTTCGCTGGAACTCTGGAAATGATTATAGTATTAATATGATTACGAATTATAGAAAACACTATAAATATTTCTAGGGTTATTGCCTCAGTAGGCGCTGTTATCGTATAGGTCTCAAAGTTTTCTCAAGCTCCTAAGAGGACGACGGGCGTGGGGCATGCGCTGTACGAAGCCCTGGAAGACGCCCTGAGACGCATGGGCATCTTGAGCGCTTACGCCTGCGTGGCATGTCCCAATCCTGACGACGAGCATCTCACCGACGCCAGCTCGCGCTTTCACGAGCGGATGGGTTATGCGAAGGTCGGCGAGTTTGCCGACTGCGGCAACAAGTTCGGGCGATGGTACGACATCGCGTGGATGAAGAAGGACCTAGGGCCTCGCAAGTTCGACCCGAAACCGGTCACGCCCTTCTGTGAGCTGGATGACGCAGGACGAGGCTAGCGTCAAAATTTCTTATTATATTTACAAATGAAAATGAATTATTGACACGTGTCACCTTATATATTTACAATAGTAAATCATTTACAAATGTATTTGTATAAGGAGGGACATCATGTCGAGTAAATTGGGAAAGGGCGACGTCCACTTTCAGCCAAAGTGGGGACAGGTGCTCTTGTCGCTGCTGGTCATTGCCGGGGCGGTCTGGCTGTTCTGGTGGTGTATCTGGGGAACTCCGCTTACCGGCGCATGGAAGGTGGTCGTCGCGGTCCTGGTAATCCTGCTGGATTGCTTTCTGTGCTTCAGCGCGGGAATGAATCTCATCTTCAATTTCTATTCGCGCGGCGTCTGGGCGACGCCCGAGGAGATGGAGATGACGCTTCCGGGCGAGGACTTGGTCAGCGATCCGGAAGGCCGCAAGATGATCCGCATTCGCCAGGCACGTGACCTGGATGCGCCGCTCGAGGAAGTATGGAAGCACATCTACCAGCTCGATCCCACGAAAGGCGGCATGTACGCCTGGTCGAACTGCGAGCGCATGTTTGGCATGAACGTCGATAACGCCTATGTGCTGGAGGAGATGTGGCAGCAGCCCGATTCAACCATGCCGGGTGACTTCTGGGCCTGGGGATACGCGGGCTTTGGCGCAGAGGTTGCCGACGTCGTCCCCAACAAGTACATCGTCTGGTTCTGTGATACCGACGATCCCGTCAGGACCCCCGGAGCGTCGTATATGCGAACCGTGGGCAAGAAGTACGTCAAATGGTATTGGACCATCGCGTTGTTTCCGCGTGAGGACGGCAAGGGATGTCGCATCATAAACGGCTGGGACATCGCCTACGATCCTCATAGCCCGATGAACTGGTACTCGGAGACGTTCATCATTGGCTACGGCGGTGCGATGATGGGGCGTCGCATGTTTCGCAATCTGGAGCTTGCGGCAGTCCACAAGCGCCGCAAGTCCATCCCCCTGCGTATTTTGGCGGCGCTGATGGGGCGCTCCTGGAAATACGACGAGCGGTTACACGACATCATCGCCTATCCCGAGCTTCGCTGGTCACGCGATTGTCCCCGCGTGGAGGCGCAGCGAGCTCCCTTCACCGATGACCCGAACTGGCCACCCAAGCCCGGTGAGGATTACACGCCGCCCATTGCCGAGAACAACGCCAAGCATGGTTGGACTCCCGCGCGCAGGGCGGAGATCGATCATATCGCCGACGAGAAGGAAAAGGCGTTGCTTGTCGAGCTCGGCTTGGCGAGAGCCAGATCATAGTCCCTCCTCCATGAGATGCACCCCCAGCATCGCAAGAAGCGTCGGCGCTCGGTTGTCGGGTTCCGGCGTTTCTTGTCGAGGGTTTGGTGACGCAGGACGGGGATAATGTCACCTTCGGGGTTTAGAGCAGCGCAAGAGCGAGGAGCGTCTCGGTGAAGCGATTCGCCATGTTGGCCGGTGTGTTCTCGCCCTTGAAGTCGGTGGTGAGCCATTGCGTGAGCATCCATATGGCACCCCCGGAGATTGCGTCCAGGCAGTCTTCCAGCTGCTCGGGGGCTTTTTGCTCCAGCTGCTTGCCAATATAGCCCTGGCGCATTTTGTCGCTAAGCAGCTCGACCACAGCCGCCGTTATTTCGGTAGCGCTTGGTCCCCACATGGCGTTTCTCGAAAAGGAGCGCTGTTCGTAGACGCCTTCCACAAACAACTCCATGAGCCTGTGCAAATACTCTTCGTCGTCGCCTTGGGGCAACTGTTCGTCGATTTTTGCGAAGAGCATGCGCATCTCATGTTCTGACGTCGCGGCGACGAGGGTTGGCGTGTCCTTGAACTGGTTGTAGATTGTCGGCCTACTCACGCCGGCCTCTTCGGCGATTTCCGTAAGCGATATGTCGGCAACGGGGCGCTTTGAGACGAGCTTGCGCGTCGCGTCCATGATTGCTTCGCGCGCCCGCTGCGTACGTGGGTTCATCTTCTCGGCCATGGGGCCTCCATTGCCTTGTCTGCTGCTCATCGGTCAAATCATTTCGTAGTCAATTGTAAACTTTTCCGGATAGCTATTTGCCGACGGTTGGGAATCAGAGGAGGCGGACCAGGACTCAATGGGACACCGCATCGGGCGAGGGCACGGGAAAGAGGTCTGTCATCCGAGATGGCCGTTGCCGCATAAGTCCTCTATCATTCCCGAAGGCAGGATAGAGAGAAGAGGAGTCATGTCGTTAGAGAGGGCAAAGAGGTATCTCGCCGGATACGGACGTGACGGAGACGTCTTGGAATTCGAGACCTCGAGCGCTACGGTGGAGCTTGCCGCCCAGGCGGTCGGCTGCGAGCCCGAGCGCATAGCCAAGACGCTTTCGTTTGCCGTGGGCGATCGGGTGGCGCTCGTGGTGTGCGCCGGAGACGCGCGCATAGCGAATCCGAAGTTCAAGGCGCGCTTCGGGTGCAAGGCGAAGATGCTGTCTGCCGACAAGGCGGAGAAACGCATCGGCCATGCCGTCGGTGGCGTGTGCCCCTTTGGCGTGAAAGACGAGTGCGATGTCTATCTCGACGAGTCCCTGCGCAGGTTCGACATGGTCTATCCGGCGTGCGGAAGTTCCAACAGCGCCATCGCGTTGACGCCCGATGAGCTGGCGGCGATTGTTCCCAAAAGCGAGTGGGTGGACGTCTGCAAGCTGCCGGAGTGAGGCACGCCGCCTGTTTCGATTGGACTTTCCCGCGCGGCAGTAGGCTAGCCTACGGCTATAGTGTGTGCGTACCAAGACGAAGGCGGCCGCGTGAAAGAGCAAAAAGAGAGCATCTGGAGCTTTCCCTACATCGCGTTGATGGTGGTGAACCTCTTCCAGTCTATGGCCGCGTTCATGGCCAACACCACGCTTCCGGTGTATGCCGATACGCTGGGAGCATCTCCTTCCGTGGTAGGCATAGTGGTGAGCTCGTTTTCCGTGACGGCATTGCTCATCAGGCCCTTCGCGGGCCCTGCGTTCGACAGCTTCTCGCGCAAGCGCCTGCTCATGGCATCGCAGTGCATCATATGCGCCTGCATGTTTCTCTACGGTGTGGTGGATTCCCTGCAGGGGCTTGTCATCGTCAGGCTCGTGCACGGCGTTGGGATTGGCTGTAGTGGCCCGCTTGCCATGTCGCTCGTATCGGAGTTCCTTCCAGAATCGAGGTTTGCGAGCGGAATAAGCATCTATGCCCTGGCGCAGTCGTTCGCGCAGGTGGTCGGTCCGGCAGCGGGATTGTACCTAGTGGATGCCATCGGCTTTTCACCATCCTATTTCCTCGCCGCGGGTTGCCTCCTGGTGGCCATTTGCGGTGTCGGACTCATACGGGAGCCGTATCGGGAGCGCTTGCGCTACGAGCTGAAACTTGATCGCATGTTCGCGCCGGAGGCAGTGGGAAAGGGGGTCGCCCTGATGCTGCTCGCGACCTCGTTTTCGTGCATGGGCGCCTATGTCGTGCTGTATGGCTATTCCGTGGGAGTTTCCCAGATGGGGGTCTTCTTCATCGTGTACGCCTTCTGCCTGCTGGGGACGCGCCCCCTATTCGGAAGCATGGCTGACAGGTTTGGTGCGCCGCGCATGCTCGCCGTCGGTATCGCGTTCTTCGCGGCGTCCTACGTTGCGCTTGCCGTCGCGGACAATCTGGTGGCGTTCATCATCGCCGCGATTCTAGGCTCGGCCGGATTCGGATGCTGCGGTCCGCTGCTCCAATCCGCCGCGTTGGCCTCCGTGCCCCCATCTCGCCGCGGCGCCGCAAGCAATACCGCCTTCACGGGGCTCGACCTGGGAATGCTCATCGGTCCCATCATCGGGGGCATGGTCATAGAGGCTGCGACGCCGATTCTCGGCAGCCAACCCGAGGCGTACTCGCTCATGTGGCTGGCGATGCTCATACCCGCCGTAGGGGCCTCCCTCATCGTCCTGCGTTGGAATCTGCAGCGTCGGCAGGATATGACATAGTCGCATTATTGGCCGGTATCTCGCATATCGGCCATTTTTGTGCGTCGCGGCGAATCTTAGACTAGTCAGAAAAGCAAAACGCGGTATTGCGGCCCTTTCGGCCAGGCAAGAGGAAAGGCCCGGATTATGAGACCAATGGACTTTGCAAAGCGCACGGCGGCCAACAAGCTCGTCGACTACCTCTGCGCAGATCCCGAAAACAACATGAGCAAGGTGATGGACAAGATCAACGCCATTTGCCCCGACGCCCTGTTTCCCGCGCAGCGCGAGGCGTTCACGAAGGTCATGTCCGATCCCGACAACAACATGTACCAGCTCATGATGCGGATCATGGATCTCAACCCCGCGGTTCGCAACGACATGATCAAGACCGTCCTGGTCGAGTCCAACCTCATAGCGTGGGGCGTACAGGAGAAGATGCGCGAGAAGTATCGCTGCAACATCCCCTGGGCCATCCTGCTCGATCCCACGAGCGCCTGTAACCTGCACTGCACGGGTTGCTGGGCCGCGGAGTACGGCCACAAGCTCAACCTGAGCTATGACGAGATCGACTCCATCATCCGCCAGGGCAAGGAGCTCGGCGTCCACATCTACATCTACACAGGCGGCGAGCCGCTGGTGCGCAAGCACGACCTCATCAAGCTCTGTGAGGCGCATCCGGATTGCGCGTTTCTATGCTTCACCAACGCCACGCTCATCGACGAGGAGTTCTGTCAGGAGATGATTCGCGTCAAGAACTTTATCCCGGCCATCTCGGCCGAGGGCGACGAGGCCGCCACCGATGGGCGCAGGGGCGAGGGTACCTACGCCAAGGTGGAAGCTGCCATGGATTTGCTGAACAGCCATGGGCTGCCCTTTGGCGTTTCCATTTGCTACACCCACGACAACGCGCCTTCCGTGGCAAGCGACGAGTACTTCGACTGGCTCATCGAGAAGGGCGCGTTGTTCGCTTGGATCTTCACCTACATGCCTGTGGGCAAGGACGCTCCTACTTCCCTCATGCCCACGCCCGAAGACCGCGAGTGCCTCTACCGCTTCAACCGTCGCATACGCGAGACCAAGCCCATCCTCACTCTGGACTTCCAGCACGATGGCGAGTTCGTGGGCGGATGCATCGCCGGTGGCAGACGCTACCTGCACATCAATGCTGCCGGTGACGTCGAACCCTGCGTGTTCATCCACTATTCGAATGCCAATGTCCGCGAGATGTCGCTTCTCGACTGCCTGCGCTCGCCCATCTTCATGGCCTACTACGAAGGACAGCCCTTCAACGACAATCTGCTGCGACCGTGTCCGATGCTCGAGAATCCCGAGTGCATCGAGCACATGGTCGAGGAGGCGGGAGCCCACTGCACCGATTTGCAGGCGACCGAAAGCGCTCACGACCTTGCGGAGAAATGCCGACCCGCGGCACGCGCGTGGGCGCCGGTGGCAGAAAGGCTCTGGACCGACCCGGATGATCCGCGCGCTGAGCTGCGCAACCGCACTTGCAGTGGCCTGACCGATAGCGACCTGGAACGCCTGGGGCGTCAAGGTCGCACGATGCACGGCGCTTTCGATCCCGACCGCGACAAGGACTCCATCTTCGCGACAAAATAACGGCTGATACAGCGCGCGTCTGTCGCCTATCGTCACGCATTTGTAACGCCCATCGGGGCTGTCTGCATGCTATTCTTCCTGTTAATTGGCTGCACAGGCTAATTAAATAGCCGATGTATCCATGGTTCGTCGATGGGGAGAGTCATGCCGAGACCCCACTACAAAAAGGGCGATGATACCGCCCGTGACAAGTTGGAAGCGGCGTTTTGGGATGCGCTTGCCGAAGGATCCTACGAGGGCATAAGCGTGGTGGGGCTGTGCCGCGCCGCCGGCGTGAACAAGAACACCTTCTACTACCACTTCGACAACATCGACGAGCTGGCCCGTGCGGCGGCGGAGTCCCTCGTCGAGACGCAGTTCATCTACACGGTTATCGAGGCGATCAGGGGAGATGCCCAGCTTCCCGACTACCTCTCGAAGAGCGAGTTCTCGACGCGCCTGAATCGGGTATGCCTCTTGGCCGATGACAGGGCTCCTTCCCAACTGCGCCGCATGCTACATGACGCCATACTGAGGATGTGGAGTGCCAAGTTGGGCATTGACGTGGACGGGCTCGATCTTCGAGATCGTACGTCCCTGGAGTTCGTCATCGGTGGATTTCTGGGAATCTTTGCATACAGGAGCCGCGAGAGCGGGAGTTTCGACCTGAAGGACATCTGGGGCGCGGATTACCTGTATCACGCGTTCGATATCGTGAACAAGTTGGTGGAGGATAGCCAGCAGACGTGAGCGACGTTTGGCGAGACATGCCTTTTGTCTATGGCTTATGTGAGCAGTCCGATGCAGACGAACACTGCCCAGACAATCGCTACGAGCCTGAAAGCGATACGCATTCCATGAGGCAACCCAAGGTCGCTGGTCAGGGATTTCCCGCCCACGTACATGTGCATGGCGAGCGCGAGGGTCACGAGGATGCTGGCATAGGGCCACGCTGTCGCATGTTCTGGGAGCAGGGCATGGACGCAGGCGATGAGCAAGAGCGCCAGGCCCGTTACCCATTTGAGAACGAGGTGCCGCTTCTTTCGGCGGCTTGGCGGCCTTTCGGCATCGTGCAGCATCTGCCGGCTTGTCACGATGCTCAATAGTCCATGAACGAGGGCCGCGATGAAGAACGCCCATATGACAAACGCGAGCTCCGCGGTGACGGCACCGCTCGTCCATAGGATTCCGAGGATGCCGTGCACGAAGAAGAACAGGCACAGAACGCCAGCGACGGCCCCGTTGACTTTGCGCCAGTTCACCTGCGAACCCACCTGGAGACCCCGAATCTACTCATAAAGCCAGGAGGATGGGCTGCCTCGCCGCTCATCCTCCTGATTCCAACGTGTCAGAGCCTATGATATCAATCGCAATATGAGACAACGCCCCTGAGCAACTGTCTCATTTGCTAATTCGCCGTTTCTTCGAGATACGCCGATACGGCATAGGCGGTTATGTTGGAGCGGTTGATGATGCCCACCATGCGCCCGTCTTGCATCACCGGCGCATGTGACAGGGGCCTGACCCCTGTCACATCTGAGGGCTACTTCGAATTGTCACTCGCTTCCGTCGCACGCTTGCGATTGCGCCAGGCGAGCACCGCGAACACGATGGCTGCGAGAAGTGCGATGCCAGCTAGCGTGCCCACGACGGCAATCGTCCTGTCGCCCGTATCGACGAGCGTCATGGTCTTCTCGACTCCGGTCGTATAGGCGTTGATGGTCTCCTCGGCGTCCTTCTTGTCCGTGGGGTTGTCGAGCATGTCATCCGTGATGTCGACGGTCTCGTCATCTCCGGCCTCTCCGTTGCCGGGGGCATCGGTTCCGTCTCCGACAAAGTCCTCCACGATGACATCGTCGGGTAGCGTCGTGATGAGGTCATCGTGATCGAAGATCTGGTCGGGAATCTCCACGGCATCTGGCAGCGTTGTGATCTGGTCGTCGTAGTCAAAGATGTCGTCGGGAATTTCGACGCCATCGGGTAGCGTCGTCGAGGTGGGCGTGTAGAGCACGTTTATGACGTTGTTGTCAGGGTCGGTGCCCAGGCGAATCTGGGCCGGATACGTGTCAATGACATAGGTATCGTCAATCTTGTACTCGTAAGCATCTCCAACGATGAGCTTGTCGAAACGCTGGTTGGTGAAAGTCTCCGACCCGAGTTTGGTGAATTCGACATCCTGAGGTGCAAGGGCGCCACTCCATGAATCGGCGGTCAGGTCTGCCCCGGTCATGAGGTAGTAGTTGACCGTGTACTCGGAATTCCACAGTCGCACGTAGTTGAGCGTGTAGACGTTTTGGCTCGGGTCACGCGACACGACCATCCTATTGGGCCATCCATCCCAGAAGAAGTAACCGGGGATGTTTACGACATAGCTCCAGGCGGTCAGCTCCTGGCCTTCGTGAAAGCCCGAGAGCGTGCGCGTTCCCATAAGGCGAAGGCCATTCTCGTCTTTGGGCACGTCTGGGTCATCGAACATGACCATCTCGTAGTAGTTGAGTGTGATGGAGCAATCATCGGCAGGAGACAGCTCCGTATCCCCGCCATCTGACAGGTTCTGCGCCTGCATGGTCGACGCGGGAACCTCGATTTCGTTTCCCTGCGTGTCTATAACGGTTCTCGTGTTGCCATTGGCAAAGGCGCTGAAGGCGCAGTATGCGCTGAGGGTGATGCCGATGCAAAGCAGGATGATTGCAGCGCTCAGGGCAAGCCTGAAGGAACGCATGGAAGCTGAGCCGGAAGCAAGCGTTTTCATGGCAAACGCCTCCTTAAACGCAATTGATATTCGTGTCAAGAATAATACAGCGTTTATCCGGTTTACGGCTCTTAATTATCGGTAAATTTTCAAAAAGACACAGAACGAGACAAAACTCACCGGGGTACTTTTGTCTCATTTTCCTGTTGACAGCTGTATATAGGTGTGTATATAGTGTGCATATAGGGTATATACACTAGTGAATCGACGGGGACGCCCGTGATTCACGCGACGAGGATGCGACGGCCTCCTCGTGAAAAGAGGAATGTTGGAAATAATCGTATCGAACTCGAGCGCGTCCCCCATCTATGAGCAGATCGCGCAGCAGATCAAGGATGCGATATTGACGGGCGATCTTGCCGAAGGCGAGTTGCTCCCGAGCATACGCACCCTGGCAAACGACCTGCGCATCAGCGTCATAACCACAAAGCGAGCCTACGCCGAACTCGAGGCTGCCGGTTTCGTGAACACGGTTCAGGGCAAGGGCACCTTCGTCTCTGGCGGAAACATCGAGCTACTGCGCGAGGAGCAACTGCGAAACGTCGAGCAACTACTTTCGCAGGCAACGGAGCTGGCAAAGTCCGCTGGCGTAGATGCTCGCGAGCTGCACGAGATGCTCGATTTGCTGATGGAGGACTAGCGGCGAGCTACAAGGAGCATCATGGAAGACATGATTCGCATACAGGGGCTTGCCAAGCATTATGACGGCTTTACCCTCGAAAACATCGGATTCTCCGTTCCCGCAGGTTCCGTTGTGGGTCTCATCGGCTCGAATGGAGCCGGCAAGACCACCACGCTCAAGATCATCCTTGGCCTTACGGCGGCAGATGGAGGAGACGTACGGCTTTTAGGCTGTGACCCCCGCGATAGCAAGGACATCGACAAGATCAAGGCGCGTGTCGGCATCGTTCTGGACACCTGCGCCTTTCCCGACGTGAGCAAGGTGGCAGATGTCGGCACGCTCGGACGTGCCGCCTACGCGACTTGGGACGATGGACACTTCAAGTCGCTTTGCGACGAATTTGGCCTTGAGCTGCGTAAGACGGTGAAGGACCTTTCCCGCGGCATGGGCATGAAGCTCACTCTCGCTTTCGCTCTTTCCCACGACCCGGAGCTGCTCGTTCTCGACGAGGCGACGGCGGGGCTTGATCCCATGGCCCGTGACGAGGTGCTCGATATATTGCGGCATTTCATGGAAGACGAGAACCACGCCATACTCATCTCCACGCACATCACGAGCGACCTTGAGAAGATCGCCGATGAGGTGATTTGCATCGAGAACGGCCATATGGTGTTCGACCTGCCGAAAGACGCCATCTGCGATGAAGCGGGCATTGCGCATTGTCGTGCCGCAGACCTGGAGGGGCTCATGCAAGACGGGCGTATTCCAGACAGCTCGCTCGCGTTGCGCCGCGGTATGGGCACGGACGTTCTCGTTTCCGATCGCTTCGCCTTCGCACGCGACTATCCCGGGATTCCGGTTGATCGCGCAAGCATTGAGGATTACATGACGCTCGCGCTCAAGGGCGAGCCGCTAAAGGAGGTGCAGTGATGAAAGCCATGATCTTCTCCGACCTCATCACGTCAAAGAACTCGATTATCACGCTTCTGGGCGTGACGGTGCTCATCGCCATCTTCATAGCCATACCCACGGGCACGCTCTATGGTTCCATCGGCGCGTGTGCCGCCATGATTCCCTTCATGTACTTGTTCAGCATCTCGGCCTACGACGAGATGAACGGCTGGGAGCGGTTTCGGCTGACGCTGCCCATCAGCCGACGCCAGGTTGCGTACGGACGCTACGCGAGCATGCTCATCGTCTGTGCTTGCTCGCTCGTAATCGCGATTGTTCTGGGCTTGCTCATCGGGCTGGTCGTCGATGCACTGCCCGAAGGCATTGTTCCCGAGGGCCTGCGCTTGTCGAATGCCGGAGTCGGGGAGGTTATCGGCGCGGCTCTGCTCACGCAGGTGGTCATCCTGCTCGTCGCGACGCTGACACTGCCCTTCATCTTGCGTTACGGAATGACGAAGGCGACGCGCATCGCACCGATGGTGCTGATTTTCGCGATCTCGGGGCTAGCTGTCCTCCTCGGCAATACGCCGATTGTCGGTGAGCTAGAGGTCTTTCTGGGTGGCATGGGCCAGTTGCAGATGATTCTTCTTGGCGTGGGTATCGTCGTGGTCGTGCTCGCACTCTACGCGGCAAGCGCTCTTGTCGCCGCGGGCTTCTACGAGCATCGCGAGTTCTAGCTAATGTGACAGGGGTCAGGCCCCTGCTACGGTGACGAGTGGGACAAGGGGACAGGTCATTTATCCCACTTCCCAAGGCGCGAATCCAGAAGCTGTACAATGGCAGAACGTAACTCCGATGGAAGGATTAGCATGGATCGCTTGAAGGATAAGGTAGCCATTGTCACTGGATCGACGAGCGGAATCGGCAAGGGCATCGCGAAGGTGTTTGCCGCCGAGGGTGCCAAGGTCGTTGTTTGCGGTCGTCGTGAAGAGCGAGGTGCCGCCATCGTGAAGGAGATCGAGGCTGCAGGCGGCACTGCCATGTTCCACTTCCTCGACGTGACGAAGCCCGAGACCGTCGACGCGCTTCTCGCTGACACGGAAGCCGCCTGGGGAAAGATTGACGCAGTTGTCAACAATGCCGCTGGCATGGCGCTCAAGGATGGCCGCGTTGACGAGATATCCCTGGAGGATTGGGATGCCGTTTTCGCGAGCGACATCCGCAGCACCTTCTACTGCATTAAGATCGCTTTGCCGTACCTCAAGCGTAACGGCGGTGGATCCATCGTCAACATCGGGTCCATGGCAGCCTGCGGTGGCGATCTGGGATCGACTGCCTATGCGTGCGCGAAAGCCGGTGTCGACATGCTCACGCAATACACCGCGCTCCAGTATGGCAAGGAGAACATTCGCTGCAACTGCGTGCGCCCGGGCCTCATTATCACCGAGGAGAACGCCGAGAGGGTGCCCGATGCGCTCAAGGACATCTTCCTGGACAACATCGAGGTCACGCGTTATGGGTCTCCCGAGGACATTGCGGCGATGTGCGTCTACCTTGTATCGGATGAGAGCGAGTACTTCACGGGGCAGGTCGTCACCGTTGACGGTGGTCTGAACTCGCATGTGCCCACGGTCGCGCAGTTCCGCGCCCTCGCCTCACGCACTTGGTAAACATATTAAGAATCTGGGAACGTGACGATTCGGGAGGGACCCATGAAGCGCGATTACCCCAATCTCTGCAAACCCCTCAAGGTGGGCAACCTGACATTTCGCAACCGCATGGTATCGGCTCCCATGGGTGCCACCGACATCACGGCCGAGGGTACGCCCGGCTTGCGCACCCAGGGCTTCTACGAGGCCCGCGCCAAGGGTGGTGCCGCCGCGGTCACCGTGAGCGAGCTCGTGGTCCATCCCGAGACCGACGGATCGCAGATGCTGCACCTTTCGCTTGCCACGCCCGGGCAGCTCGGCGCGTTTGCCTACGTCGCCGACGCCATCAAGCGTCACGGCGCCATCGCCTCCATCGAGCTGTCGCATTCTGGCCAGTACGCGGGCACTTATATGGTTGATAAGAAGAAGAAAGCCGACCTGTGTCAGTGGGGGCCGAGCGATGGCGTGCGTCCTGATGGGCTCCCCGTGCGAGCGCTTTCCGTCGAGCAAATCGAGGACATCGCCGCCGCCTACGCCAACGCCGCCGTGCTGGCGCGCCGCGCGGGCTTCCAGATGTGCATGGTCCACGCGGGGCACGGTTGGCTTATCAACCAGTTCCTCTCGCCGTACTTCAACAGGCGCACCGACGAGTACGGCGGCTCCCTCGAAAACCGCCTGCGCTTCGCTCGCCAGATACTCACCGCGATTCGCGAGGCCACGGGCCCCGGCTTTCCCATCGAGCTGCGCATGAGCGGCTCGGAGCTTTTCGACGGCGGCTATGACATCGAGGAGGGCTGCCGCATCGCTGAAGGCCTCGAGGACCTCGTCGATCTTATCCACGTGTCGGCCGGCTCCTACCAGTTTGGCTTCTCGATCACCCATCCGTCGATGTTTCGCGAGCACGGCTGCAACGTGCCGCTGGCCGCGCAGATCAAGCAGCACGTGTCCGTGCCGGTTATCGCCATCGGTGGCTTGTCCGATCCTGCGCAGATGGAGCAAATCGTCACCAGCGGCCAGGCCGACGCCGTCGCCATGGCCCGCGCGCTGCTGGCTGATCCCGAGCTTCCCAACAAGGTCATGGCTAACCAGGGCGATGAGGTTGTGAAGTGCCTGCGTTGCTTCGTCTGCATGGCCGAGCGTCCCGTGACCCAGACGCGCCGCTGCGCCGTGAATCCGCTCATTGGCCGCGAGTTCGAGGGGCTGACCGTGACGCCCACCGCCCGGCCCAAGCGCGTGCTCGTGGCTGGCGGCGGCATCGCCGGGATGAAGGCGGCTCACACCGCGGCGCTACGCGGCCATGACGTGACGCTCTGCGAGGCGAGCGACGAGCTTGGCGGCATCCTGCGCACCGAGGCGGCGCTCCCCTTCAAGTACGACATGTACGAGTTGGGACGCACCTATGCGCACCTGTGCCGCGAGGCCGGCGTCGACATTCGGCTCGAGACACCCGTGACCGCTGCATTGTGCGAAGAGCTCGAACCCGATGCGCTCATCATCGCCGTGGGCTCCGAACCCATCAAGCTACCCTTCCCCGTGGCCGATGACGCCCGCGTGATTTCCATCGACGAGCTCTACCTGGACGGCGCCGAGCCGGGACCGGAAGTCGCCGTCATCGGCGGCGGCCTCACCGGCTGCGAGTGCGCGCTGCAACTGGCGCGCACGGGCCATAAGGTGCACCTCATCGAGATGCGCCCCGAGTTGGCACCCGACGCCAATATCCGCCATCGTCCCATTTTGCTGGCAGAGCTGGAGGACGAGGATATCGACGTGTTGACGGGCGCGGCCGCGAAGTGCGTAGACGCTGATGGCGTGACGGTCACCATCGATGGCGAGGAGCGAGTGGTGCCGTGTCAGTCGGTCATCGCCGCCATTGGCCAGCGCTCGCGCAGCGTGGTTGTCGACGAGCTGCGCGATGGTGCGCCTTTCGTGCGCGTCATCGGCGATGCCCAACGGCCGGCCAACATCACGCTCGCAATCTACGAGGCCTATCACGCCGGACTAGACGTGTAGTCGAGACATGAAATGAGACAGTTGCTCAGAGCAACTGTCTCATTTTGCAGGTCAGGATGTAGCTGCGCTGTCGCTACTCGTATTGCTCCGCGGCACGCTCGAGCTGCTCGATGATGCCGATGCCCTGCGGGCACATGTCCTCGCATGCACCGCACTTGATGCATTCGCTCGCCCTTCCCTCAGCTGCCTGCCAGCTGTAGAGGTCTTTTACGAAGTCGTGGTCTTTCGTCATTTCCTCGAGGTTCAGCAGCTCCATAATTTGCGGAATCTTCACGTGAGACGGACAACCCTCGACGCAATAGCCGCATGCGGTGCAGGGGACCGACGCCATGGCGCGCAAGTTGGCGATGGTGGCGTCGAGCGCTTCTTGCTCGGCAGCGGTAAATGGCTTGTTAGCCGCGTACGAGGCAAGGTTCTCGCGCGCCTGCTCGATGGTCGACATGCCCGAGAGCACGGCGATGACGTTAGGGAGGTTCCAGCAGAAGCGATACGCCCACTCGGCCTGCGTCGAATCCGGCTTTGCTTGCATGAGAGGCTTGGCGGCCTCTTCGGGCAGCGTGCAGAGCTTACCGCCACGCGCGGGCTCCATGATGATGACGGGCTTGCCGTACTTCTCGGCCACCTCCATGAGGCGATGAGCCTCGTTGTGCGGGTCATCCCAATCGAGGTAGTTAATTTGCAGCTGCACGAAGTCCATCTCCGGATGGGCGGTGAGCAGCCGGTCCAGACACTCCGCGTCGTCGTGTATGGAAAAGCCGACGTAGCGAATCTTGCCGGCAGCTTTCTGCTCCTGCGCGAAATCCCACATGCCGTACTCATCGAACTTGGCGGTGCGCTTGCCGCCGACGTTGTGCAGTAGGTAGTAGTCGACGTAGTCGGTGCCAAGGCGCTTGAGCGAGACGTCCAGGCACTCCTGTGCCGCCTCCTTGTTGGGCAGTGCCCAGGCAAGGCACTTCGTGGCGATGGTGAACGACTCGCGCGGATAGCGCGCTACCAAGGCCTTTCCCAGCGCCACCTCGGACTCGCCCTCGTGGTAGACGAACGCCGTGTCGAAGTAGGTGTTGCCCGCTTCCATGAACGCATCGACCATCAGCTCGAATTGCGGCATGTCGATGCTCTTGGGGTCGTTCTTGTCCAGAAGCGGTAGGCGCATGCATCCGAAGCCCATCTTGGAGGCGGGGAAGATGGCGTTATCTGCAATGTGGTCAGCTGGCACGGTCTCTCTCCTTCGCGTTTCGACTTGCTTGACATCATTGGAGTTCGGGCAATATCCTAAACATTAAAGTTAACTCGAAGTCAAGCTTGGTATCGTGGGAGGCGAAATGGTGTACTCCATAGCGGATGCGGCAAAGATGACCGGTGTTTCCGCATCGGCCCTGCGCTATTACGACAAGGAGGGCCTGCTTCCCGATGTCGAGCGCCTGAGCGGTGGCTCACGGGTGTTCTCCGATGCCGATTTGCAGTGGATCCGGGTGATCGAGTGCCTGAAGAAGGCGGGGCTCACCATCAAGGACATCCGGCGCTACACGCAGCTCGTCCAGGCCGGCGACGACACGCTTCCCGATAGACGCGACCTGATTCACGAGCGACGTGCCGCGGTGGAGGCTGACATGGCCGCGCTTCAGCGCACACTCGACTTCATCACCTACAAGTGCTGGTTCTACGACGAGGCCGTGCGACTGGGCAGCGAGGATGCCGTGCACGAGCTGCCGGACGAGAGCATCCCTCCCGATATTCGCGCCATGCGTGATCGGTCCTTCGAGTGAGGTCGCCGCGCGTTCGCGCCTAGCCGAAAAGCCTCATGCTGCGCTCGCGCGTGACGACGCCTTGCGCGGCGCTCAGATGTATGCGCACGGCCTCTTCGTCGCTGTGGCACGTCTCGAGAAGCGCGTCGTGCGTGGGAAGAAGCAGCCCTTCCGTTCGGTCACGTCCCTTTGGCGTCAACTGCAGCAACTTGGTTCGGCGGTTTTCCGTGCTGCGTTCCTTGGAGATGAGTCCCTGGGATTCCAGGGTCTTCATGGGTGCCGTGATGTCGCTGCTCTTTAGGAAAAGGTAATCGGCGACGCGCGACGCGGTCACGTTGGGGCCGAGCAGGTAGAGCGCGAGCAATACGCGAAGCTCGGATGTCTTGAGGCCGAGCTCGCGCAGACGTTGTGCCGTGAGCGTGCGCGAAATCATGATGGTGTCGAAGAATGCCGTGTCCAGGCGGAACTTACCGTTCTCGATGCGCCGCGCATCATGGATGGTTACCGCGTTCGTCGAGCTGGCAAAGGCGGCCTCGAGCTGCTCGGGCGTGAGGTTTTTCCAGTAGTTCTGCAAGAACTGCCCAACATGGTAGTCTGCCCGTTCGATGGACGATGCTCCCTTGGCGGTGAGGGCGAGTGACACCACGCGCATGTCATCGGGGTCTTCCGCTCTCGTGACGAGCCCTTCGTCCACGAGATGGGGAACTGCAGCCGAAACCGTGCTCACGCCGACGCGCAGGTTGGCGGCAAGGTCGGTACTGCGCATGGTCTGCCGCGGAGCCGATAGCAGGCGCAAGAGCATGCGGTACTGCAGGGTCGTAAGGGAGCAGTCGCCCTCCAGGATGCGACTGATGGATTTGTACAGCAGGTTCATGATGGTGAGGTAGTCCGACAGGCCCTCGACTGCGGCGACATGCTGTGGATGATTGACGTCCTCGAGCTTACGGCGCTCCTGGTCAAGTTCCGTTGCGATCATGAAAACCTCACAGATGCGACTTTGCGAAAAGTTATTCAATCACAATATTATTGAATGCATATATTGTTAATGAAAAATGCTTTACGTAAGGGTGGATGGGCGTAATCTAGTCGTGACTGGTCATCGCGGATGCGTCGCATGTCGCAGCCAGCAAAGAGAGAGCGAGAGGAGTTTCGCATGTCGGAAGAATCGTTCGTCTACACTGCTTGTCCCGGTTGGGGTGACCATGACTACTGTGCGCTCAAGACCATCGTGAAAGATGGCAAGATCGAGCGCATGGAGCGCATCGTCTACTCTCAACCGGAAGAGCCCGATGGGCACATTTGCCAGAAGGGCTGCCTCGCGGGTCGCCAACCCTACGATCCCAAACGTCTCAGAAAACCGCTCAAGCGCGTGGGTGAGCGCGGGAGCGGGAAGTTCGAGGAAATTAGCTGGGATCAGGCCCTCGACGAGATTGGCGAGAAGCTCTGCAAGATTCGCGACGAGTATGGCCCTGACAAGGTCGTTCTCTGGAATCTCGGCGCAGGCGTTCCCGCCCAGTACAGCTTCGAGAACCTGATGCCGTTCCGTTTCGCGAACACCTTTGGCGTCACCGTTCCGCTCGGCTCGATCGGTTTGGATAACGGTCCCTTCTACGCCGAGTTCTATAACGCGGGCAGTGAGTTTCCCCGCACCGTGATCGACCCACGCATCATGGTCGGCACGGATCTCATCTACGTTTGGGGTTGCAATCCCATCGAGAACCAGATGCGCTGCGCCCAGAACCTCGTACGTGCCCGCGAGGCCGGTGCGCGCATCGTCGACCTCGGCCTCATCTTCGACGGCACCGCCGGATTCGCCGACGAGTTCGTTGCCATGAAGCCGGCGTCCGATGGCTATCTGGCCATGGCCATGGTGAACTACATCCTGCAAAACAACCTACAGGCAAGCGAGTACCTGCTCGCACGCTCAATCGCCGCCTACCTCGTCGATGACGAGACGGGGCTGCTCGCCCGCGATCCCGACGATGGCTGCTATCTTGTCTGGGATGCGGCGAGTGATGCCGCCGTCGGTGTTGCGCCCAAGCGCGGAGATTACCCCGAGGGGGCCGACGTCCAGCTCTTCGGTAGCTATGAGATTGACGGTAAGCGCTACACCACGGCACTCCAGAAGCTCAAGGACGCCGCGGCGGAGTACACCTTCGAGCTTGCCGCCGAGAAGTGCGGTATCAGCGCCGAGGACGCCGAGCGTCTTGCACGTGACTGGGTCGAGGCGGAAAACGCCTTCATCCTGTCGGGCTATGGCCTGCGCTACCGCAACTCCAACGAGACCTATCGCCAGTTCCTGCTGCTCGGCGCCCTGACGGGCCGCCTGGGCAAGCCGGGTAGCGGCGTCTTCGAGGCGCTGCAGCTCCAGAGCTGGCCGCTCGTCTTCAACGACATCCCCATCAGCTGCCCCGATGGCGTTGCCGGCGTGAAGTCGGTGCCCGTGCGCATGGCGCAGTGGTTTGCGGCGGCCGAGGCCGATGACAGCCCCTACAAGGCGCTCATTGTATGCAGCGGCAATCCCGTGCACCAGCAGCCCGACCGCCAGCGATGGCTCGACGTCGTGAAGGACATGGAGCTTGTCGTCGACTATGACGTATGGCTCACCGACACCGGCGAAATCGCCGACTACGTGCTGCCTGACCTCATGTCCTTCGAGCGTGAGGATCTCATCACGGGAGCATGCTACAACCACGTCATTCTGCAGGAGCCGGCCATCGAGCCACAGGTCGACGGCCATGAGCCCGTCTGGGTGTTCAGCGAGCTCGCCAAGCGCGTCGGTCTGGGCGATTACTTCACGATGGGCATTCCCGAATACATCGACATTCGCCTGCAGACGCAGTACCCGCTCATCGCCGGCATCCAACCGCCCGTCACCTACGAGCGCCTCAAGGCCGAGAAGATGATTCGCGCTGCCGCTCCGCCCGAGCCCAAGTACACGCCGTACCTCAATCCCGCCGAGGTGCTCGATAACGAGACCGGACGCATGGAGATCATCTACTCCGAGAAGCTCGCCGACCTTGGCATGGCAACGACCAAGGTGCTCGAGCCGAACAAGATCGGCAAGTCGAGCGAGTATCCATATCAGCTCTTCACCGGTCGCCAGCGTTTCTTCATGCAATCAAGCTTCACCGACGATCCCATCACCGTGAAGCTTTCCGGAGAAACGCCCGCCACGAGGCTCAATCCGGTGCAGGCCCAGCGCCTGGGGCTGGCCGAAGGCGACATGGTCGAGGTCTTCAACGAGCGTGGGCATGTCATCACGCGTCTGGTGCTCGACGAGAGCGTTCCGGATGGCACCGTGCACGTGTGGTTTGGCTGGCGTCGTCGTCAGTTCGAGGAGGGCACCTACGCCGAGATCACGCACCAGTGCGCCGGCCAGGATTCGCAGGGTCCGCTCGAGGACAAGTGGTTCGCGGATTGGCTTGCCGCGGGACACCATCCCAACCCCTACGTCGAGGCAATGAGTTCGCTCACGGGCTCGACCGACTGCTACTGGGACTCGTGGTGCGATATCCGCAAGTTCGAAGGCGAGATAACGCCCAATCCGCAGGAATCCATCGTGAAGGAGGCTTAAGTCATGGCACACAAGATGTTGGTCGATATCGACCGTTGCATAGGCTGCTGGACCTGCGCGATGGGCTGCAAGGTCGGTAACCATCTGGAAGATGACGAGTATCGCGTCGAGGTCGAGACCCACGGCTCGGGACAGGGCATCGACCGTCCCGAGGGCGTGTATCCCGACTTGCACATGTGGTGGCAGTCGGTTTACCTGCCGAGCTGCACCTTCTGCGCCGAGCGCATGAAGGAGGGGGAGCCGCAGTTCTGCGTGATGGATTGCCCGACGCAGGCGCTGGCCTTCGGTGATGTCGACGACCCGGACTCCGCCTACTCGCAGGCTCGGGCGCGACTCGAGGCCCGCGGTGCGCGTTTCTGGGAGCTCGACGACGCCGGCACGACGACGCGCTCTCACATCGAGTACGCTAGCACCCACCAATAGCGGAAGCGACTGCTTCGATGCGGCCCCCGGAGTTTCCGGGGGTCGCTTTCGTTTAGTGAGACAGATGTACCTGTCCAATCTGTCTCATGCTCTCGTTCTGCTGCTAAAATGGAATCATCGTTACCGACTATAAAAGGAGGTTCCCATGAGCTACGAAATCGTCGATGCGGATTACGTGCTCGAGCACCTTGGCAAGATGCCCATCCTGGACGTGCGTCCCAAGGACATGTACCTGGAAAGCCGCATCCCCGGCGCGCTCTCTGCTCCGCTCCTGGAAGCCAAGGAAGCCCCGGAGGACACGACCGAGTTCTTCCTGCGCGAGGTTCTCGACGCGGGGATCGATCCCACCAAGGACTTCATTGTCTACTGCTATGATGGCGGCCTTGCCCGCGAGGCCTGCGATCTGCTCGAGAATGCCGGAAACACCTGCCAGAAGTGCTATGCAGGCAGCTGGGTCGATTGGATTTCCGACTCCTCGCGTCCCGTCGAGAAATGAGACAGTTGCTTAGAGCAACTGTCTCATCGAGCGGCCCTCGGAGAAATCCGGGGGTCGCTTTCTATTTCTCCATGAGCTTCTCGAGGGCAGTCATACGTGCGCAGACGGTGAATATGTGTGCCGCCTGCTCGAGCTCTTCGATGCTCGGAAAACTCGGGGCGATGCGGATGTTGGAGTCGTGCGGGTCATTCCCGTAGGGCCAAGTCGCTCCAGCGCCCGTCAGCGCGACGCCCGCCTTCTTGGCCTTGGCCACGGTCTCCTTGGCTGTGCCGTCAAGGCCGGTGAAGCTGATGAAGTAGCCACCACGCGGATGCGTCCACGTGCCGATGCCCGTGCCGCCCAGATCCTCGTCGAAGATCTCGAGCACGCGCTCGAACCGCGGACGTAGAAGCTCCGCGTGCTTGTTCATGTGCGTGGCCACGCCCTCGGCATCCTTCAAAAAGCGTACGTGGCGCAGCTGGTTGAACTTGTCGAACCCGATGGTCTGTGCTCCCATGCTCGCGAGCATCTCATTCACGTTGGCAACGCTCGACACGAAGGCAGATATGCCCGCTCCGGGAAAGGTCACCTTGGAGGTCGAGCAGAACTCGAAGACCATATCGGGATGGCCTGCCTCGGCGCACGCGTCGATGATGTTGAGGACGTGGTCCTGGAGCGTCGGATCGTCGTAGAGATGATGCACGGCGTAGGCGTTGTCCCAGAAGATCCTGAAGTCGCTGGCAGCCGGCTCGAGTGCGGCCAGCCCACGCGCGACTTCGTCCGAATACGTGTAGCCGCAGGGGTTCGAGTACTGGGGGACGCACCAAATACCCTTGACCGCTGGGTCTGCCACGAGGCGCGCGACCTCGGCGACATCCGGGCCGTCCTCGCCCAGCTCGACGGGAATCATCTCGATGCCAAAGTGCTCGCAGATGGCGAAATGACGGTCATATCCCGGGCTCGGGCAAATGAACTTGACGTTATCGAGCTTGCTCCAGGGCGTCTGGCCGCCCAATCCCGTTATCCAGGCCCGCGCAATGGTATCGAACATGATGTTGAGGCTCGAGCCTCCGCATATCACGACCTGCTCCGGCGTGACGTCGAGCATGTCAGCGATGAGTGCGCGGGCCTCGGGCAGGCCGGCGAGCACGCCGTAGTTACGGCAGTCCGTGCCATCGTCTGCGAGGTAGTCGGCCCCTGAGTTCACACAATCGAGCAGCGGCATGCTCAGCTCGAGCTGGGCGGGGCTCGGTTTGCCGCGGGCCATGTTGAGTTCGAGACCTAGTGCGCAATACCGCTCGTACTGCCGTGCAAGCTCGTCGTAGAGCTCGCGCATCTCGCCTGCGCCCATGTCCTTGTACTCAGTCATTCCCGCTTCTTCCTCCGTGATGAAAATGTCGGCGCCCATTATAGACGCAATGGCTATAATGAACGACGCATCTGTTCAAGGCGGGGTGGAATTCCCCACCGGCGGTGAGCGACCTTCGTGTCGTGTAGCCCGCTAACTTCCCTCGGGGAGCCGATCCAGTGCGAATCTGGAGCCGACGGTCATAGTCCGGATGAGAGAGCAGAAAGGAGCGGATCACTATGTCCGAAATCTCTCACGCAGGCGGGAGCGTCACCCCGCAGCAATCAAGTAAGGCCGCATGGAGCACGCGCAAGCTCGTCCTGCTCGCGCTTTTCACGGCGCTTTCGCTTATTTTGTCCTTCATTGAGGCGCCGATCTTTCCCGCGGCACCGTTTCTGAAGTACGACCCGTCTGCCGTCATCGCGGGCTTTGCCGCCTGCGGCCTTGGTGTTGGCGCGGGCCTGCTCGTGGGCGTTGCCTCGGCTGCTATCCATGGCCTCATCATGGGTGACCCCTGGGGATCGCTCATGACCATCATCGCCGTGGCATGCTGGATCGTGCCCATGGCGCTCATCTATCGCACCAAGAGGACGCGTACGACGCTACTCATCGGCATCATCGTAGGCTCCATCCTCTCGTTGGCCGGCGCAATCGTGGGCAACCTTCTTATCACGCCCATCTACACGGGGACGGACGTGGCGACGGTCGCCGCCATGATCATTCCCATCCTGCTTCCCTTCAACGCGCTCAAGATCGTCATCAACGACGTGCTCGCCTTCGTGCTCTACAAACCGGTCGAGAATCTCATGTCCAAGGATTAGCCCATGAATGACGACCTCGACAATCCAGGCAAGATCTCGTTCGATCACGTTTCGTTTTCGTACAAGGCAGATGCACCAAACGTACTCGACGATATCTGCTTGGATATCGAGGCCGGTCAGTTTGTCGCCATACTCGGCGCCAACGGGTCGGGTAAGTCGACGCTTGCCAAGCACATCAATGCGTTGCTCGCGCCCACGGCCGGACGTGTCATGGTGGGCGGCCGTGACACGCATCGCGAGGAGGACGTCTTTGCCATCCGCGAGGCAGCCGGCATGGTGTTTCAAAACCCCGATAACCAGGCCGTGGCTTCCATCGTGCGCGATGACGTCGCCTTCGGGCCCGAGAACCTGGGTCTTGCGCCCGACGAGATTCGCGTGCGCGTCGATGAGGCGCTGGCTGTCGTCGCCATGCAGGACCATGCGGAGGAGGAAATCGCAAGTCTTTCGGGCGGTCAGAAGCAGCGCATCGCCATTGCCGGCGTGCTCGCCATGCGTCCGCAGATTCTCATACTCGATGAGCCGGGCGCCATGCTCGATGCCCGCGGCAGGCGCGGCATCACGCGCGTCGCTCACGAGCTCAACGCTGGCGGGATGACCGTCGTGCTCATCACGCACTTCATGGAAGACGCACTCGGTGCCGATCATGTCGTCGTGCTCGATGCAGGTCGCATCGCGCTCGAGGGCACGCCCGACGAGGTATTCACCGATGCCGCCGCCCTGCGTGCCTTGCGCCTCGAGCTCCCCTTCTCGATCCGGCTTGCCGAGGATCTACGCAAGCGGGGGTTCGAGGTGGGGATGGGACTTTCCGAAGCCGTACTGGAGGAGGAGCTATGTCAGTTGCTTTTGAACAGGTGAGTTTCTCCTACGATGGCGAGCGCGATGCTCTCGAGGATATCGAGCTCGTCGTGGACGATGGCGAGTTCCTGGGCGTCATCGGCCATACCGGATCGGGCAAGTCGACGCTCGTCCAGCTCATGAACGCCCTGCTCGTTCCCACGGCAGGACGGGTGCTCGTTGATGGCATGGACACGCGTGAGCGCAAGTTGCGCCGCAAGGTGCGTACGACGGTCGGTCTCGCCTTCCAGTATCCGGAAACCCAGCTCTTCGCCAATACGGTTGCCGAGGATGTGGCTTTCGGTCCTCGCAATCTGGATCTACCCGATGACGAGGTGGACCGACGCGTGCGAGAGGCGCTCGAGCGTGTGGGCATGGATTATGCGGAAGTCGCCCAACGCAGTCCCTTCGACCTTTCCGGCGGCCAACAGCGCAGGGTTGCCCTTGCCGGCATTCTCGTAATGGAGCCACGGGTGCTCGTGCTCGACGAGCCAGCCGCCGGCATGGACCCGGCGACGGTGTCCGAGATCCGCGCTTACCTGCGCGAGCTCAACGACCAGGGCCTCACCATCGTGCTCGTGTCGCATTCAATGGATGACGTTGCCGAGCTTTGCTCGCACATTATCGTGCTCGATCACGGCACGCTGCACATGCAGGGGACGCCTGCCGAGCTGTTCACGGCGCAAAATGCCGCCGAGCTTCGTCGCATTAACCTTGGCGTGCCCCGTGCAACCAAGTTTGCCCTAGAATTGGCAGAGCGCGGACTCGAGGTGCCCGGTCCGATTCTCGACGAGCGCCAACTCGTCGAGGTGCTCGTTGCGTTGCGGAAATGAGACACTTGCTCAGGGACGTTGTCTCATTTGCTGCAGGTGACGATAACAAATGAGACAACGTCCCTGAGCAAGTGTCTCAATCGCGTCCACTGTATAGAGAGGTACATAACCATGCCGCAGATCTCGACCGAGCTTGACCAGCTTTCGATTGCGCTCATCCAGACGGCGATCGACATGCTCGACGTGCACGATGACGTCCCCGTCATGCTTGCGGTGGACTGCGATGGCGAGCTCTTGACCTTCGAGGACGACACGCCCGATGGTTGCTATCGCGCCGCACGCGAGCAGGTGCGATCCTATGGCAAGGACTGCGTACGCTATGCGCTGCTCACCCAAGGTTTCGTACAGGAAGACGAGACCGATTCCGGCCAGCCTGCCCTACTCTTCGAGTTTGCCGAGCGCGGCATGGACTGCGCCTGGAGCGGTTTCATGCTGTATCGCCGCGACGAAGATGGCCATGTCGAGGTAAGCGACCCCATGCCAGCAGGCGAGGAAGAGCTCCTCTTCGGATAATGCGTCGCCCAGTCCCTCCATTCCCGCAATGAAATGCTGCGCTGCTGTCTGAAGCATGGTATCCTGCAAGGCTGTACGAAATACAGCTGACAACGGGATAACGTCCATGCTTCAAGAAAACATCCGCAATATCGCCATCATCGCTCACGTCGACCATGGCAAGACCACACTGGTCGACCGCCTGCTGCAGACCGCCGGCATCTTCCGCGAAAACCAGCAGGTCGAGGAGCGCGTCCTGGACTCCAACGATCAGGAGCGCGAGCGTGGCATCACCATTCTCTCCAAGAACGTATCCATCCGCTACAAGGACGTGAAGATCAACGTCATCGATACGCCGGGTCACGCCGACTTTGGCGGCGAGGTCGAGCGTGTGCTCAAGATGGCCGATGGCGTCTTGCTACTAGTCGATGCCTTCGAGGGCCCCATGCCGCAGACGCGTTTCGTTCTCAAGCATGCTCTCAACCTCGACTTGGTTCCCATCGTCGTCATCAACAAGATCGACCGCCCCGGCGCGCGCCCCGACGAGGTTCTCGACGAGGTCTTCGAGCTCATGCTCGAGCTAGGTGCAAGCGACGAGCAGCTCGACTTCACCACCATCTATGCGAGTGCCATGAACGGCTACGCGCGGCTCGAGCCCGATGATGGCAACATGGACATGCTGCCGTTGCTCGACGCCATCCTCGAGCATATTCCGGCGCCCGATGTCGACCCGAACGGCCCCGTGGCCATGCAGATCTGCACGGTCGACCATTCCGAGTACGTTGGGCGTATCGGCACGGGGCGTCTGTTCTCCGGTTCCATCGAGGCGGGCCAGCAGGTGCTCGTGCTCAAGAACAACGACGCCGCCCGCTACGAGACCAACGTCAAGCACCTCTACACGTTCGAGGCCCTGGGCCGCGAGGAAGCGCAGAGCGCCGAGGCCGGCGACATCATCGCAATCGTCGGTGTCGAGGACGCCGACGTGGGCGACGTGGTGACCGACATCGAGAACCCCGTCGAAATGGAGCCCATCGAGGTCGAGGAGCCGACGCTCTCGGTCATCTTCGAGGCGTCCTCGAGCCCGCTCGTCGGCAAGGAAGGCGATATCGTCGGCGGCCGTCAGCTCAAGGAGCGCCTGATGCGCGAGGGCGAGGCCAACATCTCGATGCGCATCGAGGAACTCGAGGACAAGAGCGGCATCGAGGTCGCCGGTCGTGGCATCTTGCATCTTTCCGTGCTCATGGAGACGATGCGTCGCGAGGGCTACGAATTCCAGGTCGGCCGTCCGCGCGTACTCTACAAAACCGTCGATGGCGTGAAGATGGAGCCCATCGAGGACGCCTCGGTCGAGACGCCGGAGGAGTACGCCGGCAAGATCATCGAACTCTTCGGGACGGCCGGGGGCGAGATGACCAACATGGCGACGCACCAGGACCAGACGGTGCTGTCCTTCAAGATCCCCACGCGAGGCATCATGGGCCTGCGCACCAAGATCCTCAACGCGAGTCATGGCGAGGCCATCTTCAGCCATCGCTTCTCCGAATACGGGCCCATGCGCGGCGAGCTGGGCGGTCGCAAGAACGGCGCCATGGTCGCCATGCATTCCGACAAGGCCGTCGCCTACGCGCTCGACACGCTGCAACAGCGCGGCACGCTCTACGTCGAGCCTGGTGACGAGTGCTACGAAGGCATGATCGTGGGCGAGAACGCCAAGGAAGGCGACATGGACGTGAACGTGTCGAAGACCAAGCAGCTCGGCAATCAACGCGCATCGAGTGCCGACAAGGCGATTATGCTCACCCCGCCGGTCAAGTTCACGCTCGAGGAGGCGCTTGAGTACATTGCCGATGACGAGCTCGTCGAAATCACCCCCAAGTCCATACGCTTACGCAAGCGTACGCTCGATAAAATTGGAAGAAAGAAGGAACGCGCCCGTGCGCTGGGCAAGTAACTAAGGAGCCACCATGACTCAGGAACTGCTTCGTCTTCATGACGCAAAGGTAAAGATGGACGGTCGCGTGATTCTCGACGTCGACGACTTCGTCATCAACCAGGGCGAGCGTATCGTCGTGCTCGGGCCCAACGGATCGGGCAAGTCGACGCTGGTCAAGCTGCTCACCAAGGAGATCGAGCCGGTATGGCGCGAGACGCCGCCGGTGCTCTTCATGGGTCAGCCCGATCCATCGGAGGAAACCCTCATCGAGACGGTGGGCCTCGTCTCCACTGACGTGCAGGAGCGCATGATGGTGCATCGCACGGTGTTCGACATCGTGCTCGGCGGCTTCTTCGGAAGCGTCGGCGTTCCCTTCCACATCGGGGCCTCTGACGAGCAGGTCGAGCAGGCCCGCAAGGCCATTCGCGAAATCGGCATCCCGTCGCTGTCCGAGCGTGACATGCTCACGCTTTCCACGGGACAGGCACGTCGCGCGCTCATTGCCCGCGCGCTCATCAACGGTCCCGCGCTGCTGATCTTCGACGAGCCGACGTCGGGTCTCGACCCCGAGGGTGCCTGGAACATGCGCCAGTCGCTCTCCGCGCTTGCCAAGGCCGGCCATACCATCCTCGTCATCACCCATAACGTGAGCGACATCATGCCGGAATTCGATCGCGTGGTCATGCTGCAGGACGCGCACATCGTTGCCGACGGTCCCAAGGAAGAGGTCCTCACGACGCAGAAGCTTCGCCACCTCTTCGGCGTCCCCATCACGCTCGTCGAGACGGATGGCCGCTACCACCTGCAGTAGTCTTCCGAATATATAGATGGTTACGATAAAATAGACCAATTAACGCAGATGCAGTAACTAGAGGAGCGCCACATGGCTGATCTCATGGAATATGTGAACGTACTGGCCGATCAGATCGGTCCACGACCGGTCAGCACGGAGGAAGAGCATCAGGCCTCGATCTACATTGCCCAGGAGCTGTCCGATGACGGCCTGGATGTCAGCGTCGACGAGTTCGCGACCCCGTCCGGCGTGCGTTGGCCTTACGTGCTCGCGTTCGCGGCCGCGGCGTTAGGTACGGTCATTTCCGGCATCGGCATCTTCGTGCCGGGCATTTCGCTCAGCATGTTCATCATCGGCCTGATTCTCGTCGTCGGTGGCTTCTTCGTGTATTTCACCGAGCACAACAACAATCCCGTCTTGTCGAAGATGCGTGCGAGTGGTGTCTCGCAAAACGTCGTGGCCAAGTACGTTCCCGCGAGCGTCGCCCACGATTCGCGTCGCCGCAAGAAGATAATCATCGCCGCGCATGTCGACACCGTGCGTGCCCAGCCCGAGGCGTCTCCCAAGATCATCGCGCATGCTCCGCTGCTGTACAAGATCATCTTCTACAGCATGATTGGCCTTGTCGCCGTCCTCTTCGTCAGGTTGCTGCCGCTTCCCTGGCCCGAGGTCGTCGATACGGTCCTGTGGGTCATATCGCTCATCGCGAGCGCCTACGTGCTCGTGGCAGCCGCCTGCATCGTGGCGAGTCGTTTCACGCCCTACATCTCGGGCGGAAACGACAATGCGTCCTCCATCGCCGTGCTCCTGTCCGTTGCGCATCTGCTGGTCAATCCCGAGGAACGTGAGCGTTACACCAGGGACCGCTCCTTCAGGCTCGTGGGCGGTGCCATGGGTGACGATGCTGACGAGGAACCCATCGACCCGTTTGCCCCCACCGTCGATGACCTCGAGGAGCCCGTCATGCACAGCGCTGAGGAGGCATACGCGGAGGGCCTGGTTCCCGAAGGCGTCGAGGTCACCTATGACGACGACGGTACCCGCGATGACGCGACCGTCGCCTTTCCCGCGCTCACTCCCGAGGAGCAGCTCGACGTCCTTGCCGACACCGCCGCCGAGGAACTGCACCTCGACTCCATGTCGACGGGTGCCTTTTCGCTCGACGATGTCGAGTTCGAACAGGCGGGAGCCGAGGCCGTGACAGTCAATCCGGGCAAACCGGGCGCTATCTCCGAGATGCAAGTTCCCGACCTGGATTTCACGCTCGACGAGGAGATCGATCAAGCTGGCAAGAAGCCTGTCGAGCGCCTTGACGATGCGGTGATCTTCGCCGAGTACATGGGCTCCGACGACCACCAGGACGAGGTCGAGCCCGTTTCCGAGGATGAGTCCGCGACGGCACGGGAAACCGAGCGGGTGGTTGAGGTCGAAGCGCAGACCGAGGAGCCCGCGATGGTCGTCGAGGAGGAAGAGACCGTTGACGAGGAACCTCCCGAACCCGCTCCCATCTACGTTCCCATCGAGACGCCGACGCGCTCGCACGACGAGCGCCCGCAAGTCGCGCGTCCCGTCCCCTCGTGGTATGCAGCTGCCAAGGAGAAGGCGGCGAAGGACCTCGAGAAGAAGGCAGCTACCAAGGTCGGGGACGACGAGCCTCCCGTATTCTCGTATCGCTCGCGTTTCGCCGACGCGCCAGCCGCCTCGCAAGGCACCCGCGTACAGGAGCCGGAAGAGGAGCCTGCGTCCGAGGAGGCCATCGAGGTCGGAGCCGAGGCCGTCGAAACCGTGACGGACGAGGTGCCGCAGCGTCAGGAGGAAGCGCCTGCAGAGCACGAAGAGGAAGCGGCCGAAATCGTCGATGCCGTCGTCGCCTCCATCAACCTCGACATACCCGATGACCAGCTCGACGAGCTCAGTCCGGATGCAAGCGGCCTGTTTGCGCGTGTCGAGGTGCAGGAGGAAGGCGAGCCCGAGGTCAAGTCCGGCGGATCGCGCGTGCAGCTGACATCGCGCATTCCCAACATCGGCTCCTCGGACGACAAGGAGCGCGAGGAGCGCAAGTCCGCGCACGAGAGCCTCGCGGCGCGAGGCACGCGTTCCGAATTGCAGAGCATCCCGGTTGTTGATACCAACGATGACATCGACGTCGAGCAATCCGATGCCGAGGGCAGGGAGATACTCGAGGACGAGGAGGTCGTCGAGACCGCCGCGGAAATCGAGCCCGTCATCCCGGCGACGGCCAGGACGCAGCGCAAGAAGCCGACGGCCCGTCACGTCACGCAGCAATTTGTGCCGACGCGCGCCACGCGCAATCACGACATCCACCTGGGCGAGAATCGCCAGGAGGCTCCCGTAAGCTCGACATTCGAGGATACGCCGCAAGCGGCGCCCCAATCCATGCCCAGCGACGATCCCTTTGCCCCCAAGAGCGAGCGACGCACGAGCGAACGCTCCGCGGCTCCCCGGCCGCGCCAACGCGCCGAGGCTCCGGCAAGCACGCACGTGCAGCCAAACGAGACGCTCGCCTCGGCCGCGAGCACGTCTTCGTTCCCGTCGCTCACCGGTTCGTTCCCCGCGCTTTCGGGTGCCATGCCCGTTGTCGACGCCGGTGACTTCTCCGATTTTGCCGAAACGTCCGAAAGCGTGATCGCGGATGACGCCGCGCTCGATAGCTTCATGGCCGCAGGACAGACGACCGAGATAAACATTCCCGAATCGCGTTTTCGCAATGCTGTCGACAAGGTCGGCGGTCTGTTCAATCGCAAGGGCAAGAGCGCGAACGACGATTATGGCGCGAGCGATTCGGACGCCTGGAGCGACGAGGACGATTACGGCTGGAAGGGCGGCGGCTACTTCGAGGAGGAGGCCGAGAGCGCCTTTGACGCCGTGCGCCAACGCGCGGCGCAGATTCGCGAATCCGTCGTGTCCATGACCGAAAACGACCTGCTCGACAAGGAGGTCTGGTTTGTCGCGCTTGGCGCCTCCGGTGCTGGCGGGCAGGGCATGAAGAACTTCCTCGACTTGCATTCCTCCGAGCTGCGCGGCTCGCTCATCATCAATCTCGAGGCGGTTGGCGCCGGGACGATCTCCTACGTCGACGTCGAGGGGACGGGCAAACCCCATCGTGCGGACCGTCGCCTCATGAGCCTCGTCAAGAAGGCCTCCAAGGAGGTCAGGGGTAGCGAGATGAAGGCCAAGAGCCTCGAGTGGCGCAACACGGATGCGACGCCTGCCATGATTGCCGGCATGCGCGCGCTGACGCTCATGGGCTTTGCCGATAACGGAGTTGCACCCGTCGATTGGCATACGGCCGAGGATACGGCCAACATTGTCGAAGAGGACAAGCTCGAGTACATGACCCGTCTGCTTCTCAAGGTCATCGAGAATTCCTAGAAAGTACTGGTCAAAGCGGAAAGGGGCTTTCATGCCAGATCCCAAAATCAAGCGCGCCATCATCTCTCTCACCGATAAATCGGGCATCGAGGACTTCGCCCGTGCACTTGTCGACGAGTTCGGCGTCGAGATCGTGAGTACGGGTGGTACCGCCAAGGTGCTCGAGGCGGCGGGCATCCCCGTCGTCGCCATCGACGAGCTCACGGGCTTTCCCGAGATGATGGACGGTCGCGTGAAGACCCTACATCCCAAGGTGCACGGCGGCCTGCTCGCGCGTCGTGACCTCGCCAGTCACATGAAGGACGCCGAGGACAACGGCATTGGCATGATCGATTTGGTGGTCGTGAACCTGTATGCCTTCGAGGCGACTATCGCCAAACCAGACGTGGACTATCAGGACGCCGTCGAGCATATCGACATCGGTGGCCCCTCCATGCTGCGTAGCGCTGCCAAGAACCACGCGTCCGTCACCGTGGTGACCAACCCGGCAATGTACGGCACCATTCTCGACGAGATGCGCGCAAATGGCGGTGCGACCACGCTCGAAACCCGCAAGAAGCTCGCGCTCGAGGTCTTCCGCCTCACGAGCGCCTATGACAACGCCATCTACTCCTGGCTACACAACGAGCTCATCGACGACGGTCCCTTCTGGACCGACGAGCGCGTCATGCTCGACAAGGTCGCCGACCTACGCTATGGCGAGAACCCCCATCAGCAGGCCGCGTTCTACAAGCGCAAGCGCGTGGGCGTTCCCGGACCGGCTCCCGAGTCCGATAAGCACACCCTTGCCGCGGCCGATCAGCTGCAGGGCAAGGAGCTGAGCTACAACAACTATCTCGATACCGATGCCGCGTGGGCTTCGGTGCGCGAGTTCGATAACGCGATTCCCACATGCGTTATCATCAAGCATCTCACGCCATGCGGCATTGCCGAGGGAGCCACGCTGCTCGAGGCCTATCGTGATGCGTGGGCTTGCGACACCGTGAGTGCCTTTGGCGGCGTCATGGCGTTCAACCAGACGGTGACCGAGGACGTTGCTCGCGAGATCGTCGAGGTCAACAAGCAGTTCATCGAGGTCGTCATCGCGCCGGATTATGACGAGGGAGCGCTCAAGGTCTTTTCCGCAAAGGAAAACGCGCGCATCCTGCGCACCGGCGGAATCAATCCCGCTGGCGGTGATCCGGACATCCGCGCGGTCGAGGGCGGCGTCGTCATGCAGACGATCGACACCGTGGCTGAGGACCCCGAGACCTTTACCGTCCCCACGAAGACCGCTCCTACCGACGAGCAGCTCAAGGCGCTGCTCTTTGCGTGGCGTTGCTGCAAGTGCGTGAAGTCCAACGCGGTCATTCTCACCAAGGGCACGCGTACCGTCGGTATTGGCGGCGGTCAGCCCAATCGCGTGAACTCCGCGCGCATCGCCGTCGACCAGGCAGGCGAGGAGGCCAAGGGCGCCGTTGCCGCGAGCGATGCGTTCCTGCCCTTCCCCGACACGCTGGAGGTTCTGCGCGATGCCGGCGTCACGGCGCTCATCCAGCCCGGTGGCTCGATTCGCGACGACCTCTCCATCGAGTGCGCGGACGAGGCCGGCATGCCGATGGTCTTCACGGGGCATCGTCACTTCAGGCACTAGATTAGGATAGATTTGGTGGGGTCACGCGTTTGCGCAGGGAGCGTTTTCTCTCTTGAGCCTTTTTGGTTCGCGATGCAAGAAATACGCATTTTCCTAGGGTCAAGATTGACGAATTGTCGATAATTTGCGTTTTCCTAGGGCTGATTGACACGTGACGCAGATTTTTTGCGTTTTCCTAGGGTTAAGAGCGCAATATTCCTAGGAAAACGAAAAAAACGTGCATCCTGCCTGTCCTGTTCCTAGGAAAACGCAAAAAACATGCAAGGCAGTTTGATTAGCTTCACATAAACGCAAAAAACGTGCACGGAGACTCAAGATGGATACGATTCCGTACAACAAGGTCGGCAACGCCAAGCCCGAAAGCATGGCAGACATCGCCGAGAACGAGGGCATCAGCGAGGAGGAATGGCGCGCGCAAAACCTACCCGCTTCCAAGCTCGAGTTTCGTTGGCGTTATACCAACAAGACCATTCACCTTTACGAACGCCGGCTGCGCTCGCTCGGTTCGTTCAACGTAGGGCCTGCCGTGCAGGCATGGGTACGCTCGCGCCTGGAGTGGGTGCGCGATAACAAGCTCTATGAAATGCCCGATGGTGTCATCGTTCTTACCATCGATCCCGAGGGTATGGTTGATACACAGCTCGAGGAGCTGCATCCAGCTCCACAATTCACTCGTGCGATGCTCGACGCAGACGAAGTGCCCGGCACGCTGTGGGTTGCCAAGGACGGTCAGCTCCTCGTCGGGCAGACGCCGCGTCATGCTGCCGATACGCTCGTGCGCGACCTGGCCACGACGCTCGGCTACGAGGTCGTGCAGACCGAAGCTCCGTCTGACGATGGTGCTGAAGTCTTTGCCGTAAGCGATGAATTTGGCATCATCCCTGTGGAGGGAACGACCGGCCCTGTCATCAGCAAGCTCTCCGAATGCTTCGATAAGCTCTGGAGCCTAGATAAATAGAGGCATTGAGATACAATCATAAGCTCGTGATTGTTCTTGTCTCAAAGTAGTTAATAGGCAAAAGGAGCGCCCGTGGCTATAGAACCGAAGCAGGTTGTCGAAGCACTTTCGATGGTGACGCAGCAGCATCTCGATATCCGCACCATTACGCTAGGACTCTCCCTGCGCGGATGCGTCCACGAGGACATCGACGTCATGGCGCAACGCGTCTACGACCGGCTTACGACGGCGGCAAAGGACCTCGTGCCCTGTGCAGAGCAGCTTGAGCGCGAGTTCGGCATCCCCATCATCCACAAGCGCATCGCGGTTACGCCCATCGCCGAAATTTGCGGAGCGACGACAGCCGAGGACCTCACGCCCATCGCCGCGGCGCTCGATCGCGCCGGCAAGGAGGTTGGCGTCAACTTCATCGGTGGCTTTAGCGCACTCGTTCAAAAGGGCATGAGCGATAGCGACCGCCGTCTCATCAACAGCATCCCGCATGCGCTTTCCAGTACCGATATCGTCTGCTCGAGCGTCAACATCGGCTCGACCCGCGCCGGAATCAACATGGACGCGGTGCTGCGCATGGCGCAAGTCGTACGTGAGTGCGCCGAGATCACGGCAGATCGCGATTCGATTGCCTGCGCCAAGCTCGTCGTGTTCTGCAACATGGTTGAGGACAACCCCTTCATGGCCGGTGCCATGCACGGCAGCGGTGAGGCTGGCGAGGTCATCAACGTCGGAGTCAGCGGCCCGGGCGTCGTCAACGCAGTGCTCGAGGACCTGCCCAAGGATGCTTCGATGACCGAGGTTGCCGAGGCCATCAAGGCCACGACCTTCAAGATCACGCGTGCCGGCGAGCTCATCGCGCGCGAGGCTGCCAAGCGTCTGGGTTACGAGAAGGGCATTCTTGACCTGTCGCTTGCCCCCACGCCCGCCCGTGGCGATTCGGTGGCGCAGATTCTCGAGACCATCGGCGTTGGGCAGGTGGGCGGTCCGGGCACGACGGCCGCACTTGCCTTGCTCAATGACGCCGTCAAGAAGGGCGGCGTTATGGCGAGTTCGAGCGTCGGCGGCCTGTCTGGTGCCTTCATTCCCGTTAGCGAAGATGCGGGCATGATCAAGGCGGCCGAGGATGGGGTACTTTCCATCGAGAAGCTCGAGGCCATGACCTGCGTATGCTCCGTGGGGCTCGACATGATTGCGATTCCCGGTGACACGACCGTCGAGGCAATCGCCGGCATTATCGCCGACGAGGCCGCCATCGGCATGATCAACACGAAGACCACCGCCGTGCGCGTGATTCCGGCTATCGGCAAGGTCGCCGGCGATACCCTGCATTTTGGCGGTTTGCTCGGCGAGGCACCCGTCATGCCGGTCAACACCCATGCCGGAACGGTGTTCGCGCATCGCGGAGGACGTATTCCCGCACCCATCAACTCGCTCAAGAACTAGCTGCCCGTTCGCTCCGAGGAGGCACGCATGAGTATCCAGGATTGCAAGCAGGACATGCTTCGAATTGGCGTTGACGTCGGATCGACCACGGTAAAGCTGCTCGTGCTCGACCCTGATGACCAGATCGTCTTCAGCGTGTATCGCCGCCACCATTCGGACGTGCGCGCGACCATCGTCGAGATCATCGACGAGGCGCTCGAGGCGGTGGGTGACGGCAAGGCGACCATCACCATCACGGGCTCGGGCGGCCTGCTGCTTGCCAATTGGCTCGGCGTGCCTTTCGTGCAGGAGGTCATTGCCAACAAGACGGCCATCGAACGTATCATTCCCGCTACCGACGTCGCCATCGAGCTCGGTGGCGAGGACGCGAAGATCATTTACTTTGATGGCGGTATCGAGCAGCGCATGAACGGCACCTGCGCCGGTGGCACGGGCGCCTTCATCGACCAGATGGCGGCCTTGCTCAATACCGATGCTTCTGGCTTAGATGAGATGGCCAAGGAGCACAACATCATCTATCCAATCGCATCGCGCTGCGGCGTATTCGCCAAGACGGATGTGCAGCCGCTGCTCAACGAGGGCGCCAAGCGCGAGGACATTGCCGCGTCGATCTTCCAGGCCGTCGTCATGCAGACCATCTCGGGCCTCGCTTGCGGTCGCCCCATTCGCGGAAACGTCGCCTTTCTGGGCGGTCCGCTGCATTACCTGCCGCAGCTGCGCCAGCGTTTCATCGAGACGCTCGAGCTCACCGACGAGACGACTATCATCCCCGAGGAGTCGCACCTGTTCGTCGCTCGGGGCGCGGCATTTGCCTCCGAGGCCAACGACGACATCGTGAGTCTGGCCGAGCTCAAGGAGCGCATGAGGAACCTGGGCAGCATCCAGGGCAGCGAGGTGCAACGTCTCGAGCCGCTGTTCGCGAATGAGCGCGAGTACGAGGCGTTTCGCAAGCGTCATGCCAAGGCAACGGTGCCCAAGGCGAGCCTCGCGGACTATCGTGGCGTTGCCTATCTTGGCATCGATGCCGGATCCACGACGCTCAAGTCGGTGCTCGTGGGTAAGAAGGGCGAGATCCTCTATAGCTACTACGTCAACAACAAGGGCGACGTGCTCGGGGCGGCTCGTGCCATGCTCGGCGACCTTGCAAGCCAGATTCCGCGCGATGCGGATGGCAATCCGCTCGTGACCATCGGGCATACCACCACGACGGGGTATGGCGAGGCGCTATTGCTCGAGGCCATCCAGGCCGACTCCGGCGAGATCGAGACGGTCGCGCATTTGCGCGGCGCCCGCGAGCTGTGCCCCGATGTCGACTTCATCCTCGACATCGGCGGCCAGGACATGAAGTGCATGCATGTCAAGGACGGCGTCATCGAGCACATCATGCTCAACGAGGCGTGCTCGGCGGGCTGCGGTTCGTTCATCGAGGCATTCGCGACCTCGCTCAACATGTCCATCGAGGACTTCGCCGCCGAGGCCCTCAAGGCCGAGGCTCCCGTCGATCTTGGCAGCCGCTGCACCGTCTTCATGAATTCCCGCGTCAAACAGGCGCAGAAGGAAGGCGCGACGCCGGCAGACATCTCGGCGGGCCTGTCGTATTCCGTCATCAAGAACGCGCTGTTCAAGGTCATCAAGCTGCGCGATGCCTCCGAGCTGGGCGAACATGCGGTGGTTCAGGGCGGCACCTTCCTCAACGACGCCGTCTTGCGTGCGTTCGAGAACCTGAGCGAGCATGACGCCATCCGTCCCGACATCGCCGGCAACATGGGCGCCTGGGGTGCCGCGCTGCTGGCGCGTGATCGCGCGACGGGCGCGAAGTCGACGCTGCTGCGCCCCGAGCAGATCGACGAGCTCGAAATCAAGCATACGGCGGTGCGTTGCGGGCGCTGCGAGAACAACTGCCTGCTCACCATCAACGACTTCGGCATTGACGAGAAGACCGGCAAGCATCGTCGCTTCATCACCGGCAATCGTTGCGAGCGTGGTGCCGGCATCAAGAAGCCCGCCAAGGAGGTTCCCAATCTCTTCGCGTACAAGGAAAAGCTGCTCTTCGACCGCGAGCCGCTCGTCGAGGAGGCTGCCAAGTACGGTACCGTGGGCATTCCGCGTGCGCTCAACATGTACGAGAACTATCCGTTCTGGCACAGCTTCTTCACGCATCTTGGCTATCGCGTGGTGCTGTCGGACCAATCCACCAAGAAGACCTACGAGGCTGGCATCGAGTCCATGCCCTCGGAAAACGCCTGCTATCCGGCCAAGCTGTCGCACGGTCACATCATGGATTTGCTCGACAAGGACGTCGACTTCATCTGGATGCCCTGCATCCGCTGGGAGCGTCAGGAGGACGAGGGCGCAAACAACCATTACAACTGCCCCATCGTCATGAGCTATTCCGAGGCCCTCAAGCTCAACATCGACGAGCTCGAGGACAGCCGTACGCAATTCCTCAACCCATTCATTCCCTATGACGACAAGAAGGCCCTCAAGAAGCGCCTCTTCGAGCATCTGGTCAAGAAGCGCAAGGAAGACCTCAGGGCTCAAGGTGTCGACGTGCTGGCCATGCAGTGGCCGACGCGCGTCGAGATTTCCGATGCCATCGATCTCGCGTGGCAGGCCGACCTCGACTTCAAGTCGACCATGCGCGCCAAGGGCGAGGAGACGCTGCGTTGGATCGAGGAGAACAACGGCCACGGCATCGTGTTGGCGGGTCGTCCCTACCATATCGATCCCGAGATCAACCATTCGTTGCCCGAGCTCATCTGCGGCTATGGCATGGCCGTACTCACGGAAGATTCCGTGGCCCATCTGGGCGAGCTGCAGCGTAACCTGCGCGTGTACGACCAGTGGATGTACCACACGCGTCTCTACAACGCAGCCAAGGTCGTTACCCAGCGAAGCGATCTCGACCTCGTGCAGATGAACTCGTTTGGGTGCGGTCTGGATGCACTCACGACAGACGAGGTGCAGGAGATCATCGAGGGCAGCGGCAAGGTCTACACCGTCATCAAGATCGACGAGGTGTCCAACCTAGGTGCCGCGCGTATCCGCATTCGCTCGCTCATGGCAGCGTTGCGTCAGCAGGAGGAGCTGCGCGAGATGCCCACGCAGCCGGGCAAGAGCTCGGCGGCCGTCGACATCGCGGCGGCTTCCGTCGAGACGCTGCGTGCGGACAGGGCAGACGCCGTTTCCAAGGATGTTGAACCAACCATGGCGGACGGTTGCGATCTGGGTACATTTGACTTCGCGCCCAACCGTGACGCCGCTTCGACCGAGTTTCCGCGCGCCGAGTACACGAAGGAGATGCAGGACGCGGGTTATACGATTCTCGCCCCGCAAATGTCGCCCATCCACTTCGAGTTGCTCGTGCCCATCTTCCATCACTACGGCTACAACATGGAGCTGCTGCCGAGCGTGGACCCATCGGCTGTGGATGCGGGCCTCAAGTACGTGAACAACGACATCTGCTATCCGTCCATTCTCGTCACCGGCCAGATCATGGAAGCGGCCACCAGTGGCAAGTACGACATGGACAAGACCGCCTTCATCATCACGCAGACCGGTGGTGGCTGCCGTGCGACCAACTACATCTCGCTCATTCGCAAAGGCCTGCATGAGGCGGGGCTTGACCATGTGCCGGTCATCTCGCTGTCCTTCAACGACACCGGCGAGCGCAATTCCGGCTTCGAGGTCACGCCCACGATGCTCAAGACCGCCGTGCCGGCGCTCATCCTGGGCGATTTGCTCATGATGTGCCTGTATCGTGTGCGTCCGTACGAGAAGGAGCCGGGCAGCGCCGAGAAGCTCTTCCGCAAGTGGATGGATTATCTCAAAGAGAATGTATGCGAGTTCAAGTGGAAGGACGTCAAGCGCGTCATAAACGAGACCGTCCATGACTTCGACACGCTCCCCTGCGTTGATTTTGGTAGCAAGCCACGCGTGGGCGTGGTGGGCGAAATCCTCGTCAAGTTCCACCCCACGGCAAACAACCAGATCGTGCAGATCATCGAAGACGAGGGCTGCGAGGCCAACGTTCCCGGCCTCGTCGACTTCTTCCTCTTCGGCATGCTCAATCCGGCGTTTCGCCATCAGGAGCTCACGCCCAACCTCAAGAAGTACGTGGGTGCCAAGGGTGTCGTCGCCTTCTTCGAGAAGCTGCGTGATCCGGTGCGCAAGGCGCTTGCCGCCTCCGAGCGCTTCGAGCCCATCATGCACATCGAGGATATCGCCCAAGGTGCAAGCGACATCATCGACCTGGGCAACACCATGGGCGAGGGATGGCTGCTCACGGGCGAGATGGTCGAGCTCGTGAAGGAAGGCACGCCCAACATCGTATGCTGCCAGCCCTTCGCGTGTCTACCCAACCACGTCGTGGGCAAGGCGGTCATCAAGGAGATGCGCCGTCAGTATCCGCAGAGCAACATCGTGGCCGTGGATTATGATCCGGGTGCGAGCGAGGTCAACCAGCTCAACCGCATCAAGCTCATGATCGCCGTGGCGTTCAACAACCAAAAAGAGCAGGCTGAGGAACAGGCCGCTCAAGTCATGGAGCGCGTCGAGGAAGGCGCTTCGGCGTCACGCTAGGCACGCGTCACCGGGAAAAGGGGAACTCGATGGGCGGCAGGGTGCGCGTTGTGGTGGTAGGCGGAGGGGCATCCGGTCTGGTGGCGGCGATCTGCGCCGCGCGCGCCGGTGCCGACGTGACGGTTCTCGAAGGCGCATCGCGCGTCGGGCAGAAGATTCTCAAGACGGGTAACGGGCGCTGCAACCTGACCAACGCCCGGGTAGAGCCTGCCGACTATCGCAATGGTGCCGCCATCATGCCATTACTCGAGGAATTCTCCCCCACGCGGGTGCTCGGTTTCTTCGGTGAGCTTGGCCTACTCGTTTCCGAAGAGGAAGAAGGACGCATCTACCCGCTGTCAAACGCCGCGAATACCGTGCTTGACGTGCTTCGCGCGGGGTGCAAGTGGCATGCCGTGGATGTTCGCTGCGGTCAGAAGGTTGTGGAGATCACGAGAATGCAGCCTGATGGCTACAGGATCATCTGTGCGAACGGAAACGACTTCAGTGCCGACCGCGTTATTATCGCGACGGGTGGCGGAACGGATCTGCTCGCTTCCCTGGGACATACGATCGAGCCGTTCTCGCCCGTGCTCTGTCCCCTCAAGACCGATACCAGGCCCCTCAAGGGGCTCACGGGCGTGCGGGCCCGGGCGCGCGTGAGCGCCTTTGTGGACGAAGACGCGACCGAGCCGCGTGCCGTGCGCTATGGCGAGGTCCTGTTTCGCGATTACGGGCTCTCGGGCATCGTGATCTTCGATATGTCACGCGAGGTCGGCGATGGCGCCGTCCTGAGCCTCGACTTCTTGCCGCAGCTGAGCCCCGGCCAATGCGATGGCTATTTCTCGGCAAAGTACGCGTCGTTGTCCGCGAGCGCCAGCGAGCTTTTCGGACGGGCACCAAACCTCACGGAGTTCATGTGCGGTTGCTTTCATACGCGCGTGAACGATGCCGTTGTCCGTGCGGCCGGCTTCAAGCCCTCCGAGTCGGTGACGCCCGAGATGCTGCCCAGGATCGTCGCGGCTGCCAAGGGCTTCCGCGTGCAGGTCACGGGACTTGCCGAGACCGGTCAGGCTCAGGTGACGCGCGGAGGAGCCTCCCCGTGGGAGTTCGATTCGCTCACCCTCGAATCGAGGTTGCGTCCGGGCGTTTACGCGACGGGCGAGACACTTGACGTCGACGGACGCTGCGGTGGCTTCAACTTGCATTGGGCCTGGGCGAGTGGCATGGCAGCCGGTGCTGCCGCCGCCAAATGAGACAGTTGCTCTGAGGAACTGTCTCATTTCGAGGGAGGTTTCATGGAGATCGAGTACAAGTGGGAGTTGCCTGGGGAAGTCGCGCTTGCGGACCTGCTTTCTGATGCGACTGTTGCGCCCATGCTCGGGGACGCTCGTGAGTTGAACATGCATGCGACCTATTACGACACCGCAAACCAGGACGTGAGCCGAATGCACGGCGGCTTGCGCGTGCGACGGGAAAACGACGAGAGCGTCTGCTGTCTCAAACTTGCCGCGGGCGGCACGGATGGATGCAAGACGCGCCGGGAATTCGAGATGGCCGCCGATGACGTTATCGAAGGATTGAGGAACTTGCCCAGCGTGGGCGCCCCGGTGGATGTATGCGAGATGCTGCTTGCGGCAAATCCGCAACCCACGTGCGAGACCGATTTCGTGCGGCGCGAGTACAGGCTCGAGGGAGGGGGCTTTGTGGCGGCCCTTGCCATCGACGTGGGCGAGATGCGCAGGCAAGGGCACGTTGCTCCCATACACGAACTCGAGTTCGAGCTTCTTTCGGGCTCGCGCGGGGCGTTCCACGCCTTCGCGCGATGGATGCAGGAGGAGTTCGATCTCGAGGTCCAGCCGCTCTCCAAGCTTGCGCGCGCCATGGCCTTGTAAGTGGGGTGAGACACATTGGGCAGGTACATCTGTCTCATTTTTTGAGCAAAATGAGACAGATGTACCTGCCCAATGTGTCTCACCCGGCCTCGGCGCTCTTGCGCTATCATTGTCCCCACTTCATATGGAATCCTGAGAGGAACGAACATGGCTTGGAACAAGGTTATGCCCGCACATCCCGTCGTTGCCGTGGCAGGCGCCACGGGCGTTGTCGGACGCGAGATGCTCAAGGTGCTCGCACAGCGTGACTTTCCGGCGGCCAAGGTCAAGGCGCTTGCCTCTGCTCGTTCTGCTGGCAGCACCGTCGAGTTTGGCGACGGGGAGCTCGTGGTCGAGGAGATGACGCCGGCGAGCTTCGAGGGCGTCGACATCGCGCTGTTTGCCTGCGGAGGCGACACCTCCAAGGAATATCGCCAGGCCGTGGTGGATGCGGGATGTGTCATGATCGACAACTCGAGCGCGTTTCGCGTCGACGATGACGTGCCGCTGGTCGTCCCTGAGGTCAACGCGAAGGACCTCGAGTGGCATTCGGGCGTCATCGCCAATCCCAATTGCTCGACCATCGAGATGGTCGTCGCGCTCAAGCCGCTCTACGATCTCGCGGGTGGCATCAAGCGCGTCGTCGTGAGCACCTACCAGGCCGCAAGTGGTGCGGGCCTTAAGGCGATGAACGAGCTTTACGAGCAGACGCGCGAGTACCTGGACGGCGAGGACCTTACCATCGAGGCGTTTTCGGACCAGATCGCGTTCAACGTCATTCCGCATATCGACGTCTTCATGGACGACGCGTACACCAAGGAAGAGTGGAAGATGGTCGTCGAGACCGCGAAGATCTTTGGCGACGCCGACATCAAGGTGGCACCGACCACCGTACGCGTTCCCGTGCTGCGTTGCCATGCCGAGAGCGTGAACGTCGAGCTTGCCAAGCCGGTTTCGCCCGATGAGGCGCGCTCTGCCTTCGAGGCTGCCCCCAGCGTCACGGTCATGGACGACCCCGGTGCGAACGTCTATCCCATGCCCGGCATGCTCCAGGGTACCGACGACGTCTTTGTCGGTCGCATCCGCAAGGATCCCACCGTCGAGGGAGGCTTGGCCTTCTGGCTCGTCATGGACCAGATTCGCAAGGGTGCCGCTCTCAACGCCGTCCAAATTGCGGAGCAGCTACTGCCGTAGTCTCGGTCTCCGGGGACAAGACAAATCTTGCCGGGGCACTTTTGTCTTGTTCCCAAGTACTCGCAATGAGACAAAAACGTCCCGGCGAAATTCGTCTCGTTCAAGACGAAGGAGGGCGGACCAATTGATCCGCCCTCCTCGCGTTTACGCGTATGTGTCGCACGCTAGCCGTTGATGGCGGCGTTGGTCGCGACGGCCACGGCGACGGTCGCGCCGACCATCGGGTTGTTGCCCATACCGATGAAGCCCATCATCTCGACATGCGCCGGCACGCTCGAGGAACCGGCGAACTGCGCATCGGAATGCATGCGTCCCATGGTGTCGGTCATGCCGTAGGAGGCGGGGCCGGCTGCCATGTTGTCCGGGTGCAACGTGCGACCCGTACCGCCGCCGCTTGCCACCGAGAAGTACGCCTTGCCTTGCTCGACGCACTCCTTCTTGTACGTGCCCGCGACAGGGTGCTGGAAGCGCGTGGGATTGGTGGAGTTGCCCGTGATGGAGATGTCCACGCCCTCGTGGTGCATGATCGCGACGCCCTCGCGCACGTCGTCTGCTCCGTAGCAATGCACGTCGCCACGCTCTCCCGCGGAATAGCGGGTCTCGTTGACGACCTTGAGTTCGCCCGTGGCGTAGTCGAACTGCGTCTGCACGTAGGTGAAGCCGTTGATGCGGCTGATGATTTGCGCCGCGTCCTTGCCCAGGCCGTTGAGGATGACGCGCAGCGGCTTCTTGCGGGCCTTATTCGCGTTCTTCACGATGCCGATGGCGCCTTCGGCGGCGGCGAAGCTCTCGTGGCCGGCCAGGAAGGCGAAGCACTCGGTCTCGTCCTTGAGGAGCATGGCGCCCAGGTTGCCATGGCCCAGACCGACCTTGCGATCATCGGCGACGGAGCCCGGCGTGGTAAAGGCTTGCAGGCCGATGCCGATGGCGCTCGCAGCCTCGGAGGCGCTCTTCACACCCTTCTTGATGGCGATTGCGGCACCTGCCGTGTACGCCCAGGCGGCATCCTCGAAGCAGATGGGCTGCACGCTCTTGACGATGTCATAGGGGAGCGGGTCCATGCCGGCGTCCTTGCATACCTTCTCGGCATCGTCGAGGGTGCCCATGCCGTACTCCATGAGCGTCGCGTTGATCTTGTCGAGGCGATGGTCCATGTTCTCGAACTGTGCCATGGTCTACTCCTTCCTCGGATCGATGACCTTGGCGGCTTCGTCGAAGCGGCCGTAGCTGCCTGTCGCGTCCTTGATTGCCTGATTGGCATCGACGCCGTTCTTGACGGCATCCATCATCTTGCCGAAGTTGACGTATTCGTAGCCGATGATCTCGTCGTTTTCGTCGAGTGCGATGTGCGTGACGTAGCCTTCGGTGAGTTCGAGATACCGCGACCCCTTGAGCTTGGTGCCGTACATGGTGCCGACCATGGAGCGATAGCCCTTGCCAAGGTCATCGAGGCCGGCCCCAATGGGAAGGCCGCCGTCTGAGAACGCCGTCTGCGTGCGACCATAGACGATTTGCAGGAAGAGCTCGCGCATCGCGGTGTTGATGGCATCGCAGACGAGATCGGTGTTGAGTGCCTCGAGCAGCGTCTTGCCGGGAAGAATCTCGCTTGCCATGGCGGCGGAATGTGTCATGCCCGAACAACCGATGGTCTCGACCAGCGCCTCCTCGATGATGCCGTCCTTGACGTTGAGAGTGAGCTTGCAGGCTCCCTGCTGCGGCGCACACCAACCGACGCCGTGCGTGAAGCCGTTGATATCGGAAATCTCCTTTGCCTGAACCCATTTGCCCTCTTCGGGGATGGGGGCAGGACCATGATAAGCCCCCTTCGCGACCGGGCACATGAGCTCGATCTCTTTTGAGTAGTACACCGTGGACTCCCTTCCATGCGAACTACACTTGGGCCGTGCAGTCTGGAATTATATAGCATCCTAGCGGGAAAGAAGACGGTTCGGCGCTTGACATTTGGTACAGCTACCATATACTTTGCAACAGTGATTAACAGGTACCATATATAACTGGAGGAGACCATGGGTCGCGAGGACGAGCTTTTTGACAAGTACATGTTGATTCGCCAGATGACCGAAGCGGTACGCAACAAGAACATGGCCGCGACCGGTCCTCTTGGCGATACGACGCGTGGCCGTGGCCGCGTCCTCGCCCTGCTCAAGCAAAAGGACGGCATAAGCACCAAGGACATGGCGACCATCATGGGCATTCGCGTCTCCTCGCTCAACGAGGTGCTGGGCAAGATGGAAAAGGAAGGCTATGTCGAGCGTACCGCGTCTCCGGATGACAGGCGCGTCATGCTCGTATGGCTCACGGACAAGGGCAAGGCCATTGAGCTGCCTGACCAGAAGCTGCCCCAGATCCTCTTCGGCACGCTCAGTCAGGGCGCGCAAAACCAGCTCTGTATGCACTTCGAGCAGATGATCGCATCGCTGCAAGGGGAGCTCGAGGAAGAGGGCGAGGCGGTCAAGGAAGCGCGCGAACAGCGGACAGAGTTCTTCGAGAGCGCTCGCCAGGAGCAAAGCGAAAGGCAGCAGGCACAGTCCGCGTCACAGGCGCAAGCGTCCTCGGCACCGCGCCCGGCACCGGCAGCCCCGCCGACGACCGCGCCCTTTGCGCCCCCCACGCCTCCCGTCAGCACGCCGCCGCGCATCGGCTAGCGCATGCCTGCCGGTGGCATGGCCGTGGCTGCAATGCGGGGCATCGACAACATCCCCATGGGGAACGCGCCGGGCGAGAGTGAGCCCATCTGCCTGCAGCGCTTCGGGCGCCTTTGCGCCGACGCATGCCAACGTGGTTGGCATGAGGCAAATGGCGGGAACCTAAGCTATCGTCTCGATGCGGCAGATGTCGCCAGCTTCGGGTCCGCGCTCGTGGACGGAGGCGAATGGCATGCGTTGGGAAATCCCGTCCCCGAGCTTTCCGGTGAGCGCTTTCTGATGAGCGCCTCGGGTGCATACCTGAGCAATGTCATCCATGACGTCTCGCGTTGCTGCGGCGTCATCGAGCTTGACGAGTCCGGCAATGCCTGGCGCAGATGCTGGGGCTTCGACGATGACGCACGCCCCTCGAGCGAGCTCGAGACGCACTTGGCGATATACGTTGCCGCCCTGCAGGCAGGCGATGGTGCCGATCGCATCGTCTATCACGCGCACTGTCCGAACGTGATCGCGCTTTCAACGCTACTTGACCCCGATGCGCGCGTTTGGACGCGGGCGCTGTGGCGCTGCATGACGGAGGGCATCATCGTCTTTCCCCGCGGCATCGGAGTCGTACCCTGGATGGTGCCGGGTGGTTCCGAGCTTGCGCAGGCGACGCGCGAGCTCATGACGAGACATGGGGCCTGCATCTGGACACAGCATGGCGCCATAGCTCGTGCCGCGAGCTTCGATACGGCGTTTGGGACCATCGACACGATCGAGAAGTCCGCTGGGATTTACTTGCGCGCTCGCGCCGCCAACGGCGGTAACGAACCAAGCCATCTGGTGAGCGACGATCAGCTACGCGCCATCTGCGTTCGCTACGGTCTGCATCCTGATGACGATTTCCTGGAATGAGACAGTTGCTCTGAGACGTTGTTTCATTTGCTATTTGCCAGGTATTCCTTCGGGCCGCTCTCGTAGATGTTGCCGCCGTGACAGTCGATGGCGACCGTGAGCGGCATGTCCACGACCTCGAGTCGACGAATCGCCTCGGTCCCCAGGTCTTCGTACGCGATGACATCGGCACTTTTCACGCTCTGCGCGATGAGGGCGGCGGCACCCCCAATTGCGGCGAAGTAGACGGCCTCGTTGCGCATTACGGCATCGATGACCTCTTGGCTGCGCGCACCTTTGCCGATCATCGCTCGTTGCCCCAAGTCGAGCAGGCGCGGTGCGTAGGGGTCCATACGGTAGCTCGAGGTTGGGCCAACCGGTCCGATTGCATAGCCGGGTTTGGCAGGTGCCGGGCCAGCGTAGTAGATGACGGCGCCGTCGATATCGATGGGCGGCTGCTCGCCCGCATCAAGTGCCTCGACAAGGCGCTTGTGCGCCGCATCGCGTGCGGTCAGCACGATACCGCTATAGAGGATCTGGTCGCCCGCATTTAGCGATTTCGCGATCTTGCGGGTGATGTCGCCGCTGATGCGGTGCACCTCGGGAGCTCCCATTACAGCACCGCCTCCTCGTGACGCGCGACATGGCAGTTAATGTTGACGGCAACCGGAAGGCAGGCAATATGGGTGGGTGCTTGCTCGATGTTGACTGCGAGCGCCGTCGTCGCCCCGCCAAAGCCGGCCGGTCCCGTGCCCAGCTCGTTGATGGCGTCAAGCAGCTCGTCTTCGAGTTGCGCGTAAAAGGGGTCGGGGTTGTGGACGCCCATGGGACGTAGCAAGGCGCGCTTGGCAAGCGAGGCGACATGGTCGAAGTTGCCCCCGATGCCCACGCCCACGATGATGGGCGGGCACGGATTGGGGCCAGCGTGTCGCACCGCGTCAAGCACGAACGCGCGCACGCCGTCGACGCCATCCGCGGGCTTGAGCATCTTGAGCTGCCCCATGTTCTCTGAGCCTGCTCCCTTGGGTGCGACCGTAATCTTGAGAGCATCGCCATCGACGATGTCGACGGTGATGAGCGCGGGCGTGTTGTCGTCCGTGTTCATGCGGCGCAAGGGGTCGCCAACCATCGATTTGCGCAGGTACCCTTCCGTGTAACCGAGCGCAACGCCCGCGTTGACCGCATCGACGAGCGATCCGCCTTCGATGCGGAGGTCCTGCCCCAGCTCGATGAAGACGCATGCTGCGCCCGTATCCTGGCAGATGGGGACCATCTCGCACTCGGCAATCGCAGCGTTTTCGAGCATGCAGCCAAGCGTCGCGTTGGCGACCGGCCATGTCTCGGATTCGTGCGCCGTGCGCAATGCGTCCAGCAAACCGTCGCTCATGACGCAGTTGGCGCGTATGCAAAGGTCACGCACCGTATTCGTGATGTCTGCCGCCTGAATCGTCCTCATGTGCGCATGCCCTCAATCGACGTGTCCGCAAGACAAGACGAGCCGCACGGAGCGGCTCGAAGAAATCTCTGGTGGGCGATGCAGGGTTCGAACCTGCGGCCCTCTGCTTGTAAGGCAGATGCGCTCCCGCTGCGCTAATCGCCCAGTGCCTTGGAATTTTAGCGTAAAATCCCCCAAAGTACAGATAGGGAATGGAGGGGCATGATGCCCGCTGAAAACATAGAGCTGCTCATCGAGTTCACGCACGACGACGACCCGCGCGCCCGCGCGATGGCCGTTGCCGGGTTGGCCAAGCTTGCCGATGCCCGTGGCTTTGCCCCGGTACTCGTCTGTCTATTCGATCCGGTCGACGAGGTGCGGGCCGCCGCTGCCACGGCTCTCGGTATCTTCGGAGACGACCGCGCATTCGAGGCGCTCGTCGAGTGTCTGGGCGATCCGAACGAGCGGGTAGGGGTGAACTGCGCCTGGTCGCTTGGCCAGATTCCCACGACGCGCTGCCTCGACAAGCTTTGCGAGGTCGTGGCAGACAATGAGGTCGCTCCTGCCATCCGCGTCGCCGCCGCGACGGCCATCGGCGAACGGTCGGAGCTCCCCGGGTTCGACATCACGACAGATGGTGCGCTCATCGAGCAGGCGCGTGTCGCGTTGCTCGACGCGATGGATGACGAGGAAGGCGAGTTGCGCGCGGCTTGCATCTGGACGCTTGGGCACTTCCCCGTCGACAAACAGACGACCGAGGCATGTATCGAGGCGCTCGACGACGATTACGAGTGGGTCGTGCGCTACGCAATCGAGGCACTTGCCCACTTTGGCGACCTCGGGGCTCTCGAGCCGCTGCTCGAGCTGTCGGAAAGCGAAGACGACGAAATCAGGGACCTCGCATGTCAGGCTGTCGATCTCTTGAGAGCCGACGCTTGACCGTGTCGCTCGTTTTGGTAAACTAACCGCTGCTGTAAAGCGCCTGTGGCTAGGTAGCTCAGTCGGTAGAGCAGGGGACTGAAAATCCCTGTGCCGGGGGTTCAAGTCCCTCTCTAGCCACCATCTCGATCTTGCGGACCGCCTCTTCGGCGGTCCTTTTCATTATGCGGAGGGATTCTCCGGTGCGCCTGAAATGGCAAGGGGACATGCTTTTCCAATGGCTATAATGTCTTTATCGTCAACGGAGGGAATGTGGCGTGGCATATAGCAAGGAAACGCAAAGGCTTCTCCTGCGCATCCAGCAAAGCGAGATGACCGAGGCCGCGGCCTATCACGCGATGGCCTCTTCCATCAAGGACGGCCACAACCGCGAGACGCTCGGCAAGATCGCCGACGAGATCGCCGCCCAGGCCCATGCCCTCGAGAAGTTCACGGACGCCCTTCCCCAGCCTGATAATCGAAAGGTCAGGCGTTATGCGCGCATGGCACGCGTCTTCGGGTTCACCTTCGCCGCCAAGCTCATGGACAAGCGCAAGGTCAAGGTAGAGCATCACGCGAAGAAGCTCCTCGACGAGGTGCCCGAAGTCGGGAAGCTCGAAGCCGACGAGCACGATCGTGACGAAAAGCTCTTCGACTTGCTCAGCGAAAAGCGCCTTTCATACGTAGGTGCGATGATCTTGGGGATGAACGATGCGATCGTCGAAATTACCGGCACACTTGCCGGCCTCACGCTCGCCATGCAGAATACGCGCCTCATTGCGCTTTCCGGACTCATCACCGGTGTTGCGGCCACGCTTTCGATGGCGGCGAGCGAATATCTCGCCGAGCGCAGCGATGGCAAGGGCGATGCGGCCAAATCGGGCTTGATGACGGGTGGTGCATATTTCATCACTGTCGTGATTCTCCTGCTGCCCTATCTCATTCTCGATGACAAGATGTACCTGCTTGCCATGGGCATCATGCTCGCATTCGTCATACTCATTCTGGCGGCGTTCAACTTCTACACCTCCGTCGCACGAGATGTTCCGTTTGGCAAGAACTTCGGGCAGATGTGCGCCATTTCGCTTGGTGTCGCGGCACTGTCCTTCGTTTTGGGATACGCTGTTCGCACGTTTCTTGGCGTCGACGTCTAACTTGAAAGGTTTACGCATCATGCAGATGACCGAAGAGCAGTTCAACATCATCAAAGCTCAGCTCAAGAAGCTGGTCGCGATTCCCGACGGCTTCTACGCGAAGAAGTTCGCCGGCATCGACATTGACGCCATCAAGGACCAGTCCGATTTCGAGAAGCTTCCCTTCACCGATAAGGGCGATTTGCGCGAAGCCTATCCGCTGGGCATCGCCGCTGTGCCGACCGACCAGATCGTGCGCATCCACAGCTCATCGGGCACGACGGGCACGCCCGTCATCATTCCCTATACCAAGAAGGATGTCGCCGACTGGGCCATCCAGTTCGCGCGGTGCTACGAGTACGCGGGCGTGACCAAGGAAGATCGCGTGCATATCACGCCGGGCTACGGACTATGGACGGCCGGCATCGGCTTCCAGGCGGGATGCGAGCTGCTTGGCGCCATGGCAATTCCCATGGGCCCGGGCAACACCGACAAGCAGCTCAAGATGATGATGGACCTCGAGAGCACGGTGCTTTGCGCGACGAGCTCGTACGCGCTGCGTCTTGCCGAGGAGATAGCCAAGCGTGGCATCGGCGACCAGATCAGGCTGCGCAAGGGCATCATCGGCTCGGAACGCTGGGGCGAGAAGATGCGCCGTCGCATCGCCAACGAGCTCGGCGTCGAACTCTATGACATCTATGGCCTGACCGAGATCTACGGTCCCGGCATCGGCATCAACTGCCAGGCCGATAGCGCCGTGCACATCTGGAGCGATTACATGTATCTCGAGATCATCGACCCCGTCACCGGGCAGCCCGTTCCCGACGGTGAACCGGGCGAGATCGTGCTCACCACGCTGCAGAAGGAAGGTGCTCCTCTTATCCGCTTCCGCACGCACGACCTTTCCCGCATCGTGCCGGGCGAGTGTGCCTGCGGGCATAACGAGCATCCGCGCATCGACATCATTACCGGTCGCACCGACGACATGGTCAAGGTGCACGGCGTAAACATGTTTCCCGCACAGATCGAAGAGGTCATCGCTGCCGTCAAGGGCGCGAGTAGCGAGTATCAGATGATGATTGACCACCTCAACGGCAAGGATATTGCCACGCTCTTCGTCGAGGTCGAGCCGGATGCCAACAAGTACAACATGGAGGAGACCATCGCGACGGAGTTCAGGAACCGCATTGGCTTCACGCCGCAGGTCAAGCCTGTCGATATCGAGGACCTTCCGCGCAGCGAGAAGAAGACCACGCGCATCTTCGACAACAGGTACTAAACGCTTACTTTTCTGCAGTGATAACGCGAGTGGGCGTCACGATGTAGTCGACGCGGCAGTCGGTTGCCTCGTGTGGCACCTCGTCGACGACCTGCTCGTCGAACGCGATGCCGATGGTCATGCTGTCCGCGCTCAGGTACGGGAGGAAGCGATCGTAAAAGCCGCCGCCTTGCCCCAGACGATTGCCGTGCCTATCGAAGGCGATGCCCGGCACGAGCATGAGGTCGATGTTTTCCGGTGGGACATGACGGGCGGGGTCGAGGTTGGTCACTATCTCTCGAGGCGTTTCGAGAATGCTCCAATCGTCGTTCATGTCGAAGGAAAAGAACGACATGTTCGTTTCGGAACGCACGAGGGGAAAGGCGATGGTGGGACGCTGGTCGAACAGGAACAGCTTCTCCCTGTTCGAGACGAATCGTGCCTCTGACCCGGTGGGATAGTAGACGGCGATGCATTTCGCGTGCTTGAGGGCCGGCAAGTTGAGGAGTCTGTCTTCCAGTGCCGCCTCATAGTTTTTGCGAACATCAGCTGCGATCGAACCACGTTTGGCGCGCATGCTTTCGCGTTGCGCTGCCTTTTCTTCTGCAGTATTCATGGCGGATATAGTACCAAAAGTGGGCGGAAGTGCGAAATCAGCACCGTTGTACAGGTTTTTTGCTATCATTCCGAGCATGTCTGTAGTAGTTGCAAAATTCGGCGGGACATCCGTCGCGAATCCGGAGCGCATCAGGAGCGTCGCTCAACGCATCGTCAGTCGCAAGCGCGCCGGCGATAGCGTCGTCGCCGTGGTCTCGGCCATGGGCAAGACGACCGACGATCTCGTCGCGCTCGCGAGTTCCATATCAGATAGCCCTGACCCCCGCGAGATGGACACGCTGCTTTCCACCGGCGAGATGGTTTCCATGTCGCTTCTGGCCATGGCTGTCGCCGAGCTCGGCGAGGAGGCCATCAGCCTTTCCGGGCGGCAAATCGGCCTGATTACCGATAGCGTGCACGGCAAGGCGTCGATTCGCGAAATCCATGCCGATCGCATCCGCGTGGCGCTTTCCGAAGGCCGCATCGTCATCGTCGCGGGATTCCAGGGAATCGACGCAGCGGGAGACATCACCACATTGGGCCGCGGGGGTTCGGATACGACCGCTGTCGCCATCGCGGCGGGCATCAAGGCGGACGTCTGCGAGATCTACACGGACGTTGCCGGTGTCTACACGGCCGATCCGCGTATCGTCCCGCGTGCCTGCAAGATCGATCAGATCAGCTACGAGGAAATGCTCGAGATGGCTGCGGGCGGTGCTGGCGTTCTGCACAAGCGCTGCATCGAGTTCGCGCGCAACTTCGGCGTAGTGATTCATTGCCGCTCGTCGTTCGATGACGAGCCGGGCACGTTGGTGAAGGAGTATGACCCCACTATGGAAAAGGCGATTGTCAGCGGCGTGGCGCATGACCTTTCGGAAGCCAAGTTCACGATTCGCGATGTGTCCGATACCACGGGCGTCGCCGCCAAGGTGTTCGGTGCCATGGCAGACGCCAATCTCGGTGTCGACATGATCATCCAGAACCTTTCCGAAAACGGTCACACTGATATCACGTTCACGAGCCCGAAGGCCGATATCGAGAAGACGACCGAGGTCATGGACCGCATCGTACGCGAGTTGGGCGCACGAGAACTGCTCATCACCGATGAGGTCGCCAAGGTCTCCATCATCGGCGCGGGCATGAAGGTCAATTCCGGCGTGGCGGCGCAGATGTTCCGCACGCTTGCCGAGGGTGGCATCAATATCTCGATGATCTCGACGTCCGACATCCGCACGAGCGTCGTCATCCCGGCCGAGAGCGCCGAGGAGGCAGTGCGCTTGCTGCACACGGCCTTTGGACTCGACGGCGCCAAGGTCTTCGAGGAGACGCAGCTGTCTGCCGAGGAGCTCGCCGCCAAGGCCAACAAGGGCCGCTAGGCGAGGCGGCGCATGGAGAAGCGCCCCAATATCAAACTTACGCTTGACCAGGGCCTTGCGGTTGCACGCGACGTGCGGCCCGACCGCTCGTCGGAGGCCCTTGCGAGCATCTTGGGCGTCGAACGCGCCTACCTTCTTCGTCGGTCCGTAGACGCGCGGCGTAAAAGCGACGTGCACTTCGTCGTGACTGCCGGTATCGGCGGGAGCGAAGGTGCTCCCCGGGCCGTCACATCCATCGAGGAGCGCCCGCTTTCCGAGCGGCAGGTCGCAGGGGTGCGGCCGGTCGTGGTCGGGATGGGGCCTGCTGGTCTGTTCGCGGCGCTCGAGCTCGCCGAGGCCGGCTTGCGCCCGCTCGTGATCGAGCGCGGGGCTCCTGTTGACGAGCGCATGGCCGACATCGAGCGCTTCCACCGCACGCGCGTGCTCGATACGGCGAGCAACGTGCAGTTTGGCGAGGGCGGAGCGGGCACTTTCTCCGACGGCAAGCTCACGACCGGCAAGAACTCTCCGCAGATTGCCCAGGTGCTCGAGACCTTCGTCGCAGCGGGCGCGCCGAGTGAGATTCTCTGGCAGGCAAAGCCACACATCGGCACCGACGTACTGGGCGGCGTCGTCAAACGCATTCGCGAGCGCATCATCGCCTGTGGTGGCGAGGTGCGTTTCCATACGCAGCTCGTGGGAATGCGCGTCGATGCGGGCGGATTGCTGCGTGGCATCACACTCGAACACGATGGCATCTCGAGCGAGGTCGAGGCGTCACGCCTCATCCTCGCATGCGGGCATTCCGCGCGAGATACGTTCGCCCTGCTCAAGGGGCTCGATTTCGAACTGACGCCCAAACCGTTTTCCATTGGAGTGCGCATCGAGCACGAACAGGACTTCATAAACCAGGCCCAATATGGACGGATGGCGGGACACCCCGCACTCGGAGCGGCCGATTACAAGCTCGCGTGCCATCTCAAGGGTGGTCGTTCGGTCTACACGTTTTGCATGTGCCCCGGTGGCGAGGTTGTCGCGGCGGCAAGCGAACAGGGCGGCCTGTGTGTGAACGGCATGTCGCGTCAGACGCGTGACGGGACAAACGCCAATGCCGCGCTCTTATGCAACGTGACGCCGGATGACTTTCCCAATGCGGATGACCCGCTCTCGGGCATCGAGTTCCAGCGACGATGGGAGCAGGCGGCGTTTGCCGCCGGTGGTGCAAACTGGCATGCGCCCGTCCAGCGCGTGGCAGATTTTGCCGGATTGACAGGCGAAGCTCGCACGAAGCCCGAGGCGAGCTATCCCTTGGGCGTTGTCGAGGCCTCGCTTGATACATGTCTGCCGGGCTTTGCGACGGCTGCCTTGCGCGAGGCGCTGCCCGCGCTCGATCGCAGTCTTCATGGATTTGCCGATTCCGGGGCGTTGCTCACGGGCATCGAGGCCCGCAGCTCCTCGCCGGTGCGCATTGCGCGCGACCCCCAGACGCTCATGGCGACACGCGTGCATGGGGTATACCCATGCGGTGAAGGCGCTGGCTATGCGGGCGGCATCATGTCGGCCGCTCTCGACGGAATCCGGGTCGCAAACAAGCTGCTTGAGGAGTAAGAGGCTTTGCTGTATTGCGCGCTCGAGGGCTTGCTTTCGCATTCGAGCTGCGCTTCGCTCGATGCCGCTGCGGGACTCGCGTGCAAAGACCGCACGCTCAGACAGTCCTCGCAAAACCGCATCGAGTTCAGCGCAGCTCTGCTCAAGATGCCCTCGAGCGCGCAATACAACACCCGGATTCATTGTTCCTTCGTTATTTCGACCGAAGAGACTATAGCAACGGCAGCAGCGTTCCTGCGAAGAGCCAGGCAACGAGACCAGGCGCGAGTGCGATGTGTGTGTCGCGGCGTGCCTTGCCGCAGACGAGCTGCACGAGCGCGAGCACTCCCATGAGCACGACGCAAACAAATACGCCGGCTATGACGCCGTCGATACCCGAGAAGAGTGCAAGCGGCACGATCATGCGCACGTCACCCGATCCGATGACCTCGGCCGCTCCACGATGCGCGCGTAGGTGGTTGACAAGCAACAAGCTACCGGCGATGAGTCCCGCCGGCAACGCGATCGCGAACGCGCCTCCGATTCCGCTTGCCGTTATGCGAAAGACAAGCGCGAAAACGAGCAGCCCCATCACGAGTTCGGTCGGCAGGACGTGCTCGCACAGGTCGCAGACGAGCAATGCGCCCATGCACGCACATGCAAGCGAGAAGGCCAGGCAGCAGGCGAGGTCATCGAGCAAAAACCAGGCGCCGAGCGCTCCGATTGCGCATACGAGCGCGACGAGCGCACGCAAGGGCAGGCTGATGCTATCTGCAAGGTCACGCGCACGCAACGAGCTTTGGGCAAGGGTCGTCATGCCCGTCCATCCCAAGATGCCACTCGCGCAGGCGTAGAGCACCATCGCCACGCCTGCTTTCTAGCGCGTCCTCAACGCGTAGGCAGCAGAGATGGCCGAGCATGCGTCATTCGCAAACGATGACAGGTACCTGTCGTCGTTATCCTTCAGGTGAATGTAGATCGCGCGACGCCCGCGGCTCGCTAAGGCGGAGAAATCACCGAGGGCCTCGGCATTGGCGACGTCGCCGAGCGTGAAGTCCTCGTGTGGAACGGTGATGTCGAAGGGCTCGTCAGCGCTGACGACGAGAAAGACGCCCGTGTTGGGGCCGCCTTTATGCAGCTGACCCGTGGAATGCAGGTAGCGCGGCCCGATTTCGAGACACGAGCACACGTCCAGGCGATCGGCGGCACGATGGCGTATCTTCTCGAGCGTCTCTCGACGGCCAACGCCCTTGAACGGCAGAAACGCGTTGAGGCTGAAGTAATCGTCGTCCTTGATCGAGCAAAACAGCAAGCGCAGCGCGGCATTCGCATCGATGCCCTCGTGCGTGCCGTCCAGCGTCTCGAGCAGGGCCGAGCTCACGCAAACGCGGTCTGCATAGCCGCACGAGTCGAGTTCGAATTCCTCGTAGGCGGGTTTACCCCAGACGTCTTCCGGAACGTCGAACCTACCGCCTTGGTTGTAGAGAATCTGGCGCGTCGCGACTTTGGTACTCTCGACATCAGGTTGGTCGAAGGGGTTGATCTGCATGAGCCAACCGCAGAATGCCACCGCGTATTCCCAGATGAGGAAGTAGCGCGTCATGGCCGTGCTGTCCGGGATGTCGAGGCGGAAGACGGGGATGTCGGGATGCACGCAGGTACGGGCATGTTCGAACGCTTCGTCGCTGTCCATGTTGCACAGAATCGCGCAACGGTCGGGGTGCGGGTCGGAAAGGATGCCGGCGTCGACTTCGACGTTGGGCAATATGCCAACACCCGCCTTGCCGAGCGACTCCGCGACGAGCTGCTCGACCCACAGACCGAAGACCTGCTTGCTCGGCGGCATGAGCAGTGAGAACTTGTTGCGTCCCGCCTTGAGGTTGTCGTACAGGAAGGCGGCGAGCCAGACGGCGGGATTGTCGGGCGAGTCCGAAGCGCAGAGCCTCTCCATCGGGACGGCGTCTTCGAGCATGCGCTCGATGTCGATGCCGATGGCCGCCATGGGCAGCAAGCCGAAGGCCGAGAGCGCCGAGTAACGGCCGCCGACGTCGGGTTCTCCGTGAATGATGGCGCGCCAGTGGTTCTTGCGGGCGACATGCTCGAGCTCGGTGTCCGGGTCGGTGATGGCTATGAAACGCGAGCCGGCGCGTTCTGCCCCCAGGTGGGCGCATACGTACTTCCAGCACACGTGGGACAACACGGTGGGCTCAAGCGTGGAGCCCGACTTGCTCGAGACGATGTAGAGCGTGCGAGCCGGATCGGACGAACCGAGAATGTGGTTGACGTAGACCGGTGAGAGCGCGTCCATCGTCTTGAACGGGACTTCGTCCGTGACTTCGAGGCTATAGAGCTTGGTGACCGTCTGGGGGGCTTGCGTTGAACCACCCTGGCCGATGAGCACGACGGCATCGAGCCCCTCGCCACGTGCCTGCTGCGCGATGATCGCGATTTCGGCGGGATCGCTGGGAGGCCTACTCGCCAGCGTGGTCCATCCCAGACGCGTTGCCGCGTAGTCAGCGATTTCTGCGGAGAAGTCGAAGACGGATCCGTCCTTTGCGGCGATGCGGGAGGGAACCTCGTTTTCGATGAGAAGCTGAGCAGTGGGGCAATGCCCCAGCTCGGAACTGTCGATAAACGCCATGTGCACGTGCTCCTTGGTACGGTTTGGCTCGTTCCATCCGCTGGCACGGATAGAAAACAGTGTCGACAAGTATAATGCATGCAAAATCCCGTGGGGCGTGTTATTATTATGTCTCCTTTGTATCAGGAGGACTCTTCATGGAAGAAACAATCAACAGACAGCTCGCCTATGTCAACAACATTCACGAGACGCTCGTTGGGTTTACGGGTAGGCGTCTGCGCATTCGTGCCAATATGGGCCGTTCCAAGATCATCGAGCGTGAGGGCGTGCTCACGCAAGCGCACAAATCGCTCTTCATCGTCGAGACCGATGAGAAACGCGGTCGTAAGGCGCGTCAGTCCTATCAATACGTCGATGTTCTGACGGGCACGGTCGAGCTCACCAATCCCGAGGACGAGCAGCCGCTCTTTCCCGCGCTTCAGCAAGAGACCATCTAGCATATCCGCGTATGGGCGCCATGTGCTCGCGGGCGTTGACATTCGAAGCTCGCGCCAAGGTCAACTTGTGTTTGGCGATATCCTATCCGCCGCATGACGGCTACCATGATGCGCGCTCCGTCTTCCAGGAGCTTGACTTGCATGACGTGCTGCGCATGCACGTTTCCGAGGACATCGCGGAAGATGCCCTGCGCACGGGCATGGGAACGCGCGTCGCGCTCACCTGCGAGGTCGATGACCTCGACTCGCGTGACAACCTCGTCTTCCGTGCCGTCGATGCCGCCGAGCAAGCTTGCGGATGTCCCGTGGTCGCGGCAGGTGCCGCGCTCGTCATCGACATCGAGAAGCGCATCCCGGCGGGCGGGGGACTCGGTGGCGGCTCGAGTGATGCGGCAGCTGCACTCAAGGCGTATGCGCAACTTACGGGAATCGATGCGCTCGACGATCGCATCGTTGCCGTCGCGCGCGAGCTTGGCGCCGATGTCGCCTTCTTCCTTCATGGCCAGGCCGCGCTCATGGGTGGTCGCGGGGACATGTTCGAGCGGGCTTTGCCGCCCTTGCAAGCCCCCATCGTTCTCATGGGGAGCTCCGATGGGCTTTCGACGGCCACGGTGTATCGTGCATTCGATGGGAGGCCCGTGCCCGCTCCCGATGCCGATGCCCTCGCACGCGCGATGGACGACGCTCCTGACGATTTCGCGTGCCTCGCGGCGTTGTGCGCGAACAACTTGGGGCCGGCGGCATGTGCGGCCGACCCTCGTATCCAGCGTCGCATCGACACCGCGCTCATGCACCCCGACGTACTCAACGCGATCGTTTCCGGAAGCGGGTCGACGAGCTTCGCCATCTGCGCCGACGAGTCCGGTGCACAGCGTTTCGCGCGCGATATCGCTCCCGTGTGCGACTGGGTTCGCGTATGTCACGTTCCGCCGTTCATTGCTTGAGAATCGCGGCACACTTCACTAGAATCAGGCAAGCAGGCTACTGGGGCATCGTTCAACGGTAGGACAGCGGTTTTTGGTACCGCGAATGAGGGTTCGATTCCTTCTGCCCCAGCCATTCAATCTTCTCAATGGGAGCGCATGTGAAAGCTAAAGCTTTGATTCTTGCAGCAGGCGCCGGTACCCGCATGAAATCCAACAAGCCAAAGGTCGTTCACGAGATGCTGGGCAAGCCGCTCGTGCGTTGGGTCGTGGATGCGGCGCATCAGGCCGGTTGCGATGACGTCCACGTGGTCATCGGCCACGGACGCGAGCAGGTCGAGCCCCTGCTCGGCGACTGCATCATCTCCTATCAGCTCGAAATGCTGGGTACCGGTCATACGATCATGTGCGCGGCGGACAAGTTCGAGGGCTATGAGGGCAACATCGTGGTGCTTTGCGGCGACTCTCCGCTTATCACGGCAAGCACCATCGAGCATCTCGTCGAAACGCATGAGGCAAGCGGTGCCGCCGCGACGGTGCTCACGATGATGCCCGCCAATCCCTTTGGATACGGGCGTATCGTGCGTGACGCGGGTGGCAACGTGGCTGGCATCGTCGAAGAGAAGGACTGTACGGAGGAGCAGCGCGCGATTGGCGAGTGCAATTCCGGCATCTATTGCTTTTCCGCACCGGCGCTCCTGGGCCATCTCGATCAACTCGACCGCAATAACGCGCAAGGCGAGTACTACCTCACGGACATGCTCAGTCTGCTGGCTGCCGATGGCCTGACCGTTGCCAGCATGGTCGTCGAGGACAACGACGAATGTCTCGGCGTCAACTCTCGCGCGCAGCTTGCCGTCGCGGGCAAAGTCGCGCAACGCCGCATAAACGATCGGCTCATGGCGGACGGCGTCACCATGCTCGACCCCAACCTCGTGTGGGTCGGGCCCGACTGCGTCGTCGAAAACGATGTCGAGCTCCTGCCGATGACCATGCTCTGGGGCACCACGCGTGTCTCGAATGGTTGCGTCATCGGTCCTAACACGCGCCTGACCGATTGCGCCATCGGGTCCGGCAACGTGCTCGAGGAGGTTGTCGCCATCGAGACGACCACCGAGTCCGGTGTCACCGCTGGCCCGCGGGCCTATCTGCGTCCCGGCACCTACCTGTGCGAAGGCGCACACGTGGGTACGCACGTCGAGATCAAGAAATCCACGGTGGGCGCCGGCAGCAAGGTGCCGCATCTGTCCTATATCGGCGATACGACGATAGGCACCGATGTGAACATCGGGGCCGGCTCGATCACCTGCAACTACGATGGCGTGAACAAGCACCAGACGGTCATCGGCGATTCCACGTTCGTCGGATCGAATACCATGCTCGTCGCGCCGGTCAAGCTGGGTTCCAATGTCGTGACGGGAGCCGCGAGCTGCATTACCAAGGATGTGCCCGACGGGGCGCTCGCCGTCGAGCGTAACGAGCAGAAGATCATCGAGAATTGGACCGAGCGCCATTTCACGAACAAGCGCACGAGCTAAAGAAGGGATAGGTACACGATGAATAAAAGGCGGAGCAGGGCCGCGGAGCGAAAGCTACACATCTTCTCGGGCTCGGTATATCCGGAGCTCGCCGAGGAGATGGCGGGGCATCTCGATGTCGAGTTGGGCGACATCACGCTCGAGAAGTTCGCGAACGGCGAGACCTACGCGCGCTTCATGGAATCCGTTCGTGGCGAGGATGTCTTCCTCGTCCAGTCGATTTCGGGTGACGTCAACGACGCCCTCATGGAGCTGCTCATCATGACCGATGCTGCCCGTCGTGCAAGTGCGGGAAGAATCCATGCCGTCGTCACGCATTATGGCTACGCCCGTCAGGATCGCAAGGCGGCCGCGCGCGAGCCCATCACCGCCAAGCTCGTCGCCCGCATGCTCGAGACGGCCGGTATCGATTCCATCACGACCATCGACCTGCACCAGGGGCAGATTCAGGGGTTCTTCGAGAAGCCGGTCAATCACCTGACGGCACTCAACCTCTTCGCCGATTACTTCGAGGGGCTCGGGCTCGACAACCTCTGCGTCGTGAGCCCGGATGTGGGCCGCGCAAAGGCGGCCAAGAAGCTGAGCGACCTGCTCAACGCCGACCTTGCGATCATGCACAAGGGCCGTCCCTCGCATAACGTCGCCGAGATTACGAGCATCATCGGTGACGTCGAGGGCAAGAACTGCATCCTCAACGACGACATGATCGACACGGCGGGTACCATCTGCGCCGGCATGAAGGTCCTCAAGGATCGCGGCGCCAAGTCGGTGCATGTCAGCGCGACGCATCCAGTCTTCTCCGGGCCCGCCTACGAGCGCCTCGAGAATTCGGTCGCCGATGAGATCGTCGTGTGCAACACGATTCCCATTCCCGAGGAGCATCTCAACGGCAAGATCAAGCAGATCAGCATCGCGCCGCTCTTCGCACAGGCAATCAACAACGTCTTCAATAACGGCTCGGTTTCGACCCTGTTCGATCCGGACTTCGCGCTGTAACGATGGACTACAAGCTCATAGCAGGTTTGGGCAATCCCGGCCCCGAGTACGAGGAAACGCGGCATAACGCTGGCTTTCTCGCACTCGACCTGCTTGCTGATGAGCTCGGGGCGCATTATTGGAAGAACGAGTGCGGCGCGCTTGTCGCGCACGTGAAACACGGTGGCGAGGAGCTGTTGCTTGCCAAGCCGCAGGCGTACATGAACACGAGCGGTGGTCCCATCAGCAAGCTCGCGGCCGCACACAAGGTCGCTCCCGAGGAAATCCTCGTCATTCACGACGAGATGGACCTCGAGCCGGGGACGGTTCGCGTGAAGGTGGGCGGTGGCCATGGTGGCCATAACGGCCTCAAATCCATCCATGCCAAGCTGGGAAGCGACACGTATACGCGCGTGCGCGTGGGCACGGGGCATCCGCCGGGACGCAAGTCCGTGACGGATTTTGTGCTCCAGGTTCCCAAGGGCGCGGAGGCCGAGGCGTTCGATCATGCGGTCGCGCTTGCGGCCGATGCCGCGTTGTGCGCGATCGATGACGGCGCGACGATGGCGATGAACAGGTTCAACTGAGGGCCGCCATGAGTCAGCGAGGTTCGCATTCACATGAGGACTCCCGTCCGGACTGGCGGCAAGACCCCGACATGGGGGTTCAGGGTCGCTTTGGCCGTCAAGAGGACTGGCGCAAGGTCGAGCGGCAACAGGCCTCGCGCAAGCTGACGCTGCGCGAGCAGGTGGAACTCGAGGCTGCGGAGCAGCGACGCATGAGCAGGGAAGCCGCCGAGCGCCGGGAGGCGGAGATGCAGCGCCGTCGCCAGATGGCGCGTCAGCAAGCTGCGGAGGAGCGCCTTCGCCGTCAGCAGCAACAGCAGCAGCGAGAAGGACGCTATCGCAGCGAGCAAGAACAGCCTGAGCAAAGCATACAGGGAAGGTTCGGGCGCCAGGAGATCAGGCCGAGGCCCGAGCGCGAGGCGCAGCAGCAGGCAGCCCGGCAGGCGCGCCAATACGACCGCCAGCGCTACGTGTCGCGCGAACAGCAGCGAACGTCGCGGCAACCACAGCAGATGCAGCAATCCCAGCAGCTTCGGCAGGCGCGGCAATCCACGGCGGAGCAGGGTCAAGTCCGTTCCCAGCGGCCCGTTCGGCAGACCCCGACGCAGGCTGACGCGCAGCGCAAGGCGCAACAGCGAACCGACCGACAAGCCGTTCAGATACAAGAGGCGCAAAATGCGCGCCATACGAGCCAGGAGCACGTAGTCGCGCACGAACGCGAGGTGGCCGACGAGCAGATCGTCCGTTCCGTGCACGGTGGACGTCATATGCTGGCAATGCGGCAGGAGCGCCCTGCTGCCGATCATGTGCAGGGCCGACACGCACAAGACGATGCCTGGCAGATTGACCAGGGAGACACTTCCCCGCACGAGGATCAGGCGGACTCAGCCGCTTCGCAGCCGACCGAACAGGAAGCGCAGCCCTGGGCGCAGCAACAGGGACGCCGGTCAGAATACCGGCCAAGCTTTGGCGATCCCACCGCCATGAGTCGATACACGCGCGACAACTATGGCTCCGGTGGCAAGGCGCAGCCATACACCGTCAATTCCGTCGGCCAGTCCGGCAAGTCCAAATTCGATCGCCGGCCCAACATCGAGCGCGCGACGAGTTCGGGTTCCCGTTCCGGCAAGAAGCTGCCGAACGTATCCCCCAAGATCATCATCGCGCTCGTCGTCGTGTTCGTCATCGTGGCAGTGGTCGGCGTACTCAATCCCTTCGCACAGACGGGCGACACGGACGCGGGGCAAACCGGAGGCACGGTGACGACAGCAGCGACGCAGCCCTCCTTGCCGACGCCGATCATGTCGGAGAGTTCCGGCATCACGATGCACTCCGCCGTTGCGATGGAGGACCTGACCGAAATCCTCATCCATAACGCATCCTATGCGTACGCCAACGAGATCACGACGCAGCTCACGGAGGCGACCAACACCGAGATCATCGCCGCACATGGCACGGGCCGCGTGGCCTCCGAGCAGCCCACGGGCGACAACTGGATGACCGGCGAGTTCATCCGTTGCTTCAGGGAGGGCAATGCCGGGCCGGTCATGAGCGCGATCGATTGCGGTGGTCCCGTTGGCGCGACGGTGTACGCGCCGGTTACGGGCGAGGTCGTGCTCGTCAAGCAATACAAGCTCTACGACGAAATCGACGACTATCGCATCCACATCCAGCCAGAGGGGCGCCCCGACCTTGACGTGGTGCTCATTCACCTGACCGATGTCACGGTGAAACCGGGGGACCACGTGGTTGCCGGCGTGACGCCCATGGCAAAGATTCGCGATATCTTCCAGTATCTGGACGAGTCGCTCCAGCTCAAGAACTACACGGCCGTAAACGACAACGGCAATCACACGCACATCCAGGTCAACAATGCCAACCATCCCGAATATCACGGCCTCGACGATCTTAAACCGCAGGCGGCGACGCCGAGCGATGGGGTCACTCCCACGACCGATGCGTAGTCGCTTTGGTGGTATGCAGGACGTTGGCCTCTCGGCCCATACCCGCAAGTTTTTTTGACTTCCTTCTTTACGAACGGGGCAAGTTTCTGTAGTATTGCTTTCGCTGTTGACGCGGGGTTGTAGCTCAGCTGGTTAGAGCGCCGGCCTGTCACGCCGGAGGTCGCGGGTTCGAGCCCCGTCAATCCCGCCAACATCAGAATTTCGAGAAGCCGCTTTCGAGCGGCTTTTTGTTTGCGCGGGTTATCAATGCGTCTAAGCCCGTCTTTATCAAATATGTCTCATAATATACAATATATATACCTAGAAGGTATATATGCTATTCGAATATGACGAGCATAAAAACGAACTGAACATAGAGAAGCACAAGGTGAGTTTTGAGGAAGCACAGGAAATCTGGGATGATCCTGATTTGGTCGTGTTCCCGGCGAGAAAACGCGGGGAAAAGCGCAAACTCGCTATTGGTGCGACGTATACAGCGGTATTTAGTGTGGTGCACACAATACGGGGAGAGGCGATTCGCCTGATATCGGCACGCAGGGCAACAGAAAAAGAGGTGAAGCGATATGAGCAGGGCAAAAATGAACGATAGGCTCGAGGCGACATTTGATACTGGCGAGGACATGGGGGAGTTCTTCGACTTTGATAATCCGGTGTATCCAAATAGGGAGGTAAAACGCGTTAATGTTGACTTTCCTCAATGGATGGTCGCTGGACTCGATGCGGAGGCTGTGAGGCTTGGAATTAATCGTCAAGCCGTAATCAAGACGTGGATTGCGGAACGGCTTGATGCGCAGGCGGCGCCTCAGGGGCATTAGGGCTGCCTGAAAGTTTTATTCGGCCTACAATATCCTCACGACACCACCTCTCGCGAAAGGCGCAGACCATGGCAAGCGTACACGTCATCGACCATCCGCTCATCGAGGCCAAGCTCACCCACATGCGCGATCGCGACACCACCTCGCCCGAGTTCAGGGCGCTTCTCAAGGAAATCTCCATTCTGATGGGCTACGAGATCACGCGCGACTTTCCCACCAAGCTGCGTGAGGTCGACACGCCACTCTGCCGCGGTTCCTTTCCCGTTCTCAAGGACGATTTCTTTACCATCGTGCCCATCTTGCGCGCCGGTCTCGGCATGGTCGATGGCTTACTTGAGCTTATGCCCTTTGCCCACGTAGGTCATATCGGACTCGTGCGCAACGAGCAGACGCACCTGCCCGAGGAGTATTACTACAAGATGCCTGAGGGCTACGAAAGCTCCGTCATCATGGTGGTCGACCCCATGCTGGCCACGGGTGGCAGCGCGGTCGACGCAATCTCCAGCCTGAAGAAGCGCGGCTGCAACAACATTCGCCTTGTCAACCTCGTGGCCGCACCGCAGGGAATCGAGGCGGTGCGCACGGCCCATCCCGATGTCGACATCTACGTCGCCGCCGTGGACGAGGGTCTCAACGAGGACGCTTACATCGTTCCCGGCCTGGGCGATGCGGGTGATCGCATCTTCGGCACGAAATAGGGAGGATCCATGGTTCACATGAGCGATGACGAATTCGAGGAGCTGGTCGAGCAAGCACTCGATGACATGCCCGAGCAGTTCGTGCAGGACATGGAAAACGTCGCGGTGGTCATCGCCGACGAGCCCACCGACGAGGAGCTGCGAAGGCTGGACGAGGCTGGCAATCCGGCAGGCACGCGCTACGGCGGGGAGATCCTGGGCCTGTATAGCGGCGTGCCCCTCACCGAGCGCTACTACGGTGATTTCGAGGGCGGATACCCTGATGTCATCACCATCTTCAAGGGACCGCACGAACGCTGCTTCGCCACGCGCGATCAAATCGCCGATGAGGTTCGCAAGACCGTCATTCACGAAATCGGGCATTATTTTGGCCTGGATGACGCGCGCCTTCACGAGATGGGGTATTAGGAGCCGGTTCCTACGCGGTGATGAGGGTGCCGTTCTCGCCGCGCAACGCCTCGGCGGCGTGTTCGAGTGAGGCGATGAGGGCCCGGCCGCCGGGATGCGCCTCGACGAACTCCACGCAGGCCTGCACCTTGGGCAGCATGCTGCCGGGGGCAAACTGCCCCTGGTCGATGTATTCTCTCGCCTCATGTACCGTCATGGCGTCGATTTCCTTTTGCTCAGGCGTGTTGAAGTTCAGGCAGACCTTGTCCACCGCCGTGAGGATGACGAGGAAGTCCGCCCGGAGCTTCCAGGCCAGGATCGAGCTCGTGAGGTCCTTGTCGATGACGGCCTCGACTTCGGTGTAGAGGTCATCGCTTTCGATGACGGGGATGCCCGCGCCTCCGCAGGCGACGACCACGTAACCGGCGTCCATGAGGTCGCGGATCTGGTCGATCTCGAGGATGTGCTGCGGGCGGGGGCTTGCCACGACGCGACGCCAGCCGCGGCCCGAATCCTCCTTGACCGGTACGTCTTCGGCTTTGGAGAGCTTCTCCGCCTCATCCTTGGTCATGAAGGCGCCGATGGGCTTTTCCAGGTCCTTGAACGCGGGATCGTCATCGTCCACCACCACATGGGTCACGACGTCGACCACCGAGCGCATGATGTCGAATTCGTGCAGCTGGTTCATGAGGGCGCAGGTGAGCTGCGCTCCAATATACCCTTGGCTCATAGCGTTGCAGTCCTGCAGCGGCATGAAGGGCACATGGGCGGGATCGTCGTCATGAGCCACCTCGAAGGCCTGGTTGATGATGCCGACCTGTGGGCCGTTGCCGTGCGTGATGACGACGTTAATGCCCTCCTTGATCATCTTGGCGATGAACTTGGCGCTGCTGGCGATACGTTTTCGCTGCTCTTTGGGATCATCGCCCAGGGCGTTGCCGCCCAATGCGATGACGACGCGCTTGCCCATCAAGTCAGTCTGGTTCATGGCGTGCTCCCTAGGACGAAATGGTTCTCTTTCCAGAATAGCACGCCGACTCGCGCTGGGGACGCTTGTCCCTGCTTTGCTTTGGGGCATGAGACAGGAGGCGTTGCCGTCTTTCAATTTGCCCCGTTCACGAACGTGCGCAACCGCCGGTTGCGTGCGATAATGCGTGAAATGACTACTAAAAAGGCTAGTGCAACCAAGGCGCAACCCGTATGTTTGACGAATGAGAGGATGCATGACGTCAAGACGAAAGGGCACCCGCATGAACGTAGAAATCGCGCAGCGCCTTGCAGCTATGCGTCGCGAGAAGGGCTATAGCCAGGAGGAACTGGCAAACAGGCTTGGCCTTTCCCGACAAGCCGTCTCCAAATGGGAGCGAGCGGAATCATCACCCGACACGGGCAATCTCATTGCCCTCGCAGATCTCTATGGCGTGACGCTTGACGAGTTAGTGCGTGTGGATGTGGATATCAGTGATGACGTGCGCTTCGAGGAAGCCGACAAGGAGGCGATGGCTGAAGTCTCCGCTGATGTCATCACGGCAGCTGCCGAAAGCGTGGCGGCGTCGACCGCCCGTGCCGAGGCTGCCGCGCAAGTCCACGAGCTGAAAGACGAGCTCAAGGACGCCGTCGCGCAGGCGACCAAAGATGCTTCCGGCGCGCAGGGAAAGGCTCCGGACACGCCGCAGCCACCACCACCCGACCCGCAGACGCGCTATGCCCCACAGGCGCCCGACGGACAGCATGCGTCCGCACGTCCCGCGCATAGCCCCTGGGCGACGTTTCCGTATCCCGTGCTGTGCGTGATCATCTTCCTGGTGATTGGCTTCGTCTTCGGATGGTGGCACCCCGGCTGGGTCATCTTCCTCACGATTCCCATCTACTACTGGATCGTTCGCATCGTCGAAGACGACCCGAACTGGCGCGCCTCTCACGAGGAAAAACGTGAGGAGGGCCGATAACCATGACGCGTCTCACAACCGCTTCGTATGTGAAGATCGGCCTTCTCGTCCTTTTGGCCATCGTGCTGTGCGGAGGCATCGCGAGCTGCTCCGCGCGCTGCACGCCGAGCTATGACTTCGACTATTCCTACGATGATGTCACCATGCGCGAAACCGGCGCGGGGTCTGTCGCCGGTGCAGATGTGCGTAGCATCTCCATTGCGTGGGCGGCCGGCTCGGCTACCATCACCGTTTGCGACGATGCCGAGACGGGTGGCGAGGTCGTCTTTACGGAGACGGGCTCGGCCGTGCGCAGCCATCCCCTGCGCTGGACCTGCGAGAACGGTACTCTCTACATTAGCTACGATACTCTCAAAAACGGTATTTCGGGCTGTTCGAGCTTCGGCTCCAAGCAGCTCGAGGTCAAGGTTCCGCGTAGCGTCGCTCAGTCCCTCGAGCGCTTCGAGCTTGATGTCGCTTCGGGCGATTACACGGTCGAGGGCCTGACGTGCCAGGCCGCGAAACTCGGCGTCGCCTCCGGTACTGTCGAGGTAGCCGATGTGGTCGTCCAGAATCTCAAAGCCGACATTGCAAGTGGTCACGTCGCCTTGGCTGGTGATCTCGCTGAGGCGTTTGACCTGAAGATAGCCAGTGGCGATGTCAGCATCTCGACCAGGCAGTGCCCCAAGACCGGGAAGCTGGATATCGCGAGCGGCTCGGTAAATATCGCGCTTCCAAGCCAGAGCGCCTTCGGGCTCTCCTATGATGCCCTGTCGGGTCGTGTTGATAGTGATTTCCCAGTGCAATCGGGTTCGCCGTATGCCGGGCCGCCCAACGCCAAGGGAAGTGTCACCTATGGAGACCCCAATGCCGAGGTCATCGGGCGCTTTGACGTGGACATGGCGAGCGGCTCCCTGAGCCTTCGCAAGGTGTGATGCCGGTCTGGCATGGCGTCTTCGCCCCGTTGCGCTATCCTATGGCCCATGCAACTCGCCATGCCACAGAAACACCTCGGGCCGCGCGCCTTTCTGGCGTGCGTGCTCGTCATCAACACGACGCTCATCCTCGCGATCGACATGTACGTGCCGGCGCTTCCCGGTCTCCTTCACGAGTTCGACACCACGGCGTCGTTTCTCAACCTCACGATGTTCATGTTCATGTTCGTCTCGGCCTTCGCGATTCTCGTCTCGGGACCGCTTTCTGACAAGTTCGGGCGTAAGCCGGTCCTCGTGGCGAGCTGTGCGATTTTCGCCGTCTCCTCGTTCGGCTGCGCGCTTTCCACGTCGGTGCTCATGCTCACGACATTTCGTATCGGACAGGCCGTGGGCTTCGGCTTGGTCGAGACCGATGTCACGGCGCTCATCAAGGATGCCTATGCCGACAAGGACCTCAAGTTCGCGATGTCGCTTTTGCAGTCGCTTGTCATCATCGGCCCCGTTCTCGCCCCTTTCCTCGGAACGTTGCTGCTGAGCATCGGCGGGTGGAGGGAGATATTCATCGCCCTCGCTGTCATGGGAAGCGTCGACCTCGTCTTCGCCTTTCTCATCACCGAGACCCTGCAGCCTTCCCAGCGGCTCGCCTCCGGTGTCATTCCGGCTCTGCGCGATACGCTTTCCCGCGGACGCAAGCTGCTTTCGAAGCGCACGTTTTGCGCCATGGCGCTCATCGTCGCCCTGGCCGGACTGCCCTACATGGGTTATATCGCCGTGGCCTCGTACATTCTGCTCGACGACTTCGGCGCCAGCTACCTTGTCTACAACCTCGTGTATGCCGGCACCTGCGTCGTGAGCGTGCTTGCCCCCTTTGTCTACCTGCGCCTGTCCAAGGTGATGAGACCCAAGCCCCTCACGTTGCTCTGCATCGTGCTCGGTTTGGCGGGCGCTGCGCTCACCTGGTTCTTCGGGCCATGGGGGCCGCTTGCCCTCTTCCTCGTCTTCGCGCCCTACGCTCTCATGGAGGGCATCATTCGTCCACATGCCTTCGTTGTCCTGCTTGACCAGCCACCCGAGCAGGTGGGCTCGGCTAGCGCGATCGTGAACTTCATGTATACCGTGCTCGGAGCCGTGGGCACTGTCGTCATGACCTTGCCGTGGGCGAGCTACGTGGGCGGGCTTGCCATCGTCATGGGAGCGTGCTCGGTTCTCATGCTGCTGCTGTTTTGCTGGGGCTTGCGCAAGTAGCCGCAAGACGTTACGCAAACGTTCTCTCACCAAATGGCTCCTGCGCTATCATAGGCCAAGAGTCATAAATCCGCTTCACGGGGAGAGCAATGAAGATTCTGGTCACGGGAGGAGCGGGCTTCATCGGAAGCCACACGATCATCGAGCTCCTAAACGCCGGTCACGAGCCCATCGCATATGACAATCTGTGCAACGCCTCTCCGGTCGTCTTTGAGCGCATCAAGGCCATCACGGGAGTAGACGTTCCCTTCATCGAAGGCGACATTCGTGACGCGGACAAGCTACGTGAGGTCTTCGCCGAGTATGACATCGATTGCGTGATTCACTTCGCCGGGCTCAAGGCCGTGGGCGAGTCGGTCGAGAAGCCCATCGAGTACTACGACAACAACGTGGGCGGCACGGTCATGCTGCTCGAGGCCATGCGCGACGCTGGTTGCAAGAACATCATCTTCTCGAGTTCGGCCACGGTATACGGCACGCCGCAAGCGCTGCCCTTGACCGAGGACATGCCCAAGGGCGAGGCAACCAATCCCTACGGGCGCACCAAGTCCATCATCGAGGACATCCTCGCCGACGTCCAGCACGCCATCCCGGACATGAACGTTGTGCTGCTGCGCTACTTCAATCCCATCGGTGCGCATCCGTCGGGCACCATGGGCGAGGACCCGGCCGGCATCCCCAATAACCTCATGCCCTACATCACGCAGGTCGCCGTGGGTAAGCTCGAAAAGCTCGGCGTCTTTGGCGATGACTACGACACGCCCGATGGCACCGGCGTGCGCGATTACATCCACGTCATGGATCTCGCGAGCGGCCACGTCGCCGCGCTCAAGGCGATCAAGCCCGAGGGCGGCTTGCATGTCTACAATCTGGGGACGGGCAATGGCACGAGCGTGCTCGAGCTCGTGCACGCTTTCCAAAATGCCACCGGCATCGAGGTTCCCTACGCCATCAAACCGCGCCGAGCGGGAGACATAGCGGCCTGCTATGCCGATTGCACCAAGGCGGCAGACGAGCTCGGATGGCGGGCGCGATACGGCATTGCGGACATGTGTGCTGATTCGTGGCGCTGGCAGCAGGCCAATCCCAATGGATATAGGTCCTAATCCCGCTTGGCCATGCTCAAGCTCGTCAGGACATATTTCATGCGCTTCACGCCCCTGTTCGTAGGGGCGTTCGTTCTTACGGCCATTCGCGTCGGTTGCGATCTCATGATTCCCAACCTCATGAGCGAGGTCATCGACACGGGTGTCGCGAATGGCGACGTGCCCTACATTTTCCAGACGGGTGGCTTGATGCTGCTTTGGGCACTTGGCTGCGTTGTCGCCGATATCGCGGCGGGGCTATGCGCCGCGCGCGCTTCCATGGGGTTCGGACGCAACCTGCGCAGCGCCGTCTACAAGCGGGTTACCGCGTTCAGTCTGCGCGAAATCGGAGAGTTCGGCACCTCGTCCCTCATCACGCGCACGACCAACGACATCCAACAGCTCGAGCGCTTCGCCCTCATGAGCATGACGATTGCCATGATGGCGCCCATCATGTTCGTCGGGGCGGCCTTCATGGCGTTCCAGAAGAGCGTCGAGCTCTCGATAGCCGTGTTCGCGGCCATTCCCATCATGGCCGTCATCGTTGCTATCGTCATGAAATTCACCGTCCCGCTCCTGCGGTCCCTGCAGGCTCGCATCGACGACCTCAATCGCGTCACGCGTGAGGGCCTCACGGGTATCCGCGTCATCAGGGCGTACAACAAGGAATGCTTCGAGGAGGGGCGCTTTTCGGTTGCCAACAAGGTGCTCGCCGATACCAACGTCTCCGTGGCACGCCGCATGTCGGTGCTCATGCCGCTTATCGGTTTCGTGCTGGACCTCGTGATCATCGTCATCGCCTGGGTTGGCGCGCAGTTGGTCGACTTGGGAAGTTTTCAGGCGGGCGATCTGATGGCGATCATCCAGTACGCCATGCTGTTGCTCATGTCGGTCATGATGCTCTCGATGATCTTCATGATCTGGCCACGCGCCCAGGCCGCTGCCGAGCGCATCACGGCCGTCTTGCAGTGCGAGCCTTCCGTCCATGATCCCGATGATGCCATGCGCGTCGAGGCTCCCGCCCCCAACCGGGCGCACACCGTGCGCTTCGAGGACGTCAGATTCACCTTCGAGGGCGCAGAGGAGCCGACGCTCGATGGTATAAGCTTCGAGCTTGAGGCGGGCAAGACCTATGCGCTCATCGGGGCGACGGGATCGGGCAAGAGCGTGCTTGTCGATCTCATCGAGCGCTTCTATGACCCCACGGACGGACGAATCCTGCTCGATGGCGCCGACATCGCGCGCATTCCGCAAGCACAGCTCCGCACGCTCATTTCCTATGCCCCGCAAAAGACCACGCTGTTCACGGGGACGATTGCCGATAACATTCGCTATGGCAACAAGGACGCCAGCGACGATGAGGTCATCGAGGCGGCGCGCGAAGCGGCGGCGTATGACTTCATCATGGAAAAGCCCGACGGTTTCGAAACGCAGGTCACGCAAGCTGGCGGTGGTCTATCCGGCGGACAGAAGCAGCGCATCGCGATAGCGCGCGCACTCGCCAAGAAAGCGGGGCTCTACGTCTTCGACGATTCGTTCTCGGCCCTGGACTTCAAGACCGACGCCCAGGTTCGCGCCCATCTCAAGCGCGCGACGAAGGGCGCGACGGTGCTCATCGTGGCGCAACGCGTCGCCGTGGCCATGGATGCCGACATGGTCATCGTGCTCGACGAGGGACGCATCGATTCGATTGGCACCCACGAGGAGCTGCTCGGGGCGAGTGAGGTCTACAACGAGATAGTCGCCTCCCAGATCACGGAAGCCGAGGCGAGCTAGCGGATGTCCCCTCAGCACAAGAATCCCATGGCGGGCAATGGCCCTGGCCCCGGGCATCACGGGCCCCATGGTCCCCACGCCACCATGCCGACGCACAAGGCGAAGAATGCCAAGCGGACGTTTCGCCGCCTGCTTGCGTTCGTCAAGCCCGAGATCCCCAAGATCGTCCTCGTGCTCGTCTGCGCCATCATCGCCACGGTCTTCGACATACTCGGGCCGCGACAGCTGGGCCTGGCGACAACCGAGATATTCAGGGCCGGCGTCGCGATCGCCAATGGCGAACCGGGAGCCGGTGTGAACTTCGACCTGCTCAGGGAGATCCTGCTCGTGCTCATCGTCCTGTACGTCTGCTATCAGGTCTTCACGTACCTGCAGGCGTTCGTGATGGCGCGCGTCGCGCAAAACGTCGTCTACTCGCTACGTCAGCAGACCGAGGAGAAGCTCAACCGCATCCCGCTGTCCTATTACGACTCGCATTCGAAGGGCGACATCCTCTCGCGCGTCGTCAACGACATCGACCTCATCTCGACGACGCTGCAAGACGGCATGACGCAGGCGCTCACGTCGGTCATCACCATCATCGGCGTCTTTGTCATGATGATGCTCATGAGCCCGCTCGTCACCATCGTCGCGCTGTGCACGCTGCCCATCTCCATCGCGCTCACGGCCGTCGTCGCGAAACGCTCGCAGAGGTTCTTCCTCGCCCAGCAGACCGCGCTCGGCGTGCTGGACGCGCACATCGAGGAGACTTACGGCGGACACACCGAGGTCAAGGCGTTCGCGCACGAAGAGGGCGCGATCAAGGACTTCGAGCGCATCAATGACGAGTATTTCGGGCACGCTTGGCGCGCGCAATTCGTCTCGGGCCTGATTCGCCCGCTCATGATCTTCGTGGGCAACCTCGCCTACATCGCCATAGTGTGCATAGGTGGCTGGCAGGCGGTCATCGGCGCGCTCACCGTCGGTGAGGTACAGGCGTTCACGCAGTATATGCGCAACTTCACACGGCCCATCAGCCAGCTGGCGGGCATCATCAATACCTTCCAGGCCACGATTGCCGGCGCCGAGCGCGTCTTCGAGATTCTCGACCAACCCGAGATGAGCGACGAGACCGCGCTTCTTCCCGACACGACGGCGCGCAAGGGACACGTGCAGTTCGAGCACGTGCGCTTTGGCTACGATCCGGAAAAGCCCGTCATCCATGACCTTTCGGTCGAGGTGCAGCCCGGGCAGATGGTCGCGATCGTCGGTCCCACCGGAGCGGGAAAGACGACGATCGTCAATCTTCTGATGCGCTTCTACGAAATCGATGCGGGCGCGATTCTGCTCGATGGGCGCGATATTCGCACCATCAAGCGCGACGAGCTGCGTTCGCACATGGGCATGGTGCTCCAGGACACGTGGCTGTTCAACGGGACCATCCGCGACAACATCGCCTACGGGGTGGATGGGGCGACCGATGAGGCGATAGAGCGCGCCGCCCGGGCGGCTCACGTCGACCATTTCATCCACACGCTCCCCGATGGCTACGATACCGTCATCAACGAGGAAGCTTCCAACATATCGGCGGGCCAGCGCCAGCTCATCACCATCGCTCGTGCCTTGCTGGCTGATCCCGAAATCCTCATTCTCGACGAGGCGACGAGCTCTATCGACACGCGTACGGAACGTCTCGTCCAACATGCGATGACCGAGCTCACGAGCACGCGCACAAGTTTCGTCATCGCGCATCGCCTCTCGACCATCCGCGATGCGGACACGATCCTTGTGTTGAGGGAGGGTGACATCGTCGAGATGGGCACGCACGAGCAACTCCTGCTTCAAGACGGCTTCTACGCCGAGCTCTACAATTCGCAGTTCAGCGATTGCATCGACGAGGTGGATTACTGACGGTGAGAATGAGACACATTGGACAGGTACATCTGTCTCATTTGGGGGTCATGAGACAGATGTACCTGTCCAATGTGTCTCATGGCCTCTCTTCGTTAGCGTATAATGCGCACGCACGTTTGTTATTTCACGCACGGGAGAGACGCATTGGTACGTGTTGCCGCTTTCGACCTCGATGGCACGATCATCGACGGAGAGTCCCCGCTCAAGCTCACGACGAGCTTACTGCGTCATCGCCAGCTGCCCGTGCATAAGGCCATTCTCATGGGCATCTGGGGTATCCGCTACCGTCTGCGCCTGCCGCAGGTGGAGTCCACGCCTCGTGAGCTTCTCTTCTCCGCGCTCACCAGTTCCACGGTCGAGGAAGTCGATGAAGAGATCATGGACGTCTTCAATCGTCGCATCCGCAAGCGTATTCGTCCCGGTGCGATTCGCGAGATCAGGCGCTGTCGCGAAGACGGCATGAAGGTGGTGCTGGCATCGGCGTCCTTCAAGCCCATCACGACGACCATCGTCGAGGAACTCGGCTTCGACGGCCAGGTGTCGACCATAATGGAGGAGAAGGACGACCACTACACGGGCAAGGTCGTCGGTGTTCCCGTGCAAGGACGCGAAAAGCTCCGCCTGCTCATCCAGTTATGTGATGACATGTTCGGTTCGCGCAACTGGGTGCTCGAGCGGGCCTACAGCGATCACTACAGCGACATCCCCATGCTCGAGCTTGCGAATGAGGTCACGGTCATCGACCCGGACAAGAAGCTCGAGCGCGTTGCCAAGAAGCGTGGCTGGCAGATCGTCGACTGGGACTCCTGATCATGGGCGTATCTCCCGAGAGACTCGAGGAGTTTTCCGCCACGGTCTGGGAGCGCGGACGCGAGCTCTATCGCGACCTGCCATGGCGCGACACGCATGACCCGTACGCGATCTTGCTTTCCGAGGTCATGCTCCAACAGACCCAGGTCTCGCGCGTCATGGGACGCTGGGAGCAGTGGCTCGAGACTTTCCCCACCATCGCGGACCTTGCCTCCGCCCCCTTGCCTCCCGTGCTCGAGTTATGGCAAGGGATGGGGTACAACCGGCGCGCCCTCAACCTCAAGCGCTGTGCCGAGGAAGTCGTCGCCATGCACGATGGCGTGGTCCCGAGTGATAAGAAGGCGCTGCTGGCCCTGCCCGGCATCGGACCCTCGACATCTGCGGGCGTGCGCATATTTGCATTCCGGCAACCGGACATGTACCTCGAGACCAATGTGCGCGCCGTCTTCATCCACGAGCTGTTCCCCGGACGCGAGTCGGTCGCGGACAAGGAGCTCGTCTCCCTCGTCGAAGCAACATGCCCGCAGGATGCACGCGTGCGCGCATGGTACTACGCCCTGCTCGACTATGGCGCGTACCTGAAGAAGACGATGCCCAATCCAACGCGCAGGAGCAAGCACTACACGCGCCAATCGAAATTCGAGGGTAGCCATCGGCAAAAACGGGCCTATCTGCTGCGCCGCGTCATCGACGATGCGCTATCGACCGAGGACCTTGCGCGCGACCTCGCCCAAAGCGAGCGAGCATCAGGCAGGCAGGAGCCGTCCGTCGAGGAGGTACGCGCCATCCTCGATGAACTCGAGCGCGAGGGGTTCGTCATGCGTCGGGGAGATGCGTGGCTCTGCGCGGAATAACCCATGTGCGGCTGTGCTAGAATGCCCTGTCAACGCAAGCCGAACGAAGGTATTCCATCATGTCGCAACGCAAGTTCACCTACGCATTTCTTGGCCCCATGGGAACGTTTTCGGATATGGCAGTGCGCGCTCTTGTCGAGCGTGGGTCACTGCCGGTCGACTACGAGCCGCTGCCCTGCGACTCGCTACCCGAGGTGTTCGAGGCGGTCGAGCGGGGCAAGGCCGACTACGGCGTCGTCCCCATCGAGAACTCGCTCGAGGGCTCCGTCACCGCCGTGCTCGACGCCCTCGCGTTTACCTCCCGCGCCGAGATTCTGGGTGAAATCGCCATCGACATCCATCAGTCCCTGCTCCTCCATCCGGATGCGTCGCTCGAGGACGTGGTGTGCATCGCCTCCCATACCCAGGGGATAGGGCAATGCCGTCGGTGGATTAACCAGAACCTGCCCGGTCGCCAGCTACGGCTTGCGGATTCGACGGCCGCTGCCGCCGAGATGGCCGCCGCTGACAAGAGCATCGCCGCCATTGCCTCGACGCTCGCCGCCAAGATCGTCGGCGTCGACGTTTATGAGGAGGCAATCGAGGATAACCTCAGCAGCCAGACGCGTTTCGTCATCATCGGCAAAGGTCCGGTCGCACACGATGGCCCTGGCAAGAGCACGCTCGCGCTCTTCATGAACGCGGATCGTCCCGGTACGCTCCAGATGATTCTCTCCGAGCTCTTCTTCGCCGGCGTCAATCTCACCATGGTGCAGTCCAGGCCCATGAAGCGCGACTTGGGTGACTACATGTTCTTCATGGACATCGACGGGTACGCCGACGAACCCAATATCCAGATCGCACTCAACTGCCTGCGCATGAAGATGAGAGAGGTCAAGGTCATCGGCTCATATCCGCGCAGTGTGTGAGAATGCCGTATACTGGGCTGCATGCAAACGTGGATACACTACTTGCTGATCTTCGCCATCGCCTTTGCCGCGACAATCGCGTTCGTGCCTCCCATCAGGCGCTTCGCGAAGGCTCACGGCATCGTCGATGAACCAGGTCCGCGTCGCGTCAACCGCAGGCCCGTCCCGCGCCTGGGCGGCGTCGCCATGTTTGGTGGCCTGCTCGTCGCGGTCATCGTCGAGTATGTCTGCGAGCGGACGGGCCTCTGGCATGGCCCCCTCTACATACCCGGCGAGGTCAACGTCAGGTCCATCGGCGTGCTCGTCGGCCTGGCCGTCGTCGTGGTCGTGGGCATCATTGACGACGTGCGCAACCTCGGCCCGGGTACGAAGTTCCTAGGACAGCTGCTGGCCTCCTGCATCATCGCCGCGACGGGCACCATCTTGCACACGTTCCAGATTCCAGGCTCCTCGGCCGTCATCGATTTCGGCTTTTGGGCCTATCCCATCACGGTCATATACCTCGTCTGCTTCATCAACATCATCAACCTCATCGACGGCCTTGATGGCCTTGCCGCGGGCATTACCGGCATGGCGGCCATCACGCTCTTCATCATGTTCATGACCTTGCACCAGACGGAGGCGGCACTGCTCGCCGCCATCACCGCTGCCGTCGCCGGTGCGTTTCTCGTTTACAATTTCTACCCGGCAAGCATCTTCATGGGCGATTCGGGTTCGATGCTGCTCGGGTTGCTGCTGGGATCCGTCTCGCTCGTGGGCACCACGCGCTTGCTCTCGATCACGTTGCTCATCGTCCCCATCATCGTGGCACTCATCCCCATCATCGACACGGCTGCCGCCATCGTGCGCCGTCTGCGCAAGCACGAGTCCATCGCCACGCCCGACGCCGGGCACATCCACCACCGCCTGCTCCTTCGTGGCTACTCGCAACGCAAGGCGGTCCTGCTCATCTACTTGTGGACGGCCTTCCTCTGCGTCGGGACCCTTCTCATGTGGACGCTCGGGGGTGCGGCAAAGATGGTGATTTTCACGCTCTTGCTCGTCGCCTCGGCGGTCATCGTGTACAAGATCGGGCTCTTCGATCCCGTACGCCAGCGTCATGGGCGCAACGGCGTCATCTATGACACCAATGGCATCGATCCCGACCACGAGTCTGGCAATGACGAGCGCCACGGAGCATAGCGGCGCACCCGACCTGCGCGAGCAACTGAAGGGCGTGCCCGAAAGCCCCGGTTGTTATCTGTGGAAGAACGCCGCAGGAGAGATCCTCTACGTGGGCAAGGCGGTCGACCTCCACGCCCGCATGATGCAGTATGTTTCGGGCCAGGACGAGCGTCTCAAGATTCCGTTCATGATGGAGCAGGTCGCCTCCTTCGATTACATCGTGGTGAACAACGAGACCGAATCGCTCGTTCTCGAGAAGAACCTCATCCAACAGTACAACCCGCCCTTCAACGTCGATTATCGCGACAACAAGAGCTATCCCTTCATTGCCATTACCAAAAGCGCCGCCTATCCCGCCATCAAGTTCACGCGGGAGAAGCACAGGAGCGGCACGCGCTACTTCGGGCCCTACACCGATGCGCGCGCGGCGCGCGAGACCATCGACACCGTGCGACGCATCGTGCCCATCTGCGCCGTGTCCTGCGAGCAGTACCGCAAGATGACGCGCATGATCGAGGCGGGCAGATGGCCCACGGCAGATGACAAGGCGTGTTTCGCCTACCACATCGGCAAGGGCACCGGGCCGTGCTGCGCGGCCATCACGCCCGAGGAATACGCGCCGCTCGTCGCCCGTGTCGAGCGCTTTCTCGCCGGCGAGCGCGACGAGTTCGTGGGCGAGCTCGAGGCCGAGATGAAGGAGGCGGCGGCCGAGCTCGACTTCGAGCACGCGGCCCGTGCGCGCGACCGCCTCGAGGCCATCAAGGCGCTGCAGGAAAAGCAGAAGGCGGTGCTCTCGCGACCGCTCAACATCGATGTCATCGGCTTCTTCCGCGAGGAGACCATCGCCGCGGCCCATGTCTTCGTCGTGCGCAACGGGCGCATCATCATCAGCAATGACTTCGTTCTCGACAAGGGCCTCAACGTGCCCGCGGCGGACCTCGTGGGCCAGTTCCTCTCCAAGTACTATGACCAGACGAGTGAGTTGCCGCACGAGGTGGTCATCGCCGAACACCTGCCAGAGGAGACGACGCGCCCCCTCGAGCAGTGGCTCACCGAGCGCCTTGCGAGTCCGCATGGGGCCAAGGTGCACGTGGTCGTGCCCGAGCGCGGCGAGCGCAGCCAGCTGCTCGACCTCGCGGCGCTCAACGCCAAGCATGCGCTCATGCGCCACAAGATGCGCACCCGTTACGACGAGGAACGCATCGACCTCGCGTTGTTGCAGCTCGAAAGCGCGCTCGCGCTGCCCGAGCCGCCCATGCGCATCGAGTGCTTCGATATCTCGACCATCCACGGCAACTACTCCGTCGCGTCGATGGTCGTCTTCACGGGCGGCAAGCCCGACAAGTCGCAGTACCGACGCTTCAAGATTCGCAAGGAATACGGGGAGGCAAACGACTTCGCGATGATGAGCGAGGTGTTGCGCCGCCGCTACGCGCCCGAGCGCATGGAAGACGAGCGTTTTGGCAGCCGGCCCGACCTGCTCATTCTTGACGGTGGCAAGCCACAGCTCACCGCCGCCATCAACGAACTTTCCGAACTCGGTCTCGATATTCCGATGGCGGGTCTGGCCAAGAAGGACGAGGAGCTCTACGTTCCCTGGGACGACACCGGTCCCGTCGTGTTGCCCAGCGGCAGTCCCTCGTTGTACCTCATCAAGCACGTACGTGACGAGGCCCACCGTTTCGCCATCACCTTCCATCGCGAGTTGCGCGACAAGGGCATGGTCGCCTCCATCCTCGATGATGTTCCCGGTCTGGGTCCCAAGCGCCGCAAGCAGCTCCTCAAGCACTTCGGCAGCGTCAAGCGCATGCGCGAAGCCTCCCTCGAGGAGATCGAGGCCGTGCCGGGCATACCCAAGCAAGTCGCCGAAGACCTCTACGCCGTCATCCTCGACTTCGATGCCGGATGAGACACATCACGCACTCGCGGTATACTGTGAGCTCCTGCAATTTCGATAAGGGGGAGTCTCATGGCTCAGCAAGATGCTGTCGAAGAGCTCGATCCATCATCGCTTGGTCCCGATCTCATCGTCATCACGGGCATGTCCGGCGCGGGACGCACCGAAGCCATGCATACCTTCGAGGATCTCGGCTACTTTTGCATCGACAATCTGCCACCCTCGCTACTCCTCAATCTCGTGAGCCTCGCCGGGCTCAACGTCGGATCGTCGCGCAAGCTCGCCGTCGTGTGCGACTTGCGCGCCCAGGAATTCTTCCCGGAACTCACCCGTGAGCTCGGCAAGCTCGACGAGATGGGCATCACCACCAAGGTGCTCTTCCTCGACTCGACTGACGAGCAGCTGCTGAACCGCTATAAGGCCACGCGTCGACGTCATCCGCTGTGCGAAGGCGATATGTCGGTGCTCGACGGCATCCGCAAGGAGCGCGATTTGCTGGACGAGGCGCGCAAGCTGGCCGATTACGTGCTCGACACGAGCGTCACGCGGCCGCAGGACACGCGTGCAAAGATACGGGCGCTCTTCGCCTCCGAAAACGACATCGACGAGATGCGCATCTCGGTCTACTCCTTTGGCTTCAAGCACGGTGCTCCCATCGATGCCGACATCGTCATAGACGTGCGGTTCCTTCCCAATCCCTACTATGACAAGGAGCTGCGCACCAAGACGGGTCTGGATCGCGAGGTTTCCGAATTCGTGCTCGGACAACCCGAGACCAAGCGCTTCCTCGAGCGCTGGTACGCGCTTCTCGACGAGATCATTCCCGGCTACATCAAGGAGGGCAAGCAGTACCTCACCATCGGCGTGGGCTGCACGGGTGGCCAGCATCGCAGCGTCGCGCTCGCGACTGTGACCGGCCAGCATCTCTCCCAGGCGGGCTACCACGTGAACACCACCCATCGTGACCTGGCGCTTGCCGAGGTCAACTAGGAGGCTTCCATGAATCGGACGAATGCTGTTGTCATAGGCGGCGGAACGGGCGCGCCTGCTTCCATCCGCACGCTGCTCGACATGGGATGTGGCGTCTCCTCGGTCGTTGCCATGGTCGACGACGGTGGCTCGACGGGCATCCTGCGCGAGCGTGGCGGCGTCATCCCTCCCGGCGACATCCGCAAGTGCATCAGCGCCATGTCGGCAAACTACGAGGGCATCCTCGCGCGGGCCTTCCGTCACCGATTCGACTATCTTGACAATCACTCGCTTGGCAATCTTATTCTCACCGCCATCGCCGACGAGACCAATTCGTTTCCCGACGCCATTCGCGTGTGCGAGGGGCTCATCGACGCGCGCGGCCATGTCTATCCCTCCACGCTTCATGACGTGAGCCTGTATGGCATGACCAACGAGGGGCAGGAGCTCGAGGGACAGGCCATCATCAGCGATGCGGATTGCAGCATGCGCTACGTCTCGCTTCATCCTGCCGATGCGCAGGCCTATCCCGCGGCACTGCGTGTCATTCGCGAGGCAAACTTCATCGTGCTCGGGCCGGGGTCGCTTTTCACCTCGATCATTCCCAACCTGCTGGTCCCCGGTGTCGTCGAGGCGATTCGCGAGGCGCATGATCGCGAGAACGACCCCGCCTGCACGCTCTTCGTCTGCTCGTTGGCCGACATGCAGGGCGAGACCTGGGGCATGAACTGCTATGACTACGTCGACGCCCTCACGCGGCATGGCATGCGCGGTCTGCTCGACATCGCGCTCATTCACCGCAACGCCAAGACGAGCCCGATGGCAAGTGGCGTCTTTCCCGCGCTCACGGACTATTCCGATGCGCGTTGGTACACGAAGGGGCGCAGGACGGGCAAGCTCGCCCACGTTGAGGCGACCGACGAGCTCGTGGAGCAGGTCAAGGAGCTTGGCGTGCAGCCCATGGTGCGCGACCTTGTCGACCCCGAGCGCCCCACCTGGCACGACCGTGAAAAACTCGCCAGGGCATTCCAGGAGGTGCTGGCGGCGTGTCATTCACGGCAGAGGTGAAAGACGAGCTGTCACGCATCGAGCCGACATGTTCCCGGTGCGACCGCGCCGAGCTCTCGGCGCTCATCCGCATCGAGGGCACGCTCTCCATCAGCGGCGAAGGCCCGCGTCTCGAGCTCGCGACTGAGACGGCGAGCGTTGCCCGCACCGCCATACGCCTGCTCCACAGTGTCTACGAGCTGGCTACGAACCTCACCGTGCGTCGCAGTATCCTGCACAAGACGCATAACTACCTCATCACCGTGCCACCGCAAATCGGGCTCACGGACGCATTGCATGACATGGGCATTCTGGGCAAGGAGGGCTTCGAGGGAGGCATTCGCCCCGAACTCGTGAGGGACGCTTGCTGCGCGGGCGCCTATCTGCGCGGTGCCTTCCTGGGCGGCGGCTACATCGCCGATCCCCGCGGCGCGTTTCACTTCGAACTCGCCGGCCCGTCAGAAGAGCTCATCGCGGCTTGCCTGGAACTCATGCGCGAGCATGGCATGTGGGCTCGCTACATACGTCGCCACAACATGTACGTGATCTACATCAAGGGCATCGAGCAGATCACCGCCTTTCTCGCGTTCGTGGGTGCGCATCAAAGCGCGTTGGCCATCGAGAACGCGCGCGTCATCAAGTCGGTGCGCAACGATACGAACCGCCGTGTGAACGCCGAGATCGCCAACCAGCTCAAGACGACGAGGGCATCGATGCAGCAAATCGAATGCATACGCCGGCTAGTCGGGCAGAAGGGCATCGAGGCGATTCCCGAATCGCTGCGCGAGATCGCCCTGTTGCGTCTCAAGCACCCCGATGCTTCGGTGAAGGAGCTTGGCGAACTGGCCGACCCGCCACTATCGAAGAGTGCGGTGTACCATCGCATGCGCCGTATCGCGGCGATGATTGACGGGAACGATGGCTAGCGCTCCCGTATAATGGCCAAAACGCATCGAGTACGTGAGGAAGGGCGCATCATGGGAGAGGCACTGGAAAAGGCAAGGAAGGCGCGCGTCGCGGCACGCGAGCTGGCGCAGACGAGTTCCCAGCAGCGTCGGGACGCGCTCGGCAGGATGGCAGACGCGCTTGTCGCGCGTGCATCGGAGATTCTCGCGGCGAACGAGGCCGACATGGACGCCGCTCGCGATAAGGGCACGCCGGGACCACTGCTCGACCGCCTCATGCTCTCACGCGAGCGTATCGACGGGATTGCCGACGGGTTGCGGCAGGTTGCCGCCCAGCCCGAGGTCCTCGGCGAGGTCCTGGAGGGAAGCGAGCTCTACAACGGGCTGCGCATGATCAAGTACCGCGTGCCGCTCGGCGTCGTCGCGATGATCTACGAGGCACGTCCCAACGTCACCGCCGACGCCGCGGGTCTGTGCATCAAGACGGGCAACGCATGCATCCTGCGCGGTGGCAGCCTCGCACAGCGTTCGTGCCTGTCCATCTCGCGCGTTCTCTCCCAGGCGGCATCCGAGGCCGGTTTGCCCGCCGACTGCATCCAGAGCATCGAGGATCCCGAGCGTGCGGCGACCGACGAGCTCATGAACCTTCCCGGTCTTGTCGACGTTCTCATTCCGCGTGGCGGCGCCGGTCTCATCCAGCATTGCGTGCGTAACGCGACCGTCCCGGTCATCGAGACGGGAACGGGCAATTGCCATGTCTACATCCACGCGCAGGCCGATCCCGCCTACGTCGAGCCCATCATCATGAACGCGAAGACGCAGCGTCCTGGCGTCTGTAACGCCTGCGAGAGCTTGCTTGTCGACGAGGAGGTCGCCGAAACCTTTCTCCCGACGTTGCTCATGGCGCTCGCCCGCGCGGGCGTGACCATCCACGCCGATGCGCCCGCATCTGCCATTGCCGCCGCACATGGCATCGAGACCGTCGCGGCGACTGAGGAGGATTGGGGCACCGAGTATCTCGACATGGAGATCAGCGTCAAGTGCGTGACGGGAGTCGACGAGGCGATTGCCCATGTCAATGCCTATGGAACGGGACATTCCGAGTGCATCATCTCCCAAGACGTGAGTGCCGTCGACCGTTTCCAGCGCGAGGTCGATGCCGCCGTCGTTTATGCGAACGCCTCGACGCGTTTCACCGACGGGGGCGAGTTTGGTCTCGGGGCCGAGATAGGCATAAGCACCCAGAAGCTCCATGCGCGTGGCCCCATGGGGGCAGTGGCCCTCACGTCGGTCAAGTATCTCGTGAGCGGTGAGGGGCAGGTTCGAGGCTAGAACGTGCACGAACGCATTGGCATCATGGGCGGGACCTTCGATCCCGTGCACAACGGGCATCTTGTCATCGCGCGTAGCGTGGCCGATCAGCTCGGGCTCGATCGTGTGCTCTTCATTCCCGCGGGTAATCCCAACTTCAAGCAGGACCAGAAGCTCGCTTCCGCGGCTGATCGCGTTCGCATGGTCGAGCTCGCCATCGCGAACGAGCCGGACTTCGAGCTTGATTTGCGCGAGGTCGAGCGACCGGGCGTCACCTACACGGCCGACACGCTCGAAGAACTGGTGCGATTCCATGAGGATGCGCGGCTCTTCTTCATCATGGGAACCGATTCTGCGATCACGCTGCCGGGATGGAAGCGAGCGGAGGACGTCGCGCGCCTGTGCACGGTGGTCGTCGCCCATCGCCCCGGGCAGTCGACGCAACGAGTGCGCGATGCCCTGGCGGCAAATCCGGTTGCCTTCGATGTCATGTCCCTCGACGTGCCGCAGGTCGAGGTTTCCTCGACACAGGTGCGCGAGCGTATTGCGCTGGGGCAGGGCGTAGATGGTATGCTCCCTGCCTCCGTCGAGGCGTATGTCGCGCAGGCGGGGCTATACCAAGATGCGTGACGCAAAATGAAAGGTCGGGGTGATGAGAGGAAAGGGCTTGAGAGCGTGAAGGAAGACAAGAAGTTTTTGAAACGTGTGACCAAGGCGGTCGACGAACGCCTGTCGGGCAAGCGCCTCGACCACGTCCATTCGGTTTCCGAGTATGCATGCAAGCTCGCGCGGATGTATGGGGTGAGCGAATACGACGCCCGCATCGCAGGCCTATTGCATGATTGGGACAAGCTGCTCACCGATGACGAACTGCCGGCGCGTCTCGACGAGCTGGGCATCGAGCGCCCCGACCATATCGAATACCTGTATCCGGTGCTGCATTCCTTTACCGGCGCCGCGGCCGTAAGACGTGAGTTCCCAGAGCTCGACGACGGCATCATCAGCGCAATCCACAACCACACGCTCGGCTCGTTGGACATGAGCGACCTGGACATCATCATCTTCGTGGCCGACATGATCGAACCGCTCCGCAAGTCGAAGGGTCGTCCCGAGGTCAAGCGCTTGCGCCAGATGGCGGGAAAGGTCCCGCTCGACGAGCTCTACTTCGAAGCATATGCCGCGACCATGCGCTCGCTCATCGATCGCAAGCGCTTCATCGATCCAGCCGCTCTCGACATCTGGAACGGCCTGGTGAAGCGTCACCATCCCATCGACAAGTCGCGCCAGGGCAACCCGGATGCCGTGTTGTAATACAATTCGCTATCATTGTCGCAAGCGAAATCGCACGTCCGCAAAGGGGGCACGTTGACCGAGCAGAGCGCATACAGGGAACAGGCACTTGTTGCCGCACGGGCCATCGACGAGAAGAAGGGTTCCGACATCGTCATCCAGGATGTATCGGACCTGCTCAACGTCACCGATTATTTCGTCATATGCACGGCGGCGAACAATCGTCGTGTCGATGCAATCGCCGAGGAGGTCGAGGAACGGCTTTTCGAGGAGTGCGGCGTCAAACCCGCGAGTATCGAGGGCCTCGACGAGAGCGAATGGGTGCTCATGGACTACGGCCCCATCGTCGTGCATATCTTCCAGCCTGGCCCACGTGACTACTATCGCCTCGAACAACTCTGGGACGCAGCTCCGACCGTGGACGTCGCGATTGCCGGAATCGAGGACCCTGTCTACACGGATCGCATCGCCAGGCTCCTCGAGCGCGCGAAAGACGCCGACTAGCCATGGGCGCGAGGACGGTCTGCGCGGCGTTCGTCTGCAAGGCGACATATCATGCGCTGCGCCTGCTAGGCCGCGGCGGCACCTCATTGCCCGGCAAGCTCGCTCTCAAGATCGACCCAGGCTATCTGCACCAGCTTAGCCGCGGCGTGCGCACCATCGTCATCACGGGCACTAACGGCAAGACGACTTCCACGCATATCGTCGCCCAGGCTCTCGAGAACATGGGCGAGGAGGCGTTCTACAATCGCAGTGGCGCGAACCTCATCCAGGGCATAACGACCGAGTTCGCGATTCGCTCGAGCATGACGGGCAAGCCGCGCTACAAGCTCGCCGCCATCGAGTGCGACGAGGGTGCCCTGCGTCGCGTATGCAAGCAGATCGACCCCGACGTTCTCGTCGTCACGAACGTCTTTCGCGACCAGCTCGATCGTTATGGCGAGGTCACGCATACGCTCGAAAACATCATGGCGGGCGTCGAGAACTCTCCGCATGCGACGCTTTGCCTCAACGCGGACGACTCGATGGTCGCCTCGATTGCCCGAAAAGTCGATAACGACGTCATCTTCTATGGCGTGAGCTGCGAGATCTATCCCGAGCGCGTCACCGACCTCTCCGATGCGACGCACTGCATCATGTGCGGTACCGAATACGCCTATGACTACATCACGTTTGCGCATCTGGGAGGATTTCGTTGCCCGAGCTGCGGCTACGCACGTCCGATGCCCATGGTTTCCGTCGACCGCATACTCGAGCGCAAAAGCGACAGCTGCGTGCTCGAGATGAGCGTCGATGGAGTGAGCTCGGTCGTGCCGGTCGACGTGCCCGCCGGTTACGATATCTACAATTGCGCATGCGTCGTGGCCGGCTTGCTGGCCTTCGGGTTTCCCAAGGAGCGGGCCTTCGAGGCGCTCGGAAAGTTCAAGCACGGCTTCGGGCGCTCGGAGGTTCTCGACGTGCATGGCACCAAGGTGCGTCTCATGCTCATGAAGAACCCGGCGGGCTGCAATCAGATCATCAACCTTCTGCTCAACGAGACCGACGAGGACATGGGCCTCGTGTGCATCCTCAACGACCAGGAATGTGACGGTACGGATGTCTCGTGGATCTACGATGCCGGCTGGGAGGCGATCTGCGCGCACAAGACGAGTGCGATTTGCAGTGGCGATCGCGCCGAGGACATGGCGCTTCGTCTCAAGTATGCCGGCATGCCCGCATCCGGCATACGCATCCTCCACGATTACGGCGAGCTCATCGAGGAGCTCGGCCGCATGGAGCGTAACGTGACCGTCGTCGCGAACTATTCGGCAATGCTCGCCTTTCGTGCAAAGGCCGCAAGCGTTCTCGGCCTTGCGGGATTCTGGGAGGGGTAGGCGCGATGGGTGACGAGACCATGCACATCACGATCGGGCATCTGTACCCCGACCTTCTCAACCTCTACGGGGACCGGGGAAACACGATCGCGCTTTCCAGGCGCTGCGAATGGCGTGGCATCGATGCGCGAATCGTGGACATCGGCGCTGGCCAGGATGCGGATTTCGAGGACATCGACCTCTTCTTCATCGGCGGTGGTCAGGATTTCGACCAGCGCACGCTGCTTGCAGACCTGGGAGTGGGCGTTGCAGGGTCAAAGGCGGAGCGCCTGAGGAATGCGATCGAAAGCGATGTTCCCGTGCTCGCCATTTGCGGGGGCTACCAGATCCTCGGCGAGTACTATCGCGATCACGAGGGGCAGACGGCGACGTTCATCGGCGCGCTTCCCATGTATACCGAGGCAGGTGATACGCGCCTCATCGGCAACATCGTCTTCAGGGCCGATGCCGTCGAGGGCACGCCGGTGGTCGTTGGGTTCGAGAACCATGCGGGCCGGACGCGCCTGCGCGAGGGTGCTTGCCCGCTGGGTACGGTGATGAGGGGGTTTGGCAACAACGGCGAAGACGGGACCGAGGGACTGCGCTATCGTAACGTCATCGCGACATATAGCCACGGCCCGCTGCTCCCCAAGAACCCACATGTGGCTGACGCCCTCATCGAGGCGGCCTTGCAGCGACGTTATTCAGGGGCAAAACTTCGACCTCTCGATGACACGCTCGAAATGGCAGCTCATGATACTATGGAACACAGACTAATCTCATAGTCGGCAAACCGGAGGAGACCATGGAGCAGACGAATTACAGCGGGAGATACTTTCGCACGTGTTATGACGACATCAAGTCGTCGAAGGGCTGGTTCGGCAAGATCTGCCTGCTTGGCCTCATCGAGTTCATTCCCATCTTCGGGCAGATGACCGTGTATGGCTACTGCTGGGAGTGGGCCCACAAGGCGGCTTGGGGCGTCGATTCGCCCATGCCCAAGAAGATCTACGGCCGTCCGGGCAGCAAGATGCTGCGCTGGGGCTGGTTCGCGCTTGTCATCGCCTTCGTCGTGGCGATTCTTCCGAGCATCGTCATGTCGATCGGCGGCTGGCTGAGCTCGCTTGGCGCGGAGACCGGCATCTACACGGCGACGGGCCGTTACATGGTGGTCAATCCGGGCAATATCCTCTATGCCGGGCTTGGCTGGATTCTCTACGTCGTCGGTCTCGTGCTCCTCGTCTTCGCGAGCGTGATCACCTGGGTCGGCGTTATCCGCATGACGATGTACGACCGTCTGGGCGCGGGCTTCCAGTTCGCCAAGGTCTGGGCCATGATCAAGCGCGACTTTGGCGGGATCATGCGCATCTTTGGCATGATGCTCCTCTTCGAGGTCATTGGGGCCATCATCATCGGCATCATCACGCTCATCGTGCTGTCGATCGTGCTGGGTGCTACGCTCACGCCGCTCATTATCATGGCGAGCAATGGCGCCTATTCCGATTCGGCCTTTGCGGGCTACGTCCTGACGCTCATCCTCGGCATGCTGCCGGTCATCTTGGTCATGTGCTATGTCAGCTTCGTCTACTCAACGTTCGTCCAGCTGCTCGTCTCCAGGGCCGTTGGCTATTGGACGCGTCAGTTCAACGTTGCGGCTTGGGGGTCGAAGGACGATCCGCTGCCCTTCGAGGTGCCGGGCGGACAAGCGGATGCGCCCAATCCGCCGCATGCGCCGAGCCAAGCCGCCAGCACGCCGGCTCCGCCAACGGGCGAGCCAGTGAACGTCGCCGCTGCGCAGCCAGCCCCCGCACCCGCGTCCGAAGTCCCCGCGGCGCTCAATCCCGCGGCGGTTGCCGAGGCGCTCGATGCCGAACCAGAGCTGCCCGCGTCTGACGCGACCGATGACAACGTGAGCGACGAGGCGACGCATGTCGACGTCGTCGATCCCGACCTTGTCGCCTCCGAGGGGGAGGAGATGACGGAGCGCCAGTCAGAGGACAAGCTCTAGAGAGCAAAAAGCGTCACCCATTTGGCATATTTTTATTGCTTTCGTGTCGCACCACGAGTATTCTTAACGGGTTCGCTTTCAGAGCCCCGTGAAACTCTGTGATTGAACAACATGGTAGTTTAGTTGGAGGAACACACGTGAAGACCTACTATGCGAAGCCCGGCGAAGTCCAGCGCGAGTGGCTTCTGGTCGATGCGACCGACATGACCCTGGGTCGTCTTGCCTCTGCCGTTGCGCAGATTCTGCGCGGCAAGAACAAGCCGACCTACACGCCGCATGTTGATACGGGCGATTTCGTAATCGTCGTCAACTGCGACAAGATCAAAGTGACTGGCGCCAAGGTCACCGACAAGGTGTATACCCGCATCACGGGTTATCCCGGCGGCGTGCGTCAGGAGACCTTCCAGGAGGCAATGGAGAAGCATCCCGAGCGCGTCATCGAGCACGCCGTCAAGGGCATGCTCCCCAAGAACACGCTCGGACGCCAGATGGGCAAGAAGCTCAAGGTCTATGCAGGTCCCGAGCATCCGCATCAGGCGCAGAATCCCCGCAAGATTGACCTGGAGGCATAACCCATGGCAGATACCAAGAAAGAAGCCATCTACTATGGCACCGGTCGCCGCAAGAACGCCATTGCGCGCGTCCGCCTCGTCCCCGGCACCGGCAAGGTCACCGTCAACAAGCGCGATGCAGAGGATTACTTCGGCCGCAAGGCCCTCGTCGAATTCGCGACGGCTCCCTTTACCGTGACGGGTACTGCCAAGCACTTCGATGTCATCGCCACGCTCAACGGCGGCGGCATTTCGGGTCAGGCCGGCGCCCTGCGCCACGGCATCGCCCGCGCTCTGCTCGAGGCTGGCGATTACCGCGCCGAGCTCAAGAAGGCCGGCTTCCTCACGCGCGATCCGCGTATGGTCGAGCGCAAGAAGTACGGTCTCAAGAAGGCCCGCAAGCGTCCGCAGTTCTCCAAGCGCTAAGTTTCGAGAGATATATGCAAGAAGAAGGCCCGCATTTGCGGGCCTTCTTCTTGCTACCTACAGCTCTATCTCCAGCAGTTCCAGCACCGCATCGACCGCATAGGGTACGGCAGCCTTTACCTCGGGGGTCAAATCTACCGTGAAGTCGCGTGGCGCGATGTTCTTTTTCTGCACGCCCACGCAGCGGATGTCGCAATCGTGGCCCGCTAGCCGTGCGTTGTTGAGCACGTCTGAGATGCGCATGTCGTGCAGCGAGTGCATGATGCTGTATGACGCCATATCCTCGGGCGTGAAGGTGTAGCAAGTGCCTGGAATAGCGTCTGGTCCACAATCCACTGCATCGACGACGACAAGGCGATCGAAATCGCGAATGAAGGGAAGCAGGCTAAGCCCCATGGTCCCCGCATCCAGGACGGGAATACGCTCGTCACCTTCAACGTGAGCGTCGTACTCGCGGAACGTCTCGATCAACGTGCGCGCGTGTTTCTCGTCAAAGGCCTCGCGTGCCGTATCGTAGTTCGTCAGCACCTTGGCCATATGCGAGCCAAAGCCCTCATCGAGCATGAGCATGTTTCCCACGCAGACAACCATCTGCTTAATATCTTCCACAATGTCTCCTTCGTTATGCTTGCAGGTACAACGCAAGCTCTGCCGCAAGCTTCTCGACGGATTCGAGCGTGCTCAGCCCATCGAGCCTGACGATGACGTCGGCTGCCCGTTCGTACAACGGCTGGCGCTCCTCGTAGAGGTCTTCGAGCGTGCTACCCTGATGGATGACGACGCCACGGTCGAGCAAATCCGGTTGAAGACGACGCGTTATCTCGTCAAGGCTCAAGTCGAGGAAGACAATCGTGCCAAGTGCCCTTAGGTTCTCGACGGCCTCGGATCCGTAGATGGCGGAGCCGCCAGTCGCGATGACGTGGTGGGCGCAGGAGAGGTTGGCGAGGATGGCATTCTCGCGCTCCACGAAACCCTCGACACCATGTTCCTCGAGAATTTCCGAGAGAAGTGCCCCTTCGCTTTCCTGGATGAGCAGGTCTGTGTCGACGAATCGATAGCCGAGCTTCTTGGCGAGCACGACGCCAAGGGTGCTCTTGCCCGCACCGGGCATGCCAATGAGCGTGATGTTGTCGTTTGTCTCAATGGGCATAGATGAGCCTTTCCCTCGTCCGAGCCATTCTAGCGCAAAGAAGAAGGCCCGCGGTTTTCCACGGGCCTTCCGATCGTCATATGGAAAGGAGCGCCTACTCCTTTTCGAGGATCACCTTGTCCTCCATGACGATGATCTCCTCGTCCATGGGATCATAGCCGGAGATGTTCATGGTCTCCGTGCTGTAGGTCAGACCACCATGCGGCTTGGAACCAAGCAGCATGACCTTGGTCGGATCGATGCCCTCGATGTTGGCGAGGTAGATGTGGATGAGCGTGAAGCAGATGAAGAAGAACATCATGAAGTAGTGAATGACGCGCACCTTCATCAGACCGCCGACGAGCGTGGTGAAGCCGGCAAAGAACGCGATGTTCATCGTCGGCGCCCACAGGCAGAAGCCCGTGTAGCCCATGAAGAAGATGGCCACCGCGATGAGCAGGTAGGACAGCTTCTGCGGTACGCCGTACTTGCCGCCCAGCGGATGCTCCTTCTTGAAGAAGAGGTAGTACTTGATCCACGGAATGAGCTGATGGCGATTGTCCTTCTGCGGGAAGAATGTGTACATGTCCAGCTTGGTCTCGCGGGTGCCGTATGCCGGGGCGGACTTCACGAAGCCGGCGGCGACAATGCGGAACACGAGGTTGATCAAGATCACGAACGCGCAGAACATGTGAACGCCACGAGCCATGCCCATCAGTCCCGGCACGACCGGGTAGTGAATCTCGATACCCGAGAGGATGAGGAGAAGCATGCAGATGAGGTTGACCCAGTGGGTAAAGCGGAAGATGAACGGATGCGCCTCAGGATAGTGTACGAGATGTGCCATGATTATCGACCTCCCCAAGGACTCGTGTGCATCTTGAACTCGCGGCCCGTCTTGGGCTCGACGATGTGAACCGCGCAGGCGACGCATGGGTCATATCCATGGACGATGCGCAGGGCGTTGATCGGAGCCTCGATGTTGGTGATGGGGGTGCCGATGAGACCCTGCTCGATGGTGCCGGGAATGCCGTACTCGTCACGCGGGGAGATGTTCCACGTGGTGGGGACGACCTCCTGGTAGTGCGTAATCGAATTGCCAGCGATGGTCTCGGTGTGATAGAGAGCACCGCGCGGAGCCTCCCAGAAGCCCTCGCCCAGGCCCGTGTCGCGGACGCGCTCCGCGAACCAGGGATTGCCCTCGACGGCTCCGGCCTCGATGAGGCCGAGGAGCTCGACGAGCTCGCCACACCAGTCGATCATGTAGCCGGCGACGGCAGAGGCCTCGATGGGACGGGCGGCCAGACGGCCGAGCGCAGAGTTGAGGCTCACGATGCTTGCCGGGGCAACCGGAAGGTTGAGGCCCGTGAGAACGGCGTTGACGCCCGCGACGATCTCGGGGTTGCCGCTCATGTAGGAGACGAGGACGCGGGCAAGCGGACCGACCTCCATGGGCTCACCGGCATAGCGCGGGGCCTTGGACCAGGTGTACTTGTCGTTGACGATTTCCTCGGCCTCGTTCTTGTAGTAGCCCGGGAACGTCTCGGGGGGAACCGTCACGCCGACCGTGGGATGCAGCGGCTTCTGGTCGCCTGCGTAGTAGGCGTGCACCGTGTCCTCGGTGATGTTCGAGCCGTCGAATTGCTCGAGAACAGGTGCGCCGCTGCCCATGCGGACGATGCCCGCGGGGAAGAAGCGGTCGTCGAGCTCGCGAGACGGGCGGTCGAAGACGCCGTAGGCCATGAAGTTGCCGTGCTTGTTGTTGCCGATGGTCACGACATCGTTGAGGTAGACGCTCGCGATGGCGATGGCGTCGGGAATCATGACGTTGTCGACCCAGTCCTTGAGCTTCTTGGCGCGGAACAGCACGTCGTCGAGCTTCTCGACGCTCGGGTACCAGGCGGTGCCGCCGGGAATCGAGGTCTGGACGTGCGGCATCTTGCCGCCGATGATCGCGGAGATCTCGTCGGCCGTGGCCTGCATGTCGAGAGCCTCGATGTAGTGGGCCGTGGCGATGAGGTCGACCTCGGCCGGAAGCTTGTAGGCTTCGGGGGCGAGACCTTCCATGAACCAGCCACCGGACAGCCAGGAATACTGGCCGTTGGCCGCGAACTTGGCGAGACGGTCCTTGAGAGCCGCGAAGTCGGTCTGGGCGAGGCCCAGCGTCTGGCACAGCTCGTAGGTCTTGTTGATGTCTGCCTCGAGCGCATGCAGCGGGTTGACGTAGTCGAGTGCGCTCAGCTGATAGAACCACAGGATGTGGCTATGCATGAACTGCGCGCCCTCGATGAGGTTGCGTACCAGGCGACCGCCTTCGGGAATCTGGATGCCGTAGGCTTCCTCGGCCGCGTAGACGGAGGTATGGCAGTGCGAGACGGGGCAGACGCCGCAGACGCGCTGGGCGAGCATGGCCGCGTCGTAGGGGTCACGACCCTCGACGATGAGCTCGAGGCCACGGAACAGGCCGCCGGAAACCCACGCGTCGGTCACGACGCCGTTCTCGACTTCCATCTCGACGCGCAGATGACCCTCGATGCGGTCGACCGGATCAATAATAGAATGCTTTGCCATGTTTATTCACCCTCCTCGACATCAACGATGACCTGCTCTTCGACAACAGGTACGGTGGAGGGCTCCTTCTTGCCGTGCTTGATGTCCCACTCGCGTTCCTTCTCGAACGGAGCGCCACCCTTGGTACGGCCCGTGGCCTTCATGCCGATGCCATGGACGACGAGGGCGGCGGTCAGAAGACCGGTGACGCCAAGCGCAATCGGGGTCGGCTGGAATGCGATGCTGCCGAGCCTGAGGGTCTTGAGACGGCCCAGGAACGGGGAATCGACGTCGATCCAGTTGCGGACCGTCGTGCGTGGATCGCCGTTGCAGCAGCCGATGCAGGGGGCGCCGGAGGCGACGCACCAGCTTACGCGGCGGTTCCAGCGAACCTGCGGGCAGTTGGCCTTGGTCTGCGGACCCTTGCAGCCCAGGGCGTACAGGCAGTAGCCCTTGGCCTCTTCCTCGCTGCCAAACTCGTAGACGAACTCGCCGTTCTCGAAGTGGCCGCGACGCTCGCAGTTGTCATGGATGGTCTCGCCGTACATGGCGCTGGGCATGTTGAACTCGTTGAGGCCGGCGACGACGGACTCGCCACCCAGAAGCAGGTACTGAACGATAACCGCGACCAGGTTGGCCGGATTGACGGGACAAGAGGGAAGGTTGACGACCGGAGTCGATACACCGTTGTCCGCGAGGTACTTCTGAATGCCCTCGGCACCACCCGGGTTGGGATATGCGGCGCAGAAACCACCGTCAACGGCGCAGGATCCTGCGGCGATGACCACGGCGGCGTTCTTGCACGTGTGAATCAGATGGCTTTCGTGCGGAGCGCAGGTGGGAGCACCGGCGATGCGCAGGATTTCGCCGTCGTAGCGGGTCATGACCGCACCCTCGATGACGACGACGTACTTGCCCTTGGCAGCCTCGATGGTCTCCTCACGGGCTTCCTCGAGGGAGTAGCCGGCGGCAGCGGAAAGGGTCTCGGCGTAGTTGAGCGCGAGATACTCGAGGATCAACGTTGCCGGATCGGGGTTGTCGGCCTGTGCGAACGACTCGGTGCAGCCAGTGCAGGAGCCAAGCTCCATCCAGATGACCGGTGCGAGACCGCCTTCGCCCAAACCTCCGTCCGTGCCGATGAGGGAGTTGCTCTCGATGGCCTCGGCGACGTCAGCAGCCGTTACGCCTTCAATGCCGATTGCAGCTGCAATCGTGCCACAGAAGCCGAGGAAGGCGCGACGTGTCAGACCACGCGACTCGAGCGACTCGATAAACGAATCTTGCATAGATACCTCCATCTTCCAATCAAACTCGTCGCGCGTGCCCCTCACACGAAATCGCGACGAAGCTATGACACACCAAAACTACTATAAAGAAACATCATTTTCATATCCGGACAAAACGATTCAGAAACAATTGTCGGGCGGTTTTGAGCCGTAAACGGGGGAGAGTATTCTAGAATGGTTTACACGACGTACGGATAAAGACGACGGGCGGACGGCACGTGAAAAAGGAACGCACATATATCGCCAAGAACCGCAAGGCGCTGCACGACTACTTCGTGGAAGACCGCGTCGAGGCCGGCATCGTGCTCACGGGCACCGAGGTGCGTTCGCTGCGCGAGAACTCGGCCCAGCTGCGCGACTGCTTCATAACCATTCGCAAGGGCGAGGCGTGGCTCAACGGCGTGCACATAGCACCCTACAGCAACGGGTCCATCTTCAACGTCGAGCCCGAGCGGCGTCGTAAGCTCCTGCTTCACAAGAAGGAGATTCTCAAGCTCGAGCAGGAGGCCTCGCAGCAAGGCTATTCCCTCATTCCGCTTTCCATGTACTTCACCGAGGAAGGCCGCGTGAAGGTCGAGGTCGGCGTCTGCAAGGGCAAGAAGCTCTACGACAAGCGCGCCTCCATCAAGGAGCGTGACGCCAAGCGTGAGATTGCCCGCTCCATGAAGGCACACAATCAATAGGCAAATGAGACAAAACTCGCCGGGATGGCTTTGTCTTGCTCTTGTTGCTTGAGGTCCCTGCAAGCGGGGCGTATACTGAGAAATCCGCTTGGCGGGCGCGTACTTTGAAAAGGGTTTGAAACTGGGGGTGACTGGTTTCGACAGGATAGTTTGAGCGAAGGGCAGCAGGCCGTGGTCTCCTCGCCACGTTAAACAGGGGTAAAGCCAATTAACTGGCAAAGTTGTTTCTTTCAAGGGTGCGCAGGCTCAGCCTGTCGCCCTGGCTGCCTAATTTAGGTTCAGCCCTCCCAACCAGCTGCTAAACCTCTGGCATCTGCACGGGATCATTTAAAGGAGGTTGCTCCCGGGGACGTAGACGGTATGCCCCGGGCTAAGATCGAACCGACAGGAAGCCGTTTTCGCTTGTCGATGTGCCTGGCGGTTTCCTACTGAACATCGACTGAGCTTGGAGACACCTTTCGCAGGATTATCGTGGACCGGAGTTCGATTCTCCGCACCTCCACCAATACAAGAAGATGACGAACTATCTTCGCATGGGGATAGTTCGTCTTTTTATATCTACAATGTCTCGAAACACCTAACTCAAGAAAGCGGTGAACCCATGGCATACGAATCCCGTGACGAGATCGACGAGCGCTATCGCTGGGACCTCTCCAGCATCTACGCGGATGACGAGGCGTTTCTTGGTGCGCTTGATAAAGCGCGCGAGTATCCGGAGATCCTGGCGGCATACCGAGGCAAGATATCCACCTCGGCCGAAGACTTGCTCGCCTACCTGCGCGCGAGCGACGAGGTTGGCGTCGAGCTCGGCAAGCTCGTGAACTACGCGCAGCGTAAGCTCGACGAGGACACGCGCAACGCCACCTACCAGGATTACTCCGCGCAGGTCATCTCCGTCTACACCGAGGTTTCGAGCGCCACGAGCTGGTTTGCACCGGAGATCTTGAAACTCGATGATGAGCAGATCGAACGCTTCTACGTCAGCTGTCCGGACCTCGACCTCTATCGCCGCGCGCTTGACGTCGTGTTCCATCAGCGTGGGCATATTCTGGGCGATGCCGAGGAGCAGCTGCTTGCCCGCGCGCAGGACATGGCCATGCAGCCCGAGCGCATCTTCTCGCTCTTCAACGACGCCGACCTGAAGTTCGAAGACGCGACCGATTCCGATGGTGAGACGCATCCCGTCACGCATGGCAGCTACGTTCCGCTCATGATGTCGGATGACCGTGAGCTGCGTAAATCGGCCTATACCTCCATGTACGCGGCTTATGAGCAATTCCGCAACACGGCGGCCGCGACGTTGGGGGCACAGGCAAAACAGCTCAAGTTCTACACCGATGCGCGCAAGTACGAAAGTTCGCTTGAGTATTGCCTCGACCAAAACGAAGTGCCCACGGAGGTCTACACCAATCTCATCTCCTGCGTGCACGAGCATTTTGCGCCCATGCACAAGTACGTTGACATGCGCAAGAAGGTGCTCGGCGTCGACGAGTTGCACTTCTGCGATCTGTACGTCCCCATCGTCGAGGACGTGGACATACACTTCACGTACGAGGAGGCATGCGATCTCATTCTCGAGGCGCTCGCCCCACTTGGGGAGGACTATCTGGCCGTCGTGCGCGAGGGTTTGTCGCAACGCTGGATTGACGTCTACGAGACGCCTGGTAAGCGAAGCGGTGCCTATTCGGCAGGCGGCTATGGCATGCATCCGGTCATCCTCATGAACTTCCAGGGCGAGCTTGACGACGTCTTCACGCTCATACATGAGATGGGTCACTCGATTCATACGTACATGAGTTGCAAGGGCCAGCCGCCCGTGTATTCCGATTACGTGATTTTCGTTGCCGAGGTGGCCTCGACGGTCAACGAGGCGCTGCTCACGCAGCATCTGCTCAAGACCAGGACCGACCCACGCGAGCGCGCTTACATCCTCAACCATTTCCTCGAGCAGTTCAAGGGCACGCTGTATCGCCAGACCATGTTTGCCGAGTTCGAGCTCGCCTTCAACGAGATTGCCGCCCGGGGTGAGGGCATCACCGCCGAGAGTCTGAGCGAGATATATCGCACGCTCAATGCCGATTACTACGGGCCCAATATCGTCGTGGACGATCAGATTGCCGTCGAGTGGGCGCGCATCCCGCACTTCTACTACCAGTACTACGTCTACCAGTATGCGACGGGTTTCTCTGCCGCCATCGCTCTCTCGAATCGCATCTTGAACGAGGGTGCCCCTGCCGTTACCGATTACCTCGGCTTCCTGTCCGGCGGCTCGAGCAAGCCGCCTATCGAGCTTCTCAAGGGGGCGGGAGTGGACATGACCACGTCCGAGCCGACGGCAGCGGCGCTGGCCTATTTCGACGAACTCATCGATGAGCTTGCCGATGCGCTAAGATAGCGGGGTTATGAACAACGCCCCGATTGGCATATTCGATTCCGGCTTCGGCGGCCTCACTGTCGCGCGTGCCGTTCACGAGCGTCTGCCGCAGGAGTCGCTTATCTTCTTCGGCGACACGGCACGTTGTCCCTATGGCCCGCGCGATTTGCGCGAGGTGCGTGGCTTCGTGCATCAGATTGGCAGCTGGCTTTCCCAGCATGATGTGAAACTCATCATCATCGCGTGCAATACGGCGACGGCGGCCGGACTCGCGCTTGCCCAGATGGAGTTCGATGTGCCGGTCATCGGCGTGGTCGAACCGGGGGCCCGCGGGGCCGTGCGCATGACGCGCAATCGCCGTGTCGGCGTCATCGCCACGCAGGCCACGGTTGACTCGGGCATCTATCCGGACACGATCCGCAATCTCGATGCGGGGGTGACTGCGTTTTCTACGGCGACGCCGCGCTTTGTCGAGATCGTCGAAGATGGCATCCGCCGCTCCAACAGCCCCATCGAACGGCTCACTGCCGAGGCAAGCGACGTGTACTTGCGTCCGGCATTTCAGACGATTGCACGTGACTATCTCGATCCCATCAAGAAAGCGGGCGTCGACACGCTCGTGCTCGGCTGCACGCACTATCCGGTGTTGGCTCCGCTCATCCAGCAGGCCGTGGGCGAGAACGTCTCCATCATCTCGTCATCCGAGGAAACCGCCAAGGAGGTCGTCGAGACGCTTTCCTATCGTGGCCATCTTGCCGATGGCTCGATACCGCAACATAGCAGCTTCTACACGACGGGCGAGGACCTGGACGATTTCCGCACCATTGGCGGGCATATCTTCGGACAGCCCATCGAGGACCTTACCTACGTAGACATCAACGAGCTCTAGACAGGAGAAATCATGACAGTCAACATCGGTTTGGGACGCTCCTATGGGCGCGGTCCCGAGGAGAAGCGTCCCACCAAAGTCACGAGGCACTTCCTCGATAATGTGCCCGGTTCGTGCCTGATCGAGACGGGTGCCACCAAGGTCCTGTGCGCGGTCAGCATCGAGGAACGCGTGAAGGCATGGCGCAAGGGCGCTGGTGCCGGCTGGATTACCGCAGAGTATGCGATGCTCCCCGCCTCCACTGCCAAGCGCAGTTCGCGCGAGCATCTTACGCGCAAGGGGCGCAGCATGGAGATCGAGCGCCTCATCGGGCGCAGCTTGCGTTCCGCGGTCGATATGACCGGCTTGGGTGGCGAGGTCACCTTCACCGTCGACTGTGACGTGCTGCAGGCCGATGGCGGTACGCGCACGGCGGCCATCACGGGCGCATGGGTCGCGTTGCACGACGCGCTCGAGATGTGGCAGAACGCCGGAAAGATCAAGACAAGTCCCATCATCGATCAGGTTGCGGCCATCAGTGTCGGCCAAGTGGACGGACGCATCCTGCTCGACCTGGACTACCAGGAGGACTCCCGTGCCGAGGTCGACCTCAATCTTGTCATGAATGGCCGTGGCGAGATTATTGAGGTCCAAGGCACTGGTGAGCGCTGCTCGTTTGACCGCACGAAGCTCGACAAGATGCTTGATGTGGCAACGGTGGGCATTGAGGAGTTGCTTGCCGAACAGCGTCGAGCAATTGGGGAGTAATCATGCCTACGAAGAAAGTCGTCATCGCGACGAACAACGCCCACAAGCTCGAAGAGATTTCCCGCATGCTCGCGCCGGTCACCGGTTGGGAGTTCGTAAGTCTCAAGGAGTGCGGCACGTATCCGGAGCCCGTCGAGGACGCCGACGACTTCGAGGGAAACGCCCGCATCAAGGCGCTGGCCGCGCGCGACAACACGGGATTGCCCGCTCTCGCCGACGATAGCGGGTTGGTTGTCGATGCACTCGATGGGGCCCCGGGCGTGTACTCGAGCCGCTTTGCGGGCGAGGACGCGACTGATGCCGACAACAATGCCAAGCTACTCGACCTCTTGTCCGACGTGCCTGATGACGAGCGCACGGCGCGCTTCGTCTGCACGCTCGTCTTCGTCGATACGGATGGTTCGGAAATCGTCGCCCACGGCAGCTGCGAGGGCAAGATCGGCTACGAGGAGCGCGGTGATAACGGTTTTGGCTACGACCCGCTCTTCTACGCCGGTGCCTTTGACAGCAAGCTCACTACGGCCGAAGTGCCCTCCGGGCAAAAGGACGCCATTTCCCATCGTGGCGAGGCCCTTCGCGCCTTCATTCGCGAGTTCGAGAAGCACGATTAAGGGCAGCGGGGACGTTTTTTTGCGATTTTGTGTAATCGCACGGGCTTAGCTGCACGTTATTCTCGATTGTGTGTAGCAAATGAGTGCTGGCTCTCACACAGTCGTCTTTTTTCTGCTCGAGGAAGGCTCCCGGTTGCACATAATCGTCATTTTTCTACATGCCGCTTTTTGCAGTTACGCATAATCGAAAAATATCAGCCTGTCAGACGCGAGGCAGCCACTTGATCCTGGCAAAACCTCCTCGTTGCCAATTGCCGGGTTTGTTCCCACAAACGCGTGCGAGTCTGATAGACTTTGCAACTGCGCGATACGCGCCAGGCCGATGTAGCTCAGCTGGTAGAGCACCGCACTCGTAATGCGGGGGTCAAGAGTTCGAGTCTCTTCGTCGGCACCACCAAAATCCAGGGCCCGCGTTGCGGGCCTTTTTGTTCTAGGAGGTTTCCATGGCGTTCACGCTCGAAGATCTTGCGGCACACTACGACCAGCTCCCCCGAAGCGGCGGCCTCGACAGCCGGTGCGAGATGTTCGTTCCCGGCGGTCTCGACGACCAGACGGCGCTTGACCTGGCATGCCGTTGCGGCAAGGGCGTCTACAAGATTTCCGACCACGTGGGACCGGCGGGCCATGTCATCGGCATCGACTGGCGCGAACCCTTCATCGAGCGCGCCCGCGAAGGCGAAGCGTCGGCAGTCGAGAAGAACAGGCTCGCTACGAGCAATATGGAATTCGTCGTCGCGTATCCCGAGCAGATCGACCAGATCGGCATCGAGGAGGGCAGCGTCGACTTCGTCTACGTCAACAGCGCGCTCAACCTCTTCTATGACCCGGCATATGTCATCAAGCTCATCGGCCGCATGCTCAAGCCCGCGGGCAAGCTCGTGTGCCAGACGGTGCTCGCCACGACGCCGCGCGACAAGCAGGTCGTTGCCCAGGCGCGCGCCATCGGCAACGCCGTCCAGGCGGCGCCCAATCGCAAGGACCTCGCTCGCTGGCTGCATGATGCGGGCATGGACATGCCCACCTACGAGACGCTTGACGCGCATCCCGTCCAGCCGTGCGACGCCGTCGCGAATGCGGGCGAGACGGCTCCCGTCGTCGACACCGCCGAGGATGCGCGCTTCACGAGCTGCATCGTGAATGTCGAAAAGCTTGGCGGTTTCGATTACCAGGCCTTCCTGCTCAAGGACATGAGCGATTTTCGCTAGAGATGGGTTGGGGTAGAGAAATGCCGGTTACGCATGGCGGTCTCGATGCGGATGATGACGAAAATTTCGCGAGAATCAAGGAAATGGCGACCATGGCCCTGAGCGACGGACTGAGAAGCGTCGAGGAAATCGAGCGCATGGAGGAGATCATCGCGCGCAACCTGGACGAGCACGCGCGCCTTATCCGCGAAGACGAGGCCGCGTGTTCGGAAGAGCGCGCGCTCATGCTGGATGATGGCACGCTTTGGGAGTATGTGACCGTGCACGACGAGTACGTGCGCATCATCGGGTGCAAGACGGATGTTGAATCGCTCGAGGTTCCCGCGGTCATCGAGGATAAGCCGGTTGCCGAGCTCGCCATCGATGCGTGCTCGTACCTGGATTCGGTACGGGAGATCATCTGCTCACCCCAAATCGAGAGAATCGGCAATTGCGCGTTTCGCTCCTGTGGCAATCTCGAGCGCCTGGTCTTGCCCCGCAACGTCGATACCTACGATTCGTCGTGGGTTCGCGGCTGTCGTGAGCTCGCGGAGCTCGTCTTGCCCGGCATGCTCACGCGCGTCACCTCGAGCATCTTCGACGAGGGCGGGCTACGTACCCTCGTCATTGGCTTTGGCACCTATGACTTCGCGCCAGGGCTCTTTGCGCAAGGGACGCTCGAGCATATCGACATCGATGACGAGAACCCCTTTATCACAACTGACGGGCAGGCCATCTTCGCGCATGAGGGCACGCACCTACGCGTTTTGGCGCTTGCTTGCGAGCGGTACGTGATTCCGGACGGCTGCCAGGTCATCGAGAAAAAGGCGTTTGCCAACCGGGCGGAGCTCTACAGGGTCGATTTGCCCGATACCGTCACCACGATCGAAGACTACGCGTTTTCCTATTCGGGGCTCGAGAGCTTCGTGTCTCCGCGTGACCTGCGCGTCATTGGCGAACGTGCGTTTTTCCGTTGTCGTAGGCTCACGCGAGTCGTCCTCGACGAGGGGCTCGTCTCCATCGGGGACGACGCTTTTACCGGTACGGGTATCGAGGCCCTGCGCGTGCCCGCGACGCTCGAATCGTTGGGTGATAACGTCGCCGACGATACGAAGGTGACCTTTTGCGGGGACGATGCGGGTTTCTCCATCGCACCGGGTGGCATTCTCGAGATCGATCGCGAAGGTGGTCTATACCGCAACGGCGATGATGGTAAGCGCTTCGTGCGTTTGCTTGACGACGAGGCGACGAGATACGTGGTGCGATCGGGAACGGTGGAAATCGAGCCGCATGCCTTCATGCAGCACGCGCATATCAGGGAGGTTGTGCTGCCCGAGGGTCTGCTGCGCATCGGGGATGCGGCGTTTCGCGATTGCCACGAGCTCACCATCGCCGACTTTCCGTCGACGCTCGAGGAGGTGGGTGACGAAGCGTTCCTCGACACCTCGCTCTCGCGCGCCTTCATTCCCCGCAACCTCAGGCACCTAGGCAATACCGCGCTCGTGACGCACGGTGCCCATAACGGTGACGTCGCCCCCTCGCTTACGAGCATCGGTGCGGATGAGGAAAACGAACGTTTCTATTCCGTCCCCGGGCTGCTCATCGAGCGCCATGACGAGGGCGGTTCGCATGTCGTCGTGTATGCCGACGGCGTCGAGAGCGTGAGGATTCCCGATGACGTGAGCTCCATCGACCCCTACGCCTTTGGCGGTGCGCGCCATCTGCGTGAGCTGTTCCTGAGCGATCGCATTCGGCACGTCGGCATGCGCGGCCTGAGCCTCGATTGCTTCGTGGAGCATTTCCACGTCGACTTGGATGAGCCCCACGAAGGTCATGCGAGCTTCGATTTCTATTTTCCGGACGCTCCGCGCAGCGCGCACGAAATCCAGCTCGCGTTCAACCTCAGCAGTTCGGTCGACCTGGCGCGCATCTTCAAGCATTACGACAGCGCGATCGTCAACATGCACGAATTCGACAAGAAGACGAGTGACGCTCGCGACGATTTCGACGTATATGGCCAGGCCAAGCTCGCGATAGAACGCCTAGCCGATCCCGTACTCATGAGCAGCACCAATAAGATCATGCTCACGCAGGTACTCACCAAGAACCTCGAGGAGGCGTGCGAGGCGATCGCACGTCACGATGACCGCGAGGCGATCGATGAACTCCTTGAATTGGAGATTCTGAACAAGGATAATCTTCTCGGTGTCATCGATCACATCGGCAAGCTCCAGGATGCGGCGATGACGGGATACCTTCTCGAGATCAAACGACGGCTGTTCCAGCACAGCGCCGTGGACTTCGACTTGTAAGGGGGCGCGGCGTGGCGCAAATTACCGACGAGAAGACAGAGCGCTTCAATCGGGCCGCGCGTCTCGCCACCGACATCATCGAGGAGTGTCGCGTCCAGCTCATGCTCAAGTTCCGCTTTCTCGATCTCGCCTTGTGGCGCATGGAGCTCGTCCCCGTGCACGCGCATTCCCGCTATCCGCTTTCGACGGATGGCAAGAACATCTACTTCGAGCCTTACAGCGTTCTGGGACGTTTCGAGGAGTCCTTTGACGAGACGGTGCGCGATTACCTGCACCTGGTTCTACACTGCATCTTTCGTCATCCGTACAACCGTGACCATCTGCGCAATCGGGAGGCATGGTCGCTTGCCTGTGACGTCATCGTCGAAAGCGTCGCCATGGAGATGTGCGCGACGCGTTTCACGAGCGAGCAGGATGCGGATCGCGAGCAGTATCTCTCGCAGGTGAGGCAGACCGTGGGCACGCTTATGCCGGCCAAGCTCTACCACCTGTTCGACCGCATCATGAAGAATCCCGAGGGAACTAGCTACTTCAATTACTCGAAGAGCAACATCGTCGAGATGCAGGCGCTGTTCGAGCGTGATAACCACGAATCGTGGCCAGCCTTCAACGACCAGGAAGGCGAGGAGAAGCCCGGCGATATCGAGGAAATCGGTGAGGAGGACGACAACGCCGACGAGGTGGCGGATACAAGCGACCAGAGCCTGCAGTCGACGAGCGAAGCCGAGACGAGCCAATCCGATTCCGCCGAGCAGAAGATGGAAGGCTCCGATGACGGTGACGACGAGCAGGCCTCCGAGGATGACGAGGGCGAGGACGCGAGCTCGAACATCGACGGGGCGGGCCTGGACACCGCCAACGACGAGCTCGAAGGTTCGAGCAGCGAGAACGACGCCGACGAGCAGGTCAACGACGAGAACGCCCACGAGGAGAAGGAGTGGGAGGAGATCAGCCGTCAGATCGAGATGAATCTCGAGACCTTCTCGAAGGAATGGGGCGACGAGGCCCGTGACCTGATCTCGAGTTTGGCCATCGCCAACCGCAAGACCTATGACTACAGCGACTTCCTGCGTCGCTTCGCGACGGTGTCCGAGGACATGCGCATTAACGATGACGAGTTCGACTACATCTTCTACACCTACGGGCTGGAACTCTACGGCAACATGCCGCTCGTCGAGCCGCTTGAGTACAAGGAGACGAAGAGCGTGCGCGACTTCGTTATCGCCATCGATACCTCCGAGTCCGTGAGCGGCAACCTTTGCAAGCGCTTCATCGAGCATACCTTCGACATCCTCATGCAATCCGAGGAATTTGGCAGCAAGGTGAACATCCACATCATCCAGTGCGACGCGCGCGTGCAGTCCGACACCAAGATCACCAGCCCCGACCAGCTCAAGGACTACCTCGCGAACTTCTATGTGCGCGGCTTTGGGGGTACGGACTTCAGGCCCGTCTTCGACTGCGTGTCTGACTTGCAAGACCGAGGCGAGCTCGAGAACCTGCAGGGCCTCTTGTACTTCACGGACGGCTTGGGTTACTACCCCGACAAGATGCCGCCATATGACGTGGCGTTCGTCTTCATCGACAATGGTGAGACGCATCTTCCGAACGTGCCGCCGTGGGCCATGCGCGTCGTGATAGACGAGGACGGCATCAACCGATTCAAGAGCGCCGAGCGCGCCCATTCGTAAGAGACGGTCCCGACAGAAAGGATCCAGGCCATGAACATTGCCGACGCGAAGGAACAGATCAAGGACACCGTCGAGGCGTATCTGCTCAAGGACGATGCGGGGATGTACAAGATCAACCCCGCACGACAGCGTCCGGTTTTCCTCATCGGCGCGCCGGGTATCGGCAAAACCGCCATCATGGAGCAAATCGCGCAGGAGCTCCAGATTGGCATCGTGTCGTATTCCATGACGCACCACACGCGTCAGAGCGCATTGGGCTTGCCACGCATCGTCCACAACGACTTCGAGGGCTTCGAGTACGATTCCTCCGAATACACCATGAGCGAGATCGTCTCCTCGATCTATGACTACATGGGCGAGACGGGCTTGCGCGCGGGCATCCTGTTCCTCGACGAGATCAATTGCGTTTCCGAGACGCTGTACCCTTCCATGCTCCAGTTCCTGCAGTTCAAGACCTTTGGCCGTCATCGCATTCCGCATGATTGGATCATCGTGTGCGCGGGCAATCCGCCGGAATACAACAAGTCGGTGCACGAGTTCGACATCGTCACGCTCGATCGCCTGCGCGAGATCGAGGTCGAGCCCGAGTATGCCGCCTGGAAGCGCTATGCCGCCCAGAAGGGCATCCATCCGGCTGTCACCACGTTTCTCGAAGCCAAGCCCGACTGCTTCTACCTCGTGCAGTCCAAGCCCGGCGGTGGCAAGAGCTTCGTCACCGCGCGCGGTTGGGAAGACCTTGCCGAGGCCATCGCGCTCTACGAGGAAATGGGCAAAACGATTGGCCGCGACCTCATCGGGCAGTTCCTGCGCGATGACGATATCGCCGACAGTTTCTCGGTGTACTACAACCTCTTCGACAAGTACCGCTCCGACTACCAGATCATGAACATTCTTGCCGGCGGGGCCGGGCTCGATATCATCAACCGCGCTCGGGGTGCCGAATTCGACGAGCGTGTCGCCTTGCTGGGGCTCATGCTCGATGCGGTCGCCACGGCGTGTGCCCGCGCGCTTGAGCAGGAGGAGGTCGTCATCGAGCTACGCGATATCCTGCGCGATGCCAAGCCGAAGTTGCTCGAGGGAGCAGCGGTGGATGATACCGTCGGGGTTGTCACTTCGGCACGCGAGCAGAGCCTGGCGCGCAAGGTCGCCGCCGGTACCGCCAAGCCGAGCTTCGAGCGCAGGGAGGGTCTCGTCATTGCCAAGCTCAAGCGCCTCATGGAACAGTGCAGGCTCGCGAACACGGTGGTGGGTGAGGCGGCCTTCGAGACCATCAGCGATGCGTACCGCGATGAGGTCAACGCAATCGATCCGCTCGTCAAGACGGCGGATGCGCAGATGACCAACGCAATCAAGTTCATCGAGGAGGCCTGGGGCAACGGACGCGAGATGCTCGTCGCGATTGCCGAGCTCACGACGCGACAGACGACCACCCAGTTCATCGCCCACTACGGTAACGAGGAATACTACGCGCACAATGACGAGCTCCAGGTCGACGAGCACAGGCGGAGTCTGTCCGAACGCGTTCGCACGCTTGACATCAACGCCGAGGAGGCAATGCAACCCGGCGAGACGAAGGCCGCGGGCGCGCAGACGATCGCCGAGTACTACGGCGGCAAGCAATTCGAGTACGGCTTTGCGTCCATGAGCAAGATGACCCTGCCCGATGCTGCACGGCTCAAGGGCAAGACCGTGCTCGACGTGGCGTGCAGACGTGGCAAGGGCTGCTTCAAGTTCAGCGCGAAGGTGGGCGGTGCTGGTCACGTCATCGGCGTTGACTGGTCGCCGAGCTACATCGAGGAGGCCATCGTCGATTCCGAGAAAGCCTGGCGTAAGAACGGCCTCAAGGCCAACAACATGAGCTTTAAGGTCGCCTATCCCGAGGATCTCATGCAGGCCGGCATCGGAGAGGGAACTGTCGACGTCGTCTACATCAACAATGTCATGACCCTGCTCTACGATCAGGGCAAGGCACTCGAGGAGTTTTGGCGCGTGCTCAAGCCGGGCGGTCTGCTCATCTGCGAGACGATCGTCTCGGATGTCACCAGGGACGAGGTGGTGGTCCAGAAGGCGCGCGGCATCGGCAACAGTATCCAGGCGGCGCATCCCGAAGACGAGCTGCTCGCGCAGATGAAGGCGGTCGGGTTCAAGGACGTCGAGGTCATCGACTCGTATCCGGTCGAAGCCGATCGAGGCTTCACCTCGAGCACGGTGGTCGAGACCGTTCCCTCGACCGAGACGGTCCGTTTCGAGGCAATCGCCCTCAACGCCCGCAAATGAGACAATGATTGCCGGGACGTCTTTATCTGGTGCCTGACCTTGCCGTCTATCCTGGTTGGCTGGGGGAGATCTTTGACAGGCGTATGGCATGCGTTGCCAGGCGCAGCGCGGCACGCGTGTTGGGATCGTCGAGATCCATGCCGGATATCTGCTTGATCCTGCGCAGCTTTTCGAAAGCCGTCGTGCGCGAGCAGAACTCCGCCGCGACCGTCGGCTTCATCTGGAAATCGTTCTCTATGTAGGCGTGCAGGAAGCGTACGAGCGACCCGCTGCGGGGATGGGTGTGTTCGTAGTTGCGCAGACGGCTGTAGCCCGGCGGGAACAGGGTCGTTGGCGGACATGCCTCGAGGCAGCGAAGTGCCACGTAATCCAGAAAGCGGTCATGGAAGAACGACACGGACTCGTCCACGCCCAAAGCGCTTCCGATTTGCAGGGCACTTTTGGCTTGCTGGCCGTAGTAGTACAAGTCCTGCAGCTCGCTGAAGGGGTTGCTCGCTCCGACGGGCGCATCGCGCGAGAACTTGTGAAGCTGCGCGGCGATGTCAGTTGCAGCCTCGCGGTAATCGGATGAGGATCGCGTCAGGTTCATCACCACGACGAGGTACTCCTCCTGTGGCAGGCAAACCCGCGTTGGCGATGCGTCGGATGCCTCGACTTGCAGCGTGGGGAGCAACAGGCGAGCGCTCCTGTCGGGTGCCGCAACCGTCACGCAGAGGTACTCGTCAAGTAGGTCCCAGCCCCAGTCGGCGATGGTGTCCTCGAGAAGCTGCCATGACGTGATGTTGCGATGGAGCAGTAGGTCAAGTTGCTCGGCAAGCGCGTTCGGATCGGCACTCTGCGCTCCCTCGCGGTCTGCGCAGTACTGTAGCAAGGCGGTGACGCGTCGCATTGCCGCTTGGTCACCTTTTTCGGCTGCTTCGGTGAGCCGCGTGAACCCATCGGCATACCAGGCAATCGCCTCGGCGCAGCTCTTGAGCACCTCGTCGAATTTTGCCTCGTCGACATCTAGCGAGAGCACGTTGAGCATGTCACATGCTCGCATGGAGGCATCATCGGGATTGCCGATGCATAGCACGTTCGTCGCCTTCGCTGCCCGCGACGTGCAATGCGCAAGCTGGCTTGCGGGTATGGCGTACAGGGCAGACGGATCGTCTAGCATAAGCGATCCCGCGGGGGTCACGTAGCGTATGCCCCTGCTCGCATCGGCGTCGGCGATGTGCACGCTCGGATCGAATTGCGCCAAGTCACTCGCCAGGATGTCCATGCTCAGAAACATATCCGCCTCCCGATTGCCGCACGGTGTACCCATAGTACGGATTGCATCGCATTCATGTCATCGAGAAATTATATCCCGTGGACTATTTGCTTCTGACCAGCCGTACCAAGAGACAGGGAAACTCGTAAAAACCCGTACGCTCAGTCCGCATCTCATGGAAATTGGCCCATGCGTCCGCGTGGGCCCTCGCATGCGGTACCACGCGATAGCTTCTGCCCTCCCGTCGTGCTTCGTATGCTCGGAACATGGCGAAACTACATCCAAATGCTTGGTCGAGAGGAGTGGGACATGGCACTGAGAAAGACAGCATCGCCGGCCGTGAAGCTGGACAGTCTCTCGGACGTGAACGACTTGGGAAAGCCCTGGCGCTTCACCGACGAGGACACGGGGCTGACCGTGACACGCAGCTGCGTGTGGTCACCACCGGGATGTCATCCGGTCGGCTGCGGACTCAAGCTCTACACCGACGAGAACGGAAGACTGGTCAAGGTGGAGGGCGACGAGAACCATCCCGTCACCCAGGGGCGCCTGTGCGTGCGCTGCATCGCCCTGAAGGATTACGAGTACAACAATTCCCGCATCCTGCATCCCATGAAACGCGACCGCTCCCAGCGCGGAAACGCGGATGCCTGGGAGGAGATCACGTGGGACGAGGCCCTGGACCTGATCGAGGAGCGCTACACCGAGATTACCGGCAAATACGGCAAGGAAAGCTTCGTCAACTTTGGCGGCACCGGACGCGAGGGCGGCGTGTCGTGCATGACCTACACCGCGATGGTGTGGCAGACGCCCAATGCCTGCTACACGCAGTCGGGCTACGCGTGCTACTTCCCGCGGCTGGCCGCCGGAACCATGTCGGCTGGGCTCGTATATCCCGAGATGGACTACGCCGGCTGTCTGCCCGGACGCTATGACGACCCCGAGTACCACGTTCCCGAAGCCGTGGTGCTGTGGGGCAAGGTGCCGACCGTCTCGAATCCGGATGGTGCCTTTGGGCATGCGGTCATCGACCTCATGAAGCGCGGCAGCAAGCTCATCATGGTCGACTCGCGCGTGAACTGGCTGACGACGCGCGCGGCCTATCATCTGCAGCTTCGCCCCGGCACCGATACGGCCATTGCCATGGCGATGCTCGACGTGATCATCCGCGAGGAGCTCTACGACAAGGAGTTCGTCGACAAGTGGTGCTATGGCTTCGAGCAACTTGCCGAGCGCGTCGCGACGATGCCACCCGAGCGCGCGGCCGAGATCTGCGGCGTGAGGGCGGGGGACATCATCGGCGCCGCCCGTCTGTACGCCAATGCTGAGGCCGCCACGATTCAGTGGGGGCTTGCCACCGACCAGAAGACCAACGGCATGCAGCAAGCGCAGTGCATCATCGCGCTCATGGCCATTACGGGCAACATTGACCGTCCCGGTGGTCAGATAACCACCGGAGGCGCGGTCGCGCTCGATGCGGATACCGAGGAAGACGACGAGTACATGCCCTATATGGCACTCGACGATGATGAGCTGCGCGGCAAGATGATCGGCCTGAAGGAGTATCCGGCCTATTGCGGCATGAGCCAGAACTCGCATGCCGACCTCACTCTGCGCTGCATGGAGACCGACGATCCGTACCCGTTGCGCATCGGCGCCTTTGCGGGCAACAACCTGCTCGCATGCACGTCCGCCGAGCCCAGGCGCTGGGAGGCGGCCATCAACCGCTCGCTCGAGTTCGTCATCGGCTTCGACTGTTTCATGACGCCTTCCATCCAGGCCGTCTGCGACATCGTGCTTCCGCTGGCCACGGTGGTCGAGCGTGACAGCACGGTCGCCGCCGCATACGGCTCCGCACCCCTGTACTTCGGCACGCAGAACAAGTGCGTGGACGAAGGCGACTGCCGCGGCGACCTGGAGCTGCTCTACATCCTGGGCAAGCGCCTGAATCCCAAGCGCTTCGAGGAATTCGATAGCTACTATGATCTGCTGCAGTTCCTGCGCTTTGGCAAGAGCCGCACGTTCGAGGAGCTGCGCGAGCAGGTGTGCCTGCAGAGCAAGAACGAATACTACAAGTATGAGAAGGGCCTCATGCGTCCCGATGGCGCCCCGGGCTTCAACACCCCCACGGGTCGCGTCGAGCTCTACAACCTCGGGTTCCAGCAATTCGGGGATGACCCGCTGCCCTATTACGAGGAGCCTGACTTCAGTCCCATCAGCACGCCCGAGCTCCTGAAGGACTACCCCTTCGTGCTCACGACCGGCGCACGCACCTACGCGTTCTTCCATTCGGAGCACCGCCAGATTCCGCGCCTGCGCGAGCTGAACCCCAACCCCCTCGTGGAGATCAATCCCCAGACGGCGCAGAAGCTGGGCATCGTCGATGGGCAGTGGTGTCGCGTGTACAACCAGTTTGGCGAGGCGTACCTCAAGGCGAAGCTCACGGTGTCGGTGAAGCCCGACGTGATTCACGCGCAGCATGGCTGGTGGTTCCCGGAAGAGGATGGTAACGCGCCGCATAACTACGGCGTCTACCGTTCCAACATCAACAACCTCATCCCGAACTTCCATGTCGGCAAACTGGGCTTCGGGGCGCCGTTCAAGTGCATGCTCTGCAACATCGAGGGGACGAATGAGAACTTCGATACGGACATGCAGCTCATCCAGGACAAATTCGGGGAGTTGAGGTAGCCATGGAAGCAATGGGACTGCTTATCGATTACGAGCTTTGCACGGGCTGCCAGTCGTGCGAGGTGTCATGCAAGGAAGAGCACGATTATCCGGTCGGCAAATGGGGCATCCGCGTGTTCGACGACGGGCCGTGGGAAATCGAGCCGGGTCATTACAACTGGAACAAGATTCCGGTCCCCACGGATCTGTGCGACCTGTGCGTCGAGCGCACGGCCCGCGGACGTGAGCCCATCTGCGTGCATCACTGCCTTGCCAACGTGATGTATTACGGGCCTGTCACCGAGCTTGCGCAGAGGATGGACGGGCAGCGACGCCAGGTCATCTTCACGCCTGTCTACAAGCCCTACGAAAAGCTGAGGGACTAGAAGCGAGGACGGGGCGTCGCGACAGGCGGCGTCCCGTCGCATACGAGGAGGCCAACATGGCGTTTCCGAACACGGAGCGCTCGGGAAAGGTGGCCCACGTCCGCTATCGTGGCGGCGTGCAGGGCCGGCCTCCCGAGGATGTCTGTTGGGAAGAGCCCACGACCATTCGCATGGGAGTCGGCGAGGTCATACGCGGCATCGACGAGGCGCTCTACGACATGCAAGTGGGCGAGACGCGCACCGTCGTGTTGCCTCCCGAGAAGGCGTATGGCGAGCATGACCCGGCGGGCGTGCAGCGCTTCTTGCGCCGCGACTTTCCCAACGGCGACGAAATCTACGAGGGATTCGTGGGCAGCTGGGTCAATCCGGTGTCCCAGCGCAGGATTCCGGCCATATGCACGAAGACGACCGAGGATTTCATCCAGGTTGACTTCAATCATCCCTTCGCTGGCAAGACGCTCGAATACGAGATCGAGTTGCTGGCGGTCACCGACGAGTGAGACAGCCGTCTCGCAACCAGACAATGATCGCCGGGGTACTTTTGTCTGGTCACTTCCCCGTCCCGCGTCTAATTTCGAGCCCTCGTTTGCTCTTACCCCTCCAGGTATCGGGCGACGAGTGGGTTGTTCTTGATGACGGTCCGCAGGTTGTCGATGTACGCCGCAAGCAAGCCGTCGAGCACGCGATCCTTGTGGATGAGGTAGCCCACGGTCATGGTAATGTCGGTATCAAGCGGGATGGTCACGATGCCGTCTTGCATCTCGGGGGTGAGGATGCCCGTCGAAAGCGTGTAGCCATCGAAATCGGTGAGCAGGCTCGTGAGCGTGGCGCGGTCCGAAATGCGTATCTTGCGCTTGTGCGGCACTTCTGAGAGCGGTTCCTCCGAAAAGAAGAACGAGTTGGCGACGCCCTGTTCGAACGAATAACGCGGATAGCCCTCGAGTTCGTCAAGCGTGAGCAAATCACGGCCGGCCAGCGGATGATGCTCTCCCACGAACACGTTGACAGGCGCTTCGAAGAGCGGATGGAACACGAGCTGGGCGTCTTCGAAGGCGCTTCGAAGTACGCGGGCGTTGTGCCGATCGATATAGAGGATGCCGATGTCGGAACGGTGCGTGCGCACGTCATCGATGATCTCGCCGGTGGCCGCTTCGCGCATGATGAAGTCGTACTCCTCGTCCTCGCAACTGTCCACCGTGTCGATGAACGCGCGAACGCAAAACGCATAGTGCTGCGTGGAGACAGAGAAGCGCGCCTCATGGCTCTTGCTCGCGTAATGCTCCTCGAGCATGTTGGCCTGTTCGACGATTTGCCGCGCATAGGCGAGGAGCTCGTTTCCCTCGTTGGTGAGCGCGACGCCGCGATTGGTGCGCGTGAAGATCCCGATGCCAAACTCGCGCTCGAGCTCCTTGACCGCAATCGAGAGATTCGATTGCGATGCATACATGCGCTTTGCCGCAGCGCTCATGGACCCGGTCTCGGCTATTGCGATGAGATAGCGAAGTTGCTGGAGCGTCATATTTATCCTTCGATTGCATATATTACCTGGTAATCTATTTTATCAATAGCAAGGTATGGAAACTACGCATGGTCAAAACTCTATGCAACGAAGCCGAAGAGTGGTGAAATAGCGGACGTCCATCCAAGAGCAAGACCGATACCACACGAAAGGAGCTCGGCATGGCGAAGAAAAACGTTCCATATGACCAGGAGTACTACGACAAAGAGATCGAGACCATGCCGCGCGAACAGCTCGAGGAACTGCAGCTTGGCTACCTCAAGGACGAGCTCAAGTTCGCCTACGAGAATTGTCCCTACTACAAACGCGCCTGGGATGAGGCGGGCGTCTCGCCGGAAATCGATAGCCTCGCTGACCTGCAGAAGTTCCCCTTCATCAACAAGCAGACGGAGCGTGATACGCAGGGTGTCGGTAGCTTCTTTGGCGAGCTGTGCGGCGTTCCCGAAGACGAGGTCGTCTACATGGCCACTTCCTCGGGTTCGACCGGCGTGCCCACGATGAGCCCCTTCACCCAAGGTGACTTCGAGGACTTCATGAAGGCCGAGAGCCGCCTGTTCTGGCAAGCGGGCATGCGTCCCAACGATCGCTACCTGCATGGCATGAACTTTGCGCTCTACGTCGGTGGTCCCTGCGTCATCGGCGCCCAGGAGCTCGGCGCGCTCGGCATCTGGGTTGGCGCCGTCCCGAGCGATCGCCTGCTGTGGGCCATGAAGCAATACCAGCCCACCTTCTTCTGGTCCTCACCCTCCTACGCATGGCAGCTCGGCCAGAAGGCCCTCGAGAAGGGTTACGACCCCAAGACGGACTTCGCTTCGCTCAAGCACATCATCATCTCGGGCGAGCCGGGTGGGTCCATCGAGTCGACGCGCAAGGCCATCGAGGAGATTTGGGACGCGAGCGTCTACGACTTCTTCGGCCTGTCCGACATCTACGGCGCCTGCGCTGCTATGTGCGATGCCAAGGACGGGCTGCACATCATCGAGGACCAGATCCTCGTCGAGGTCGTCGACCCCGTCACGGGCGAGGTCTTGCCCGATGGCGAACGCGGCGAGATCGTCTACACGACGCTCAAGAAACGGGCGCGCCCGATGATTCGCTTCCGCAGCGGCGACATCGGACGCGTCAATCGCGAGACCTGCGAGTGTGGACGCACGATGACCCGCATCTACATCCAGGGCCGCAAGGACGAGATGTTCATCGTGAGTGCCGTCAACGTCTTTCCGAGCGACATCGAGTACATCGTGCGCAACGACAAGGGGCTGTCGGGCGAGTATCTCATCCGCGTGTACGACGAGAACTACACGACACGCTACGAGGTATCCGTCGAGCGCGCCTTCGGCTCCGATGAGCCGTATGATGAGATTGCGAAACGCGTCGAGAACGAGCTCAAGACCCATACGGGCGTGCGTCCGGCAAAGGTCCTCGTGTTCGATACCGACAAGCTCGGCACGTCAAGCGAGCACAAGGCCAAGCGCTTCATCGACGAGCGCAATCAGAACGCGTAGGAAGGCAAGGGAGATATCATGACCAAGAAATTCGCAGTATCGGGACAGCATTATCTGTTCGATGTCCAGTCCTTTGCCGCCGTCGTGCTCTCGTTGGGTGGGGACGCCTACGAGTACGCCCTGCGTGACCGCACCACCAAGCGCGTCATCGAGGATGTCGCCAACGGCGAAAGCGAAATCGGCGTGCTTGTCGAGACCACGCGCTCGAAGGACGGCCTCGAAGAGGCCTTCGCAGAGGCGGGCGTTGAGTTCGTTGAGCTCATCGAGTCGACGCCACGAGTGGCGCTGCCCAAGAGCCATCCGTTCGTCAACGCCGAATCGCTCACGCTCGATCAGCTCGAGGACTTTCCGTATATCTATTTCGAGCAGGAGGAGGGAGCGCCGGCGTACTTTGCCGAGGAGGCTCTCGCCGACGAGGCACGTCACAAGAGCATCGCCTGCACGGACCGCGCGTCGCTTTCCGAGCTCATCGTCGCACTCAACGGCTATACGGTGACGAGCGGCATCCTCGTGGGCATCTCCGATGGGTCATCGCTTGCCACGGTGCGCCTCGACACCGACGTGACGCTGCACCTGGGCTACATCGTCAAGAAGGGTGTGGAGCTTTCCGAGGCCGGCAAGAAGTTCGTCGAGAAGCTCGAGGGCAATCTCAGGAAGTACGCGAAGTTCTAGGTAGCCGGTTCGAGATTGGCAGTTGCTGTGAAAGGGGCGGTCCAGGTGGATCGCCCCCTCTTGTTGTCGACAGGCGCTGCGGGCTTTGCCCATCACCAGAAGGGGTCAAGGATTCGGCGGCGTGCAGATGTGTCGGGTGTGTCAGGGGGTCAGACCCCTTGACACATTGTCTGGTCCTTCCCGGCGGGCGGCTTTCCTGACTCTGGCATACCGGTCTCTTTCGCATGCCTGTCGGCAGACAATGCGGTACCATGGGAAGCTATCATTATCACCGGCGAATGAGGCTGCCATGGACGACCAATTCGACAATCGCGAACTAATCATCGAGTACCTCGAATCGGGGTGCAAGGGCGGTGACATGGGCTATATCGGCGTCGAGATCGAGCAGTTCGTGCTCGACGAAGACGGTGACCGCGTGCCCTACATCGAGAAGCACGGTCGTCTGGGCGTGCGTGATATCCTCGAGCAGCTGAGCCCCTATTATTCCGAGGTCGTGCGCAACGAGGAGGGTGACATCCTGTCGCTGTTCCGCCTCGATTCCAACGTCACCATCGAGCCCGCGGCGCAACTCGAGCTCTCCATCTCGCCCATGCTCTCGCTGGCCGATGTCGAGCACGAGTACGATAACTTCGCGCTGCGCATGAAGCAGATTCTCAAGCCCTACGACTACAAGCTCGTGCCGTTGGGATACGATCCCAAGAACCACGCGGCCGACCTCCCCATCATTCCCAAGCCGCGCTATCGCTTCATGGACGAGTACTTCTCCAAGCTACCCGGCATGCATGCCGAACGCATGATGCGCGCGACCACCTCGATGCAGGTTTCCATCGACTTTGCCAGCGAGGCGGATGCCGTGCGCAAGCTGCGCATCGCCACTCTGCTTGGCCCTGTTTTCTCGTACCTGCTCGATAACGTGCCCGTTTTCGAGGGGGAGCCAAACTCCACGCCGCTTCGTCGCATGAAGGTGTGGCGCGAGGTCGATCCCGCGCGCTGCGGCGCTATTCCGGGTCTTTTTGACGAGGGGTTCGGTTTCGCGGCTTATGCTGACTGGCTCCTGTCCACGCCGCCCATCTTCATTACGCGTCCCGATGCGCATCCCACCGGTTCGATGACCGCGGCCGAAGCATATGTCGACGCGCCCATGGACAAGGCGGATATCGAGCATCTCATGAGCATGGTGTGGCCCGACGTGCGCCTCAAGCGCTACGTCGAGATTCGACAGGGCGATTCGGTGCCCTTTGACGTCGCGCTCGGCTATGCCACGCTCATCAAGGGCCTTTTCTATGGCGAGACCAATCTCGAGATCATCGAGCATGCGCTCGGGGTGGGCGAGGACGGTGTCTGGCCCTATACGGAGCAGAGCGTGGAGGACGCCATCGACGCCGTCATCGCCGACGAGCTCGATGCCGTGCTCTATGGTCGTACGCTCGAGAGCTGGATTAGCCTGCTCTTCCAGATTGCCCCCGACGGCCTGGGCGTCGAGGAGGACTACCTCGAGCCGCTCATGGACTTCAAGGGAATCTGACATGGCAGGGACGTTCACTGATCAGGTTCGCATACAGGTCAAGTCCGGTAATGGCGGCGCAGGCTGCACGTCGTTTCGCCGCGAAGCGCATGTTCCCAAGGGCGGTCCGGACGGCGGCGACGGCGGGCGTGGTGGCGACATCGTCATCGTCGCGGACGCGACCGTCTCCACGCTCATTGACTATCGCTACAAGCATCACTTCAAGGCGCAGAAGGGCACCCACGGCCAGGGAAAGCGCATGCACGGCGCAAACGGCGAGGACCTTATCCTGCGCGTTCCCGTGGGTACGATCGTGCGGCTGCTCGACGAGGACTTGCAGCCTTGCGAGGAAATCGCGGACCTCACGCATAACGGCGAGCGCGTCATCGTCGCCAAAGGTGGGCGCGGGGGACGTGGTAACACCCATTTCGTGACACCGACCAGGCGCGCCCCGTCGTTTTCGGAGCTGGGCGAGCCGACAGACCCGTTCTGGATCGAGCTCGAGATGAAGCTCATGGCTGACGCCGCGCTCGTGGGCATGCCGTCCGTGGGCAAGAGCTCGCTCATCGCCTGCATGTCGGCCGCGCGTCCCAAGATCGCCGACTATCCCTTTACCACGCTCACGCCCAACCTCGGTATGGTGCGTTACGGAGACCTGAGCTTCACGGTTGCCGACGTGCCCGGTCTCATCGAGGGGGCGGCCGAGGGCAAGGGGCTGGGCCACGAATTCCTGCGCCACGTCGAGCGCACGGCCCTCATCTTGCATGTCGTCGATCTGACGGGTGGCTTCGAGGGGCGCGATCCCGTGGAGGACTACGAGATCATCAAGCGCGAGCTGGCGCTCTATGCGCCCGAGCTCGCCGACCGTCCCGTCATCGTCGTGGGCAACAAGGCCGACGTTCCCGGCACCGAGGAGAATCTCGAACGACTGCGCGCTCACGTGCGTGCGGAGAGCGAGGAGCTTTCCGAGCGGTTGCTCGACGACGGCATAGACATTCCCAATCCCATCCCGTTCTTCGCGGTGAGCGCCGTGACCCACGAGGGCGTAGATTCGCTCATCGCGGCGACGGCGACCGAGGTCCATCGTCTGCGCGAACAGGCGGCCGAGGACCCGGTGCCCGAGTACGACCAGATATGGGAGCATAGGCGCCTCGAGCGCGACCGTGCCATCGAGGTCGAGGAAGAGGAACCGCATGCCTGGCGTGTGCGTGGCAAGGGCATCGAGCGCATGGTCGTCCAGACCGAGTGGGACAACGACGAAGCCGTCGCCTTCCTGCAGCGCCGCATGGAACGCGCGGGTGTCGAGCGTGCCCTGACCGCGGCCGGCGCCGTCGCCGGCGACGAGGTGCGCATCATGGACGTCGCCTTCGAGTTCGAGCCCGCTGGCTGGGGTGACGAAGAGTACGACAACATCATCGACCGGGAGGGCTAGACGATGAGACGCGTTGTTATCAAGATCGGTTCGTCCACCCTCGTCAGGGACGGGAAGGTCGATGCCGTCTTCGTGGGGCACCTCGCCGCCGAGTGCGCCAATCTCATGCACGACGAGGACGTCCAGCCCATCATCGTGTCTTCCGGCTCCATTGCCCTTGGTCTCGAGGTGCTCGGCATGCACGGGGACCGTCCCGATGACATGCCCACGTTGCAGGCGGCGGCCTCGATAGGCCAGGTGGGGCTCATTCGCCAGTACACCGATACCTTCGCGTGCTTTGGCGTGACGGTGGGACAGATCCTCATGACGCGCGCGACTACCGGCCAGCGCGAGTCGTACCTGCATGCGCGCGACACGATCGAGCGCTTGCTCGAGCTGGGCGTGGTTCCCATCATCAACGAAAATGACACGGTCGCCGTCGAGGAGATTCGCTTCGGCGATAACGATACGCTCGCGGCCATGGTCGCAACCTCGATTCATGCCGACCTCGTGGTTTTGCTGAGCGATATCGATGGCCTGTACACGGCCGATCCGCGCAAGAACGAGGACGCGGAGTTACTCGACACCGTGAGCAAGATGAGCGAGGAAATCGAAAACGGCGCCGGCGGCGTGGGTAGTCGCAGTGGCTCGGGTGGCATGATCACCAAGATCGCGGCGGCGCGCGTGCTCATGGCCGCCGGTATTCCCATGGTCATCTGCGAGGGTCGTCGACGCGGTGCCGTCACGGATGCCGTGCATGGCCGCCGGGTGGGCACGACCTTCTTCGACGAGAGCTCGAACGGCCTTGCGGCACGCAAGTCCTGGATCGCGCTTGGCGGCAAGGTCAAGGGATGCGTTTCCTGTGATGATGGCGCAGTCGACGCGCTCCTGAATCACGGCGGGTCGCTGCTCCCCGTGGGCATCGTTGCGATCGAGGGCACGTTCAAGGCGGGGGACCCGGTCGACGTCGTCGACTTGCAGGGGCGCATCATCGGACGTGGTCTGGCCGGATACTCGACCATGGAGCTTGCCCGTCTTCTGGGCGAACACGGAGCCCGCGAGTTCATCAACCGCGACGAGCTCGTCATCTTCTAGATGAGACAGTTGCTCAGAGCAACTGTCTCATTGTTTTCCGCACATCCGAAACGGCCTTCCTCCGGTATACTTATGTCGTTATGTAACCTTTCAGGGAAGGTGAATCTGGAATGTCTCTCAAAATCGGCATCAATGGCTTTGGCCGCATCGGTCGTCTGGTCTTTCGCCTCGCGGAGCTCGATCCGGACGTCGAAGTCGTCGCCATCAACAACCCGAGTGACCTCGAGTGCGCGGCGTATCTGACCAAGTACGATTCCAGCCAGGGCCGTGTCTTCGAGGAGTGCTATGCCAAGGAGGGTGCACTCGTCGTCGAGGGCCACGAGATCAAGGCGTTCCAGACGCGTGAGCCCAAGGAACTCGACTGGGCTTCCGTCGGTGCAGAAGTCGTCATCGAGTCCACGGGTCGTCTCAAGACGGGCGAGGCCTGTCAGGTGCACCTCGATAACGGCGCCAAGAAGGTCGTCATCTCCGCTCCGGGTACGGACGTGGACGCCACCATCGTCATGGGCGTCAACCAGGATGTCTACGACCCGGCAACGATGAACATCGTCTCCAATGCGTCGTGTACCACCAACTGTCTTGCTCCGTTTGCCAAGGTCCTCAATGATTCCTTTGGCATCAAGCGTGGCCTGATGAACACCATTCACGCCTACACCAACGACCAGAAGATCCTCGATGTGCATCACAAGGACCTCCGTCGTTCGCGCGCCGCTGCCCTTTCCATGATTCCCACCTCCACGGGTGCTGCCAAGGCCGTCGGCCTGGTGCTTCCTAGCCTGCAAGGCAAGCTCGACGGCTTCGCGACCCGCGTTCCCACCCCGACGGGCTCGATGGTCGACCTCACGGCCGAGCTCGAGCGCGACGTGACTGCCGACGAGATCAACGCTGCCATGAAGGCCGCAGCAGAAGGCCCCATGAAGGGCATTCTCGAGTACTGTGTCGACCCCATCGTCAGCTGCGACATCATCGGCGACCTGCACTCCTCGATTTTCGACTCCAAGCTCACCAAGGTGCTTGGCGGCGAGGGCAACTTCGTGAAGTGCATTTCCTGGTACGACAACGAGATGGGCTACTCCGCACGTTGCATCGACCTTGCCAAGTTCTTGGTGGCGTAAGCCTCATAAGCGATTGCGATAAGGAATGAGACAGTTGCTCAGGGTAACTGTCTCATTCCTTTGTTAGACAATGACGATGACCGGAAAGCTGATCATAGTGCCCACGCCGCTGGGCAATCTGGGCGACATGACCGCCCGTGCGCTCGAGGCGCTCGAGCAGGCCGATGTCGTCTGTGCCGAGGACACGCGCGTGACCGGCAAGCTGCTGGCGCACTTCGGCATCGAGAACCGGCTCGAGCGCTGTGACGAGAACGTCATCGCCGCCAAGTCACCGGCCCTCGTAGCCCGCATGCTCGATGGAGAGATGGTGGCGTTTTGCTCGGATGCAGGCATGCCGGGTATAAGCGATCCGGGCTGCGTGCTCGTCGATGCAGCACGCGGGGCGGGTGTGCCCGTGGACGTCTTGCCGGGGCCGTCGGCCGTGACGACGGCGCTCGTGACCGCGGGATTCAAGTACAACGCCTTCTACTTCGGGGGCTTTCTGCCGCGTAAGGAGGCCGAGCGCGCCTCGTTGCTCGAGTCGCTGGCAAACCTCGATGCCGCGCTCGTTTTCTATGAGTCGCCCCATCGCGTCGCCGCATCAGCCGCGTCCATCGCACAGGTTTATGGCGTTCGTCCAGTTGCGCTGTGCCGCGAGCTCACCAAGCTGCACGAGGAGGTTCTGCGCCTGCCCGCAGATGAGCTTGCTGCAAACCTCGCCGCCCGCGATGCCATCAAGGGCGAGATTGCCCTGGTCATCGCCCCGCCGGATGTCCGGGTACAGCAGGTAGCCTCGCTCGATGATCCCGCCTTGCGCGAACGTATCGCCGCCGAGCTCGCCGCTGGCACACCCAAGTCCGCGCTTGCCAAGCAACTCGCCCGCGAACTCGGCCTTCCCAAAAACAAGCTCTACGAGCTCATTCTGGAGATGTAGCAGCTATACCTGCGGGATACGAAACGTCGCGGGAAAAGTGCGCGGCGCCAGCACGTTAGTCGATTGCCTTTCGCCTGGCCTGCTTTAGCCAGTTTTTCTTGAATGTTCCAACGCCACCGAAGAACTTGTCGTATGTCCCACCGTTTTCCTTGGCGGCATATTTCACTGCGGCGAGTTCGATTGTGCAAAGGTAATCCGCAACTTGAGCTAGCCGGTACTCGGTCATGGTTGTGCGTTTCTTAATGACTGCCTGCTTGGAAAGGATGGACTCCACCGATTCGTAGATTGCGCGTTTGACGATGTCCTGCCCGTTGTCGTAATAGATCTTCACGTGATTGAAAGATTGGAAGAACTCGAGATTGTCAGAAAATGTTAACGATATGTCGCGTTTCATGCGTACAGCGAGCTTTTCTATGCTGTCAAAATACGATCTCTTATAAACGAATGATTTATAGTTGATTGGAAGGAATCTGACCAGCGAGCTGAAAGCGCTCAGAATTTTCTTCCTGTGCTCAAGAGTCATGTCTTCATAATCACCATGACCGTTAAGCAAAGGCTCCGAGTGAAACGGAATGTTCGGTATGTCAGCATTCGCGAGTGACTGCTCATAAACACTTATGTCGTTTGCAATGCTTTTGCTCTGATCATGCAGCACAAGCGTCAATATGAAATATTGAGCGTGGTTTGTCTTGTCTCCACTTTCGTCTATGAAGATTGAAAGTTCTGACAAGGATGTCCCTCCCTATAAAAAATGCCGGGGGACTGCCCCCGGCGCTTGGAGGTAGCCTATTCAGCCACCGAGCACTTTATAACATGAGTGGCCTTTTCTATCAACATAGCGGACATGAGGGTGCCTTGAATATTCTTAAACGTCCCGCTCGAACTTTCGCTGATATTTGATGTCAGCTGCTCACGTCGGTTTATCGTCAATTGCAGCGTATAATTTCGAGACGTCAACATCCTTTTGAATTAACAGAAGCATGCAATAGCATGCTTCTGTGCAGAACAGGCTGCTACGTGGGGAGAGCCATGCAGGCCAGCAACATCGATTACGCATTCAGCAAAACGCGAATAAACGAAGAGTTCTTCGAGGATGTCGTGGTTGAACATCTACGAGACAAGCTTGGCTATACATATCTTCATGGTCCTGACGTTCGTAGAACCAGCGATAAATACGATGACGTTTTTCTTCCGGATGTCCTGCCACGAGCACTTTCTCGCATCAACAAGGGTGTGCCAGAGGCCGCGATTCAAGAAGCCATATTGAAGATCTCGAATGTCGAGGGCGATTCGCTTCAGCACAGAAACGAAACCTTCATGGATTACCTTCAGAATGGCGTTGAGGTTCGTTATTTTGATGGCGAAGAGGAACGTGACGACATCATTTACCTCATTGATTACAGCGATCCTGAGAACAACGACTTCCACGTAGTAAATCAGTGGACATACGTCGAATACTCGGAAAAGCGTCCGGATATCATTGCGTTCGTCAACGGAATACCCCTTGTCATATTCGAACTTAAGAGTCCATCGCGCGAAGAGACGGATGCCTCTGAGGCGTATCTTCAGCTTCGCAACTACATGCAGCACATCCCGGGTCTTTTTGTGCCCAACGCCTTTTGCGTGATGAGCGATATGGCAGAGACGAGAGTGGGCACGATTACAGCCGACGAAGACCGCTTCGTCGCTTGGAAATCTGTTGACGGAGATTATTCCGAAACCGCATCGGCCACATGGAAAACCATGCTTGATGGCATGATGCCGAAATACCGTCTTTTGGATATTGTCAAAAACTTCATCTGCTTTAGCAATACTTCGAGGCAGGTAATCAAAATCCTCGCTGCCTATCATCAGTACTTCGCCGTGAAGAAGGCGGCTTTGAGAACCGAAGAAGCTGTCGAGGGTGATGGCAAGATTGGCGTTTTCTGGCATACGCAGGGGAGCGGTAAATCGCTTTCCATGGTCTTCCTTGCGCATCTGCTTCAGGAGCGACTCGATAGCCCGACAATTGTCGTCATCACAGACAGAAACGACCTTGATGACCAACTATATGGTCAATTCTCCCGATGCAGTCAATTCTTGCGCCAACAACCTGTCCAAGCAACGAGTCAAGCGAATCCGAAGGATCAGACGAGCCTGAAGAAGCTACTTGAGGGGCGTGAAGCAAATGGAATCATTTTTACAACTATGCAGAAGTTTATCGACAGTGATGAGCCTCTTTGCGACAGGCCAAACGTGGTTGTCATGGTTGACGAGGCCCATCGTGGGCAGTATGGCCTGACCGAACGCATGGATGCTGAAGGAAACGTTATCGTGGGAGCGGCTCGAATCGTGCGAAAGGCGCTTCCCAATGCTTCCTACATCGGCTTTACGGGTACGCCTATCTCGACAGAAGACAAGAACACTCGCGAGATATTTGGCGACTACATCGATGTGTACGACATGACACAGTCCGTCGAGGACAATTCCACCAAGCCAGTGTTTTATGAAAGCCGCGTTGTCGCTCTAAGTCTCAACGAGGATGCGCTCAAACAGCTCGACAACGCTTATAACGAGTTCACCGCCGAGGCAGACGAGGTGAGCGTCGAGAAGGCAAAGCGCGACCATGTCGGATTGGATGCGTTGTTCGACACGCCGGAGACCATCGAATCTCTTTGTAAGGACATCGTTGAGCATTATGAGAACAATCGCGAGGACATCCTAGCTGGCAAGGCACTCATCGTCGCCTATAGCCGTCCCATTGCCATGAAGATCTATCATCAAATTCTCGCCTTGCGACCCGATTGGGAAGAGAAGATCGGCGTCGTGATGACGATGTCCAACCAAGACCCCGAGGAATGGTTCGAAGTCTGTGGCGGGACAACTCACAAAAAAGAAATGGAGCGAAAGTTCAAGACCGACGATGATCCCCTGAAGATTGCCATCGTCGTCGATATGTGGCTTACCGGATTTGACGTGCCAAGCCTTTCCACGATGTACGTGTTCAAACCCATGTCCGGACATAACCTCATGCAAGCTATTGCGCGCGTTAATCGTGTGTGCAAGGGCAAGGAGGGTGGTCTTGTCGTCGACTACATTGGCATTGCCAACGCACTCAAACGAGCGATGAAGGACTACACGAATCGAGATCAGACCAATTACGGTGATATGGACATCGCCCTTACAGCCCTTCCGAAGTTCCAAGAGAAGCTTCGCGTTTGCCGGGATCTTCTGTTTGGCTTCAAGTACGAAAAACAAATTTTCAGCGGAAGTAAATCAGATCTTGCGATGGCAATTGCCGATGGTACCGACTGGCTACTCAATCCAAAGCGTGAGTACGATAAGGAAGACTTCATTAAACAGTGTCAGCTCATGAATCAGGCTCTGAGCCTTTGCAAAAGCCTTGTGGATGAAAGAGACCAACACGAAGCCGCGTTCTTCTCTGTTCTGCGCGTGCAGATTCTGCGTATTGAAGGTCGTAGCGGCAGCGGTGGCAAGGGCATGAGTTATGTAGAGTTTAACAAGCGCGTCACTGAGATAATGAACCAAACGGTTAAAGCCGAAGGTGTCATCAATCTCTTCGACAAAGACAAAGTCGAGATATCGCTTTTCGATGAGGCGTTTCTACGCGAAATCGCAAACATGAAACAGAAGAACGTCGCCCTCGAAAGCCTGAAGCGCCTTATCAAGGAGCAAGTGAAAACGTATCAACGCACGAGTGTCGTCAAGTCAGAGAAATTCAGTGACATGCTCCAAAAGACGCTCAATGCCTATCTAAACGGGATGCTTACCAATGCCGAAGTCATAGAAGAACTTCTGAAGATGGCACGCGAGATGATGCAGGATCGTTCTGATGCCAAGGCGCTGGGCCTTACCGATGAAGAGATGGCATTCTATGACGCCATCACCAAACCACAGGCCGTCAAGGATTTCTACGACAACGATCAACTCGTTGCGATAAGTCGCGAACTGACGGACACGTTGCAGAGAAGTGCGACGATAGACTGGCAGAAGAAGGAAAGCGCACGCGCGGGAATGAGGCGTGCTATCAAGAGACTTCTCAAGAAGTACAAGTACCCGCCCGAGGAAGCGGCAGGTGCTCTCGAGACCGTCATGGCCCAATGTGAGCTCTGGGCCGATAACAAGATTAATGACTAGGGGCATGCATGGCAAAGAAGAAAGACAACACCGCGGAAATAGGTTTCGAGGAGCAGATTTGGAAGGCGGCTGACAAGCTTCGCGGCAATCTTGACGCATCGGAATACAAGAACGTAATTCTGGGTCTAATCTTTCTGAAGTACATCTCGGATAAGTTCGATGAGCGTTATCAGGAGCTTGTCGATGAGGGGGACGGCTTCGAGGAAGATAGAGATGAATACACGTACAAAAACATCTTCTATGTTCCCGCAAGCGCCCGCTGGTCTGTCATCGCCGCCTCTGCGCATGAGCCGGAAATCGGCAAGGTCATCGATGAGGCCATGCGACAGATCGAGGCGGAGAACCCGAAGCTCAAAAACATCCTTCCTAAAAACTTTGCTCGGCAAGAGCTGGACAAGCGGCGTCTTGGCGATGTGGTCGATCTATTCACCAACGTACAGATGGCCGAGAAAGGCGATACGAGGGATATTCTTGGGCGAACTTATGAGTATTGCCTGAGCAAGTTTGCCGAGGCCGAGGGTAAGAATGCTGGAGAATTCTACACGCCGGCGTGCATCGTCAAGACACTCGTCGAAATCATCGAGCCCTATCATGGGCTTGTGTACGATCCCTGCTGCGGAAGCGGTGGCATGTTTGTGCAGTCCGCGGAGTTCGTCAAACGTCACCAAGGCAACATCAACGATCTCTCCATCTATGGGCAGGAAAGCAATCCGACCACCTGGAAGATGGCGACAATGAACCTTGCCATTCGGGGTATTGACGCGAACCTCGGACCGGCGAATAAAGACACGTTCTTTGATGACGTTCATAAATTCGAGAATTTCGACTTCATTCTGGCAAACCCTCCCTTCAATTTGAAGGATTGGGGTGGCAAGGAACTCGAGAACGATCCACGTTGGGAATTTGGCACACCGCCTGCGGGAAATGCGAATTTCGCATGGGTCCAGCACATGATTCACCATCTCGCACAAGGTGGCCGTATGGGAATGGTGCTCGCCAATGGCTCGCTGTCGAGCCAATCGAGTGGCGAAGGTGACATTAGAAAGGCCATAGTCGACGCTGATTTGGTCGAAGGCATCGTTGCCATGCCCGACAAGCTTTTCTACAGCACGGGTATTCCCGTAAGTCTCTGGATTATTTCAAAAGGAAAGTCTCGACCGGGAGAGACGTTGTTCATTGATGCCCGCGAAATGGGAGCTATGGTTAGCCGCAAGCTTCGCGAGTTTACCGACGAGGATATCGCGAGGGTTGCCGGGGCCTTTGATGCCTTCAGAGAAGGCAGGCTCGAGGAGGAAAAGGGTTTTAGCGCAATCGCAACTATTGATGACATCGCAAAGCAGGATTACATCCTTACTCCTGGTCGTTATGTGGGCATCGCCGATGTCGAGGATGACGGCGAGCCCTTCGAGGAGAAGATGGCACGAATCACCGGCGAGCTGTCGAAGTGTTTTGAGGAATCTAATCGCCTGCAGGAACAGATTAAGAAGAACCTGGAGGCAATTGGGTATGAAATGTGAGGAAATTGAACTAAGCGAGGTTATAGCTGATATTGCCGCTGGACCCTTTGGGTCAAACCTGAAAGTATCATGTTTTGTTGAATCTGGTTTCCCGATTATTGATGGCGCGAATCTAAAAGGCCATAAAGTCACGGATAACTTAACAAAGTTTGTAACGGAAGAAAAGGCGAGGTCGCTGTCGCGTTCAATAGCGAGAAGAGGCGAAGTCATTGTTACAATTAGTGGCACGCTCGGCCAGATAGCGTATATAGCAGAAGATTCTCTATATCCAGAATATCTATGCTCTCAAAGACAATTCCGCGTCGCATTCGATAATAGTCGAGTGTATGTGCCATATCTCGTTTTTTATTTTCATACAAAAGAGGGGCAGTCAAAGATTCTGGCGTTTGCAAACCAGACTGGCGTTCCTGCGCTTGCTCAACCTACAAAGAATTTCAAAAGAATCAACCTCTTATTGCCAAGCTTGGAAGACCAACGAAAGATCGCGACACTCGGCGAGCTCATTGATAACAAAATCGAACTCAATAATCAGATAAATGATTATTTAGCTGCGTGATGTCAACCTTCGAAGCATCGATTTCACCTGACATGAGCTTGGGGAGAAGTGCGTCTCTCAGCTCGCTCAGCTTTCGACATTCAACCTTGTTAGTGATCACTTGGTTAACTATAGGCTGCATTGAATTTGTTAATTCGGCAAGAGTTCCCTGTTCAGGAATGAGAACCCTTGAATCTGCCAACGCGCTGCGTTTGATATGACCCATTGTAGTTGCACGGTCTTTTGCCATGGCTATGAACTTATGGAGGTGGTGCTTAGTCCACATATAGTAGAACCAACTCGGATAAGACTCGGAGGTGACCTTAAAAAGATGTTGATTCAAGCCAGCATCTCCTCCAGCCCAGAAGTCAAGGAGCAGGGTTCCTGACCATGAGAAAATGAGGTCGCCATCATGAACCATGACGCCCTCATCTATATCGGATTGACACCGCTCGGCATCCGCCCCGCAACAGCCTTGACCGAGTTCGCGAATCTTAAGGACGGGCAAACCGGAATCTCCGGGTTTTGGACGGAATTTCTGCATGGCGAGGCCATTTTTGTAACTGGCGATATCCAGTAGGGAAGCTTCACTCCAACTACCAGAACCCTCTAGCATTCTGTCGAATTTTGCGTCCAGCAATTCAGTTAAATAATCATTTATCTGATTGTTTGTATTGATTTTCCTCTGGATGGAATGAACAAATTCTACGACTTTCGCTTGTGTGCTTAAGCTGGGTAATGGTATAGACAGCTTCTTAAATGTGCTTGTCGGTCTTCCAAGAGCAGGTACGCCAGTCTGTGTTTTGTTGGATAAGATTTTCCATTGACCTTCAGGCGTGTGAAAGTAATAGACGAAATACTCAGGCATGACAATTGTTTTGTTTAGACGCATGCGAAACTGACTTTGAGAAATGATGTAGTTCTTAAATTTTGAGGTATCGGGAATATAAGATATTTGTCCCAGAGTGCCACGATGAGTTACGATAACATCTCCTCTAGACGCCAGCGCTCTTCCAAGGCTTTGCGCTTTTTTGATTGTTATATATCTTAGTGCCCCATCATTGATCTCATAGCTGGTTAGATTTGATCCGTTGAGAACCGGAATTCCTTCCTCCACAAAACACTCCGCTTTGATATTCGAGCCGAAAGGCCCCATTGCAATCTCATCAAGAATTTCAGCAACCAAGTATTCCTTCAAGCTCTTTTCACTCCAAATATCTTCTATGTGAGGCCTTCACATTGTTCTGGTTCACCATTGCATAATGCATAGTCGTATCTATTCTCGCATGACCGAGGAGCTTTTGCACTTGCTCGACAGGCATTCCCTTGTCTATTGCATTTGTTGCAAGCGTTCGCCGGAATTTGTGAGGGTGAACGCGCTGGGGGAGCAGTTTTTTTCCTAGCTGCCGCAGTCGTAGCTCTATTCCTCCGATGGTCATACGACTATGCTTTCCGTTTAGACTGACAAACAGAGCCGGATTCTCGTCCGTTCGAGCAGAGAGATAATTAGTGAGGTGTAGCTTCGTGCGCGCGTCGAAATAGACCGGACGCTGCTTGTTTCCCTTCCCGAGAACTAGGCATTCCCGTTCACGTAAATTGAGGTCGGTCCTGTCGAGACGAACAAGCTCGCCAATGCGCATTCCGGTCGAGGCGAGCATGTCGATAATGGCAAGATCGCGTTCGCAGCGGCATCCATCACGCAACGCTTCTAAATCTTCATCGCTCAGTGTTTCCTTCACGAGTGCTGGTGCTTTCACATGATGAATGCGTCGGACAGGACTTTTCACAATATAATCCTCATCCTCTAGCCACGAAAAGAAGCTCGAAAAAATGCGCCGGATGTTGTCTATGGTGACTTTGCTCGTTCCACGTTTGACCTCGTAATTGCTAAGGTATTTGCGAAGGTCATCAGTAGTCAGCTGTGTGTAGGGCTTCGCAAGTGCGGCGTTCATTTTGCTGATCGTGCTTTCGTAATATGCCAGTGTTTTTGGTGAGCATCCCTCTACCTCTTTTGCAATGAGGAATGACTCTAATAGATTACCTTCGTTTTTTTGCAGAGTTTGCGCTTCTTGTAGCGCCCTTAGCTCTGTTTTCAAAACCCTGAGCTGTTGGCATGTCAGAGTTTTACTCATGCGCTGCAGAATGCCATCAATTGTTGCGTCAGTCATCTTTTATCCTTTCGTTGGACAATGCAACAAAAGGTATAGGATGATTCCATTTCTATAGCTGAACGGAGGTCTCAGCAGTGCTTTTTCCTAAACAAGTTGACACGTCAGTTCGAGGCAGGATGGCGGATGTCGTGAAGGCCTATCAAAGCGATGCATTCCTGTCTGCAATTTCACTTGCGTTGACTATTCCTGATATATGCGGCGAACGTCTTTATCCAGATGATAAGGTGGGCCCTCGATATGAGAAATGGTTCGATGAGTATGTTGCCCCGTTTTACCCGGATAAAAGAGCGTCTTGCGACGCAGGTGAAGCAGGAACGCCTTTTGGCTCTTCCGCTCGAGTTGAGGCGGCTTCTAGATGCTATTACTTTTCTGGTAGTGATTGCTATCAGCTTCGCTGTGTCTATTTGCATGAGGGGAGCAATGCTCCGCATATAGAAAGAGGAAAAACAGCTTACAACGTTATTCAATTCCGGGTTTTCGAGGGCGCTGGAAATTGCGACCATATCGGCAATCTCGAAGAATCTTCCGATGGCGAGATATTCAGGCAAATTGATCTCGATCTGCGCAAGTTCATTGAGAGCCTGGATGCCGGCGTTGAGGCTTTCTTGCACGAGCATCCGGAAATGAATGAAGATAAAGGCTCGGAAAGCTTCTTCTATCGACCAATTCTCGATTTCAGAAATCGCAACACAGCGAGCTAAATGATTATTTAGCTGCGTGATGTCGACTTTCGAGACGTCGATTTCGCCAGACATGAGCTTGGGTAATAATGCGTCTCTGGTTTGCTCTAAGGATTTCGATTCGCGCAAGTTGTTTTCAATCAAGGCAAATATCGGTGCTACGGAATCTGCAAGCTCTCTCGCCTGGTCTGAATCAATCGATGGAATATCGAACTGCCGAAGGAGCTTGCCCGACATGCTTCCCCTAGTTGAGGTCGAATCTGACCATGCCCTCAACGAATCGTACTGCGAAGCCAACATGAGCAGTAAATATGCACCATAGAATTGTTTTGGCCGCATAACAACGACCGACTGATTTACGTACGTATCGAAGAACAGCATCGACGTTTGTCCCCTGGTAAAACCCTGGCCAGCCGAGGCCATCACAACATCGCCAGCCTTTGCCAGTTTAGTAGACGATTCATTTACACCAAGTTCTGTAATGGTCTTTTCTGTATCAATAATGAATCTCGATCTAGTTTCACCCGACGACAGCCATGGGAGATCACCGTCCCAATATGCCGGCTTTTTCGTTGATGGTGTCCCACCGCTGTAAATCGCATCGCAACAATCATCGACGGTCATGGTTCCCGTCGACCCGGCGACTATCTCCTGCATCTTTGCCGTGCAACACTCGTACAAATAATCATTTAGCTGAGAGCCCATAAATGATTATGCTGCTCTTTGGCACATGCGCTGCATCACTCATCAAACAAATCCGAATGCGTACCAGTTCTGGAAGCGGTAAGAATCAGCTTCTCCCCATCAATCGCATAGACGAGCAACCAGTCTGGTTTAATGTGACATTCACGAAAGCCTATGTAACCGCCTGCGAGTGCGTGATCATGGTTACGTTCGTCAAGCTGCACGCCGTTCGCAAGCTTTTGAAGCACATCGTAGAGTGCCCCAAGGTCATAACCACGCTTCTTTATACGTTTATAGTCCTTTTTGAATTGTGACGTTGGGACAAGCGTTAATTTCATATCATCTATTTGTCCAATTCAGCAAACATGGCATCGACCGAATCGTAACCAGCGGCTTCAGTCTTTCCGGCAATAATATCCCGCGCCTCTTGTATTGCCCGCTCTGTTACGGCGTTATATCGAGGCTGCCTAACGTCGAATGGAAGGCCGCCCTCCATAATGGATTTGTGCAGAAATACGTTGATAGCATCGGCAAGAGTAAGGCCGAAATTCCCAAAGATGGACTCGGCCTCGCTCTTAACTTCGGGATCGATCCTCATGCTGATTGCTGCTGTTTTAGCCATCACGCGCCCCTTAAGTATGTGTTTCATTATAATGTAATTGTAACACAATGAAATACATTCATGAGACTCAGATCATCTATTCGGATACTCTTGCGCTCAATCTAGACATCCTGTGCCCTATGTAAGCCGCTATAATCTCCACCAGCATATCCGTTCGAGTGAGGACCAAGACCCCATGAGCAAAGAACCCTTCTACGTAACCACGCCCATCTACTACGTTAACGGCGAGCCGCACATCGGCACCGCGTACACCACCGTCGCGACCGACGCCACCGCGCGTTTCGCGCGCATGGACGGCCGTGACGTGTTCTTCCTCACCGGTATGGACGAGCATGGCGAGAAGGTTGCCGAGGCCGCTGCTGCGCACGGCATGACGCCGCAGGAGTGGTGCGATAGTCAGGTGACGCAATTCACCGAGCTGTGGCGCGACCTCGACATCACCAACGACGACTTCATCCGCACGACGCAGCCGCGCCACGTGAAGGGCGTCCAGGACTTCATGCAGAAGCTCCATGACAACGGCTACCTCTACAAGGGAACCTACGACGGCTACTATTGCACGCCGTGCGAGACGCAGTTCACCGAAGGCGATCTGGTTGACGGCAAGTGCCCCGATTGCGGCCGCGAGGTCAAGGTCATCCACGAGGAGAATTGGTTTTTCAAGCTCTCCGAGTTTGGCGACAAGTTGCTCGCGTACTACGACGAGCACCCCAACTTCATCCGCCCGCAGATTCGCGAGAACGAGATTCGCTCCTTCATCGAGGGCGGCATGCACGATCTGTCCGTGAGCCGCACGGCGTTCGACTGGGGCATCCCGCTGCCGTTCGATCCCGAGCATGTCACCTACGTGTGGGTTGATGCGCTTATCAACTACCTCACCGCGCTCGGCTACGGCAGCGATGACACCACGCCACTCGAACGCTTCTGGCCGGCGAACTTCCACTTCGTAGGCAAGGACATCATCCGCTTTCATTGCGTGATCTGGCCGGCCATGCTCATGGCCGCTGGCATGGAGTGCCCGCGTCACGTCTTCGCGCACGGCTTTCTGATGGCCGCCGATGGCTCCAAGATGAGCAAGTCGAAGGGCAATGCGCTCTATCCGCGCGACCTCATCGAGCGCTACGGTGTGGACGCCTATCGCTACTACTTCCTGAGTGACGTGACCTTTGGTTCCGATGCCAATATTGGCCACGATCGCATCACGCAGGTTTACAACGCCGATCTGCCCAACACCTACGGCAACCTCTTCAGCCGCGTGAGCAATATGGTCATCAAGTACTTCGACGGACAGGTGCCCGAGGTACCCGCCGAGTTCGGCCTGGAGGAAAATCCGCTCTCGGAGATTGCCGAGGGTCTCTACGAGCGCTACGCCGCGTGCATGAACGACATCGACTTCGGCGGGGCGTCCGCCCATGTCATGGAGCTTCTGCATCGCGCAAACCTCTACGTCGAGGAAAGTGCGCCGTGGAATCTCGCCAAAAGCGAGGAGACCCAGGGCGAGCTGGCGTTCGTGCTCTACAACGCGCTGGAGACCTGCCGCATCGCCGCGCTGCTCCTCGCCCCCTTCATGCCCAATACGTCGACGGAGCTGTGGAGACGCCTGGGCTTGGAAGACCCGTGCGCTGTCGACAACGCTGCCGAGCTTGCGCTGTGGGGCGGGCTTCCCGCCGGCAACGAGGTCACCAAGGGTGACGCCCTCTTCCCGCGTCTCGAGAAGTAATGGGTTACAACGACTTCAAACACTTCGACGAGCATGACGCGCTCTTTCGCAACTCGAAGGGCAAGGTCAAGCCTGCCCCCGAATTGCCATACGGCACGCTCGTCGCCGATACGCATTGTCACCTGGGCATGTTTCCCGAACCGGGACTCACGCTTGCGCAGGCGGCGGCCCATGGCGTCGACTTCATCTGCTGCATGACCGACCCGACAAGACCCGAGCTTGACGGTGACGACGGAGACGTGACGCGACGGACGGCGCGCGACACCTACGATGAACTCGACTCCTGGTTTGATGATGCTGCGGCATTGCTCGAGGAGTGGGGGATGGCGCAGGCCGTCATGCCACGAGTTCGCTTTGCCTGCGGCGTGCATCCGCACAACGCCAAGTACTTTGACGCCGCGCGTGACGAACTTGCCGCCCTGCTTGCCCGTCCCGAGACGTGCTGCCTGGGCGAGGTGGGGCTCGACTATCATTACGACTTCAGCCCGCGCGACGTGCAGCGCGAGGTCTTTGCCGCGCAGCTGCAAATGGCGCAGGAGTGTGGACTTCCCGTGAGCCTGCATCTGCGCGAGGCCCATGATGACGCGCTCGCCATCTTGCGCGAGACGGGCGTCCCCAAAGCTGGCTGCATCGTGCACTGCTTCAACCTTGACGCCCAAACGCTGGCCCCGTTTCTCGAACTCGGCTGCTACGTTGCCTTTGGCGGTCCGCTCACCTTCAAGAAGAGCTGGGAGACGCGTGCGGCCGCTCTCGATGTCCCCGTCGATCGCCTGCTGACCGAAACCGATGCTCCCTACATGGCTCCCGAGCCCTTGCGCGGCACGGTCTGTACGCCGAGTCAGACCGTCTTCACCTTGCGCGAGCTGCTCGATTGCTTTGGATATGCGGGGGCCGAGCGCGCCTTCGAGCTTTTGCAGCCGCGTCAAAGCGACATCGACAAGGGTGCCGTGGCGCCGGTGACGTCCATGCCAGACTATGCGGCCCTGCAACGGGGGCTCACCGAGGCGCAGTTCGCCGAGCACGTCTTCCAGAACGCTATCGATTTGCTCGACGTGAAGCGAGGGTGAGGCTCCTCCGTGGCGAAGAAGTCGAGAAGACAGAAACTTCCAACCGAGAAGGATTTCGAGAGGCTGAAGGCTCCCAAACCGGCAAGGCCGGAGCCCGTCGAGGAGCAAGCCCCGGTCGATGAGCTGGATTCCGAGGAGGACGTTCCCGTCGCGCAGGATGTCGAACCAGGCGATGGCACGAATGTGGGCGATGCGGCAGCTGCCGAGGCAGGTGAGCCAATCGAGACCACGCCGGTCTATAATGTCGATGGCGGCATGTCCGTCTCGTTGGCAGGAGACGTTACGGGACAGCAGGCTCCCGATGAGATTGCCGAGGAAAACATCCCCGAAGAGCATGACGAGCTGATGGCCGACCCTATGGATGAGGATGGCTCCGAGTCGGCATGCGCCGAGGTGCCCGAAGTCGACTCCGAGCAACCGGAAGCCACCACGGATGAGAGTGGACCTGTCGAGGATGTCCCGTCCCCTGGTGACTCCGCCCTCGATGATCCTGATTCCGAAGACGGACATGCTGCCGAGGAGACATTCGTCGGTCGAGGTACGGACGTTGGCGATGATGAAGAAGGGCTCGAAGACGAACAAGATGAGTCTGATGATGGGGCTCCGCGACCGCCCGAGGTCCTCATCCTGGTGGGCTCACCGCATACAGATGGCAAGTCGGCGCTTTTCGGGCGCAAGCTTTCGGAGTACCTGCGCCTGTCCGGAGCCGCCGTCACGCTCTACGAAATCGCGAAATATCCGGTTGCGGCATGCACGGGTTGCGAGGCATGTAGCCGGACCGGCCTGTGCTGCATCAAGGGGGACGCCTGGAACGTGCTCTCCCGCCATATGGAATCCTGCGCGGCGCTCGTCGTGGTCGCGCCCGTCTACTTCGCAGGCCCCTCGGGTTGGCTCAAGGCGGCACTCGACCGCTGCCAGATGTATTGGGCGCGCAAGTACGTGCTCAAGGACTGGATTCCGCGCAAGCGCCCCGCGCATCTCGTCGTCATCGGCGATGGGGGAGACCCCTACGGCACCGAGCCCCTCGAGACCATCTGCACATCGGCGCTCAACTGCGCGAACCTGCGCATCGAACCCGATCGCATCATGCGCATGATCGGTGACCAGTACGACTTGCGAAACGCCATCACGCTCTCTGGCAGGGTGATGGCGAGTATCGGGCGGATGTGACGATGCCGTATTCCCCGCTGGCAAATCCCCGTGCAACCAAGGGCGTTCTGCAGGAATTCGGGCTGAGCGCGAAGCACGCCCTCGGCCAGAACTTTCTCGTCGACGATAACGTGATCGGCAACATCCTGCGTCTCGCGCGGATTCCCGAACCGGGAGCGGACGGCGAGCTTCCCACGCTGCTCGAGATCGGCCCGGGTATCGGCACGCTCACCCTCGCATTGCTCGAACGCGCGCGGCTCATCGCCATCGAGCGAGACTCCGACCTAATCGACGTGCTTGCGCAGACGACCATGGACCTTTCCCATCGTCTCGTTCTGATCGAGAAGGACGCCCTCAAGGTGACGCGCACGGAAATCGAGCAGGCATGTACGCGGCTTGCGGCGCCAATGCCCCGTCAGCTCGTATCCAACCTGCCCTACGGCATCGCTGCGACGGTCGTGCTCGACTGGCTGGAGCGCTTCGACTTCATCGAGGCGATGACGGTCATGGTGCAAAGCGAGGTCGCCGATCGCATGTGCGCTGCGGTGGGTACCAAGAACTACGGCGCGTATACGGTCAAGTTGCGTTTGCGCGCACATGTGACTGACCGCTTCCAGGTGCCGCCTGGATGCTTCATGCCCGCACCGCATGTCGAGAGCGCTGTCATCCATATCGAGCGAAATGAGGATGCACCGGACCGCGAGCTGCTTGAAGTTGCGAGTGCCTTGGCAGATGCGGCCTTTGCCCAACGGCGCAAGACCATCCGCAATTCCATGAGCAGCCGCTATCCCAAGGACGTGGTCGATCGTCTGCTTGCCCAATGCGATATTGCCCCCACGACGCGCGGCGAGACCCTCGAGCCCGAGACATATCTTCAAATGGCCATTGCGTTGTTGTCGATGTAACAACGCACAGGCAGGTGGGGAATGAGACGAGCGAACAGGACCAACCTCCTGCTTTGCACATGAGCGCACCGGCAAACTGCAAAGCGGAGGTCCAAGGGAGCGCGCCGTAAAGACCGCGAAGCGGGCTGTCGGGAAGCGACCGTCGGAGCGTTGCAGTTTGCCGGCGCGAGCTACAATTTCCAAAAATGAAGGCGCGCAGATTGCATACAACTCGGGTGCGAGAGAAAGCCTGCAATCTGCTCACCTGAATGCCCCTTAACATCCCGTGCGCATGTTGTGAAGCGATTGGCGCTTGCTATCTGCTTGCATTACAATGCAACAACGAATCTACAGACACCACCCGGAGAGGTACCGCAGCGAGAATATGGCGACATTCGTCAACACCTTCAACCTGTTCCTGTTCTTCGTATTCAGCCTTTGCTACATGTATCAGGCCGTGTATGCCGTCATCGTCTTGGTGAAGGACCATCGTCGCAAGATCACGCACGTGCAAGACGAGCCGCTCCACAAGTTCGCGGTGATGATCGCCGGACGCAACGAGGAGGCCGTCATCGGCGAGCTCGTTCGCAGCATCAAGAATCAGGACTATCCCGAAGAGCTCATCGACGTCTTTGTCATCGCCGACAACTGCACGGACAACACGGCCCAGGTCGCCGAGGAGGCTGGCGCCGAGGTGCTCGTGCGCAACGATCGCCTGGTGGTGGGCAAGAGCCATGCGCTCGACTTCGCGCTCAACCGCATCCGCGTCTTATACGGTGATTGCTCGGGTCGCACCGATTACGATGCGTATTTCGTCTTCGACGCCGATAACGTGCTCGACCCCGGTTTCGTCTCGGCGATGAACCGTGGCGTCAATCGTGGGTACCAGGTGCTCACCTGCTACCGCAACTCGAAGAACTACGATTCGAACTGGATTTCCGCCGGTAGCGCGCTGTGGTTCTTGCGCGAGGCCAAGTTCCTCTCCAATGCCCGCTACATGATGGGCAGCTCGTGCGCGATCAGCGGTACGGGTTTCATGATCAGCGCGGACATCCTCGAATCCAACGGCGGCTGGATCCACCATCTGCTCACCGAGGACATCGAGTTCTCGACGGACTGCATCGCGCATGGCATTCGCATCGGCTACTGCGCCGATGCCTACGTCTATGACGAGCAGCCCACGACCATGAAGGACTCCTGGCGCCAACGCATGCGCTGGGCCAAGGGCTTCTACCAGGTGCTGCTCAAGTACGGCTCGTTCCTCTTCAACGGTATTTTCAAGGGCAAGCAGGGACGCTTCGCCTGCTACGACATGTTCATGACCATCGCCCCGGCAATGCTCCTCACGTTGGCGGGCGTTGCCGTCAACCTCGTCTTCTGCCTCACCGGCATCGTGCAGATGGCCGGTATCGCGGCATCCGTGCAGACGGTCGCCGCGAGCACGTCGGGCACTGCCGGTATCGCGGCAAGCGACCCCAATTGGTTCTCCATGGCCACCGGCATGATGAGCGGCTCCATGTTCGAGGGAGACCCGTTGAGCTCGTTCAATGTCAGCCAGGTCTCGACGGTGCTTGCCTATGCCGAGGCCCGCGCGACCATCGTGACCTCCGTTCTCTCCCTTGCCGGCTGCTTCCTGAGCTTCGCGGTCGTCATGCTCGTGTTTGGCACGCTCACGACCATCACGGAGTGGAGCCATATCCATGCGAAGGCCTCCGACAAGATTAAGTACCTCTTCACCTTCCCCATCTTCATGCTCACATACGTCCCCATCGCCCTCATTGCCGTGTTCAAGAAGGTCGAGTGGAAGCCGATCACGCATAATGTCGTGCGTTCGGTCGCGGATGTCGTGAGCAAGGGATAGTCGCGCTCTTGCGAATCGAGGAAACGACATGAGCAAGCTCAGCCACATCGAGGATGTCGAGCGTCGTGCTCAACAGGAGCAGGAGCGCGAGGCGCAAGTCTCCGTGCCCGAATCTGCCTCCCGTCCCATTCCATCCGATGAACCGGACCGGGCCGAGGCACCGTCTGCGCAGGAAGACATGACGGCCGAGCAGGAAGAGGAATTCCACGGTCTTGACACGATGCAACCCATGGGGGGCGGGCACAAGGCGCTGATTGTCATCGCGCTCGTCGTCGTCGCAGTCGCAATACTGTATATTGTCAATAGCTGGATTCATTTCATATAGGGGCAGTCATGGATAAGCGCGAAAACGATGAGCAGGGAGAGGTCGAGGTTCATCTCTTCACCGAGGAGGACTTCAACGACAATCAGGATGTCGATGAGACCCCCAAGGAAGAGATAACGGTCGACTTTGGCGAGGCTGCCGAGTCCATGCTCGACGATATCAAGTCAGACAGCCTCTATGGCGTCTCCGCTTCCGCAGAGGCAGACGACTTCGATCCGGGCGAGCTGTCATCGGATGCCGTCATCAACGTCGACGATGTCGTCGTCGAGCGCGGCGAAAGCGAAAGGCTTGCAGAAAGCACAGACCTCGACGAGCCGCCCGAGTCCATCACCATCGATACGCAGGAGACAATCGAATACGTCGAGGATGACAATGACGAGGAGGCTTCCGCCGAACGTGCGGCTCGTAGCAGGCGGCGCCTGCGCAACCTGCTCGTCTTCTTCATCATCATCCTGCTCGTCCTCGTCGCCATCATCGGCCTGTTCATCTGGCGCAACAGTACGCCTCCCGATGTCAAGCAGCCGGATTCCGACGTGCTGCAGACTTCCACGGCCGGTGCAAACGCCACGCAGTTCAAGGCGATCGATGCCGACAGCATCCCCGACCTCGTCAGCTACTTCGGCATGACCCCCGAGGCCGCGGCGGAGGCAAGTGGCAACTCCATCGCGCTCGATGCCGAGGCGGTTCGCGCCACGGACGCGAGCTTGCCCAACGTGACGAGAACGCGCAACGGCTGGCTCGTGGGCTCGAATGGTGAGACGCTCGCCAGCATCACCTTCGGGCTGGATGCCGGCGGCAACATCAACTACGTCTTCGCATCCTTTGACTTGGATGCGTTCGGCGTGGCCGATGCGAAGTTCGACGAGCTCGCCGCCTCCAAGGTCGTGGCCGCCTCCATACTTACGGGCATCGGCCTCGACAACGCCGTCGTGGATTCCGCGCAACTCACCATCACGGGCAATCCCCAGGCGGTGATTTCGCGTGACACGTCTGGTCAGGAGGTTGCCGAGTTCAGTGGCACCACCAATATCGAGGGCGTGCCCTCGACGTGGAAGGTGACCGAGACATACGATCACACGGCCGGTGTCACCCTCGGCGACAACAGCGTGATTCGCACCCTGAGCGTCGATCTGCGCTAAATTTCTCCTTGCGCGTGCCTGCGGGCACGTGTAAACTACACGTCCGTATCTACGAAGTGAAGGGTGCGCAAGCTACCTTCCACCTTTCGACGAGCATGTGCTCAGTTGTCTGGTCACCTACAAATCGATCCCCCGGGGGTCCTTGTGCGTGCCTGTCGGCTGAATGCAGCTCGATGGGCTTTTTTATTGGAGGTGTTTGTCATAGCAGCTCAAGACACACGGATCAACGGTGAGATCCATGCGCCGCAGCTTCTCGTCATCGGCGTCGATGGCACCAAGTACGAGATGTCCAACGATGCGGCACAGCGCTTTGCCGAGGATCAGGGTCTCGATCTGGTCGAGGTCGCTCCCAATGCCGAGCCGCCCGTTTGCCGCGTTATGGATTACGGCAAGTACAAGTACGAGCAGGCGGTCAAGGCCAAGAAGGCGCGCAAGAACCAGACCAAGATCGAGGTCAAGGAGATGAAGTTCCGCCCCAAGATCGATACGGGCGACTACGAGACCAAGAAGGGTCACGTGCTTCGCTTCCTCGCCAAGGGCAACAAGGTCAAGATCACCATCATGTTCCGCGGTCGCGAGATGGCTCATCCCGAGCAGGGACTGACCATTCTCGAGAGGCTTGCCGATGACCTCAAGGACCTCGCCGTCGTAGAACAGCAGCCAAAGATGGAAGGGCGCAACATGCACATGATGGTGGCGCCACTTCCCAAGGACGCACGCAAGAATTCCAACAAGGAAGACGAAGACAAGGAGTAAGCACCATGCCTAAGATGAAGACCCACAAGGGCACCGCAAAGCGCTTCCGCACCACGGGGTCGGGCAAGATCATGCGTGGCAAGGCGTTCAAGAGCCACATCATGACCAAGAAGTCCCAGAAGCGCAAGCGCAACTTCCGTCACGAGACCGAGGTTGCCCCCGCCGACGTGAAGGTCATCAAGAAGAACCTGGGCAAGGCGTAAAGCGCGCAAGCCCGTATCCGCATCAGTAGTTAGTAGGAGTTGATAAGAATGGCACGTGTCAAGCGCGCAGTTAACGCCAAGAAGAAGCGTCGTACCGTATTCAAGCGAGCGAAGGGCTATTACGGCGCCAAGTCTCGTCAGTATCGTGCGGCAAAAGAGCAGGTCCAGCATTCGTTGCAGTATGCCTACCGCGACCGTCGCAACAAGAAGCGCGAGATTCGCCGTCTGTGGATCACCCGCATCAATGCCGCCGCCCGCATTAACGGCTTGTCCTATTCGGTTTTCATGCATGGCCTCAAGATGGCCGGCATCGAGCTCGACCGCAAGGTACTCGCCGACATGGCCGTCAACGACCCGCAGGGTTTTGCCGAGCTGTGCAAGATCGCCCAGAAGGCCGCCGCGTAGATTCGCGAAGCGACTTATCCGCCAGAAGCGAGACGCCCCTTTCCACGGGGCGTCTTCTTTTTGCCACGTCTCTTGTCCTATGGTCGCCGCAATCCGCAATGGCTCGCGAAACCTTCCGTCCTCTTTTCTTTAATTTTTTGTGAAGGTCCCCTTTGTTGGGGTATCGTTTCATCTGGTACGAAACGCATGTTAAACGCAGCCATTCCCATAGAGAGGGCAGACCCGTGTCTCAATTGGATTTCGTCCGAGTCAAGGAACCGGAGCGCATCGCCGAGCTCGCCATCTTCGCCGAAGACATCTTCAGGGAGTACTTCTCGACGCTGCATGGGCCCGAAAAGGTCGATTACCTGGTCAATCACCTGTTGTCCATCGAGACGCTCACCACGGCAATCGCCGACGAGGGCTACGAATACTACTTCGTCGATGATGGGGATTCGGCAGAGCACGTCGGCTTCATCGGCATCAGGCCCGATGACGGCTTCCTATATCTCAGCAAGCTCTATCTCGTCAAGGATGCCCGCGGCAAGGGGCTGGGGCGTGCGGAATTCGAGTTCGTGAAGCAACGCGCGGAAGAACTCGGTCTCGAGCGCATCAGGCTCACGTGCGCACGCGACAACGTTGCGAGTCTTGATCGCTACGACCATATGGGATTCAAGAGAATCGCCTGCGTCAACAACGACATAGGCGGTGGTTTTGAGATGAACGACTACCTCATGGAGTACGCGTTCGAGGACGCCTCCTAGTCCTCGTCGACCTCGATGGCGCCGAGCGGGCATTCTTCCATGCACTCGCCGCATCCATCGCAGCTGTCCTCGTTCATAACCGAAGCGACGCTTCCGACGATGTCGATTACGCCGTTGGGGCAGGTATCAACGCAGATACCGCATCCCGAACATTCGTCGATGTCAATCGTTGGCTGGGGCATGTGCAAGCCTTTCGTCTTGGTAACATCACGTATGCAAAATAGCGGTATCAACCGCATATGGCAATAGCCTATTTTCCCGTGCGCCCGATTATTCTTCCCACGTATGCCAGCAGCATACGTCCCGCTCCGATACTTAAGATATCTGAGTATGACGTATTGGTAACAGGTATTAAAAAAGGCTTATAAAACTTGACAATAGGACACTTAGATTTCATAATATGCAGCGTAAACCTACAAGGGAATCCATACAGAAAGGTATAGGTAATAGATATGAGCAAGATTATTGGTATTGACCTTGGCACGACCAACTCGGCCATGGCGGTTCTCGAGGGCGGCGAGCCCACGATCATCGTCAACGCGGAAGGTGACCGCACCACTCCGTCCGTTGTCGGTTTCCGCAAGGATGGCGAGCGAGTCGTCGGCAAGGCGGCTAAGAACCAGGCCGTCACCAACCCCGAGAACACCGTCGCGTCCATCAAGCGCTTCATCGGTCGCAACTATGACGAGACCGAGTCCGAGCGCGCGACCGTCGCCTACAACGTGGTCAAGGGCAAGGATGGCCGCAACATGGTCCAGATCGACGGGCACGACTACACGCCCGAGGAGATTTCGGCCATGGTGCTCCAGAAGCTCAAGGCCGACGCCGAGAAGTACCTGGGCGAGCCGGTGACCGAGGCTGTCATCACCGTTCCGGCCTACTTCAACGACGCGCAGCGCCAGGCGACCAAGGACGCCGGCAAGATTGCCGGTCTCGAGGTCAAGCGCATCATCAACGAGCCCACCGCAGCGGCCCTGGCCTACGGCCTGGACAAGAAGGGCATCGACGAGAAGATTCTCGTCTTCGACCTTGGCGGCGGTACTTTCGACGTCTCCATCCTCGAGATGGGCGACGGCGTCTTCGAGGTCCTCGCGACCGCAGGCGACAACCACCTCGGTGGTGATGACTGGGATCAGCGCATCATCGATTGGCTGGCGGACAAGTTCAAGGCCGACCAGGGCGTCGATCTGCGCAAGGACAAGATGGCCCTCCAGCGCCTCAAGGAGGCTGCCGAGAAGGCCAAGATGGAGCTCTCCAACACGCAGCAGGCTGCCATCAACCTGCCGTTCATCACGGCCGTCGATGGTAATCCGGTTCACCTGGACTATTCGCTCACGCGTGCAGAGTTCGAGCGCATCACCGCGGACCTGCTCGAGCGTTGCAAGACGCCGGTCGAGACCGCGATGAAGGACGCCGGGCTCTCCAGTGGCCAGATTGACGAGGTCATCCTGGTCGGTGGTTCCACGCGCATGCCGGCGGTGCAGGAAGAGGTCAAGAAGATCACGGGCAAGGACCCGCACATGGGCGTCAACCCCGACGAGGTCGTTTCCATTGGCGCGGCCATCCAGGGTGGCGTGCTCGGCGGCGACGTCGAGGGTATCCTGCTGCTCGACGTAACCCCGCTTTCGCTGGGCGTCGAGACCATGGGCGGCGTCATGACCAAGATGATCGACCGCAACACGACCATCCCGACCCGCAAGACCGAGGTGTACTCCACGGCGGCCGATAACCAGACCTCCGTCGAGATCCACGTCCTGCAGGGCGAGCGCGAGTTCGCACGCGACAACAAGACGCTGGGCCGCTTCCAGCTGACGGGCATTCCGGCGGCGCCGCGCGGCATCCCGCAGATCGAGGTCACCTTTGACATCGACGCCAACGGCATCGTCAACGTGTCCGCGAAGGACTTGGGCACTGGTCAGGAGCAGAAGATCACGATTTCCGGCTCCACGGCACTGTCCGACGAGGAAGTCGACCGCATGGTCGCCGACGCCCAGGATCACGCAGCCGAGGACGAGGCCCGCAAGGCCGAGGTCGAGGCTCGCAACCAGGCCGACTCGATCGTGTACGCGACCGAGAAGACCCTCAAGGACCTTGGCGACAAGGTTCCGCAGGCCTCCAAGGACGAGGTCGAGGCAGCCATCGCGGCCGTCAAGACGGCGCTCGAGGGCAACGATATCGATGATATCAAGGCCAAGACCGAGGCTTTGCAGCAGGCCAGCTACAAGCTCGCGGAGATCGCGTATGGCAATGGCCAGCAGGCTGATGCCCAGGCGGGTAACACCGCAAGCGGTTCGTACGACACCAACGCCGGCGGCGATGAGGTAGTCGACGCCGACTACGAGGTCGTCGATGACGACAAGGACAACTAGTCATGACCGCGCCAGAGAAAGACGATGTGCTCGGAGGGGCTGCCGACGGCAGCCCCGAGGGCGCTGATGCCACGAGCGAGAAGGTCGACGAGGCCATCGAGGCGGAGGTCATCGAGGAGCAGGGTGAGGTCCAGGAGGACACGCCCAATCTCTTCGAGGCCATCACCGCCGAGGTGACCGAGTTGCGTGATCGCTATGCGAGGCTCCAGGCCGAGTGGGACAACTATCGCAAGCGCACGCAGGCGGAACGCGCCTCGGAGCGCGTGCGTGCCTCGGAGGGCCTCGTCATGGACTTGCTTCCCGTGCTCGATGACCTCGAGCGTGCCATCAAGCACGCCAGGGAGACGGGCGAGGGCGGCACCCTGACGGACGGCGTCGAGGCCATCCAGAACAAGTTCTTGCAGATTCTGGAAAAGCACAAGGTCACGCAAATTGCCGCGTTGGGAGAGCCGTTCGATGCGATGCAGCATCAGGCGGTCGGTACCGAGGAGGACCCAAGCGTTCCCGAGGAAACGGTCGCCAAGGTATTCCAGCAAGGCTACAGGATGGGCGATCGCGTCATACGTCCTGCAATGGTCGTGACAAGCACCGGAGGCCCCGCAAGGGAGCCGGACGGAGCTACTAACGAATCATAGTCGGGGAAACGCGTTCGCAAGGACGCGTTTCTTCTTGTAGATAGAAAGGTGGAAGACATGTCAAAGAGTTACTACGACATACTCGGCGTGAAGAAGACCGCTTCCGCCGATGAGATAAAGAAGGCGTTTCGCAAGCTCGCCCAGAAGCATCATCCCGATGCGGGCGGCGACGAGGAGACCTTCAAGGAGATAAACGAGGCCTACGAGGTCCTTTCCGATCCCGAGAAGAAGGAGCAGTACGACACGTACGGAACCGTCGGGAACTTTGCCGACCAGGCAGGCGCCTGGGGCGGTGGCGGTAGCTGGCCCGGTGGCGGTCGCACCTACACCTACACTTCGAATGGTGATGGCGCGGGGTTCGATTGGGCCGACATCTTCAGCAATATCCGCGGCGGTGACGGAGCGTTTGGCAGCGATTGGGATTTCAACGTGAACCGGGCCCACAAGGGCCAGGACCTCCAGACCTCCATCGAGCTCACCTTCGACGAGGCCTTCAAGGGCACGACGAAGAAGGTGTCGATCAGGATACCGAGCACGGGCGAGTCCGAGACGGTCACGGTCAAGGTGCCCGAGGGTGCCGTTGACGGCGGTAGGCTGCGTTTTCGCGGCAAAGGCGAGTTTGGCACCAACGGTGGCGAGCGAGGGGATTTGCTCATCGTCACGAAGATTGCCGAGCATCCCGTCTATCGACGCGAGAAGGCGGACGTCGTGATGGACCTTCCGATCAGCATCGACGAGGCGATTCTCGGGGCGAGCATCGTCATTCCCGCTCCGGATGGCACGCGCGTCAAGCTGCGCGTCCCCGCAGGCACGCAGGATGGAAAGGTCCTGCGCGTCAAGGGCAAGGGCGCCAAGGACGTGAAGGGCAAGAAGGGCACGGGGGACCTGCGCATCAAGGTGCATGTCGAGATACCCAAGAACCTTGACGCCGAGCAGAAGAAGGCCATCGAGGACTTTCGCGCCGCGTCTCCTTCGCCGGATACGTTGCGAAGCGCCATGAATGACCAGATGAAGGCAGCCAAGGTATAAGACGGAGGAGTGCGTCATGGCAAAGACAGATAGGAACAAGCCGCTCTACATGATAAGCGTCGCCGCCGACCTCGCCGGCCTTCATCCGCAGACGCTGCGCATCTACGAGGCAAAGGGCCTCGTGTCACCCCAGCGCACGAGTGGCAACACGCGTATGTACTCGCAAGCCGACGTCGATCGCCTGGAGCTTATCGGAAGACTCACTGACGAGGGCATCAACCTTGCGGGCGTCATGCGCATCCTCGACCAGAGGGAGCGCATGCGCGAAATGCAGGAAGAGGCCGACAGATTACGCGAGGAGGTGGAGCGTTTGCACGAGGCAATGCACGAGCTCGAGCTACGTCGCACCATCACGACGCTCATGAGCAGGCCGGATCACTCCAAGCTGCTAAGCGGGGGGCTTTCCGACATCTGATGCGCCCATGCGCATCTCGCGAAATTCGAAAATGAACGTGGTGCGGCCCCAAGGGCCGTCACTGCGCGTATACACAGATAACGGAGGAATACGAAATGAGAATAGACAAGTTGGCGGTCACGGCCCAGGAGGCGTTGCAAAACGCGATTTCCATCGCGGCCGACGAACAGGCCGCAGCGGTCGAACCGGAGCATCTGCTCAAGGCGTTGCTCGATTCCAACGAGGGCAACCTGACCGCAATCATAGAAAGGGTGGGCGCTGACCCACGGGCCATCGACATGGCAATAACCGAAGATTTGAACAAGGCTCCGAAGGTCTCGGGTTCGACATCGGTCGGCAACGCGAGCCCGCGCCTCGCCGAGGTGGTTGACGATGCCGTCAAGATTGCCGGGCAGATGGGCGATTCGTTTGCCACGACCGAGCACTTGCTCATCGCGCTCACCGAGGACAAGGGCGATGCGGGCAAGGAACTCAAGCTCGCCGGCGTGACACGCAAGCGCGTCGAGCAGGTCTACGAGGAGCTGCGTGGTGACACGCGCGTGACCAACCGCGATTCCAAGACGCAGTTCGAGGCACTCGAGCAGTACGGGCAAAACCTCACGCAACAGGCGCGCGACGGTAAACTCGATCCGGTCATCGGCCGTAACGATGAGATCCGCCACACCATCCAGGTGCTCGCACGTCGTACCAAGAACAATCCGTGCCTCATCGGCGAGCCCGGCGTTGGCAAGACCGCCATCGTCGAGGGCCTGGCTCAACGCATCGTTTCCGGTGACGTCCCCTCGACGTTGCAGAACAAGGAGATCGTGGCGCTCGACCTGGGTTCTATGGTGGCCGGCGCAAAGTACCGCGGTGAATTCGAGGATCGTCTCAAGGCGGTTCTACGCGAGGTCGAGCAGTCGAATGGCAACATCATCCTGTTCATCGACGAGCTGCACACGATCGTGGGCGCCGGCGCGAGCGAGGGGTCGCTCGATGCGGGCAACATGCTCAAGCCGGCGCTTGCGCGCGGGGAGCTTCATGCCATCGGCGCGACCACGCTCAACGAGTATCGCAAGTACATCGAAAAGGATTCCGCGCTCGAGCGCAGGTTCCAACCCGTCATGGTCAGCGAGCCCTCCGTCGAGGAGACGGTCTCGATCCTGCGTGGCATCAAGGAGAAGTACGAGATCCATCACGGCGTGCGCATCCAGGATGCTGCCATCGTCGCGGCGGCCCAGCTTTCCAACCGCTACATCACGGACCGATTCCTGCCCGACAAGGCCATCGACCTGGTAGACGAGGCAGGAAGCCGCTTGCGCATGGAGATCGACTCGAGCCCCGAGGAGATCGACCTGCTCGATCGCGTGCTCACGCAGATGCAGATCGAGGAGCAGGCGCTCATGAAGGAGGACGACGAGCTTTCCAAGCAGCGTCTCGAGGAGCTGCGCGGCCAGATCGCCGAGCAGCAGCAAGAGCTCGACAAGCTGCGCGCCGAGTGGTCCAACCAGAAAGACGCGATCAACCGCGTTCGCGAGATAAAGGCCCAGATCGACCAGGCCCAGGTGGACGAGGACCGTTGCACGCGCGAGGGTGACCTCGTGGCGGCATCCGAAATTCGCTTTGGCAGGATTCCCCAGCTCAAGTCCGAGCTCGAGGAGGCCATGGGCGTGCTCGAGGCGGCGCAGGAAGAGGATGGCTTGCTCAAGGAAGAGGTCACTGCGGAGGATATCGCCGACGTCGTGAGCAGCTGGACGGGCGTTCCCGTCAGCAAGATGATGGAAGGCGAGATGGCCAAGCTCGTCAACCTGGAGGACACGCTGCATGGTCGCGTCATCGGCCAGGAGGAGGCGGTGCACGCGGTGGCCGGCGCCATCAGGCGCAGCCGCAGCGGCCTTGCCGATCCGGACAGGCCCATTGGCAGCTTCCTGTTCCTGGGCCCCACGGGTGTGGGCAAGACCGAGCTCACCAAGGCGCTTGCCGAGTCGCTCTTCGACGACGAACGCTCGATGGTGCGCATCGACATGTCCGAGTACATGGAGAAGTTCAGTGTGCAGCGCCTCATCGGCGCGCCTCCGGGATACGTCGGCTACGAGGAAGGCGGTCAGCTCACCGAGGCCGTGCGCAGGCATCCCTACTCGGTCATCTTGCTCGACGAGATCGAGAAGGCGCACCCGGACGTATTCAACGTCCTGCTGCAAGTGCTCGATGACGGGCGGCTGACTGACGGCCAGGGACGCGTCGTGAGCTTCAAGAACTCGATCATAATCATGACGAGCAACCTCGGGTCGCAGTTCATCCAGGAGTTCATGGAAACGGGTGACAAGGACGCGATGGACAACGCCATCCAGGCGGCCCTGCGGCAGTCCTTTAGGCCCGAGTTCCTCAACCGCATCGACGAGATCATCACGTTTACGTCGCTTGACATGGAGCATCTCGAGAAGATCGTTGACCTGCAGCTCGAGAAGGTGCGCGAGCGCCTAGCCGAGCGCCGTATAGCACTCGAGCTCACGCCCGCAGTGCTGGAGCGCCTGTCGCTCGACGGATTCGACCCGCTTTTCGGGGCGCGTCCGCTCAAGAGGCTCATCCAGCACGAGATCGTCGACCGCGTGGCCAACGAGATGGTCGGTGGCAACCTGCAAGAGGGTGACACCATCACCATTGACCTCGACGAGAACGGCGACTACACCGTAACGGTTGGGGAATAGCGCAGCGCGAAGATGTGCGCAATCTATGAAGAAGGGGGCCAGTTTTTGTGACTGGCCCCCTTCTGCGCGTTCGGCTGGTCTTTACTGCTATTATCGAGTGCATGGAAGATACGCAGCAACAGCCACAGCCTATACAGGGTCTGAGCACGGCAGAGGTCAACGAGCGCATCGCCGCCGGCAAGATTAACGAAAACGCCGACGTGCACACCCGCAGCATTCCGCGCATTGTGCGCGACAACATCTGCACGCTCTTCAATCTCGTCAACATCGTCCTCGCCATCGCGATCTTCTGGACGGGGTCATATCGCAACCTGCTGTTCATGGCGATCATCATCTGCAATATCGCCATCGGCATCTACCAGGAGGTGCGAAGCAAGCTCACTATCGACCGCCTCTCGGTCATCACCTCGTCCAAGGCGCATGTCATTCGCGACGGCAAGCGCGCGAACATCATGCTCGACCAGATCGTGCTCGATGACGTCATCGTGCTCGAGCGTGGTGACCAGGTCCCCTCGGATTGCGAAGTCATCGAAGGGTCGTGCAGCGCCAACGAGAGCCTACTCACCGGCGAGGCCGATCTCGTGCCCAAGAAGGCCGGCGATGAGCTCTACTCGGGTAGCTTCATCAGCTCCGGTTCTTGCGTGGCGCGCGTCACGGCCGTGGGTGCCGACAACTACGCGACCAAGATCAACAACGAGGCCAAGGTCTATCGCAAGGTGCGGTCCGACATCATGGAGTCGCTGCGCAAGATCATCAAGTTCGTCACCGTGCTCATCGTTCCCCTGGGTGCCGCGCTCATCATCAAGGAATGCTGGCTCGGCGGTGGGACGATAGATTCGGCCATCTTGCACACCTCCGCGGCGCTCGTCGGCATGATTCCGCAGGGCCTCATCCTCCTTACCTCGGCAGTGCTCGCCGTGAGCGTGATTCGCCTCGCGCAGCACAAGGTGCTCGTTCAGGAACTCTATTGCGTCGAGACGCTCGCCCGTGTCGATGTCGTGTGTCTCGACAAGACGGGCACCATCACCACGGGCGAGATGGACGTCGACGAGGTCATCCCCTTCGATGGCGTGCCCTATGACGAGGCGCTGCACGCGCTCGTCGCGCTTGATTCGCTCTCGAAGGACGATAACGAGACTGCCAAGGCCATCAAGGCCTATCTCACGGGGCTCGAGGAGCGTCCCGATGCTCCCAAAGCCGTGCAGGGCGCGACGCGCTACGTGCCGTTTTCGTCCGAGCGCAAGTATTCGGGCGTCTGCTATGGAAGCGATGCGGGCAACTACGCCATGGGCGCCGCGGAATTCGTCTTGAAGGGATCCGACGAATTACCCGAGGTCCTCGAGACCATCGAACGCCTCGCGGGCGTACGCCGCGTGCTCGTGCTCGCCAAGGTCGCCGATTTCGACAAGGAAGATGAAATCGTCGGCCCGGTCGAACCGCTGGCCCTCATCTTCATTCGCGACCGCGTGCGTCCGACGGCCGCCCAGACGCTTGACTATTTCAAGCAGCAGGGCGTGCGCATCAACATCATCAGCGGCGATGCCGTCGAAACCGTCTCGAACATTGCCGCATCCGTGGGTGTGCCCGATGCCGACAAGTGCATCGACATGAGCACCGTGACGACTGACGAGGAGCTGCGCGAGGTGGCGCGCACGTGCCGCGTCTTCGGGCGCGTGAGCCCCGCACAGAAAAAGCAGCTCGTCGTGGCGCTGCAAGACCAGGGTCATACCGTAGCCATGACGGGCGACGGCGTGAACGACGTGCTCGCCTTGCATGCGGCGGATTGCTCCGTTGCCATGGGCACGGGATCGGATGCCGCGCGCAGCGTCGCGCAGCTCGTGCTCCTGGATGATGACTTCGCCTCGATGCCCCCCGTGGTCGCCGAAGGACGTCGTTCGATCAACAACCTCCAGCGTTCGGGGTCATTGTTCCTGGTCAAAACAATCTTTTCCGTTGTCATGTCACTCATGTTCATCTTCATCGTCACGTACAACTATCCGTTCGTGACCATCCAGCTCACGCTCATCGACGCCTTTACCGTGGGCATACCCTCCTTCGTGCTCGCGCTCGAGCCCAATCGTGACCTCATACGCGGCGAGTTCTTGCGTAACGTCATCACCCGTGCCGTACCGGGTGCCATATGCGTCATCACGTCAGTCGTCATTGCCGTGGTCTTCAGTTACGTTACGGGCCTGTCGCAAGATCAGTTCTCGACGCTTTGCGTCATCCTCACCTGCGTTTCGGGCGTCAATCTCGTCATCCGGCTTTCGATTCCCTTCAATTACATTCGCGTCGCGCTGCTCGTCGTCGTCCTCGCGGGGCTGTTGCTTGGTATCTTCGTCTTCGGCCCCGTTTTCATGCTCGTTCCCCTCACGGCCGACATGGCGCTGCTTGCCCTCATCGCCGCGGTGTTCGTCACCGTCCTCTTCAACATTCTCTTCAACATCGCGCTCGATCGCGAACGTGCCTACCTCTCCTCCCTTTCAGCCGAATAGAGCTGAACCAGACAAAAGTGGGCAGGTTGGTATGACCAACCTGCCCCAGGTCTCCTAACGCCATCCCGATCGGTTCCCGCAACTGCAATAACGGCTATAATCCGCATATTATGTTGCCCCGTTTTCACTGGTCCGATATCACGACCGTCGGTCATTACCTTGGCGTGCTCATCCTGATGACGGGCGCGGCCATGTGCGTGCCCGCCGCCATCGCGCTTGTTTTCGGGGAGTTTCGCCAGCTTGGGGCGTTTGTTGCCGGCATAGGCGTGTGCCTGACGCTCGGCTCGGCACTGCGCTTCTTCAAGGCACGTGGCCTTGACCGGCGTCGGGCCCTCCTGCTCGTGGGATTTGGCTGGATCGTCATCGGGTTCGTCTGCGCGGTTCCGCTGCTCTTGTCCGGTTCCTTCGATTCGTGGTTCGACGCGCTCTTCGATTCGGTGTCCGCGCTCACCACGACGGGCGTCACGCTCGTGAGCGACGTGGACGCCATGAGCTATTCCCAGGTCACCTGGCGCGTGGTCATGTCCTTCGCGGGTGCCCTGACGGTCATCATCATCGCCATGTACTCGGGGTTCTTTGGCGAGGGTTCGCGGGTCTTCATGATGGCGGAGCGACGTGATGGCGAGCGCACGCGCGCGCGCATCAGCGACACCTGCCTTCTGGTATTGCGCGTGTACGGAAGCTTCGCCCTCGTCGGAGCCGTTGCGGCGACGCTGATCTGCCTTTTCCTGGGACTTCATCCCGTCGATGCGATCATGAACGGGTTCTGGCTGGCGCTGACCGCCATCGGCACGGGCGGCTTCGTGCCCCATACCTCGGATCTCGTCTATTACCACTCGCTCCCGTTGCAGTTCGTGTTGAGCGCGCTCATGATTGCCGGTGCCATTGGCTTTGGCGTGTATGCGTATGCGCGGGTTCGCCGTTTCAAGCATATCAGGCGCAATGCCGAGCTGCGGATGTATGCGCTGTGGATCGTGGTGCTCGTCGCCTTCGTGACTTGGATCATGACGCGCGAGGGACTTTTCACGAGCTTGGGCGGGCTTATGCAAAACGGCCTGTCCACCGTGGTCTCGGCTGCGACGACATGCGGCATGCAGGCCGTGTATCCCGAGCAGATTGGCGGGACGATAACCGATGGCGTCGTCATCCTCGTCATCGTCGCCATTCTCTTCGGCGCCTGTGCCTATTCGTCGGGCGGTGGCATCAAGTTCGTGCGCATCCTGCAGGTGCTGCGCTGGATCAAGTACTCGATTCTCGTGCGATTGGCTCCGGATAACGCACGCGTGAGAATCAAATACGAGCATTTTGGCTCGCAATCTCTGAGTTCCGAAGACGCCATGGTCGCCATGACGGTTTTCATCTTGTATCTGGGTACGGCCGCCCTGGGGTCCATGGCCTTCATCGCGTACGGAAACGATGCCCTCAATTCGGTTTTCGAGGCCATAAGCTACGTGACGAACTGCGGCATGACAACCGAGATCACACAAGCCGGCCTGCCCTTTGGTCTCAAGGTCGTCGCGTTGCTCCTCATGTGGGCCGGACGCGTCGAGTTCATCGCCCTCATTGCCGCCATCGTCGGCATCATCATCTCGATTCATCCGGAAAACCTCTTTAGCAATGACAGGTCTCGGGAGCTGAGGACGCTCAAGAGCAAGAACAGCGGTGGCACGGCATGGCGTCGTCGCAAGCGTCAGGAATCGGGGCAGCGCGGAAAGACGCTTGCCGTCGCGGGCCTGCTCGTGCTGGGCCTTGCCTGCGGGGGCATTGCCGCTCCCTCGGCGCTTGCCGTCTCGGGGGGTGCGCAGGTTCCCGTCCAGGACGTCGAGGCGCTGAGCAATCCGTCGACGCACAGCTCGGTGGACATCCGCTCCCTGCTTTCGGCGGGCAAGCGGCAGGACGGAAGAGACGTCTCCTTCACGGGCGAGGCCGTCGGATCGCCCATTGTCGCTGATGCCGACCATGTGTGGGTCAACGTGAAGGGCGGCGGCGCGATGGTCGGCGTCTACATGGACGCCGAGCTCGCCAAGAAGATAACGCACTATGCGGCATACGAGCAGACGGGCGATATGATCACCGTATCGGGTACTTATCATCTTGCCTGTCCCGATCACAACGGCGAGCTCGAGGTGCATGCCGAGCAGATCGAGATAAACGCCGAAGGCGAGAGCTGGACCAGTTCCGTCAATCCGGCGGCGTACGCCGTCGGATTCGTGCTCATTGTCGTTGGCGTCACCCTGACGCTCGTGCGCCAGTCCCTGCGGGGAAGGGTACGTTTCAGGGATTTGTTCAAGTGGGAGAGAAGCTGACGGTCGGCAAAAGTCGGTTCGTTCGCGGCTATAATGTGTCGGCGAGAAGGAGGGCTATGAAAGCGGTGTTTCAAAGACGGGCGCAGAAGAAGGGCAATCCGCTTGTCGGCATGCTCGTCGTGCTTGCCTCGATTTGCGCCTTTCTCGCATTCCTCGTCTTGGTCACGGTCGTCGTGCATTTCATCGTGATGTAGGTTGGCATCTTGGTTACCCGGCTGCACTTGGAAGACTGGCGCATCATCGGCCACTATCTTGGCGTGCTGATCCTGCTCGTTGCCGTCGCCATGATTCCTCCCTTCGTGGCATCGCTGTGCCTCGCCGAGTTCTCGGCTTCGGTTGACTTCATGCTCTCGATCGGCATCACGGGTGTCGTGGGAAGCGTCCTGCTTTTCTCCAAGGTCGAGCTCGCGCAGCTCGATTGGCGCCAGTCATTGGTCATCACGGGCCTCTGCTGGGTCGTCTTGTCCGTGTTTGGCGCCCTGCCGCTTTGGATGTCGGGTCACTACGATGGTTATCTTGACGCGTTCTTCGAATCCGTTTCGGCTTTTACTACGACGGGGATGTCGCTTTGCGTCGATGTCGATCACATGGCGCTGTCGCTTTCCATATGGCGCTGCGTCATGCATCTTATCGGGGGTATCGGCGTCGTCGTCATCGCGCTCGCGCTCGGCGTGTTCGGTACGGGCTCGGCGGCCGCATCGCTCTACCATGCCGAGGCGCGCATGGGCCAAGTCATGCCCAGCATCAAGCAGACGTCCCAGTTCATCTTGAAGCTCGCCGCCATCATCGTCGTGGTGGGAACGCTCGTGTGTCTCGTCCCGTTGCTTGCCGTCGGTGTCGAGCCGTTGCGCGCCGCGATCAACGGGTTTCTCGTGACGGCAGCCGCGTTTTCGACAGGTGGCATGACGAGTGCGTCCTCGGGCATCGTCGCGTTTCACTGTTGGCCCATCGAGGTCATCGCGCTCATCCTCGCGGCGCTTGGCTGCATCAACTTCGTCCTTTACGGCGATATCTGGAAGGGCGTGTTTCGCAACTTCTTCAAGGACATCGAGATACGAACGATATTCGTCTGGGTGACCCTCCTTGCCGCTCTCATGGCCTTCGCCCTGGCGGGTTCGTATTTCACCACGACGGGGGCGGTCCTGCGCCGCGGACTGTTCGAGGTGCTGTCCGGCTCGTTCAATTTGGGCTTCTCGACGCTCCAGGGCGGCCAGATCCTCTTCGCCATGGGATCGGGCGCCCTCTTCGTCATTATCTTGTCCATGACGATTTGCGGGTCGTCGTCGTCGGCCTCCGGTGGCATCAAGGCGCTGCGCATTGGCATCATCGCACGTTCGGTTGTCCAGGCGGTGCGCAAGGCGCTTGCTCCTGACCGTGCCCTTCCCCGCACCTTCTTCTTCCAGAAGGGGCGGCACAGGCTCACTCCCGAACTGGTGTCGGCGGCGATGATCATCTTCCTGCTCTATATGGTCACGTACGCCGCCGGTGCGATTGCCGGCATCGCCTATGGCTACGAGGCGCTGCCCGCAATCTTCGATTCCGTCTCGGCGGCCTCGAATACGGGGCTGTCGCTCGGCGTCGCCGCGCCCGGCATGCCCAATGGCCTCGAGATCATCTACATATTCGAGATGTGGCTCGGCCGTCTCGAGTTCATCGCCATCTTGGCGATGGTCGTCGAGATGTTCGCCTTCACGCTTCCGCACAAGCGCTCGAGGTGGGTGAGAAGGAAGAAGTGATCCGCCGTCCGACATCCATCTTCTTCATGACGTTCATCGTGGTGCTCTCGTGCCTGGCCATGCCCGCGCTCGCCGTACCGCAGGACGGATCGGGGGTGAACGGGGGAACGGTCGAGATCGGCTCGCTTTCCGATCGCTTCGAGTCCCTCGACAAGCTTGGAAACTCCCTGACTGACGAGGAAAGCGTCGTCATCGAAACGCGCGTTGGCGTCCTCGTGTCCGCCAACCGCGCCCTAAACGGTAGCGAAGTAAGCTTCACGGGTGAGGCGGTTGGGGACATCGTGAACGCGGACGAGGGCCACAAATGGGTGAACATCAGGGGGTCATCCAATTCGGCCATCAGCGTGTACATGCCTGATGACCTGGCGAAGCTCATCCAGAACGTCGGCGATTACCATATGACGGGAACCACGCTCAAGATCACGGGAACGTACCACATCGCCTGTCCGGAGCACGAAGGCGAGCTCGACGTTCACGCGTCGACTGCCGAAGTCACGGACAACGGAGGTCCCGTGACCCACATGGTCGCTCCGGGACGTCTCGAGGCGGCCTTTGTGCTGTGCATCGTCGCGGGACTGCTTCTCATGGCATTCCTGCTCGTCAGACGCTATCTGCAGAGAAGGGATGACCATGATTCCCTTTGATCGCCTGGCCTTTCGCTCCTCGACGCGCGAGGCATTCGAAAACGCGCAGGTCGAGCTCGCACGTCAGGGCAAATCGTGCGAACCGGGGTGCGTGGTGTCACTCGACCGGGGCTACCCGCTCGTGTGCACACGCGAGTTCGAGGGACGCGCCGAACTTGCGACTTCCATCAAGAAGAGCGAGGACAGCATCGTGGCCGTGGGAGATTGGGTTGCGCTACACCGTCCGCCGCATCACGAGAAGGCTGTCATCGAACGCGTCTTGCCCCGTCGCAACGAGATCGCGCGCGTCAAGCGCGTCGGACGGGAGCGACAGCTCCGTCGTCAGGTACTTGCGGCGAATGTCGACATCGTGCTCATCTGCCATTCCCTCACGGGCATGGGCGTGGACGAGGACCTGCTCGTGCGCCAGATGGTGGCGGTTTCGGGCTGCGAGGCGACCCCCGTGTTCGTGCTCACAAAGGGCGATCTCGTGAACGAGGAGACGATTGACGCGAGCTGCGAGCGCATCAGGGCGGTTGCGCCCGAGACGCCCCTGTTCGTCGTCTCGGTCGATGATGCGGCATCTATAGAGAGGCTGCGCGGCGTCTTCTCGCGATTCACGACGGGCTTGCTGCTCGGCGAGAGTGGGGTTGGCAAGTCATCGTTGGTCAACGCGCTTTTGGGCACCGAGGCGCTGGCGACTGGGGAGGTGCGTGCATCCGATGACAAGGGACGCCATACGACGGTGGCCCGTCGCATGATTCCCCTGCCGCATGGTGGGCTCATCATCGACGCTCCCGGATTGCGTACCTTGCAGATACTCGATATGGAGACGAGCCTCAGGCTCGCTTTCGACGACATCGCCCAGACCGCCTGCGTCTGCCGGTTTCGTGACTGCACGCATGGCGACGAACCCGGATGCGCGGTACGCGGAGCCGTTGCGCCCGAACGGCTTGAGGCGTACAGGCGTCTTCTTTTGGGTGGGCGTTAGTGTTACATTATGCGAACATGCCCCGAGGTGGCTTATCGGGCTTCTAGATGAGCGGAGGGCTCATGAGCAAAAGCGGTAACTTGACTATCGTTCTGCAGGCGGGTGGCGAATCCCGGCGTATGGGACGCAGCAAGGCGACGGTCCCCTTCTTGGGCGAGCCACTTATCTGGCGCGGAATCAATCGCCTTCTCCCATTGGCAGACGAGTTCATCATCACCACCAACGAGCCCGAAAACCTCGATTTTCTCGACGATCTGGTCGAACTTGGAAAGGTTCGCCTCGTCACCGACGAGTACGACCAACGCGGTGCGTTGCGAGGCGTGTACACGGCCATCAATGCCGCATCGAACGAATACGTCGCCCTCGTCGCATGCGACATGGTCTTTCCCTCGCGCAACCTCATCAGCGCCGAGCTCGAGGCGCTAATGGAAGAGGAGACGGACGTCGCCGTTCCCAAGACGAAGCACGGCTACGAACCGTTTCATGCCGTCTACAGGCGCTCGAGCTGCCTCCCCGTCGTTCGCGAAGCTACCGAGGCGGGCGAATCCCGGGCGACCGGATGGTTCGACAAGGTCAACATTACGGAGTTCGATGGCGACCGAGTCGCCCAGGCCGAGCCACGTGGCGGTTGCTTCATCAACGTCAACACGCCCGAGGAGCTCTCCGACGCCCAAGAGCGCATCCTTGCCGGCAGGATAGCCGAGCGCGAGGAGTTCGAGTAGGGCATCCCTTCAATCTTCGTTCAATAATTGCTTCGTATCATCTCAGCGGCACTTTATTACGATTTTGTGTTAAAACGCCCCATTGCCCATTCAATGGCGTTTTAATGCTGTGCAAAGGCTAGTATGCCGTCACGCAGATTATTGCTTGCAAGAGAGAGGACTCGTACATGAACCAGAACGAGAGACCGGTTCCTCCCGAAGGTGCGCAAAGCGCCCCTCCCGTCACGCCCCCTGTCACCAATCAGGGCGCTCCCAAGAACAAGCAGCCCAAGTCCACGGGCTCTGGCGGTGGCGTCAAGTCGTTTCTCTATGGCCTCCTTGGTGGCGTCGTCTCCATCGCCCTCGTCCTGTGCCTCGGTAGCTTCACGCCGTTGCTGGATTCGTTCAAGGGTGCCACGGTGACCTCGAGCAACGGCAACGTCATCATCAACCCCGACGAGGAGGATGTCACGCTCGCGGAGGCGGTCGCGGCCAAGTGCCTCGGTTCCGTCGCGACGATCTACGTGTATTCCGATTCCGCATCGACCAATCCCTTTGGTACCGGCGGCTCCTCTTCGAGCACGCCCTCGTCTCTCGGAAGCGGCGTCATCATCTCGAACGATGGGGGGACTTGCTACATCGTCACGAACAGCCACGTGGTCAACGGCGCTTCGCGCGCCGAGGTGACCATCGGCGACAATAGGTACGAGGCACAGATCGTCGGCCAGGACGCCAAGACCGACCTTGCCGTCGTCAGCATCAAGGCGACGGGCTACACGCCCATGGAGTGGGGCGATTCCGCCGACCTGACCGTCGGCGAGTGGGTCATGGCCATCGGCACGCCCTACGGTTACGAGCAAACGGTCACGACGGGCATCATCTCGGCCATGTACCGTTCCGACGTCGTGCAGGACGCCACTGGCTCGAGCTCCGTCTACACCGATATGATCCAGACGGATGCGGCTATCAACCCGGGCAATTCCGGTGGCGCTCTGGTCAATGACAAGGGCGAGCTCATCGGCATCAACACGTATATCTCCTCGACTTCCCAGTCGAGCGCCGGCTTGGGATTCGCCATCCCCTCGAGCACGGTGAAGCGCGTCGCCGAGCAGCTCATCGCGGGCAAGACGGTTACGCACGCCTTCCTCGGCATCACGATGGTCTCCTCGACCGATCCCTCCGGCGTGGCGATCACCTCCGTCTACAAGGACACGGGTGCTGCCAGGGGCGGACTGCAGACGGGCGACGTCATCACCAAGATCGATGGCAAGGCAATGACGTCTCCCAGCGACGTGAGCATCGCCGTCAGCTCCAAGAACGCGGGCGACACGATTCAGATTACGTACATCAGGGGCGGAAGCGAGCAGACGGCATCGGTGACGTTGGGAAGCGATGACCAGAGCACGCAGGAATACGCCGAAAACGGCGCACCTGCCCAGAACAACAACGGCGGCAACTCGGGTGGCTATGGCTTCAACCCCTTTGGCCGCTAGTCGACTTTCCTGCATTCGCAACGAGAGGGGCCGGCTCCGTTTGAGCCGGCCCCTCTCGTGCCTAAATGGCATGTGGTCGTGGGAGCGCGAGTAATCGTGCCCCTACTTTTTGTTGTTGAAGTCCTTGACGAAACGATAGCCGTAGCCGCGCACGGTTTCGATGACGTTGGGATCCAGCCCGACGCTTGCGAGCTTGTCGCGCAAGCGCTTGATGTGCGTGTCGACGGTCTTGGTCTCGACGACGTACTGCCAGTCCCATGCCTCGCGCAGGAGCTGTTCGCGTCCGAGCACCGTGCCCGCATGACTCATGAGCGTGACCAGGAGCTCGAACTCGCGCGGGGTAAGTTCGATGTCCTTGCCCTCGAAGGTCGCATGGTGGCCCGCCTCGTCTAGGTGGATGCCGCTCACGTCAAGCACGCGCACGCCATCTGCCCCCGTGTCTTCCTCTTGCGGTGCGCGGCGCAGGAGCGCGTGCACGCGGGCGAGTAGCTCGCGGATGCCAAACGGTTTGGCAAGGTAATCGTCGCCACCCAGTTCGAGCCCGACGACCTTGTCGAGTTCCGTATCGCGGGCAGATAGGAACAGCACGGGGACGTTGCTCTTCGCTCGGATGCGGCGGCATACCTCGTAGCCGTCGATACCGGGCAACATGACATCGAGGATCACGAGGTCGTAATCGTTCGCGTTGGCCATGTCGACGGCTTCGTTGCCATTGTGGGCGACGTCGACCTGGTAGCCCTCCTTCGAGAGGTTGAAGCTGACGAAATCGGTTATTGCCTGCTCGTCGTCGACGACGAGTATTCTCTGTTCGCTTTTTTCTTCCATGGTAAGCTCCACTCAGCCATTACCTGTTACGATTTGCTTTCATTGTATGCGCTTGAGGACAGCTCGCGCTACGCTGTAATGAAATTGTTTTGAGAAACGGAGAATGCATGCTTCTGACCGTCGATATCGGAAACACGCAAACCGCCATGGGACTCTTCGAGGACGAGGAGCTCGTCGCTCATTGGGTCTTCACGACGCGTGTGCAGGATACGGCCGACGAACTCCAGTTCTTGCTCGCGGGGCAGTTCGAACTAAATGGCATCGACCCGGCATCCTGCGATGACGTGGTGATCGCCTCGGTCGTTCCCGTGCTCACCGAGTGCTGGGCGACCGTGGGACGTCGCATGACGGGACGCGATCCCGTCATCGTGGGTCCCGGCATCAAGACGGGTCTTGCGATGCAGTACGACAACCCGGCAGAAATCGGGGCCGATCGCGTTGCCGACGCGATGGCGGCCATCAAGCTCGAGGGCGTTCCCGTCGTTGTCGTCGACCTGGGAACAACGACCAACATCGAGGCCATCGACGAGCGCGGTCGCTTCAGGGGCGGAATCATCGCTCCTGGCATGGGCACCGGCGCCGATGCGATGTTTAGCCATGCGGCGCGTCTGCCTCAGGTCGATATCGTCGAGCCAGGGCATGTGATCGGGACGAACACGGTCGATGCCATGCGCTCGGGAATCGTTTTCGGCGAAGTCGCACGCATCGACGGGCTCGTCCGCGCCATCTTCGATGAGCTTGGCTACGAGGCGCCGGTGATCGCGACGGGCGGGTTCTCGAACGTGATTGCCGGACTCTCCCAGACCATAACACGTCGCGAGCCGCGACTCACCTTGCATGGCCTGCGGCTCGTTCATGAGAAGAACCGATAGGGTGAGGCGCCATGTCCGCATGCGATGCGATTGACGACGTTGACGCGCGAGACATCTTTGACGGCGATGTTCCGCCCGATGTCCTGCGCTTCTTCGAGGAGACGAACCTTCCCTGCGAGGTCCGCGAGTTCATGCGCGAGACCATCAACGAGATGCGTACCGAAGAGGCTCGTCAAGCCCAGTTCGTGAGCGACGTCAGCCATGAGATCCGCACGCCGCTCACCGCGATACGCGGCGCGGCGGAGACCCTGCTCGAAGGCGGAGTGCCCGAGGAGATGCAGCAGCGCTTCCTCAGCCAGATCATGAGTGAGTGTGACCGTCTGACTCGCCTTGCTAACGACTTGCTCACGCTGCAGCGTGCGGAGGGGGAGAGCATGGAGCTCACCCGTATCAACTTGCGCGCCGTCGCGGATAACTGCGCGCTGCTCATGCAAGGGCTGGTCGAGGAGCGCGGCGTAAACCTCAGCGTCGTGGGGGAGGCGCCGGACGTCATGGGCAACGCCGACGCACTCAATCAGATCTTCGTGAACCTCATCGAGAACGCGAGTCGCTTTGCCGGCGAGGGCGGACACGTACGCGTCGAGATTACCTGCAGCGAGGGTCACTCCGTCATTGCCGTCAAGGATGACGGGCCGGGTTTCGGGGACGAGTCGCCAGACCACCTCTTCGATCGCTTCTACCGTGCCGATCAGAGCCGTGCCCGGTTCAAGGGCAGCGGCAACAGCGGACTGGGGCTCGCCATCGTCAAGGCGCTCACCGAGGCGATGGGTGGGACGGTGCAGGCGGCGAACCTTCCCGGTCACGGGGCGGTCTTCATCGTCGCCATTCCCAGTCTTCCTCCCGAGAACTGGAAGGACATCGCCCCCTGTGCGCATCTGAGCGAGACGCTCGACGAAGTCCTCGATACGGACGAATAGTCCTTTCGGATGCACGGCGTTCCCGCATGCGAAAGCGTCGCTGGTACATGGCGGCATTTGCGGTACCATGTGCTCTACGCAAATCTGAAGGGAACAAGATGACTCCAACGAGAACCGTCGTGACCGTTTTGGGCAAGGACCGCAGCCGCATCGTTGCGACCATCGCCACGACGCTTGCCGATTGCGGCGCCAATATCGATGACATCCAGCAAAACGTCCTCAATGACATCTTCTCGATGACCATGCTCGTCACGCTTGACGAGGATGTCGCAACGTTCAATGAGGTGCAAGAGCGCCTTGCACGCGATGGAGAGACGCTTAACCTGCAGGTCGTCATCCAGCGCGAAGACGTGTTCGAGTTCATGTACAACGTCTAGGCACGGGCTTCCCGAATATGGCAACAGGCGAACAAGGCGATATAACGCGCAGCGAGCTCAAGAAGAACTGGGGCGTGCTCACCGCGCTCGTGTCCAAGGACTTCAAGATCAAGTACCGTCGCAGCGTCCTGGGCGTCGTGTGGTCGGTGCTCAACCCGCTGCTCATGATGGTCGTCATGACCGCGGTGTTCTCGTACATGTTCAAGTTCAACATCGAGCACTTTCCGCTGTATCTTATCCTGGGCAACATCCTCTTCGGTCTCATGAGCACGGCGACGACCACGGCGATGAAGTCCATCGTCGATTCCTCGTCGCTCATCAAGAAGATTCGCATCGAGAAGGCCATCTTCCCCGTGGAGAAGGTCCTCTTCGCCTTGGTGAACTTCGCCTTCTCGCTCATTGCGGCTGTCTGCGTCATGATCTATCTCCAGGTCTTCCCATCCTGGCAGATCATCCTGCTTCCCGTGCTGATCATCTTCGTCATGTTGTTCAGCACCGGGCTTAGCCTGCTGCTCGCGGCTCTCGGGGTGTTCTTCCATGACGTCTTTCATTTCTGGGAGGTCTTCATCACGGCCTGGACGTACGCGACGCCGCTGTTCTATCCGATGGACCTTCTCGAACCGTGGATGCAGCAGGTCATGCAATTCAATCCCATGTACCATTACGTGACCTACTTCCGTGACATCATGATGTACGGCACCGTTCCCGGCGGCATGGAGCACCTCATCTGCCTGGGCATGGCGCTTGTCACCTTCATCGTCGGCCTTCTGGTCTTTCGCAAGACCGAGAAGAAGTTCATCCTCTACGTGTAGGAGCGTCCCATGGCCGAGGAGATGCAGAAGAAGACCGCGTGGGTCGAGAAGGACCCGGGAGCCGCGAGTGATGAGCCCATCATCGTCTTCGATCACGTCGACATGATCTTCAACATCGCGAGTGAGCAGCTCAACAATCTCAAGGAGTATTTCATCAAGCTGGTGCGTCGTCAGCTGTTCTTCGAGGAGTTCAAGGCCCTCAAGGACGTTTCGTTCACCATTCGCCGCGGTGAGGTGTATGGCGTCGTGGGGTCCAACGGATCGGGAAAGTCCACGCTTCTCAAGCTCGTGGCCGGCGTGCTCGAGCCCTCCCATGGCACGGTCACGGTCGATGGCACCATCGCCCCCATCATCGAGCTCGGCGCCGGTTTCGACCCGGAGCTCACGGCACGCGAGAACGTGTACCTCAACGGCGCGTTGCTCGGTTACAGCAAGAAGTTCATCAACGACAATTACGACCGCATCATCGACTTCGCGGAGATTCGCGATTTTCAGGACATGCCCATCAAGAACTATTCGTCGGGTATGGTCGCCCGTATCGCGTTTGCCATCGCGACGGTCACCACGCCGGACATACTCGTCGTCGACGAGGCCCTCTCGGTTGGCGACTTCCGTTTCCAGGAGAAGTGCGAGAACCGCATCAAGGAGCTGGTCGCCCGCGGCACGACGCTGCTCTTTGTCTCGCATTCCATCGAGCAGGTCGAGCGCGTGTGCGAGCGCGCCCTGTGGATCGAGAAGGGTGTCGCTCGCATGCAAGGTGACGTTCTCGAGGTTTGCGAAGCCTATCGTCAGGGCATCTGACAAGATAGCTGTTCGTTCACCAGCTCCACGATCTCCCGGTAGGCGATGGGCCTGTTGAACTGCTCCTCGGCGATTGCCCGCCCCCGTGCGCCCATCTGCTCCCGCAATGCGTCGTCATGCGCGAGCGCGACGATCGCGCCGGCAAGTTCGATCGCGTTTTCGGGTTCGACGTTCACGCCAAAGCCGTCGTGCGTGCACTTGTCCCTGAACTCCTCGCTTTCGCCCGTATTGACGATGGGCTTTCCCGCGCAGAGGTAGTCCGCGATCTTGGAGACGATCGACTGGGGCGCCCCCTTGATGAGCGAGTTCACGAGGATGTCGCTCTTGGCGAGGTAGGCGGCCATGATCCGGTAGTCGACGTAGCCGTTGAAGGTGACGAGCCCCGGGACGCGCGCCGCGACGTTTTCCAGACGCTGCCGGGCCGGACCGTCGCCCAGTATCTGCAGTCGCAGTTGCATCCCGAGTTCTTCTCGGACGATGGGGGCCGCGTGCTGGCACGCGCGGATGAGCGTTTCGATATCGTAGCTCTTCGCCAGCGACCCCGCATAGGTTACCCAGAAGTCGTCTCCGTTCTTCTCGATTGCGGGGCCATGCTCCTTCACGCCGTCGTCGAAGCGCTCGACGTCGACGCCCACGTACACGGTGCGGTGCGGTATGTCCTGCATGCATCGACGTGCGTATTCGTCGGATGTCCCCACGACCGCCGTTGCGCTCGCGTACGCGATTGCGGCGTCGCGCACGAAATCGCTGAAGGCGAAGTCGGTGAGGACGGGAATGTCCACGACCATCTTCATGGCCTCCGGCCACAGGTCGTTGATGTCGACGATGAACGGTACGTCAATCTTGCGCGCGAACATCCCCGCGGTGGCGGCAATGTTGTTGGGTGGAATCTGGCACCAGATGAGGTCGTAATCCGCACCATAGCGCTCGAGATAGGTATTCAGGTTCTTGGCGAAGACGTTCTGGCTGTATATGCGAATCGGATTGATGTTCGAACTGTATCCGGGCTCCTCGATGAAGATGACATCGTAGGGAAGCTCGTGGTACTTGGGATTCGCGATGTCGCGGCGGCGCTTTTCCCAATGCTGAAACGTCGAGGTGAGCAAGTCGACGTCATGGCCCTCTCGCGCGAGGAGCTCGGCGATGTAGGATGTGCGATTGAGACCAGCCGCCTCGTCGGCAAGCTTTACGGCCTGGGTTATCACGGCGATTCTGGCGTTACGCACAGACACTCCTTAACTCGCGAATTTGCGGCACCTCTCCTATGCCAGCCGGTCGTCGATAGACGTATTCTATTCCAGCCTGACCTTTTATTGAAACTCGATACAATATATATCCATGAATACCTATCTGAGAGAGCTTACCGTCCAGTTCGCCAAGTTCGGCATCGTCGGCGTCATCGCCTTTTGCATCGACTACGGGCTCTTCCTGCTGATGACCTATGTCTTCGGAATCAACTACCTCATCGCCTCCGCGATCTCGTTTGTCATTTCGACCATCTTCAACTTTGCGGCGAGCATGCGGTACGTGTTCGCGGGCAAGCGCGGCCAGACGCGATCGCAGCAATTCGTCATCTTCTTCGTGCTGAGCGTCGTCGGCCTTGGCGTCAACCAGCTCGTGCTATGGATGTGCGTCGATTTGCTCGCGTGGCTCGCGTGGGTCGGAAAGCTCGCGGCCACGTTCATCGTCATGATCTTCAACTTTGTCACACGCAAGGTGTTCCTCGAGGATCATGACGGACGCCGAAGATAATCTACGCTATGCTTGTGCGCACGTATTCTCGGAAGGGAACTGATCATGGCTCATTATGATTATTTGGTTGTCGGTGCAGGTCTCACGGGCGCCGTCTTCGCGCACGAGGCGCGTAGGGCTGGCAAGACCTGCCTCGTTATCGACAGGCGCGGCCATATTGCCGGAAACGTGTACACGCGCAAGGTCAACGGAATCAATGTGCATGAGTACGGGGCACATATCTTTCACACCTCCGATAAGCGCGTCTGGGATTACGTAAACCAGTTCGCGGAGTTCAACAACTACGTCAATGCCCCCGTCGCGAATTACCACGGCGAGTTGTATAACCTCCCCTTCAACATGAACACCTTCTCGAAGATGTGGGGCGTGTCGACGCCCGCCGAGGCACGGGCGAAAATCGACGAGCAGGTCGCCGCCGAGCATATCAGTGAGCCGGCGAATCTCGAGGAGCAGGCGCTTTCGCTCGTGGGCCGCGACATCTTCGAGAAGCTCGTGAAGGAATACACCGAGAAGCAATGGGGGCGTGATTGCAAGGACCTGCCCGCCTTCATCATCAAGCGTCTGCCCGTCCGCCTCGTCTTCGACAACAACTACTTCAACGATCGTTACCAGGGCATTCCCATTGGCGGCTACACCAAGATGGTCGAACGCATGCTCGAGGGCACGGACGTGCGCCTGAATTGCGATTACAAGGAGCTCGTCGCGGTCGAGCCGGACATCGCCGACCGCGTCATCTACTGCGGGCCCATCGACGAGTTCTACGACTACGAGCTCGGTACGCTCGAGTATCGCAGCCTGCGCTTCGAGAGCGAGCTGCTCGAAGGGGAGCAGAACTGGCAGGGCAACGCCGTGGTCAACTACACGAGCCATGACGAGCCCTTCACGCGCATCATCGAGCACAAGCACTTCGAGTTCATGAAGGACGAGAACGGCGGCCTTCTACCCGATACCGTGATCACGCGCGAGTACCCGGCCGACTGGAAACCGGGCGACGAGCCGTACTATCCGCTGAACGACGAGAAGAACAACGCGCTGTACGAGCAATACGCCGAGCTTGCGCGCAAGGAGGACCGCGTGGTCTTCGCGGGTCGCCTGGGCGCTTACAAGTATTACGACATGGCACCATGCATTGCCGCAGCGCTTGACTTGTGCGAGGCGGAGCTTGGCTAGCGCGCCCATGACGACGCAAGAAGACGACATTCGTTTCATGCGGCTTGCCATCGAGCAGGCACACGAGGCCGAATCACTCGGTGAGGTACCCATCGGGGCTGTCGTCACCTACGATGGCGAAGTCATTGCCCGGGGGCATAACCGTCGAGAGGTCGATCATGACCCGGCAGGGCATGCGGAGTTTATCGCACTCAAGCAGGCCGCGCGCGAGCTTGACCGCTGGCGGCTTTCCGGTTGCACGGTATACGTGACGCTCGAGCCTTGCCTCATGTGTGCCGGCCTCATGCAGCAATCGCGCATTGACCGTTGCGTGTACGGTGCGAGCGATTCCAAGGGAGGCGCTTTGGGGACTTTGTATCAAATACATGACGATACTCGCCTGAATCATCGCTTCGCGGTAGTATCAGGCGTCCTCGAAAGCGAATGCGCCGCGCTGCTGAGCGAGTTCTTCGCGCGGCTTAGGGAGAAGAAGTGAGCCAAAAGGTCAGCGTCATACTGTCCTTCTACAACGCCGAGCGCACGCTCGAGCGCTCCATTCGCGGTATTCTCGACCAGACCTATCGTGATATCGAGGTCATTCTCATCGATGATGGCAGCACCGACCGCGGTGCGGCCATAGCCGAAGAGCATGTTGCCGTCGACTCCCGCATCCATCTCATCTGCAAGCCCAATACCGGCGTGTCCGACTCGCGCAACATCGGGCTTGACGTCGCGACGGGGAGCTGGGTGTACTTCGTCGACGCCGATGACTGGATCGAGCCCGATGCGATCGAGGCGTTCATGCAGGCGGCCACGAGCCCCTCGTGCGATTTGGTCGTTTGCGATTTCTACCGTGTCCAGGGCGACGTGATGTCATACAAGCACGGCCCGGCGGTCGGCCTTATCTCGCGCGAGAGATATGCCACGTTCATGGCGCATCGGCCTTCCAACTTCTACTACACCTCCCTGTGGAACAAGGTCTTCAAGCGGAGCATCATCGAGGAGCATGCCATGCGGTTCGATACGCGCATGCAGTTCGGCGAAGACCACGTCTTCATCCTCGACTACGTGCGTCTGGTCGACCGCATCGCATTGCTCGATCGCGCTCTCTATTACTATGTCGACAATGCCGGCAGTCTCGTGCATCAGGGCCTAAACCCCGTGGGGGTCGTCAAGATGAAGTGGAACACGTACCTGCCGTATTTGCGTCTTTACCGCGATCTCGCGCTTTTCGAACGCTTCTACGAAAGGCCCTCGCTCTACAAGTTCATCTTCATGCCGGCGACGGATGCCTTTGCCAAGAAGGACGCCGAGCCCATCGATCCGGCGACGCTGCCGCCTGGCATCACGCTTGACTAACATGATGAGAAATTTGCTCCGGGCAAATTTCTCATTTCGCCACTAGGGAGATTCAGCATGTCACGCGAATCCAAGGTCAAAAAACGCGAACGCGCCATCGAGTTTTGCGCGCGCATGGACGAGCTCTACCCGCAGCCCACGCCTGCGCTCGATTTCTCCGACCCCTTCCAGTGCGTCGTGGCCGTCGCCCTGTCCGCGCAGACCACGGACGCTAACGTGAACAAAGTCACTCCCGAGCTGTTCGCGCGTTGGGGCACACCCGGCAAAATGGCCCAGGCCGACGTGGACGAGGTCGAGAAGGTCATCTGGACCATCGGATTTCACCACAACAAGGCGCGCAACTGCGTGAACTGCGCACGCATGATCATGTCCGATTTCGGCGGCGAGGTGCCGCAGAGCATGGAGGAGCTCCAGAAGCTCCCCGGCGTGGGGCGCAAGACCGCCAACATCGTCATGAACGAATGCTTTGACAAGGTCGAGGGCATTGCCGTCGACACGCACGTGTTTCGCATCGCGCACCGACTGAAGTTTTCCGCCAAGAAGACCCCCGGCGAGGTCGAGCGGGACCTGCTCTCCCTGTTGCCGAAGGAGCTATGGAAGAACGTCAACAGCCAATGGATACGCTTTGGCAGGGAATATTGCATCGCCCGCAAGCCCCGCTGTGCGGACTGCCCCTGCGTTGACCTGTGCCCCACGCGGCCAAATCTGGACTAGCCAAAGAAACCGCCGGTACCGGGCAAAAATCATCTTTTTGGTATGGGGTCATACCAGAGTCATTATTATTCTCTAAATAGGATATAGTTTCTCGCCATTCGTTCAGGCTTTTTATACGATTGCTGGTATTATTTTGGAGCGTTAGGTCACCAGCGTTTCCGATGCCCCAGACACCATCGAAAACAACAGCGCCCTAGCACACATTACCCAATCACATTCGTGAAGGGAGGGTTGACTAGAGGCATTACCCTCTGAAATCCAACCCAAGGACCGCTTGAGCTGATTTACCAGTTCGTCGAATTCTTGGAGACGAGAAGTAGGCTCGTAGTGTTGGTTATGCGGAGTGAGTGTGAAGTGGGATTCTTTGCAAATCACACCACATATATGCGCCAAGAGTTTAAATCTGGCTTTAGGTGCGTAAGAGGGCTTCAAGTTTTCCCAAAAGGTAATTGAGGAAAAGGAGTAACACTATGGCTGGAACTTACAGCAAAGAGTGGCGAGTCACACGCGAGGATGGCACTGTAGCTACCCGCAGCAACACCTGGTCTCCCCCGGGATCGCATCCCGTTGGATATGGCGTTAAGGTTATCACCGATGGCGGCCGTCTCATCCGCATCGAGGGCGACGACGACAACCCCATTACGCAGGGTCGCGTCAACGCTCTGAACCTTGCTCTGCGCGAGTACACCTACAGCCCCGATCGCGTCATCTATCCCATGAAGCGCGCCTACGAGGATCGCGGCAAGATGAAGTGGGAGCGCACCACGTGGGACGAGGCTCTCGACACGATTTGCGAGAAGGTCCGCTACTACCAGACCACGTATGGCCCCGAGTCCATCGTCTGCTTTGGTGGCACCGGCCGTGAGGCTTGCATCTTCTACTACGCTCTGACGTTCTCCGTCCTGCAGTCGCCCAACTGCTGCTACACGCAGTCTGGCTGGTCCTGCTATGGCCCGCGCTGCTCGATCGCTGACTACGTCCTGGGTGCTGGCTACCCCGAGCTCGACTATGCAGGCCACCTGCCCGGTCGCTTCGAGGATCCCGCGTACAAGCTCTCCAAGTGGGTTGTCGTTTGGGGCAAGGAGCCGCTGCCCTCCAATGGTGACGGTTTCTTCGGTCACGTCCTCGTTGACATGATGAAGCTCGGTACGCACCTGATCTCCGTTGACCCCCGCATCACCTGGCCGGGTTCGCGCAACGGCAACATCAACGTCCAGCTCCGTCCGCAGACCGACACCTGCTTCGCACTCGGCGTCATGAACCTCATGTTCCAGAACGACGAGTACGATCATGACTTCGTCGAGCAGTGGATCTACGGCCTCGACGAGCTCAAGGCTCGCGCTGCCGAGTATCCCGTCGAGAAGGTCGCCGAGATCACCACGGTCGATGTCGCTACGATTGAGCGCGTTGCTCATATCCTCGGCACCGAGCGTCCCATCGGTTGGGCTTGGGGTCTGGCGTTCGACCAGAACAAGAACGGCGTTCAGCTGTCCCAGGCGATGATTCTTCTCGCTGCCATGACCGGTTCCATCGACACCCCGGGTGGTCTGACCCTCGGTCCCCCGTCCGCTCTCCTCGGCAAGTGGCGTATGGAGCAGCGCGGCGCTATGACCGACGAGGTCTGGTCGCTCCGCATCGGTGCTGCCGAGTGGCCTGGCCTGTCCACTGGTATGGCTACCACTCAGCCGGACGAGACCCTGAACACCATGGAGTCGCACAAGCCGTACCAGCTCCGCATGGCTTGGTTCAACAGCTCCAACTTCCTGGCGCCCACCTGCTCGGCTCAGCCCAAGCGTTGGCATGACGCTCTGTGCGAGAGCATCGAGTTCTGCGTCATCCAGGACCTCTTCCTGACCCCGACCGCCATGGCCGTGGGCGATTACTTCCTGCCGATGTCCACCTGGGCCGAGCATGATGGTATCTGCCTCACGCACTATGGCCGCAACACCGTCTTCATGGGCCCGATGAACAAGGCCCTGCAGGTTGGCGAGTGCATGTCCGACGTCGAGATCTGCCTCGTCTTCGGCCAGCGCCTCAACCCGACGTGGTGGCCGTGGTACAAGCCGGCCGGCGACAAGCTCGACGTCTCCACGCTCGAGCACAGCCAGTATGCTCCCATGCTACTTGGCAAGGATCGTGGCCTGCTCGACCGCGACGCTCTGGAGAAGGCAGTCGTCCAGTTCTACAGCGATCAGCTGGCAGAGCTCGGCATGACCTTCGACCAGTTCCGCGAGGAGGGCATCTACCAGCCGGGCGCCCATGGCTTCGAGTACGAGAAGTACGCCAAGGGCATGCTCCGCTTCGACGGCGAGCCGGGCTTCAACACCATCACCGGTCAGATCGAGGCCTACTCGATTCTGTACGAGTCCTGGGGCGAGGATCCGCTGCCGTACTACGAGGAGCCCAACTACTCGCAGGTCAGCAAGCCTGAGTTCGCTGGTCAGTATCCGCTGATCTCCACCTCTGGTTCGCGCCGCTACAGCTCCTTCCATTCGGAGCATCGTCAGGTTCCGTCCCTGCGCCAGATCGATCCGTGGCCGTGGGTCCAGATCAACCCCGAGACTGCTGCCGAGTACGGCATCACCAAGGGCGACTGGGTCGAGGTCTACAACATGTTCGGCGCTGCTCGCTTCAAGGCAGAGATCACCTTCTGCATGAAGCCCGGTATCATCAACTGCGCTCATGGCTGGTGGTTCCCCGAGCAGGACGGCGAGGAGCCCAACCTGTTCGGCGTTTGGAAGTCCAACTTCAACAGCCTCGTTCCGCACATGAACATCGGTAAGCTCGGCTTCGGTGCTCCCTACAAGGGCGTTATGTGCAACATGAGGCGTGTCCGCGGCCTGAACCAGGATTAATAAGAAAGGAAGTTACTTAAATGGCAGATCAGAAGTACGCACTGCTGGTTGACTACACCTTCTTCTCTGGCAACCACGCCGCAGAAATCGCCTGCAAGGAAGAGCTCGGTCTTCCCCTTGATCAGTTTGCGATCAAGGAAGTCGAGGTCGGTCCCTTCAAGGTTGGCGAGGGCAATGACGGTGACGATTGGGAGTGGATCTACCTTCCCATTCCGACCTGCATTTTCTCCCAGCACTGGGGCACCGGCGGCGACAAGGCTGGCCAGCGTCCCCTGGCAGTCCAGGTCGAGGAGTCGCACTCCATGTATTACGGCACTCTCGATGAGATGATTGCCAAGATGAAGGAGTTTGACCGCCCGATGTGTCTGTTCCAGCTCTAACTAGAGCCTGGATAAGCTAAAATAGGCCTGGCCGGTTACGGCTGGCCAGGCCTAGAGTTTGAATGCAGACGATTAGGAGGAAACTCATATGACACCTGAAGAGTTTTTGGCTCTCGATGCCCCTGAGGCCGCTGAGATTCTCAACAAGCTCGTTGCCGATGGCAAGAGCAAGGATGAGGCCATGGCGGAAGAGGGCGTTTCCCAGGCTGACCTCATGAAGGCACAGATCTTCTGGGTCAAGGACAAGTTCATCGCCCGCGCTTGGGGTGGCTACACCTCCACGAAGCGCACCGGCAATGAGGCTGGCGACAGCATCGAGGGTGTTGGCGGCAGCGATCCTTCCAAGGGCTACGCCGGCATCTAGTGCTTAACCTTCAAACCTGTAAGGGCCCGATATGTAACGGTATCGGGCCCTTTCAGTATTCATGGGCGCATGTCACGCTATACTATCGGCATTGCGTCAACTCTAGGAGGACTTACATGTCAACTGAAGCAGAGATCATTGCAGAGATCGAGGAGCTCGGCCGCTTGACCGAGGAGCAGGAGGACATCCTGTACAACATCGCGCTGCGCCAGGAGGAGCTTGGCCGTCAGCCAACTATCATGCTGCGCGAGAAAGTCGACGGCTCTCCCATCTATCAGCCCATGATCGATCGTGAGGTTCTCACGTACCAACTGTACAACCATGGTGGCGCGGGCTCTCACGAAGTCGTGAACCTCATCGTCACGCTCAAGGGCATGCGCTACGTCATTCTTCATTCCGACGAGCTTTCCCTGCGCAGGAAGGTCGATCCGGCGGGCAATTACCGCGATTTCGACTAGAGCACATCGCTTTTCCAGATAGGTTGGGGAGACAAGTTGGAAATCACAGACATTACGCGCGAGTCCGATGACGCCGTTCAGGAGATGGTCGTGACCATGACCGCGAGCGCGGACGAGGTCAACACCTATATCGAGCAGCAGTTCAAGGAGCTCGCCAAAAACGAAATCCCGGGTTTTCGCAAGGGAAAGGCCCCGCGTGAGGTCATCGAGCGCGAGGCGGGTGGACATGACATCGTGTTTGCGCGCATAGCCGAGGCCATCGTGAATGGCGAGGCTCCGGCCATGCTCGATGATGCTGACGTGTTGTTCATCGGGGACCCGCAGTTCAATCTCGAGAAGATCCCCACCGAAAACCAGCCGTTCACCTTCACGGTTTCCGGTCCCGTTCCTCCCGAGGGAACGCTCTCGAGTTACGACGAGGTCGCAATCGAGATGCCGCCCAACGAGGCGACCGAGGAGGAGATCGAGACCCAGATCGAGGAGCTGCTGAGCGTTTACTATAACTATGACGTCATTGATGACCCCGATTACGAGGTCGAGGATGGAGACTTTGTCACCGTCAGGATGACCATCATGAATGACGGAGCCGTCATTCCGGGTCTCAACGATGTCGAGCGCATGATCAGCATCGGCGGCGGCTCGATGCCCGAGACCTTTGACGAGCACGTCATCGGCACCAAGAAGGGCTATACGCTCGACTTCGACTTCGACGCGAAGGGCCAGGACGATCGCCCCGAGCTCGGTGACGGCAACCTGCATGCCAACGTCGAGATCATGGAGATTCGCAAGCGCGTCCTTCCCGAGCTTGACGAGGAGTTCCTTGCCAAGATCGGGGCAACAAGTCTCGATGACCTGCATGAGCAGATGAAGATGACCATCAACATGCAGAAGGATCGCGAGTTGCCCAAACTGCTCGAGCAGAAGGTCGTCGATGCGCTCATCGAACGATTCGAGGGCGAGGTCCCCGAGTACTACGTCGACTTCATGCGGGACAACGTGAGTCGGGAGCTCATGCAGCGCCTCCAGAAGGAGGGCACTGGCCTGCAGGATTGGATGCTCAAGAACAACGTCGAGGCCGAGAAGATGCAAGACGAGGTCAACCAGGAGTCAATTGACCGCGCCAAGCGCGACATGGCGCTCGAGGCCCTCTTCAAGGAAAAGGGCTGGGAGGTCACCGACGAGGACATTGCCCGGGAGCTTTCCGGGGTCGATGACGCGGAGGCCCAGATCGCCGAGCTCAAGGAAGCGCATCGCATGGCAGACCTGCGCAAGATGTGTCGTCAGTCTATGGCGGCTCGCTGGCTTGCCAAGACGGCCGACATCACGGTTGTCGAGTAGTTTTTCGCTTCATTAGCACTCTAACGAAGGAGGCCCGCATAAGCGGGCTTCTTCTCATGTCTAGTTGAAGTCGCGAGTGCTTACAGCGAGATGAAGCTGTCGGGGAACTGCTTGTTGGCATCGAGCACGTCCTTGCTCGTGTCACCGTAGCGCATCCACTCCTTGTCATCCGGCGTGCGCTTGATCATGGCATTTTCCATGACGTCACGCAGGGCCTTTGCCTTGAGCGCGTATTCCTCCATCTGGGGCATTCTGCCCTCGAGCTCGATCTGGCGACGCTTGTATGCCTTGTCCTGGACCGAATCGCCCGGGATGATCTCGTAGAAATCCTCGGCCTCGAGGGTGTAGTTCGCATGGTCTGCCCAGGCGGCGAGCGCCGAGTCCTCCTTGAGGCTTTCGATGGTGTTCTCCCGCACCTCGGCATCGAGTTGCTCTTCGGAGATGCCGCGCTGCTCGCAGTAGTCCTTCTTCTGCAGGCCGTTCATGCGGAGCATTTCCTCCAGTCGATAGGCAGATGCGTACAGAGCCTCCTCGACCAGGTCTTCGGGAAGGTCCTCGACGAGACGCGTGGCGAGCTCGCGGCAGATGACGTTTTGATCGGCGAGCTGCTGGACCTCGACGTTGTCCTTGTACATGTTGTAGCGAATGAAGATGAGGAGCTCCTCGACGGTGTTGAGGTCCTCGACGTGCTTCGCAATCCACTGGTCGTTGAGCTTGGGCGTTTCGCCTTCCTTGCAGACGTTGAGCTCGAGCCAACGAAGGGCGGTCTTGCGGACGGCCTCCTCGGGAATCCTGACCTCCTCGGCAACGACGTAGATGGGGTCGTACGAAGTCAGGGTGTAACGCTGATTTGCCATGATGGATCCTCTGTGATGTCGATATGTATAACAGCCCATGATTATACTGTATTGGTCACGATGAAAGTAGGAGCACGCATGGGAATAACGGTCATAGCCGTAGGCAAGCTCAAGGAGCGCTTCTGGAAGGATGCGGTAGCGGAATACGCGAAGCGCCTTGGCGGTTATACGAAGTTGCGTATCATCGAGATTCCCGACAAGGGCATCGATTTCGAGAGTGACGAGATCATCCGAGCGGCGGGAGACGCATACCTCATCCTGCTCGCAATCGAAGGGAAACAGCGTTCGAGCGAGGGCATATCACAACGTCTCGAGGAGCTGATGATGCGTGGAACAAGCGATATCGCGTTTTGCATCGGCGGTTCTGACGGCGTGAACGAATCCGTCTACGGGCGTGCTGACGAAACGCTCTCGTTCGGTCAGATTACGCTACCGCATAACCTTGCCCGTGTGGTGTTGCTCGAGCAGGTCTATCGTGCCTTCAAGATCATGCGTGGCGAACCGTACCATAAGTGAAGCAAGCGAGGCGTGGCAGAACCCTCGGTTCCGCCGTCCCGTCAAGCTTTCTCGAGAGCGCGCAGGCCTCCCTCGATGAAGGCGTCTATGGCGCGGCGAATGCGTGGCCAATCATCCCGCTGCGCGAATTCGGAACTGGCAACCGCGTGGCATCCGCTCATCTGGAAGAGCCTGACGACACGCATGACCACAGGGTCGATGCCTCTCGTCGCCGCATCTGTCTTCGCATCGGGATCCTCCCAGGCAAGCGCCATCACGGACGGAAAGAAGCGGGCCTCGCGCACCACACCCGCAAGCTTCTTTTCGGAGCGTACGCGTTCACAGTAACGGGGCTTTTCGTGCATGGCACATCCCGGGTTCTCACATGAAAAGCGCTCCCCAAAGGAGAGGACGTTATCCATGACCTCGCCCACGAGCTCGTCGAAGACGTCGCCCACATTATCGTAATGGACGTAAAAGGTTGCCCTACTAATCTTTGCCTTGCGGGAAAGCTCGCTCACGCTGATATCCGTGAGGCTCTTTGTCTGCAGAAGGTCTGCCAGCGCGTCTCGTATGCGCCGCCCGCAGTTTCTGAATCTCGTATCTTCGGTGTTTGCCACGGTCCTTCTCCGATTTCCTGAAGTTATCGTACAACTTGTACGATATTGTAAAGCAAGGGGAGCTCTTATCTTCCAAAATGGATACAACGGAATATCAGAGAGCGAGGTGCCCCCGTGAAGGTAGTGCAGAAGAACATGCTGGAGTTTATGGATAAGGGCGATATGCGCTTTGTCATACCAGCCTACCAGCGCCTCTATTCGTGGAACGAGACGCAATGCGAAGAGCTCTGGTTGGACATATTGCGGGCGGCTCGTGGCAAGCGCAATCACTTTCTGGGCACCGTTCTCTACAATGTGGCACGAGATGGGAAAATGCCCGACCATATCGAAATCATCGACGGCCAGCAACGCCTGACAAGCGTGTCTCTCGTCATCCTTGCCCTGGCAAGATATCTGGAATCCCATTCCCGGTCTTGCTCCGCCGATACATCCGATGCCGCAACGCTCATATCGCGCTATCTCGTCATGAGTGATACCGATGGGAGCGATCCGATTACCAAGCTCCTGCCCTCGCATCATGATGCGGGCTCCTATGATGCCGTGATCAGGGGAGGAGACGGCAATCCCATGTCGTCCATTACGAGGAACCTCTCGTTCTTCCAGAAAAAGATGGCAGAGGATGATTTCGATTACGAGCAGTTGCTCGAAGGTCTTCGCCGCCTCACGACCATCTTCGTCGAGGTGGACGACTTTCGCGATGCGCAACCCATCTTCGAGAGCGTGAATTCCAAGGGCATGCCGCTCAACGTGGCGGATATGGTGCGCAACTATCTCCTGCTGACGGAAAGTCATGACGAGCAAACACGGCTGTTCGAGGAATACTGGAAGGTGAGCCAGGAGATGTTTGCGCCCGATCCCGGCTCCCTCAAGCTCAACACAGGAATCAAGAGCTGGCTTGCCATTCGTCTCAAGGGCGCTCGCATTCAAAGCGCAGAGCAGACATATGCTTCGTTCAAAAGATACGTCGAGGACGTTTACCGGGGTGAAAAGGAGCCCATTCTGCGCGAGCTTCGCGGCTTTTGCCTGATGTGGGCGGAAAACTATCGCTACCACGGTGTCAAGAAGTACAGGTCTGGCTCCGACTGGGCAAAGTTGGGGGCACCCGCGCTCACGTCAGGGTACAAGCTCAAGAAGGCCGATAACGAAGAGTACGCGCGGCAATTCCGCGAGAAGTTGCGCAATGCGGATTCCCGTTGGTAGCGCCGTTGATTCGTTAGGAGATGCGACATGATTGCTTCGCTTAAATCGATTTCGGAGATACTCGGAAAGCCGGATACGCAATATCTCATACCCGTATTCCAACGCGTCTACTCATGGGATCGAATGCAGTGCGAGCAGCTGTGGAATGACATGATGAAGGCAGGTTCCGGTACGGACGGACATTTTACGGGCACATTCATCTATCGTCCCGAGAGCAGCGAAGGCCATGACAACTCTGGTGCCCTATCTGGTTACACGAAGGTTGATCTGGTTGATGGCCAGCAGAGACTCACCACGATTACGCTCATGCTTGTGGCGCTCAGGAATGCGATGCGCGATGCGGGCGATACGGCCCGGGCAAACCAGATCGACGAGACGTATCTGCATTGCGCTACCGATACGCCCAAGCTCGTGCTCTCGGACGCCGATGCTCCAACCATGGCACACCTCGTCGATGGCGTTCCAGCTCCTGAGGAGGATGACCTGTCCCAGCTCCTCATCGAAGGATATAAGTTCTTCAGGGGAAAAGTCGAGGACCCATCCATCGACGTCGATGCCATCACGAGGGGACTCGGCAGGTTGCATGTGGTCGCGGTCGAGCTCGAAGAAGACGACGCGCCGCAGCAAGTGTTCGAGAGCCTCAATGCGAAGGGACGGCCGCTCTCGACAATTGACCTGCTCCGCAACGTCATCATGGCGAAGTACGGCGCGATCGAGCAAAGAAGGCTGTTCGACATGTACTGGGCACCCATTGACGAGGCGTTTCACCAATTTGGCGCAGAGCAGGACGTGTATCTTGACGCGGCACTCCATGCCTGGGCCGAGAAGCATGCCCCGAGCATGCACGCATCCAAGCGAAGCGAGCTCTATCAGGCGTTCAAAGCCTATCTTGGAGGACACGATTCGATATCGCTTGAGGAATTGCTCGGGTCGATCAACGAGGATTGCCTCGCCTTTGCCGCCGCTCCCGGTTCCCCGGAGGCAAAGAAGCATCTGGACTGGGCCGTGGAGAAGCCCCAGGGGCTCATCTCCCAGAGCAAGCTCTTCGGCGACTGATTCTCATCCGCAAAGCAAAGGGACCTCGCCGATTGGCAAGGCCCCCGATGTCTCAAAGTGGTGGAGATGAAGGGATTCGAACCCTCGGCCCCCACGTTGCGAACGTGATGCTCTCCCAGCTGAGCTACATCCCCACTAGATACGGCGCGCAACGGCGCGCGGGTAAGGATTATAGCGCATTTCCCGCGAGCGGGAAGGGGCATTGCTGCTGCTTTATGCGATAATACCCCCATGCAAACACGCAATAACATATTCCGCATACTCATCATCGTCTGTGTCGTTCTCTTCGTCGGCGTCATTGCCCAGCAGTTTTACATTTCGCATGTCGAGACGAGCTACGCCAAGTCAGGGGACGAGCTCGAGCAGGTCCAGGCCGATGTCGCTGTCGCTACCGAGCAAAACGACACGCTGCAGCAGCAAGTGAAGGACACGTATATCGCCTGGCGCAATGCCCAGGGCCGGCTCTCGCTCTTTGGCGATAAATCCGGAAAGGTGGCGTATCTCACCTTCGATGATGGTCCGTGTGATGCTCTCACGCCCAAGAACCTCGAGATTCTCAAGCAGAAAGGCGCCGTCGCCACGTGGTTTTGCCTGGCAAACGACGAGCTGTACACCTATCTCAACCTTGACTTGTGCAAGGATATCGAAGCACAGGGGTCGGTCGTCGGCATACACGACTGGGATCAGGATGACTCGTACAGCTACTACAAGGGCAGCGTCGACAATTACTTCACGAGTGACTTCGACAAGGCCAAGGCCAAACTCGAAGCGGCCGTTGGGCACGAGATCAAGATTACGCGCTTTGCGGGCGGCAGCCTCACCATCGGCTACTACAATCCCGAGATTGGCAAGGCGCTTCCTCGCGCCATGCTCGAACGCGGCTACCAGTACTTCGACTGGAACGTCCTTGCCGGTGATAGCGAGCCCTCGCAGTTCGTGAACGGATCGACACCCAAGGACAAGATCGTGAGTAACGTCTTGAGCGAGGCGGAGTTCTTCGCGAAGACGGATTCTCCCATCTGCGTGCTCATGCACGACAACCCGGGAAAGAACACGACGACTGAGGCCCTGCCCGAGATTATCGACGGCTTGCGCGCACTCGGGTACGAGTTCAGGACGCTTGACTACGATTCCCCTGGCTTCTACCAGGTGGTGATTACCGAATGACCTACTCGCGCGGACAATATGACGATGGGTACGGGCGCGACAGGCGTCCTCGCCGTGATGCGCCCGAATATGGCGAGCGTCGTGCGGGAAGCGGGTCAAGCCGTTATTCGCGTTCATTCGAGCGCTATGCCCGCCACGCTTCGGACAATAGGAACGAAGGTCGCACTGCGCGCTCACAATCCCGTACAGACCGGAAGCGGCGTGACGATGCACAGCAGGCACGCCGACGCCCGGGGCAGGATGGCAGGTACGATTCCGCTCGTGATGCCCAGAGGGCGCCAGCGCGTTCAAGGCAACGCGACGGCATGCGTGACGTTGCATATGATCGTCGCGACGAGCGTGGTGGCCGGCAGCGTGACACGCGAAGCAGGCAAGCGCGCGATGCCCATGCGGGTTCGCGTGCAGGTCAGCGCAACGTCGCCCAGGCCAACCAGTACAGCAGGGATCGCTACGTCAGCCAGCCTGGCCAGCAGCGGGGCGCTTCCGTGAGTCAGCAGAACTACGCCAAGGCCCGGCGTGTCAAACCGGTCGATCCACGAGCCCTCCTCGCGGCCGCCGTCATTGCCGTCGTTCTGGCTGTCGTCATCATCGTTCGCTTCGTTCTCTTCGGCGGTACGGCCAGCGAATACGGGGTCGCGAAGGCGGCCATCGATCAGCAACAGTCGCAACTCACCGAGCTCCAGACCTCCAATGAGGATCTTCAGGCTCAGATAGACTCCATGCAGGGTCTCATCGAGCGATATGACAACTCCGGAAAGAAGTAGGGTTTCCCCAAGCCTCTCATCGTCTACTCCACGATTTCAGCCGCTTCCTCGGCTTCCAGGGGCGTGAGCTCGCCTTCCGGCGTCTTGCGTGCTGCCCGGATCATGTCGATGGCGACGAGTGCGAGCCCGCACCAGATGCACGCGAAGCAGATGCCGTGGGCAACCGTGAAGGCCTCGCCGTTGACGAACACGCCGCATAGCAACGCGATCGTGGGGCTCACGTACTGCATGAAGCCCAAGATGGTCAGGGGGATGGAGTTTGCCGCCGTCGCGAACAGGATGAGCGGAACGGCCGTGACCGCACCGCCCAAGATGAGAAGCCCCGTCGTGCTCCATCCCGCAGCGCTCGTCACGTCGCCGAGGAACCCATGACTTCCCGTTGCGAACGCAAGCACGATGGCAAAGACGACGGCCACGGGTGTCATGACGGCGCTCTCCACGGCAATGGCCTCGACGGCCGGATAGCCGCCCTTCTTCTTGATGGCGCCATAGACGCCAAAGCTCACGGCGAGGTAGATTGCCAGCCACGGGAAGCTTCCGTAACTGATCGTGAAGTACAGGATGCCGATGCAACAGAGCGCGACGGCAATCCATTGCAGGGGCGAAAGGCGCTCCTTGAATATGACGAGACCCAGTAAGATGGAGACGAGCGGGTTGATGTAGTAACCGAGCGATGCTTCTACGATATGGTCTATGTGAACGGCGAATATGTACGTCCCCCAGTTGGACGTGATGATGATGGCGGCGGGAATCAGGTAGCACAACGCGCGCTTGTCCTTGAGCAACGAGGTGAAGTTCCAATGGGCGATGAGGCAGATGATGGCGGTGAGCGCGAAGCACCAGATGACGCGCTGCGCCGTGACCTCGAGCGGGTCGACATGGTCGAGCAGCTTCCAGTATAGGGGGAATAGGCCCCAAAGCAGATAGCACCCGATGCCTGCCGCTATGCCCTGTCGCGTTCGCTTTCTGATGTCGCCCACGTCGTGATTCATGGACGTGATTATAGCCAGCAAGGCATATGCGCGTAAGGACTTCCGTAAACGAAAGATGACTTGCCGGATATCGTCACGTTTGCGCGATCCAGTCGAATATCTCGCGCACACGCGGCGCGGCGTCCTCGCGCACGAGCAGGTAGAACGTCTTGGTGGCGGCGGGATGGTCGATGGGGATGCGCACACGGTCGGGCAGCAGCCCCCGTTGCATGGGGATGTCGGTCACGAAGACTGGCATCGTCCCTGCTTCGGCGAGTTGCGTGAAGACCTCGCGGTCCTTCTGAATTACGAAGTGCGAATGCGGCATGAGCCGCTTATGCATATCATGCCAAATGCCAATGTCTTCGAGCAGGAGAAAGTCGACGCCGTCGATATCCCCGAACGTGACGTACGAATGTCCGGCGAGCGGATGGTTGGCCGGCACGGCGATGGAAAGCGTCTCGGTCATAAGCCGCGCGTTCGCTATCACGGGTAGAAGAAAGGGCTTCTGCGATATGCCGAAGTCGATGCTGCCATCCAGGACGCGGCGCTCGATTTCCTCCTCGCCCAGCATTTCCGAGTTGAACACGTCGGAGGGAAACCGCTCGACGATGCGCGCCGTCAGGTTCCACAGGGGGGCGGGTGCGCAGGTGCCGACGCGCAGGGTGCGGGCACGGCGTTGCACCTCATCGACGGCATCTTGGAGCAACTGTACCTCGCGCAGAACGTTTCTGGCGTGCGCGACGGCCGCGCGTCCCGTTTCGTTGAGGTGGACGCTGTTCTTCTGTCGGTCGAAGAGTTGGGCGCCGAGCTCTGACTCGAGCCGCTGAATCGATCGACTGAAGGCCGATTGCGAGAGGTTGCATGCGTTGGCGGCGGCCGACATGGTACCGTGCTGCGCGAGCGCCTCGAGTTGCCTGAGCTGATTGATATCCATGAATGTCACCTTGCGTTTCATGCATAGCAATTTGCATGATGTGAATTGTACTTCATGGTTACACGTGCCCACAATTGAGATATGAAATAGAATTCGTTATCACGTTATTGCATGCTATGCATATTATGCTCAGGAATAGCCGAGAAGTTGAAAGGAAGCATCATGGCAGTGAAGCAGACGGCAGGAAGAGACCAGTTAGGCGATTTCGCCCCGCAGTTCGCACAGCTCAACGATGACGTGCTCTTTGGGGAGGTGTGGGCACGCGAGGACGAGCTCGACCTCAAGACGCGCTCCATCATCACCGTGACTTGCCTCGTGAGTAAGGGGCTCGTCGACACGTCGTTCCAGTACCATCTCGCCAGTGCCAAGGCAAACGGCGTGACCAAGGAAGAGATGGCGGCAATTCTGACGCAGCTTGCGTTCTACGCCGGTTGGCCCAATGCCTGGGCGGCGTTTCGCATGGCGAAGGAGGTCTACGATGACTAACGCAGGCAAGGTGACCAATCCCCTGTTTGGCCTGGGGAAGCCCAACGATGCGTTCGCGCAATACTTCATCGGCGAGTCGTTCCTAAACCCCCTGACCGACCCCGAGAAGACCATCTTCCTCGCTAACGTCACCTTCGAGCCGGGCTGTCGCAACAACTGGCATATCCACCACGCTGACAAGGGCGGAGGCCAGATCCTGCTGTGCACGGACGGTCGCGGCTGGTGCCAGTTCTGGGGTGAGGAAGCCCGGGAGTTGCATCCGGGAGATGTCGTGTTCATTCCCGCCGGCGTCAAGCATTGGCATGGTGCGGCGAAGGACAGCTGGTTTTCGCACGTCGCCTTCGAGGCACCGGGTGAGGGTTGCTCGAACGAGTGGCTCGAGCCGGTCGATGACGAGGCCTATGACGTGCTGCCATAGGCCGGCGTTTGGTTCCTAGCACGTCCTTCCTATGGCCTCGCGCCAACCCGCGAGCAGCTCCTCGGCGTATGCCGGCTTCATTTGCGGGGCAAAGACGCTGCCCGTCGCGCGTAAGGCACGTAGCTCGTCGACCCCGTTCCAGAAGCCGCTCGTGAGGCCTGCCAGATATGCCGCGCCTAGCGCCGTGGACTCGATGTTCACGGGGCGCTGGATTTGCGTTTGCAGTATGTCGCTTTGGAATTGCATGAGAAAGTCGTTTTCCGAGGCGCCACCATCGACGTTGAGCTGCCTGATTTTGAGTCCGGCGTCGGCCTGCATGGCGCCCGCCAGGTCATGTATCTGGTAGGCGATCGCCTCGAGAGCCGCACGTACGATATGGGTGCGATTCGTTCCGCGGGTAAGGCCGTAGATGGCTCCGCGGGCCTCGGGCTTCCAATAGGGGGCACCCAGACCCGTGAAGGCGGGGACGATGTAGACGCCGCCCGTATCCGGGACGCTCTCGGCGAGCTGCTGGGATTCCGCCGGCACCTGGAGGATGCCGAGCTCGTCGACGAGCCATTGCACGAGGGCACCGGCCATGAAGACGCTTCCTTCGAGTGCGTACTCGGCATGCTCCGTACCCGGAGCAGATGCCGCGATTGTCGTGACAAGCCCGTTCTTCGACGTGACGGGGGTGTTTCCGGTATGGAGGAGCATGAATCCGCCCGTGCCGTAGGTGTTCTTGGCCTGTCCCGCCTCGAAGCAACATTGCCCGAAGAGCGCGGATTGCTGGTCGCCCGCAGCACCGCAAATGGGGATTCCCGCCGGAATGTTCGGATAGTCGGTCACGCCGAAGGAACTCGCGCTCGGGCGAACCTCGGGCATTATCTGCGCGGGAATGTCGAACAGGTCGAGCAATTCCTGGTCCCAGCGAAGCTCGTGGATGTCGAACAGCATCGTGCGGCTCGCGTTGGTGACGTCGGTGGCATGTACCTTGCGGCCCGTAAGGTTCCAGATGAGCCAGCTGTCGACGGTTCCGAAGAGCAGGCGACCCTCATCGGCAAGGGCGCGTGCGTCTTCCGTGTTGTCGAGCAGCCACTTGATCTTGCTTGCCGAAAAGTACGCGTCCGGCCGCAGGCCGGTCGTGCGGATGATCTTCTCGATGACTTCCGGACTCGAACAGAGCTCCTCGATGATGGGCGCGGTGCGCCGGCATTGCCAGACGATGGCGTTTGCAATGGGACGACCCGTCTCGCGATCCCACAGCATGGTCGTCTCGCGTTGGTTGGTGATGCCGATGCTATCTATGTCGCGTGCTGTGAGGGCATGCGAGGTGAGCAAGTCGGTGAGCGAACCCAGTTGCGAGAAGATGATCTCCTGGGGGTTTTGCTCGACCCATCCTGGCTGCGGATATATCTGGGGAAACTTGCGCTGAACGGAATCGACGAGCCGTCCGTCATGGTCGATGAGGACGGAGCGCGACGATGTCGTCCCCTGGTCAAGGGCGATGACGTACCTGCCGCTCATCGGGCACCTCCGCTCAAATGTCCGTCAAGCCAGGCGAGCACGTCGTCGTAGACGACCTGCGCATCCCTTTCGTTCAGTATTTCGTGGCGCATTCCCTCGTAGATGCGCACCTCGATGTCCCTTATGCCAGCTTCGCGTGCCATTGCAGCGACTTTCCTGACACCTTCTCCCATCGAGCCGACGGGATCTTCGGCCCCTGCGATGAAGAGCAGGGGAAGACTCTGCGGAATCGCCCGGAAGGTTTTGGGATCGCATGCCTCGCGCGTGAGTGCCGTGAGCGTCGCATAGCCGCCCGCGGGAAACATGAAACCGGATTTCTCGTCGGCGAGGTAACGGTCGACGTTTTCCTCGTTTGCCGAAATCCAATCCGCTTCCGTGCGTGGGTCGTCGATGACCCTGTTAAAGCCGCCCGCTGCCATGGAGTCCAGCAGCTTGCTTTCGTAGCCCTTTCCCCGGATGGCGGCAATGGCTCGGGATAGCATGTTTCCGGCCTTCGAGACGATAGGCGCGACATACCCCGTGCCGCATAGTATGGCGCCGGCAAGCCCGTCGCCATGGCGCGCGATGTAGTCGCGCATGATGTAGCTGCCCATCGAGTGCCCGAAGACGAAGTAGGGAAGGCCAGCAGGCGTGTGAGCCAGCATGTAGGAGCGCATGCGATGGACGTCCTCTATGAGATGGTTAGCTCCGTTGCGGGGATCGAGCTCGCCCCAGGAGGTGGATTGCGAGACGCTTTCGCCATGCGCGAGGTGGTCGTAGCCTCCGACGATGAACCCCTTGCTGGCCAGAAAGCGCGCGAAGTCGCCATAGCGCTCGATATGCTCGGCCATGCCGTGGGCAACCTGGATAATACCGCGGGGACTGGCACAGCCCTCGTCGCGCCAGATATAGCCGTGGATGGTCGTCTCGGCGTCGGTGCTCGGAAACGAAACGGGCTCTTGCGTGATGGTATCGGCCATGATGCCTCCCAGATGACGTTCGTCCTATCCGATATTATAATCGCGCTATGGATCGAAGGCCCAACAAAGCGCGCAGACAAGGCGCAATCGCACGATTGGTGAATCATTGGATCGACCGTCTCGTCGGTGCGGCCTCGCAACGCTCCTTTTCCGGGCAGGAAGAGCAGTACTCGTCCCATCAGACCACTCGCGACTTCATCTTTAACAGCCTTGGCATCGGCGTATGGGGCGTCGTGTTCCCGCTGCTCACCATCGTCATCACGCAGCTCGTCGGCGCCGACCAAGCCGGCATTTTCTCCCTTGCCTTCGTGACCGGCACCCTGCTCATGATCATCGGCAATTACGGCGTGCGCACCTATCAAGTGTCGGATATCGACGAGGACCATTCCTTTGCCGATTACCAGATCAACCGCATCATCACCTGCATACTCATGGTCGTGGCGGGCTACGTCTATTGTTGCATTCGCGGCTACGAGTCCGACATGTTCGTCATCAGCATGGGCGTGTACCTGTACCGCATGGTCGATGCGCTGGCCGATGTCTACGAGGGGCGCCTACAGCAGGTCGACAAGATGTATCTCGCGGGCATCTCGCAGGCATTTCGAAGCGCTGTCGTGCTTGTCGTGTTCAGCATCGTCCTCTTTGTCACGCGCAATCTGGGGTTCTCGTGCATCATCATGGCAATCGTCGCGGCGGCAAGCCTGCTCGTTCTGACGGTGCCCCTCGCGTACATGGAGACGCCCAAGTCGCGCCGCTGGGATATGGGCGGCGTCATCAACCTCTTCAAGTGCTGCTTCCCGGTCTTCGTGGCCCTCTTCCTCTACTGCCTCATCGACAACATGCCCAAGTTCATGATGGAAGGACCGCTTTCCTACGATAACCAGCTCTACTTCAACGTGCTCTACTTCCCGGCCCAGGGTATTCTGCTGACGGCGAGCCTCATCTACAAGCCGCTCCTGCTACGCCTTGCCGCGGCCTGGGAGAACCCGGACGGGCGTCGCACGTTCAACATCATCATGATGGCGGTGTTCGGCGCGATCGTCGCTATCACCGCCTTCAACCTCATCGTCATGAACTGGATTGGCGTGCCCATCATGAGCGTGCTGTACAACACGGACTTCGAGCAGTTCAGGGTTCTCATGAACCTCATGATCGTCGCCGGAGGCATTACGGCGGCCATCGACTTCATCTACCAGATCATCACCGTTCAGCGTCGGCAGAACAGTGTCGTGAAGCTCTACCTCATTACGTTCGCGTTCTCGACCGTGGCTTCGTTCGTGCTCATCAACTCCATCGGCCTCATGGGGGCGGTCATCACCTATCTTGCCGAGATGTGCCTGCTGCTCGTCTTGGTCACGCTGCAATTCGCGAATGTCAGCGTGAATACACGCAGGCGGCCTCGCAGGATCGAGGGACCGTCCAGCCGGTTCTGGGGGTAGGTCATGCGGGAGTCGCAATCGATTGTCCCCGTCTTGCTCATGGCCTCGGGTGGGTCGGACTCCACGGCCCTGCTCGAGCTCGTCTGCGCCTATGCTGCGGGTGAGGGCTCCGATGACGGGCTTTTCGCGATGCTCGCGGCTCAGCTTCCCGCGCCTGACCGCATCGCGCCCTTCGTCCTGCATGTGAACCACATGCTGCGCGGGGCGGATTCCGATGCCGACGAGCGCTTCGTGCGTGGCCTTTGCGAGGGACTTGACGTTCCGTGCGAGGTGCAGCGTGTCGATGTCGGCGTCCTTGCGCGCTCGCACAGGGGAGGCATGGAGGCCGTCGCGCGCGAGGAGCGCTATCGTCTGGCGTCGCTGGCGCTGGAACGCGCCTGCGTCCAGGCGGGTGCCGAGGACGGGCTCATCTGCACTGCGCATACGATCGACGATCGCGTCGAGACCTTCTTCATGCGTGCCTTGGTGGGAACGGGCCCCGGGGGGCTTGCATCCATCCCGCGCGTTCGTGGCAGGCTGCGCAGGCCCTTGCTCGACGCGTCACGCGAGCAACTGCGCGATTGGCTGAGAAGACGGCATCCGGGCACGCCCGATAGCGCGCTCTGGCGTGAGGACGAGACGAATCTCACGGGCGACAACTTTCGCAGTCAGGTACGTCGTGAGCTCGTCCCCGTGCTTCGCGAGTTGCGTCCGGGGTTCGAGCGATCGCTCGCGCAGACCATGGACCTCATCGCCGATGAGGACGAGACGTTACGATGCCAGGCGGATTCGATTGCCTACCGGACGCTCACGTGGGATGGCGAAGTCGCGTCGGTGCCCATCGAGGCGTTGAGCTCGCTCGACCGGTCCATGGCTCGACGAGTCCTGCGCGCTTACCTGCTCGTGGTCAATCCCGACGCGCGACTCGAGGCGGGCCAGATCGACCGTGTCCTCGACGGGCTCGAAGACGAGGATTTCACGACCGAGACCTCCGGTGGTCTGCGCGTGAGCACATCGGGTGGCGCGCTCGTCATCCGCAAAGCGCAATAGGCAGTGAAGCATCAGACAAAAGTGGCTCGGCCACTTTTGTCTCATTTTCCTTATCGTACGATGATGCCCGTGCACCCCGGGGCCGAGGCGGTTACCGCTTGGAAGGCCTTGGGGGAGACGTAGGAGACGAGCACCGTGCCGGAGCCATCGGTGACCTCGACGGTCGAGCCCGCGCTTCCGCTCAGGCGCTCCATGAGGTGCGCCTGCGTGCCGCCGGTGAAGTCCTCGGCCATGGCGGCGCTGCCCATGAGGATGACGTTGCCGCCGTTGACAGTAGCCCCGTATTCGTAGTCAAGGCCACTGTCGTCGGAGTTCGAGGCGCCGTTCACGAACACGGTTCCACCGTTGATCTCGATGTAGCCGTTGGAGTCCAGACCGTCTCCGTCGGCGTTCACGACAAGCGTGCCGCCGTTGATTTGGATGAGGCATTCCTCGCTCGCGCCGGGCATCGTCATGGTGCCTCCCTGTCGGCCAGGGCCAGTCCCGTCTCGCGTGCCCTGCACGTCCTGGGGTCTGTCACCCTGTCCGTCAGGCGGGGTCCCATCCTGGGGGCGTTCGCCCGCATCACCTTGGGGTTTTGCGGGAGGCGTACCCTCGCCTCCCTGCGTCATGGCAGGGGGCTGGTCACCTTGGGGCATGGTCGCCCCTGATTCCTCGCCGTCGCTCGTCGAGTCCTCGGCGGCCGATGCGTTCACGCCGTCGTCGCTTGCCACGATGCTGGTCTCGCCACCATGCACGAAGATCTTCTCGGCTTCGTAGCCCTCCACGCAGCTTTCCACGTCTACCGTGCCATCGGCGATGTAGAACAGGTATTCCGAGTGAAACGCGTCATCCCCCGCGTTCACGGTTATGTTCCCTCCGCCAATCTTGATGGCGTCGTTGCCGCGCACGGCATCCTCGACGCTCGTGATGACGATGGTGCCGCCGGTGATGACCGTGTCGTCCTTGGAGGCGATGGCATGGCGGTAGTTGCCGGTCACCTCGAGCACACCCGACCCGTTGATGGTCAGGTCGTCCTTGGAGTACAGCGCGGCGTACGGCTCGTCCTCTCCTTCGGCAAGGGCGTAGCTCGCTCCGTCCGAAAGCACGTTGGTCGAGCCATCGGCAAGCGTGAGGAAGACCTTGTCGGCTTGGTCGATCTGAATGGCGGGACCGTCCTCGTTGTGGATGGTGACGCCGTCGAGTACGATCTGCGCCTTGTCGTCGTCACCCGGCAGGTTCACCACGACCTGGCCGTCGGCTAGCGTGCCAGAGACGACATAGGTTCCATCGGCCGATATGGTGACGGTCGATCCGTCGGCCGTGGCGCCTTCGCCCGTGACGGAGGCACCCGATCCGTCAAGCACGATCTTGGTGGCGCTTGCCTCGTCGTAGCTGGGGTCGCGATCACGGTCGGTGAAACGAAGCTGCTCCTCGACCGTCTTGTCGCTCGAGCTTTGCTGGTCCTGGCCCGTCCCGGATGTCGAGCATCCGGCGAGGCCGATGACGAGCGCCATGCTCGTCAGGGCGGCGATTATCCTCTTCATCTAGAGCACCTCCTGGGTCTTCGGCGCATAGCCGAGCGAAATCTTCAGGTTGCCGTTGAGGCAACGCAATTCGTCGATGAGCGCCTTTTCGAGCCCTTGCTCCTTGAGGCGCAGCATGTACTCGAGCTGGAACAGGCTCCCCATGTTCGTCGTCTGCACGTTCATGAGCTTGTATTCGGTGGCGTACTGCCCGAGGGCTTCCTCGAAGACGCCATCGTATTCGAGGTCTTCGGGGATGGTGATGCGCAGCATCTTGTCGGGTTCGTGCGGTTTGCCAAAGGGCGTCATCACGTAGATGACGTTCACGATCGCCACGATCGCTGTGAACACGACGGCGAGGATGATGAATCCCATGCCGGTGGCAAGGCCGATGGCCATGGCGAGAAACACGCTTCCGATGTCCTTGGCACTGCCGGGAATCGAGCGGAAGCGCACGAGGTTGAACACGCCCATGACGGCGATGCCGACGCCCAGGTTTCCGTTTACCAGCGTGATGACCATCTGGACGATGAGTGGGAGCAGGGCAAGCGTTACCACGAAGTTCTTGCTGTGGTCGTGGCGAAACATGTAGACGAAAGCGCAGACGATGCCAAGCACGATGGAGGCAAGGCAGCAGACGAGAAACTCGCCCGAGGTCACTTGCGACGCGAGTGACTGCGAGTTGGCGTAAATGGACGTGAGCGCGGAATCAAGCATGGGCGGCTTTCCTTTCTTCATGACGCGCGGCGGACATGCAGGCGGCCGCACCGTACTTCGAAAACGACTGGGGGTAGACGTGCAGCGAGCTCAGGGCATCGGTGATCCAGTGGGGAAGCGACGTGCTCGCCTTGAGCTCCATCACCGAGACGGTGGGTTCGAGAATGGGGCGGGCGACCGGATCTTCCGCCGCGAGGTCGATGTAGCAGAGCTCGTCATCGAAGGTGATGCGAGGCTCATCGGCTTCGCCTTGGGGAGCCCAGGCCACGCGCCAGCAGAGTATGGCTGCGGACGGCTCGAGGCTGTCGTAGCGCCCGAGCGCCGCCTCTATCTCGTGGGCGATCTGCGCGTCAATCGAAGTGGAACAAATGGACGGGTCGATTGGTCCACTTGACTCCCCACCGCATCCATCATCCTCTGCAAGCGGATACGTCGTCATCGCCGCTTCGTAGGAAGCGCCGTGCGCGAGGGCCCATGCACCCATGAGCGACATGCGCACGCGTCGCTTGTAGACAATCCCCTTGTATTTCTTCTTGAGCTCGAAGAAAACGGGAATTGCGAGGAGCATGTCACCGTAAAAAGCCCGCGCGGCGACAAGACCGTGTTGACATAGGAAGACAAGCGCCGTGCCGTCTTCTTGCCCGTAGGCTCGTATGCGCAGCTTCTCCTTGTACACGGGCTTTTCCAGCGACCGCGCGATGATCGAGCGGTCGGGCGTGTCGAGATACACGCTCGTGACAAGCGTTCGACCGTAGTCGTCAGGCGACATGAATTGCCGGGCCGCCGCCTCGATCGTCTGCCTCTGCGTTGCGTCTATCAGGTACTTCTTCTCACGTCGTTTGAACACGCTCGTTATCATCACGTCTTCCTCTCCGTGTCTTCGGGAGGAGATGATAGGGAGGCAACATTGAACGAAGATTGAATCTTCGCGTGTCGCGCGATTTCGCTATTTCGCGGGGATGTGTACCGTGAAGGTTATGACGAGGTCCTGCTCGTCGAGGATGGCCTCGATCATCCCGCCATGTGCGTCGACGATGCTTCGCGCGATGGCAAGGCCGAGTCCGTAGTGCGAGCCCGTCTCGTCATCCGTCTCGCCCGTACGGGCCTCGTCGCTGCGTGTGAAGCGCTCGAAGAACGAGGTCTTCCGCAGGCGCTCGACCTCCTCGGGTCTCACCGCGTTGCCTACCGTGATTTGGACGCCATTGCTCGTCCGCTCGAGCGATAGGGTCACGAGCGCATGTGGTGCTCCGTGGCTCATGGCGTTGTCGAGCAAAATGGCGACGAGGCGCGAGAGCTCGGCTGCATTGCCCCTGATTTCGACATCACTTGCGATCGAGCTCTCGAGGCGCATGTCACGCTCGAAGGCGATGGGCTCGTGCGAGAGACATTCCGCCTCGACGAGACGGCTCAGGTCCACCATCTCGCGTGTCATCGCCTTGCTCTCGGTGCGGGCAAGTTCCAGGAGCTGCGTGACGAGTATTCCCATTTGCTCGTTTTCGTGGCGGATGTTCGCGAGCCAGGGGTTGTCCCCCACCTCGCGTTGCAGAAGCTCGGCGTTCGCCTCCATTACCGCGACGGGCGTCTTGAGCTCATGTCCGGCATCCGAGATGAAACGACGCTGTGCCTCGTATGCTTGCTGCATGGGTCGCACGATGCGCCCGGCAAGCCAACGGGCCACGAAGAAGAGCAGCACGAGCATGACGAGTCCCACGATGAGCGTGTAGCGAAAGAGCGTTCCCATGCTCTCGGTCACGAGGGTGTTGTCCATGAACGCGACCAGCGTGTAACCCACGGTACGTTCCACGGCGAACATGAGCGAACCTTCCAGCCCGCTGCGCGTGTTCTTGCCCAGGGCGTCATGCGCGAGGTCGACGAGCTCGCCGACCGTGTAACCGTTCGCGTTGATGCTTTCAACGGACACTACCGACCCGTTCGCGTCGAAGAGCACGGCGTAGAACGGCGCCGAGGGGGAGGGCTTTTCCAACTGGCGTTGCCATGTGTTATCGGGGCGCGCGAACCCGGAGGGTAGACGGTCGGCCTGGTAGCTCGCGGCATAGTTCTCGAGCATGCGCGTGTTGCGATCGTATACCTCGGCGTAGCTAAACGCATATATGGCAACGAGCGTGGCGACGAAGAGCGTCACGAGCACGGCCATGATGGCGGCGATGATGCGGCGACGGGATTGCGCGAACAGCGAGGACGTCTTCACGATCGCACCTCGTCAGGGAGCTGAAGTTCGTAGCCCACGCCACGTACGGCCTTGATCTTCGCATCCGATCCGATGAAGGCGAGCTTCTTTCGCGTGAAGGTGAGGTAGACCTCGATCTTGTTGTACTCCGCGTCGCTGTCATAGCCCCAGACGCGTTGGACGAGCTGGTCACGCGTGAGTATGCGCCCGCGATTGCGCAGGAAGTACTCGAGGATGCGAAACTCCTTGTCGCCGAGCCGGACGCTCTCGCCCGTATGGACGTTTCGCAGCGTGAGCGTCGTCTCGTCGAGGACGATATCGCCGCCGGAAAGCTGCGCCTCGTCATTCATGCCGCTACTGCGACGCACGAGGGCCCGCAGGCGCGCAAGCAGCTCTTCGGTGAGAAACGGCTTGGTGAGGTAGTCATCGGCTCCGCTGTCGAGTCCCTGCACCTTGTCCTCGAGTTCTCCTCGGGCGGTGAGCATGAGAATGGGGGTGGAGATGCCCTCGCGTCGCAGGGCGCTCGTGATGGCAAAGCCATCGGAGCCGGGAAGCATCACGTCGAGGATGAGGGCATCGTAGACGTTTGCCTGGGCTGCCAGCAACGCTTCGATGCCATTGGCGAACCAGTCGACGTCATAGCCTTCCTGGCGCAGCAGCTCCAGGAGCGCCTCCGCCATGCGCCGTTCGTCCTCGGCAAGCAAGAGCTTCATCGTCTTGACGTTCCGTTCGTTCGGTTTCGGTATCGGCTTTCGTGCGCGTCCATGATAAACGACTGGACAGCTCGATGGAAAATGAGACAGTCCCTGAGCAACTGTCTCATTTCATCTTATCCTTCCGTTCCCGGACTTATCCAAAATGCCCCTTGCATGTACGGAATGCCTGGACGATAATCTCGCCGCTGTGTTTTTCCGTGAAGCTTCCGGAATCCCGCTTGGGCGCGAGACCGGGAGTGGAGAAAACTCTGGAGAATCTCTTAAATGAGTGCCGAAGGTGCAAGACCCTCGCGGGTCGAAACTCTCAGGCAAAAGGACAGAGGCACATTTTCGACCTTCTCTAGCAGCGCCGTTTTGTATTGCGAGGGAGGGTTTTTCTCATGGACGTCCTATACGACATCGTCGTAACCATCAACACCTATCTGTCTAACTACGTGCTCATCATCCTGCTCGTTGCCATGGGCCTGGTGTTCACCATCCGCACCAAGTTCGTGCAGGTTCGCTTCTTCGGAGAGGGCATGCGCCGCGTCTTCGGTGAGTTCAACCTCTTCGGCGGCAAGAAGAAGAGCGGCATCAGCTCGTTTCAGGCGCTCGCCACCGCCGTCGCGGCGCAAGTCGGCACGGGCAACATCGTGGGTGCCTGCGGCGCCATCCTGATCGGCGGCCCGGGCGCCATCTTCTGGATGTGGCTCATCGCGTTCCTCGGTATGGCGACCAACTACGCCGAGGCCGTCCTCGCGCAGAAGACGCGCGAGGTCGACGAGGACGGCACCGTTCATGGCGGTCCGGTCTACTACATCACCAAGGCCTTCACGGGTGCGGGCGGCAAGTTCCTCGCGGGCTTCTTCGCCGTTTCCATCATCCTGGCACTTGGCTTCATGGGCTGCATGGTCCAGTCCAATTCGATTGCCGCGACCTGCAATACGGCCTTTGGCATCCCCACCTGGGTCATGGGCCTGCTCATCGTCTTCTTCGCCGGCCTCGTCTTCTTGGGCGGCGTGCAGCGCCTCGCGTCCGTTACCGAGAAGCTCGTTCCCATTATGGCTGTCATCTACCTCATCGGCGGCCTGGTTGTTCTCATCCTCAACATCCAGAACCTGCCGGGCGCCTTCGCGCTCATCTTCCAATGCGCATTCAATCCGCAGGCAGAGGTCGGTGGCGTGACCTTTGGCATCATCGCCGCGATAAGCCAGGGAGCCAAGCGCGGCCTGTTCTCCAACGAGGCCGGCATGGGCTCCACGCCGCATGCGCATGCGCTGGCCGACGTCAAGGACCCGCATCATCAGGGCACGGTTGCCATGATCGGCGTCTTCATCGACACCTTCGTGGTCGTCACCATGACGGCACTCGTCGTCATCTCGGTCCTCTACGTGGGCGGGCCGCTTTCCGTCGACGCGACGGGCATGGTCGATGGCATCGACAAGACCAACATGGCACAGCTCGCGTTCGGCACGTTCTTCGGATCGACCTTCGGCAACTCGTTCGTCGCCATCTGCCTGCTGATGTTCGCGTTTTCGACGATCCTCAGCTGGAACCTCTTCGCCAAGCTCAACGTCGAATATCTCTTCGCCCGTTTTGGCAAAATGCCGGTCAAGATCTTCTCGGTCATTGCGCTCATCTTCATCTTCTTGGGCTCGTTGCTCTCCAACGACCTGGTATGGGAGCTTGCCGACATGTTCAACCAGCTCATGGTCATTCCCAACGCCATCGCACTGTTTGCGCTGTCGGGCGTGGTCGCGGCCGTCGTCAAGCAGCATCATCATGGCGAGAAGGTCGAGCTCGACGAATAGGGAGCGTGTCACGGGAGCCAGTCCTCCTGGCATATGAGAGAGCGAGAGACCCGCGCAGGCGGGTCTCTTTGTTTGCGGTTTCGTGACGAAGCGGATATAGTCTAAACTTTCTATTCGCACGTGACATAATGGTGCAAGCTGCTGTCCAGAGACGGAAAGGCGTTTGGTGTACGAGGACATACAGGAAGTGCTCTTCACGCAAGAGCAGATCCGGGCCCGCGTTGCGCAGATGGGCGCGCAAATCACCGCCGATTATGCCGACAGGCAACCCCTCGTCGTCATCTCGGTGCTCAAAGGTGCCGCCATCTTCATGGCCGACCTCGTCCGCGCCATTGACCTTCCCCTCGAGATGGACTTCATGGTCGTGAGCTCCTATGGGCTAGGCGCCATGTCGTCCGGGACCGTGAGCATCGTCAAGGACCTTGGCGCTTCAATCGAGGGCAAGCACGTCCTCATTGCCGAGGATATCCTCGACTCGGGCCTGACGCTGAGCTTCCTCGTCGAGGAGCTTTCCAGGCGCAGTCCCGCGTCGCTCGAGATAGCGACGCTGCTTCGCAAGCGCGGTGTGCAGAAGAACGATCTTTCGTGCGCCTACATCGGGTTCGATTGCCCCGACGAGTTCATCGTCGGATGCGGGCTCGATTACGCAGAGCGCTATCGCAATCTGCCTTGCGTCGGCGTGTTGAAACCAGGTGTCTACCAGAAGACCCGTTGATTGCCAGTTAGGAGAACTTGAGTGGAAGAGCACAACAATCCGAAGAAAAAGGGGCCGAATCTGCGCAGCGTGGTGCTGTACGTGCTGCTGGGCCTCGTGCTCGTCGCCCTCGTGGGCAGCCAGCTCGTGAACTTCGGTCCCCAGGAGGAGATCGACGAGCTCATCACGAGCGATTTCGTCACGGCGGTCAATGACGGTCGCGTGGACGAGGTCACCTACCATGCCGCGTCCGCGACGCTTGACGGCACGTACTACAAGGACGAGGCCGCCAAGGAGGCCGGAGAGCTCTCCAGCTTCAAGTCGACCTACACCGGCGATGACATGCTGCAGGAGCTCATGGCAGCCCATCCCGAGACAAAGTACAACGAGGACGTCACGACCTCGGGTTGGATCACGACCCTGCTCACGACCTTGCTACCTCTCCTGCTCATCTTTGGCGTGCTGATCTTCTTCATGTCGCAGGTGAGCGGTGCGAACAACAAGCAAATGCAATTTGGCAAGACCAAGGCCAAGAAGGTCTCGGAAGAGACTCCCAAGGTGCGCTTCTCGGACGTCGCCGGCATCGACGAGGCCGTCGAGGAACTCGAGGAGATCAAGGACTTCCTGTCCAATCCCGCCAAGTACCAGGCCATGGGCGCCAAGATTCCGCGTGGCGTGCTGCTCGTTGGCCCTCCGGGCACGGGCAAGACGCTGCTCGCGCGCGCCGTCGCGGGAGAGGCGGGCGTCCCCTTCTTCAGTATCTCCGGCTCCGACTTTGTCGAGATGTTCGTCGGCGTCGGCGCCTCGCGCGTGCGCGATCTGTTCGCGCAGGCAAAGGAGGCCGCACCGGCCATCATCTTCATCGACGAGATCGACGCCGTCGGTCGCCAGCGCGGTGCCGGCCTTGGCGGCGGCCATGACGAGCGCGAGCAGACCCTCAACCAGCTGCTCGTCGAGATGGACGGTTTCGAGACCAACGATTCCGTCATCATGATCGCGGCGACCAACCGCGTCGACATCCTCGACCCGGCCCTGCTCAGGCCCGGTCGCTTCGACCGCCAGATCGTCGTCGATCGCCCCGACCTCAAGGGCCGCGAGCAGATCCTCAAGGTGCACTGCGAGGGCAAACCCATGGCAAGCGATGTTGACCTGGCAGCGCTCGCTTCGCTTACCAGCGGCTTCACGGGTGCCGATCTCGCCAACTTGCTCAACGAGTCCGCATTGCTCGCGGCGCGGCGCAACAAGAGCCTCATCACCAATGACGAGGTCACCGAATCCATGGAACGCGTCGTTGCCGGTCCCGAGCGCAAGGGCCGCATCATGACGGATAAGGAGAAGGCGACGATCGCCTACCACGAATCCGGACACGCCCTGGTGGGCCATCTGCTCAATCATACCGACCCCATCCACAAGATCTCGATTATCGCGCGCGGTCAGGCACTCGGCTACACGCTTTCCATCCCGAGCGAGGACCGCTTCCTGCAATCCAAGAGCGAGATGATCGACAACCTCGCCATGTTTCTGGGCGGCCGCGTCGCCGAGGAGATCATGAACGACGGCGATGTGACGACCGGCGCCTCCAACGACCTCGAGCGCGCGACGAAGATGGCAAAGGCCATGGTCACGCGCTATGGCATGAGCGACATCCTGGGGCATCAGGTCTACGGCGAGCCCAATCAGGAGGTCTTCCTCGGCCGCGACTTCGGGTCGACGCCGGACTACAGCCAGGAAACGGCCAATACCATCGACGAGGAAGTCGCCCGCCTCATGACCACGGCGCACGATACGGCCTACAGCATCCTCTCGGAAAACCGCGACCAGCTCGAGCTCATGGCCCAGGTCCTGCTCGAGCGCGAGACCGTCGAGGGCAGGGCCGTCGAGGCGCTGCTCGACAACACGTGGGACGAGTACGTGGAGTGGGAGAAGACGCATCCCAGTGAAGCCGAGCAGGACAAGAAGAACATCGTCACGGCAGCGCAAAACGTGGGGGCTCCGCACGAGCTCATGGATCCGCGTGACGCGTCCGATGCGCCGGCGCCCGTGTCACCTCCCGCGCCAGATTCCGATGACGGGGGACGCTAGGATGGATACGGCCAAGATCGAGGAGGGCGTCAGGCTCATCCTCGAGGGCGTGGGGGAGGACCCCGACCGCGAGGGGCTGCGCGAGACGCCCGCGCGCGTCGCGCGCATGTACGAGGAGATACTCTCCGGCCTGCACGAGGATCCCGGCGAGCTGTTCGTCAAGAAGTTCAACGAGGGGCATCAGGAGATGGTGCTCGTCCACGACATTCCCATCTACTCCATTTGCGAACACCATCTCGTGCCGTTCTACGGTGTCGCGCACGTCGCGTACGTGCCCAATCCCTCGGGTCAGATATGCGGCATCTCCAAGCTCGCCCGTCTGGTCGACCTCTTTGCGCGTCGTCCGCAGGTTCAGGAGCGCCTGACCTCGCAGGTGGCCGACACGCTGGTCAAGGAGCTCGACCCGCAGGGCGTCCTCGTCGTGCTCGAATGCGAGCATCTGTGCATGAGCATGCGCGGCATCAAGAAGCCCGGGTCAAAGACGACGACTTCTGCCGTGCGTGGCAGCTTCATCACCTCGGCCGAGACGCGTGCCGAGGCTCTGAGCCTTATCCGGCAGGGAAGGTAGGCGGTCATGAGGGCACGTGAATGGCATTGCGGCCCCTTCGACTTTGACCTTGCGACGCCACTCGTCATGGGCATTTGCAATGTCACGCCCGATTCGTTTTCCGATGGCGGCATGCACGCCACCGCATCCGAGGCGCTCGAGCATGCGAAGAAGCTGATCGCCGCCGGTGCGGACATCATCGACGTGGGCGGCGAGTCGACTCGTCCCGGTGCCGAAGAGGTGCCGCCCGAGGTCGAAATCGCCCGTGTCTTGCCCGTCGTGCGCGAGCTCGCGTCGCATGGCGTCGCGGTGAGCGTCGACACGCGGCATGCATCCGTCGCCGAGGCATGCGTCGACGCCGGCGCCTGCATCGTCAATGACGTCTCGGGATTCAGAAGCGCAGACATGCGCGAGGTCGCGGCACGCGGCGATGCCGGCCTGGTGGTCATGCACATGCGTGGGACGCCCAAGACCATGCAGGAGGCGCCCGCCTACGACGACGTCGTCCACGAGGTGGAGCAGGAAATGATGCGCATGGTCACGCGGCTGACCACGGAGGGCGTCGAGCCCGGGCGCATCTGTCTTGACGTCGGCATCGGCTTTGGCAAGAACGTCATTCATAACCTTGCGCTCGTGCAGGCCACGGCGCATTTTGCCGAGCTTGGTTTCCCCCTCATGGCTGCCGTGAGCCGCAAGTCCTTCATCGGCGCGATGAGCGCCGAGAGCATACCCGCCATGCGCGATCGCGCCTCGGCGCTCTGCGCGGCGTTCATGGTCGATCAGGGGGCGCGTATCGTGCGCGTGCACGACGTGGCGACCACGCGCGAGATGCTGCGCGATTCGCATCGTGTGGTCATCGGTCTGGGCTCCAACATGGGCAATAGCTGCGAGCATATCGACGACGCATTGGCCAGCATGCGCCTCGATCCCGACATTTGGGTCGGCGCCGTCTCCGAGTACGTCACGAGCGCGCCCGCCTATCTGGAGGCACAGGCCCCGTTCGTCAACGCCGTTGCCGTGATACAGACGACGCTCGAGCCCTCCGAGCTCCTGCGCGTGCTGCAGGGCCTCGAATCCGAACACGGGCGCATTCGCGGCATCGAGAACGGACCGCGGCCGCTCGACCTGGATATCATCGACTACGAGGGTGTCGTGCGTTCCGACGGGGAGCTTGACCTGCCCCACCCTCTTGCCCTGGAGCGCGACTTCGTGGTGACGCCGCTGCTCGACATCCTGCCGGGTTACGTGCTCTCGAATGGCGTCGCGGTGACGCATGACAAGGTAACAGTGGGCCAGGTTATGGGGCCCGCGCGGGACATGCTGGCCTGACGGATGTGCGATGAGACAGTTGCTCAGGGGCGTTGTCTCATTTGCAAATGAGACAACGCCCCTGAGCAACT